>Ga0207932_1000067_pt1 | contig 32061 bp, 28 predicted proteins | sample NGESurdeep092012_FD_184480 | JGI IMG/M metagenome (GOLD analysis project Ga0207932, IMG submission 184480) | Arctic peat soil microbial communities from Barrow, Alaska - NGEE Surface sample 415-2 deep-092012 (SPAdes) | ecosystem: Environmental > Terrestrial > Soil > Wetlands > Peat ...
TCGCCGTGCGCTTCGACGGCGCGGGACTGATCGCCGCATCAACCGGCGAAGGCGTGGGACATCAGCCGTACACCAGCGAGTCCGAATCGCGCACGACGATGCCAGTCAACCTGAGCGCGGTGCGGGCGCTGGAAGACGAAGCCAACAGCGCACCGAAGACCGGCCGTACGGTCACGCTGCCGCGCCGCTCGCCGACCGCCTCGAGCTCGCCGACCGCGCCGATGGAGCCCCTCGCGCGCGCGCCACTCCCCGAAGGACGCGTTCCGAAGACCGGGCTGCGCCTGATCTTCGGCGCGATCGCCCTCGCCATCATCGGCTGGCTCTACTACAAGTTCCGCGGCTGATGCGCGTCGAGCTGCGCATCACCAGCGGGTCGCGCGCTGGCCAGCGCGAGCTGTTCGACAAATCGGTCATCAGCATCGGCCGCCACCCGCTCAACGACCTGCGCTTCGATCCGGAGCGTGATCCCGACGCCTCGTCGCGCCACGCGGAGATCCGCATCCTCGGCGACAAGGCGACGCTGCACGATCTCGACAGCACGAACGGCACCTTCGTGAACGGGCAGCGCATTGCCGGCGAGCGCGCGCTGTTCGACGGCGATCTCATGTCATTCGGACGCGAAGGGCCGGCGGTGGAGTTCCACGCGGTGACCGCCGTGGCCGCGACCGACCGTACGGGCGCTTCGGGGGGCAGCGCCGCCGCTGCGACGCCGGCCGCCGCGCCATCTGCTCCGTCCGCTCCAGTCGCGTCAGCCGCGTCAGCCGCGCCGCCGCGCCGCGACACCGTCGCGCGAATCGCGGACGCGGTGCACGCGCAGACCGGCACGCTGCGCAAGATGGTGATCGGGCTGGGCGTGCTCGTCGTGATCGGCGCCGGCGCCGCGTACTGGATCGGCCATCGTGATTCCGCGCAGGCACAGGCCCGCGTGGACGAGCTGCTCAAGCGCAACGATTCCCTGAGCGCGATGTTCGAGAAGACGGTCGGCTCCATGAAGGGGCGCGTCGCGGGACTCGACTCGGCGCTCGCCGCGTCGAAGAAGGAAACGGACCAGATTCGCTCGCGCATCAAGGGAGAGATGCAAAAGGGCGGCGACGCGAACGTCAAAGACCTCTCAGCGCGGCTCGACAAGGCCGAGAGGCGGCAGCGCGCGCTCGTGTCGGCCGGCAACGTGGATTACGAGTCTATCGCCGCGAAGAACGGGCCCGCGATCGTGTTCATCGCGGTCGAGGAGGCAGGCGGCGAGTACATGAGCGGCTCGGGCTTCAACGTTTCGCCGTCAGGTCTGGTCATCACCAACCGGCACGTCGTGCAGGACGCGCAGGGCCACCCGGCGAAGCGCGTGAAGGTGATCTTCGACGGCACCAGCGGCGCATGGAAGTCGGCTCATGTGTTGAAGGTCAGTCCCACCGACGAGCTGGCCTTCATAAAGATCGATGATCCGGGCACCTACCCGGTGGTCGCCGGTGTCGCAAAGCAGCCGTCCGTGCGCGTAGGCACGCCTGTCGCGCTGATGGGCTACCCGCTCGGCACCAGCACGGCGGGCATGGGCGGCGACATCAACAAGATCCGGCCCAAGAGCACGCTCGGACTCGGCACCGTAAGCAAGTTGCTTGCCGACACGCTGCAGTTCGACGCGTTCGCCGCACCGGGATCGAGCGGAAGCGCGGTGTTCGACGCGCGCGGGTTCGTGGTGGGCGTGCTCTTCGGCGGACAGACCGAGAGCAACGGCCGCATCGTGTACGCAGTGCCGAGCGACAAGCTCGCCGCGCAGATGCCGGCGGAAGGGACCGCGATCATCCGCTAGCGTCAGCGAATCCAGCGAAGCACGTCCGGCGGCTTGCGGGGCACCGGAGCAGTCACGCCCGATGGAACGCCGACGATGACCGGTGCGAACGCCTCCACTGCGGCAGGCATTCCGAGCTCCGCCTTGATGTTGGGATCGTTGAGCGCCTGCACCGCGAAGCCGATGCAACAGGTGCCGAGAGAATCCGCGCAGGCGGCCAGCATCAGGTTCTCCGCCGCCAGCCAGCAATCGGCGACGACGAACGAGTGCGCCGGCCAGGAATCGGGCGAGAAGAACTCCGGCGTCAGTCGCGCACAGATCACCACCAGGGTCCCCGCATCGTAGAAGATGTTGAAGTCGGGGTCCGCGAGCGGTGACGTCACGCCGTCGCCGGGAGAGCCGGGCGGCTTGAGGACGTTGCCATGGTGCGCCGCGTTCGCGCGAGCCAGCTCCTTCGCCCGGTCGGAAATCCGCTTCAGGAGCTCGCGGTTCTGCACCACGACGAACTGCCATGGTTCCTGATGTCGCGCGGTGGGCGCGTGAACCGCCGCGTCGAGCAGTTTCTTGAGCCGATGCTCTTCGATGACATCCGCCTTGTAGGCGCGAACGGCGCGCCGGCGGTAGAGAACCTCCGTGAACGGGCTGTTCGGGTTGAGTGGCGCAAGGATGTCGGGGGGAGTCGGCATGAGGTGCTCGGAGCGGGGTTGACCTCATGCTGTACTCGACGGCCCTCGCTGTAAGCAGGGAGATCCCTGAGAATATCGCGGGAATCCCCGGCCAGCCCTGCACGGCAACGCCGATGTAAGTCTTCTCCCGACCGTATTGATGGCACTGTCCGGACGCCCATCCCGGAAGACGCACGCCACATTGCCATAGGTCATCCCATCAGGAGAATCCGATGCGTGAGATCCGAACGCTCGTCGTCTATTACTCGCGCAGCGGGCATACGCGGGCCGTGGCAGAGGAAATCGCGCGCGCCCTCGGCGGCGCCGAGGTCGAGGAGATCCGCGACACGGTCGACCGCTCGGGCCTGCGCGGCTATTGGCGATCGTTCCGCGACGCGATACGCAAACGCACGACGACGCTCGTGAACCCCGGAAGGAATGTTGGCGACTACGACCTCGTGGTCGTGGGCGTACCGGTATGGGTGGGCGCCCCGTCGAGTCCGGTGCGCACCTGGCTGATTGCGCACGCCGGTGAGATTCACGCGATCGCGTTCTTCCTGACGCACGGCGGCTCCGCGCGCGATCGCGTGTTCCGTGCGCTGGCGGCGCTGAGCGGCCGCTCCCCTGTCGCGGAGGTGTCCGTGCGCGAGCGAGAGCTGGGCACTCCCGAGGCCAGCGCCCGGATTGCCGCGTTCGCGGACGAAGTGCGGCTGTGGATGTCTTCCGCCGAGTTGCGTTCGATGAAGACGGAGAAGGCTCCCGTCGGCTGACAGCCGGCGAGCGATCGTCTATCGGCGACGCTCGCCGGAGGAAATGCGCGCAATCACTCGCGCCGCGGCGGCCTGCATGGGCTTCTCGCCGCCCCACGCACACAACACGTTCGGCACGGCGGGCACCTGGGCCGCGTGGCGCGGGTGAGAGAAGAGCACGACCAGCGATTCCCGTTTCTGTTCGTGCGCGATCGCCGCCGCGCGCTCGATGCGGTCACGGCTCGCCCGCGAAAAACCTGGTTCGCTCTTGCCCGCGACGGCATCGGCGAATGCCGCGATCAGCACCGGCACGCGCGTCCCCGTCGAGCGCATGTCGATCACGTTCGCCTCGATTTCCAGGGCACCGAGCGCCTGCACGAAGTGCGCGCGGCTGGGAACCGGCCAGGGACCGCTCGCGTCGTCGTCCACGTGCACGATCTCCACGGCGTGTCCCACGCGCGGAATCGCGCCGCGCACGACGTGGACGGCCGCGTCGGCCACCTGCCGCGACCACATCTCATCGTCGAGCGACGGCTCGCGGCCGGGGACCGGACGCGCCCACAGGGCCCAGCGATCACGCCGTTCCAGCGCGCCGCGCACGCGCTCCTCCAGCAGCTCGCCACGCTGCGCCGCGCGATCGAGAGCGCGTGCGAGACCAGTGGCGTCGGCCGGCGCGAGCAGCACGTCGCACCCCGCGGACACCGCGCGAATCGCGACCTCCGGTTCGGTTCCCGCCGCGAGCACTCCGCGCATGTCGAGCGCATCGCTCACGATGAGGCCGTCGAACTCCATCGCACCTCGCAGCAACGAGGTGAGGATCGGCGCGGAGAGCGTCGCGGGTGCGCCGGAGGGATCGAGCGCGGGATACGCGACGTGCGCGGTCATCACCGACGCGACGCCGGCGTCGAGCGCGGCCCGGAACGGCGCGAGATCGTCCCGTTCGAGCCAGGTGGCGCTCACGGTGACCGATGGCAGTGTCTCGTGCGAGTCGGCGGCGGCACGACCGTGTCCCGGAAAGTGCTTTGCGCACGCCATCACGCCTTCCGACTGGCAGCCGTCGATCCACTCGGCGATCAGCGTGCCGACGCCTTCCGGATCGTGGCCCGCGGCACGCGTTCCGATGATCGTATTGCCCGGCGCGAAATCGAGATCGCAGACGGGTGCGAGCGCCCAGTTGAGCCCGGTTCGCTTGAGGTCGCGCGCGGTGACCTGGCCCGCTCGACGCATGCCGGACGGGTCATTGAGGAATCCGAGCGCGCCCAGCGGCGGCAAGGCGACGCAGCCGTCGAACTGCTGGCCCGCGCCGCGTTCCGCGTCGGCCGCGAGCAGCAGCGGGATGGCGGAACGCGCGTGCAGTTCCGCCGCGAGCTCGGCGGCCGCCGCGCGCGGGCCGCCAAAAAACAGGAATCCGCCGACGCCCGCGCCCAGCGCCTCGTCGATCGTGCGCCGAAGATGCGAGTATCCGTGCTCGGAGTCCCAGCGCAACGCCGGAACCAGGAGCGAAGCGAGTGTCACGCCGGGGTGAAGGAGCCGAGGATGCGCGGGCCGCGCGCGCCGGTGGCGCCCGGGACGTTCGCGGTGCGCCCCTGCAGGTGAAGCCACCCGAGGAACGCGAACGCGACGCATTCCTTCGCCTCGCCGTCGAAGAACACGCTCTCGAACAGCGCGATCGCGGGAACGCGCGACGACGACGCTCGCGCCGACCGCTCGACCGCTTCACGAACGGCATCGAAGAGCGCCGGGTTCTTCGCGCCTCCGCCGGAGACGAGCACCTCGTCCACGGGCTCCGGAATGAACTTCTCGAATGCGAGCGCGATGCTGCGCGCCGTGAGCGATGTCGCGGTCGCGATGATGTCCTCGCTGGAACAGCCGGGCATCGCGGCGCGGCAACTCTCGATCAGCCGTGCGACATAGTGCGGCGTGAACAGTTCGCGGCCCGTGCTCTTCGGCGGCGGAGCGCTGAAATACGGATCGTGGAGCAACTCGTCGACGACCTCCCGGACCGGCGTGCCGCGACGTGCGAGTGCGCCGCCGACATCATAGGCGAGTCCCGGTACGAGCGTGCGCACCGCCGCGTCGATCACGCCGACGCCGGGCCCGGTGTCGAAGGCGCGAGCACTTGCGAGGACAGCGTCGCGCGAGGCGCGCTCCACCACGCTTCCCGGCGGAATGAGCTGCACGTTGGCGATTCCGCCGAGATTGAGCGTGGCGCGCCACTTCGCCGGCGAGTTGAACAGCATCGCGTCGGCAATCGTGACGAGCGGAGCGCCCTGTCCTCCGGCGGCGACATCTCGCGACCGGAAATCGGAGATCACGGCGATGCCGGTGCGCTCGGCGATCACGGCCGCGTTGCCGATCTGCCAGGTTGCGCGCGGCGGATCGTGCCACACGGTGTGTCCGTGCGACGCGATCGCCGCGATGTCGGCGCGCGCGACTCCGGCCTCTCCGATCGCCGCGACTGCCGCGTCGCCGAGCCACGCGCCGATTTCAAAATCGAGTCGCGCGTACTCCAGGGGCGACGCGCCAACGAGCGCGGCGGCGATGCGTTCGCGCTGAGCGGCGGAGTACGGCCTCGAGACGAATGCGAGAAGATCCAGTCCGATCTCGCCGCCGGATTCGCGAAAGCGCACGACGGCCGCCGAGATGCCGTCGAGGCTGGTGCCGGACATCAGGCCGACGAGAACGGTCACGACTATTCGACCGGCGGCGGCGGGCCCTTCACGACGCGGCGGATCACGCCGCCTTCGTTCTCGAGCGCCATGCGCGCGCCGGCGGCGTCGACGTTCAGCTTCTGCATGACAATTGCGAGCTTCACGCTTCCGTCGGCGGCGCGGAGCAGGTCGCGGGCCCCGTCCGCCGGCACGCCGCACACTTCACACACGATGCGCTCCGCGCGATCGCGAAGCTTCGCGTTCGACGCCTGCAAGTCCACCATCAGGTTGCCGTAGGTCTTTCCGAGCCGGATCATCGCGCCCGTCGTGATCGTATTCAGCACGAGCTTCGTGGCGGTGCCGGCCTTCATTCGCGTCGAACCGGTCACCACCTCGGGGCCCGTGAGCACGACGATCGCGATGTCGGCCGCGGCGAGCGTGTCGGCCGGGGGCGGTGAGCAGGCAATGATCGCCGTGCGCACTCCGAGCTTCTTCGCATGCTGCAGCGCGGCGCGCACATAGGGCGTGGTACCGCTCGCGGCGATGCCGATCACGAAATCACCGGCGCGAACGCCCGCCATGTCGAGATCGTCGCGCGCTCCCTCGGGACGGTCCTCGGCGTCTTCCTGCGAGCGCGTGAGGGCGGCGGGGCCGCCCGCGATGATCCCCTGCACGAGCTCCGACGGCGCGCCGAAGGTCGGTGGGATCTCGCTCGCGTCGAGCACGCCGAGCCTTCCCGACGTGCCGGCGCCGGCGTAGAAGAGCCGGCCCCCCGCCCGCAGCACCTGCTCGGCAGTCGAAAGGGCCGCGGCGATCGGCTCGCGCTGCGCGTGGACCGCTTCGGCGACGGTCCGGTCCTCGGCATTGATGAGATCGACGATCTCCAGCGCGCTGGCCAGATCGATCGCCGCGGTCTTCGGGTTCCGTCGTTCGGTCAACGCGGCCAAGGTCACGGTCCAGCGTGGAAGGCTGACGATACGTACAGTCTCATGTCAGGCATCAACAGTCCACGCTAAGTTACGGATCGTGCGCCCGTGGGCCAACCGGGCACGATCATTCCCAGCTCGCCAGACGGAGAGATCACATGAGTGATTCCCTGCATCGCTCGCGCGCCGCACTGCTGTTGACGCTCCTCGTGGTGGCCGCCTGCCATCCCCAGCCGTCCGCGGCACCCGCACCTGTCAGCGGACCGACCGCGATCGTCGAGTCGCGCGACGCGACGCGGGTGGCCATGGCCGCCGCGAACGCGGCCTTCCCCAGCGGCTGGCGCTTTCCGGTCGGAGTGAAGCCGACGGAGGCGGAGCATGCGATGGTCGTGAGCAACTCCCGCCTGGCGAGCGAAGCGGGCATCGAGATCCTCAAAGCGGGCGGCAACGCCGTGGACGCCGCGGTCGCGACGGGCTTCGCACTCGCCGCAGCGTTTCCGAGCGCCGGAAACATCGGCGGTGGCGGTTTCATGAACATCCGGATGGCCGACGGTCGCTCGATGACGCTGGATTATCGCGAGATGGCTCCGCTCGCGTCGTCGCGGGACATGTACGTCGATGCCAATGGCAAGCTCACGAACAACAGCACCGTCGGGTACCTGGCGAGCGGCGTGCCCGGATCCGTGGCAGGGATGGCCGAAGCGCTCAAGAAATACGGCACGATGACCCTCGCGCAGGTGATGGCACCGGCGATTCGTCTCGCCGAGCAGGGCTTCATGGTCGACAGCCAGTTTTCGAGAGGAATCGAGGGCGGCCGGCGCGCCATCACGCCGTTCGAGGGAAAGGCGGTGTTCTTCCCCGGCGGCGAAGCGGCAAAGCCCGGCACGCGGTTGGTGCAGAGCGACCTTGCGCGCACGCTGAAGCTCATCGCCGAGAAGGGGCCGAAGGCGTTCTACGAAGGCCCGATCGCCGACTCGCTCGTGGCCGAAGAACAGCGTGGCGGCGGCATCATCACGAAGGAAGACCTGCGCCGTTACAAGCCGGAATGGCGCACGCCAATCAAGTCCACCTATCGCGGCTACACGCTGCTGGCGATGCCGCCGTCGTCATCGGGCGGCATCACGATGGCCGAGACGCTGAACATCCTCGAGAACTTCGCACCGCTCCCGCCCGCGGGAAGCGCGAAGTACGCGCACCTGCTCGCCGAGAGCTATCGGCGCGCGTTCATGGATCGCAACTCGAAACTGGGCGATCCCGCGTTCGTGAAGAATCCGCTGAACCAGCTCACGAGCAAGACGTACGCGAAGGTGCTCGCGGCGCAGATCGACCTCAAACATGCGTCGAAGACGCCCGCCTTCGAAACCAGAGCGGAGGGAATGCAGACCACGCACTACTCGGTGGTGGACAACATGGGGAACGCGGTCGCAACGACGACCACGCTCAACGGCGGCTACGGATCCGGCGTCTGGGTGCGCGGCGGCGGGTTCTTCATGAACAACGAGATGGATGACTTCGCGGCCCAGCCGGGCACGCCGAACATGTTCGGGCTCGTGCAAGGCGAGGCGAACGCGATTCGCCCCGGCAAGCGCATGCTTTCCGCGATGGATCCGACGATCGTGCTCGATCCGCAGGGCAAGCTGCTGATGGTCACGGGCGCGGCCGGCGGCCCCACGATCATCACGGCGACGATGGAGGTCATCCTCAACGTGATCGAGCAGCACATGACGCTCGCCGACGCGATGCGCGCGCCGCGGCTGCACCACCAGGCGCTGCCCGACACGCTACGCTACGAGACCAACGGGATGAGCGTGGCGACGGTGGACTCGCTGAGGGCGATGGGCCACGCGGTTGCGCCGAACCGGGGCTCGTTGGCGAACGTGAACTCGATTCTGAGGGTGCCGGGAGGATGGCACGGGGTGTACGAGCCGCGGTCGGTGGGAGGGGCGGTGGGGTACTAGGACGAGCGACAGATCGCCCCTCACCCGTCACGCTTCGCCAGATCGCCCCTCACGCGTCGCTCGTTGCTGTACGTACCGTCGCTCCTCGCCGTCAGTCCGGCAGCAGCCGAATCCGCAGGGGCGCATCCAAATTCACCACGAGCGCAGCCGTCGTCGGCACGCACCCGTCATAGTCCGCCGTCCCAACCGCCACAGCCGCACCAGCGGCGGCGCCCACTGCCCCGCCGATCACCGTCGACTTCGTGTTCTTCCCGAGCAGCTGACCCGCGATCGCGCCGATCACCGCGCCGACCCCGACTTTTTTCGCCTGGTCGGTCGTGCTCTGCACGCGGACCTTTTCGAGCGGCGTGGTCTGCGAGACGTGGCCGGTCACATCGTACGACTGCTGTCCGATGCGCAGCGAGACCGCGCTGAACGTGAGCTTCAGGCTGTCCTTTGAGTTCTCACTGCGGGTGGACTCGTCCACTTTGAGCACCACGCTGCTTCCCGCGGGAATCACCGCGCCGTCCGAGCCCGCCACCGATTCGCTGAGCGTCGCGGTGAAGCGGTCGCCCGGCTTGAACGTGTTCGTGCAGACCCGGGCGAGCGGGCGCACCGCGAACGAGGTGCCGGCGTTCAGTGTTCCCATCGCCGGGTACGGAGGCGCACTCGGCGCTGGCGCCATCCCACCGGGCGCCGCTGCCGGCGCCGGCGCCGCGGACGTCGCGGCGGTGGCGTTGTCCTGCGCGTTCAGCGGCCGGACGACCACATTCGGCTGCTCCGGCTCGCTTGGCTGCGGCGCCTTCGCGACTCGCTCTGGCTTCGGAGCGGGCTTCTTCGTCACGGCAGGCGCTGCCGCTGAGGCCGGTGCGGGCGTGTCGTTCAGCTGAGGCTGCGCCGGCGCGCTCGGCGCGAGCTGGATTTCGCGCGCCGGAGTGCCGCTGGCCTGCTGCGAACCTTTGTCGCCACACGCCGTGATGGCCGCCAGAGACACGATCACAAGCAACGTCGCGGAACGAGAGGTGTATTTTGATCGCATGGATTGTTCGTGGTTGAGATCGCTGCCTGAATGTAGTACCTCCGAAATGCCGGCAAGTTGCGCCAGACCTCATGGAGGCCCGATGACCCGACGTGGCACCCTCGTGCTCGCGACGTTCGCACTTCTGCTGTTCGCCGGCACCGCGCGCGCGCAACGCGCGAGCCTCGCCGGCGGTGCTGTGGTGCCGTCTGCCGACTTCACGAATTCGGCCGGCACCGGATTCGACCTTGCATTCCAGGTGCGCACCGAACCGATGCTCGGGCCGCTGCCGCTCCGCATCGAGCTCGGGTACGACCATTTCTCGGGCAAGGGCGCCATTGCCAACACCACGCTCTCGGCCGAAGCCGTCAGCGTCATGGGTGATCTCGGCTCGCTCTTCTACCTGGCGGCGGGGCCGGGATACTATCAGTCGAGCGCGAAGACGCAGATCTCGGGACACAACGTCAACGACCAGCGATCCTACTTCGGCGCGCAGGCCGCGCTCGGCATGAACATCCCCGTGTTTCGCTGGGAGGGATTTCTGGAGGTCAGCGGTGTGAAGCTGTTCACACCCGGCCCGAGCATCGTCTACGTGCCGCTGCGCTTCGGCATCCGCCTCTGATCAGAGGCGCCGCAGGAGAAACTCCGGCGTCCACTGCTGCAGTTTGGTCGCGAGCAGGGCGAACCTGTTCGTGACCATGAGGATGCCGACGCCGATCAGGAGCACGCCCGCCGCACGGTTCACCCAGATCATCTTCCCCTTGTGGCGCGCGAAGAAGCCGAGGAAACGTTCCACAAAGAGCGCAGCGACGAGAAAGGGCACGGCGAGCCCGAGCGAGTAGCAGAACAGCAGCAGGATGCCGCGGGAGAGATCGTTGGCGTTCGCCGCCAGCGCGAGGATCGCACCGAGAATCGGCCCGAGGCACGGACTCCACCCTGCGCCGAACGCGATGCCTACCACGACCGTGCCGAGATACCCCAGCGGTTTCTCCGCGAGATGCACGCGCCGCTCGCGCATCAGCGCCGAGATGTTGAGCACGCCGAGCAGGTAGAGACCGAAGACGATCACGAGCGCGCCGCCCACGCTCGAGACGAGGTAGCGGTAGCGGAGCAGCAGCCGGCCGAGCGCGGTGGCCGTCGCGCCGAGCGCGACGAAGATCAGCGTGAATCCCGTGATGAACAGCAGCGCATGCACGAGCGCGGTGCGCCGCGCCCTGGTCACGTCCTCGAGCGAGAGTCCCGTGATGAAGGTGACGTAGCTCGGGATGAGCGGCAGCACGCACGGTGACAGAAAACTCAGCAGCCCCGCGGTGAACGCGATGACAATGCCGAGTCCGCCCGCCGCGTCGTTCACGAGCGCGCTCCAGCGGACGCGGTCGCGGCAGCGCGCTGGCACTCGTTGCATATCCCGTAGATGACCAGGCGGTGGCGCTCGCGCACGAATCCGTGCGCATCGGCGACGCGGTGGGTCATGCGTTCGAGGGCCGGGTCGCGGAACTCCTCCACGCACCCGCACGCCGTGCAAAGCAGCTGTTCATGATGGGGAAGGCCTCGCATCGGTTCGAACCGCCGGAATCCCTCGCCGCGATCGCGCTCGACGATGAAGCCGCTCTCGAGAAGCACATCGATGGTACGATAGACCGTTGCGGTTCCCACCTTGAGTCCCCTCCCGGCCAAGGCGTCGATGAGTTCCTCGACGGACAAGTGACGGTCGGAACTCAGCAGGAGATCCGCGATGGCCAGGCGCTGCGGGGTGAGCGGCAGGTGCTGTTCGCTCAGCCACGCGCGAAACCGGTCGACTACGGGCTGGTCTGCCACGCCGGCTCGTTCATCAGCGCGATCAGCTCACGACCGGTGAGCCGCGTTGGATCGAGAGCCTCACCCGTACGCTCCTGCACCCCGCGTACGACCGTCTCCACCGTCTCGAGCGGAGCGTCGGCCTGCGTCTTCACCTCGATCTCCCACTTGCCGCGCTCGAGCCCCTTTCGCGTGAGGCGATACCAGGCCGTGTGCACTTCGAGCCGCGGCGACTGGAGCTGCAGTTCGAGCGTCGGCGGCGGCTCGGCGGCCACGACGGCTACGCCCGTCTCGAGCTGGCCCTGCCGGATAGGAGGAAACAGGTGAATCTCGACGATGCGCTCCACGGGAACGCGCTCGAGGATCGCCTTCAGGAATCGCTCACCCGTTTCGTTCAGCATGAGGTGAATGTATAGCAAAATGCGACGGACGACAGACGACGCCCCCCACCCCATGTGACGCCGTCTGCCGCCCGCCGACCTGGACTGACCCGCGACTACTGAACGATGACGGTGCCGTTCATCCCCGAGTGAATCGTGCAACGATACGTGAAGGTCCCCGCCGTGCCGAACACGCGCGTGACGGTCGAAATGCTTTACCTGTTCACAATCCGTAGTTCTACGGACGTGACGCAGGAGCGATTGCCCGGGTAATGCGCGCGTGAAACGGCGAACAAGACCGCGAATGTCAGCGAGCTTCGCGGACCGGCGCCGAAGCCCTCACAGCATTACCACCGGATCCCTGTCGAAACTCACACGGAGGTCGCCGCGCGAGGGAACGTCGAACGTGGTCAGGAAACGACGCGCGAGGCGGGTGAGCGTTCCGGGCCTGGTGCTTCGGAGCAGCAAGTGCCAGCGCCACCGCTGTTTGATGCGCTCCACGGGGCACGGCGCGGGACCGATCATCCGCACCGTTCCCTGCCCCATCTCGGCCAGCGCCTCCTCGAACCACGCACCGGCCGAGAGCGCGAACGCGACGGTCTCGGGCTCTTCCATTCCGCTGAAAAGAATGTTCGCGAGGCGCACCGTCGGCGGATACGGCGGATCTACACGGCCGGGCAGTTCCTCCGCGACGAACCCCACATAGTCGTGCGTCACCGCGCAGCGCACCGCGTGGTGCGTCGGCACGCGCGTCTGGATGATCACGAGTCCGCCCTTCGGACCGCGGCCCGCGCGGCCGGCGACCTGGCTCAGCAGCTGGAACGTGCGCTCCGACGCCCGAAAGTCGGGGAGGTTGATCCCCACGTCCGCGTCGATCACGCCGACGAGCGTGACGTTCGGAAAGTCGAGACCTTTCGCGATCATCTGCGTGCCAAGCAGGACGTCCACTTCTCCGCGTCCCACGCGGTCGAGGATGTCGGCGTGCGCCCATTTCCCGCTCGTGGTGTCGACGTCCATGCGCGCGATGCGCGCGGTGGGGAGCTGCTCGGACAGGAGCTTCTCCACTTGCTGCGTGCCGAGCCCGCGCTGCCGCAGGGTGAGCGCGCCGCACTGCGGACAGGTGTCGGTGGTCGGCTCCTGCCGCCGGCAGTAGTGGCACACCAGGCGTTCGGGCGCACGATGGAGCGTCAGCGAGATCGAGCAGTCCGGACACGCCGCGACCCACTCGCACGCGCTGCACTGCACGAACGACGCGTAGCCGCGGCGATTCAGCAGCAGGATGCTCTGTTCGCCCCTCGACAGCCGCTCGACCAGCGCGCGCTCGAGCGGCTCGCTGAGGACGCCGCGCACCTGGCGCTCGGCAGCCGTCAAGTGCGCGGCGCGGGTGTTCGTGCGCAGGTCCACCACCTCGACGCGGGGGAGCGCGCCGCCGCCTACGCGCGCCGGCAGGGAGAGGAGCCGGTACTTCCCGGTGCGCGCATTCTCCCAGCTCTCGAGGCTAGGCGTCGCGCTGCCGAGCACGCACACCGCACCCGCCTCGCGCGCACGAACGATCGCGACCTCTCGCGCGTGATAGCGCGGCGACTCGCCCTGCTTGTAGCTCGCCTCGTGCTCTTCGTCGACGACGATCGCGCCGAGATCGGGCAGTGGCGCAAACACCGCGGAGCGCGCACCGACCGCGATGCGCCGCTCGCCGCGGCGCAGGGCGAGCCATGCATCGTAGCGCTCGCCGTCGCTGAGCCCGGAGTGCAGCACGGCCACCTGCTGCCCGAACACGGCGCGAAATCGGTCGACGGCCTGCGGCGTCAACGCGATCTCCGGGACCAGCACGATCGCCGTGCGTCGCTGCACCTGCACCACGTGCTTGAGCAGTTCGATGTACACGAGCGTCTTGCCGCTTCCGGTGATGCCGTGCAGCAGCGCGACCTCGCCCGCGCGCGCCGCGATGAGCGCCGCGATCGCGTCGCGCTGCGCGGCGGAGGGGTCGTGCGGCTGGGCCGGCGGCGCACTGCGAAGCGAGAACGGATCGCGCGCGACCGTTTCGAGTTCGAGGCGCGCGAGCCCGCGCTTCACGAGGCCGCTCACGACCGCGGGTGAGCACGCGAGCGTCGCCGCGGCCTGCTCCACCGACGCGCGTCCGCCCAGCGACTCGATGAGTTCGTACAGTGCGCGCTGCTGCGGCGAGCGCGCGAACGTCTTCTCCCGCTCGATCAGCGACGGCAGGTGGCGCGCGAGCGCGAGCATGCGGCGCGCCTTCACGGGCGGCTCGGGGCGCTTCGACGTGCCGAGCGCCGCCGGCAGCGCGGCGCGCAACACGAGACCGGGCGGCGCGACGTAGTACTCCGACATCCAGCGGCACACGGCGAGCAAGTCGGGCCGGAACGCCGGATCGGCGTCGGGCACGTCGATCACGACCTTCGGCCTGGTGCTCCCGAGCGCGACGCCGTCGCTCTCACCGAGGCAGTAGCCCACCGCGCGGCCGCCGCGCACGGGCACGACGACGCGGGAGCCCGGCACCAGCGGATGCCGCGTCTCGCCCTCGACCGCGTACGTGAAGCTCCGAAAGAGCGGCAGCGGAAGGGCGACGTCGACGAGCCGCCGTTCGGGCACGGGACGCGACGTCATGCCGTCGGCGTCTTGCTTTCCTGTCTCCCGTTGCGCTCCGCTTCCTCGGCAGGCGCGACGCGCACGCGCTCCGGCGTGCGTGCGTTCACCTCGTGGAGAAACTCGAGCAGGGCGTCGGCGAGTTCGCGGCCGGTCTGGTATCGGGCGACGGGATCCTTCGAGAGACAGCGCATCGCGATGCCGGCGAGCGTCGCGGGAATTCGCGAGTCGACCTCATGCAGCGTGACCGGCGCCTCGTGCACGTGTTTGTAGCCGATGGAGTAGCCGTCGGCGCCGTCGAACGGCGGAAAACCCACGAGGCACTCGTACAGCATCACGCCGACCGCGTAGAGATCGGAGCGGCCATCGAGCATCTTCCCCATCGCCTGCTCGGGGGCCATGTAGTGCGGCGTCCCCATCGCGCGGCCGCCCGCGGTGAGCCGGCCGTGAAAATGCGCGGTCGCGATCCCGAAATCGGTGAGCATCGCGTTGCCGTCGTCGTCGAACAGCACGTTGTCGGGCTTCACGTCGCGATGGATCACGCCGTGCCGGTGCGCGTAGTCGAGCGCGCAGCTCACCTGGCTCGCGATGAACGCGGCGCGTTCGGCGGAGATCGTGCGATCGCGCGTGAGGTCGTCGGCGAGACAACCGCCGCCGAGGTACGGCATCACGAGGTACACGACCTCGCCGACCTCGCCGTAGTCGATCGGCGTGCAGATCAGCGGATGGACGAGCCGGCTCGACGCCTCGGCTTCGCGGCGAAAGCGGGTGCGCATCTCTTCGTCTCGTGCGAGATGCGAGTGCACGACCTTCACGGCGAGCGGGCGCCCGAGCCGTTCGTGCTCGGCGGCGTACACATCCGCCATGCCGCCCGATCCGACGCGACGAAGAATTCGGTAGCGGTTCCCCGTTGCCTGCCGCAGCGCCGTGATGAGCGCGTCCGGAGCCTCCGTCGCCGCGCGGACCTGCGGAAGCGGCCCCGCGCACTTCGTGCAGTTGCGCGCGGCGTTGCGATTCCAGGTTCCGCAATCGGGACAGAACAGGCGAGGACTCCGATCGTTGGGGAGGGACTAGAAAGCTAGTGTTGGTCCCGCCGGGCTGCGAGCAGATCGGTCATGTCGCCGCGGTCTCGCAGCTCTGAGCTGACGGCTATGAGCTCAGAGCAGCGCTCTCATATGCACCACCGCTGCCTCCCCGAGACGGTCCGGCGCGTATCCGCCCTCGAGAGAACTCACCAGCCGGCCGCCGCACCACTGCTCGGCGCGGCTCACCATTTCGCGCGTGAGCCGTGCGACATCGTCCATCTCGAGCGTGAAGCCGCCCAGCGGGTCGCCGGCGAGCGAGTCGAATCCCGCAGAAATCAACACGAGATCCGGAGTGAAATCCCACGTCGCGGCGTCCACGTTCTTCAGCAACTCGCCGACGTACGTCTCGCGCGGCAGTGCCGGCGAAAGCGGCACGTTCCACACGCTGCGCTTCGGCCCGCGATCATCCGCGGCTCCCGTCCCCGGATACCACGGCCATTGGTGCATCGAGACAAAGCGGATATTCGCGTCGTTCTCGACCAGCGCCTGCGTTCCGTTGCCGTGATGCACATCCCAGTCGACGATGAGCACGCGATCGAGATTCTTGACGCGACGCGCGTAGTGTGCGGCGATGGCGACGTTTCCGAAGAGGCAGAATCCCATCGCGGATCCACGAAGCGCGTGGTGGCCGGGCGGGCGCACCGCGCAGAAGCTGCGCTTCGTCGCACCCGCGAGCGCGAGGTCGACGGCGTCGAGGACGCACCCGGCGCCCGCCGAAGCGGCATCCCACGAACCCGGGCTTGCGACCGTGTCGGCGTCGAGCTTGCCGCCGCCCTTCTCCGCGAGCGCACGAACACCCGCGATGTACGACGGGTCGTGCGCGAGGGCGATCTCGTCGTCGTTCGCGTGCCGCCCCTCGAGATGATCGAGCGATTCATACAGCTCGAAATCGTTGCGCAGTGCGCGCGGAATCGCGCGAAGCCGGCCGACGTGCTCGGGATGACCCCAGCCCGTGTCATGCCGGCCGCAGTCGGCGTGCGAGATGAACGCGACGGTCTTCTTCATCGGGCACCTCGCCAGCGTCGTGATGCCCACTCGGCGAGCAGGCAGAGCAATATTGCCGGGAGAAGCCACCCCGGCAATCGGTGCGGCCCCGACGCATCCGGCGCGATCGCCACGGCCGGCCCGAGTGCGTCCACGAGGCGTGCCAGCGGTGCCCCCTCCGCGGCCGGCGATTCGTCGGCGGGAGGGAGCGGTGCGGCGGCGACACTTGCCACCATGCGCGACCACCACGCGCGGTGCGCCGCAACGGCATCGGCCCCGCCCTGCATGCGCCAGCGCCACGTCTCGTCGAAGCCGGCCTGCAGCACGCGTCCGGCGCCCTCGCGCCGCGCCGCCACGGTCAACAATGCGCCGCGCGTCGAGAGCGGCACCGCGTCGCCACGCAGCCCCTCCAGCGGATACAGGGCCATCGCGTTCACGGGCTCGGCCGCGTCGAACGCTCGCACGTCGGCGAGGCGCCTCGCGCCGGCGCGCGCCGGCGCGATCGCGCGAACCGCCGGCGCGTTGGCCGCACTCGCGAGCAACACCAGCCCGCCGCCCTGTCGCACGAACCGCACCATCGACGCCGCGACGGACCCGAGCGTGGTGTCGAGTGCGACGATCACAGCATAGCGGCTCGTGTCGATCGCACCGCGGGAGCCCTGCGTCACGTCCGCGCCGGGCGCGACGAAGAGCCGGGCTTCCACGGTCCACCCCCGCTCCTCGAGCGCGGCGACGGCGAACTTCGCCTCCCATCCCGCGCGCCCGACGACAAGCACCGGATGCAGTGCGGCAGCGGCAGGGACCCGGATGAACGCGCGCACGGCGCCGGAGACCGCGCCAAGCGCACCCGACGGCTCGCCCACGCTGACCGTGGCGCCGCGGATCGCGGCCGTGGCGCGCACGGTGTCGAGCGCCGCCAGTCCGTCGGAGAACGCGACGTCGGCCGCGGACGTTACGGCGATGCGCACCGGACCTCCGGGTTCACGCGCACGCTCGGCGACGGCGGCGAGCGGCGGCATCGCGGCGCCTTGCCGTGACAGCGTCGCGCGGGGCGCGCTCCAAGTCACGCGCGTGCCGGCGTGCGCCACCGCCACGAGCGCGTCGCGCTCCGCCGGCGGCAGCGCTGCATCCATCTCGACATGCAGCGCCGCCGTGCGCGCCGACTCGATCGACGGCAGGTCGCGCGCAAGCGACGACGACCGCACCCGTACGACGTCGCCGGCCGCGGTGAACAGGCGCCAGAGCGCGAACGCGATGAGCGCGAACGACAGGGCGCGCAGCGCCCGCTCCATGAAAGCGTCGCGCGATGCCCGCTCCATGAAAGCGTCGCGCGATGCGCGCTCCATGAAAGCGTCGCACGGGGCGCGCTCACCGCGTGAGGGCATACACCACGATGTTGACGCCGAATTTCGTGTTGTCCACCGAGAGGAAGCGCTTGTTGTCGGGATGGTAGCCCCATTCGGAGCTGTAGTCCTTGCTGCTGTAGAGCACGGAGATGCGATCGCCGCGCATCACCGCGAGCAGGTGCTTGTGCACGAGATTGTCGCCCCAGCCGTTGAGTTCGTGCGTCGTCGCGGGCGGACCGTCGTCGAACTTGAAAAACGAAGAGTAGAGCGCATGCGTGTTCGGCAGTTCCTTCAGCGGGCCGACCGCGCGGGCGATCTCCTCGTGGGCGCTCTTGTGGAACACTCCGTCGATGTCGTGGTTGTGGTCGTCCACGAACAGCATGCCGCCGCGCCCGCAGTATTCGCCCAGCGTGCGTCGCTCGAGCTCGGAGAAGCGCACCGGGAGATGGCCGGTGAGGTACGCGAGCGGATACTTGAACAGCTCCGCCGAGCCGAGCGGGACGATGACGCCGGTCGGCGCGACGCTGATGGACGTGTAACGTGCCACCGAGTCGATGAGGTTCGCGGGCACGAGCGGCGCGGAATCCCAGTCACCGGAGTCGTACTGCACGGTGCAGAACGTGAAGTCGCTCACGGCGGCGATCCCCAGGACGTGAGCGGGGCCGGAGCGGACGGCACGGACGTGAGCGCACGGCGGGCGCGAATCAACGCGCTCGTCGCGTCGTGTCCGCCGCGAAGAGTGTTCGCCGCGGTCTCGATCGCGCGCGCCGCGGCCATGTCGCGATCGAGAAGATCGAGGCGCAGCAGGAGCAGCGAATCCACCGCGGCCGACGGTGCGGTGCGGACCAGCCGGAGCGCCGCGTCGAAGCGCCGAATTCGATCGTCCCGCGATGGATCGGCTGCCGGCCGTGGCGTGCGCGCGCCGGGAGCGCCCTTGTCCTTTCCCTGGAGGCGCACGCGATCGATGTCGACGACCACCGCTCGCGTCCTGCCCCGCAGGTAGATGCGTTCGGCCGATCGCGCGGCCTGAAGGGCGTCGAGCGCCTTCTTCATGAACGGAACGGCCTTCCCCGGCTCGCCCACCTCGAGCTCGCCCGACGCGCTCCACATCGCATTGTAGGCCTCGAGGAGCGGGCGATTCAGGGCGAGCAGCGGCGTCTCATCATGATCGCCCTCGAGGGCGGTCCCGGCCGCCGCACTCGCCGCACGGTCTGCCGCAGCGAGCACGGAGTCGGGATTCACTTGCTGGTCGAGCCGCTTCTGGACTGCGTCGCCCTCCTCGCCCGTGTCCTCGCCGAGACGGGTGAAGACGATCTCGCCGACGCGCTTCCTCAGTCGCGTCTGATCGAGCGCGATGCTGCGTGATTCGCCCACGAGCGTCGCGTGGGAGATCTGCGGCCGTTTCTTCTCGAGCGCCTGCGCCATCATCAGGAGCATCCGCTGGCTGAGCGCGTTCTTCTCGGCTTCGGGCGGCGGCGAGGGATCGACCGCGACGGAATCGTATTCGTCGGCGCGCGCGATGCGCAGCGTGCGCGTGTCCGACGTTCCCGTTCCCGGACCAGTGACGTCGTTGCGATCGCGCACGATCGCCCGAAGATGCAGCATGTCACCCGGTTGCAGGCCTATCGAGTCGAGCGAGATCGTCGCGGCGAGTTCGCCGCTTCGAGAAGCGAACGTCGCGGCGCCGATCGTGCGCGACTTGAAGGTGAAGTTTTCGCCGCCGCCGGAACTCACGATGAGCTCGAACGCCCCGGATGCGAGGCCATAGTCGTCGCTTGCGGTCGCCGAGAGCCGGATGCGGCCGGATGGCTTGCGCAGGATCGAGTCGCGGGCCGGCGCCGTGAGCACAACCACCGGAGCGGAATCCGGCACGGGCTCCAGCACCAGCAGCCGCTCGTACGCCGCGGCGTGCAAGCGCACGGCCGCGGGAGCGGAAGGCATCGCGAGCACGAGTCGCCAGCGGTCGCCCGATGGACTCGCAGACGTCCGGCTCCCGCCGAGCGTGGCCACGACTTGTCCGTCGCCCGCCACGCCCTCGAGCGTGATGGCGCTGCCGACGAGCGCGCGAACCGAAGCCGGGTTGTCGAACGATTCGTCGCGCAGACCGGCGTACGCGGGCGGCGACACGCGCACGACCATGCTCGCGAGCGGATTCGTGCGCGATCCCGCGCGCACGCGGCTGAGCGCGTCGCCCGCGGCCGGCCGGATGACGCGTGCGACGGCGCCCGCGGGTAGCACGAGAAGCACGAGTACGCACGCCGCGACGGCGATGGACGGGCCCGTGAGCGCGCGACGCGCCGCCCTGCGCACCGCCGGCTCGAACGAAACCTGCGCGGCGGCGCGCTCGATCTCCGGCACACGCCCTTCATAGCGCGGATCAACGGCGGTGACGAGCGCATACCGAAGCGACGGAAACCGCGCCTCGATCCAGAGCGCGGCGCTCCCCGCGTCCGCGCGAACTCCCGCCCGGCTCAGGCGCCGCAGAAAGAGCGCGATCGCGGTGGCGGCAGCGACGAACGGCACGAGGCGCCGGGCGCCGGCAGGCAGCGACACGAACGCGTCGACCGTCGCCGAGAGCAGCAGGATCCCGAGCGCGGCCGCGAGGCCGCGCAGCGCCGCCGCCGCGATCGCGGTGGCCCGGAGCGTGCGCCGCGCGCGCTCGACGCGCTCGAGAATCGTCACGCCGCGTACTCCACGGGCACGCGCCGAACCACCAGCTCGCAGGCAAGGAGCAACAGGGCCACCGCAAGCAGCCACGGCGCGAGCGGAGAGTCCTCGTCCGTCGAACGAAGCGCCGCCGCCGTCGCCGCCGCGCCGGGACGCTCGAACAATTTCGCGAGCGAGTCGGAAGCAGCGGCCCACAGGTTGGCGCCATCGCACGGTGCGAGAAGCGAGCGCGCGACGGCGCCGAAAGCGGGCTGCAGCGTGACGTCTCCGGCGGACGGAACGCCGACGCCCACCGCACGAACGCATCCGCGCCCGAGCGGCCACTCCGCAGCCGCGCGCTGGCCGTCGGCCCAGCGCGCCACCGGCCGGCCGGCCGCCGGAATCGCCAGCCGCGCGAGCGGCGCGACGAGCGTCGCGTTGCCTGCCCACAATCCCTGCGCCGACGGCGCCGCGCTTCCGATGCGCGGCCAGGACACGAGCGCAGCGCCGTCGCGCGCCGCCGCCGAATCCGCGGACGACGGCCCGCTGCGGACGACCCGCACCGTCGCGGGCGCAGCGCCGCGTGCGGCTGTCGCGTTCAGCGCCGCGATCGGGGCGCGCAGCGCATCGTCCGGGTCGTCACTCACGAGGATCACGGCGGCGCCCACGGGCCGCGCGGCCGCGGTGCGCACGAGCCGCGCGCGGCCGGGCCATCGCCCAAACGTGGCGGCACTGGCGGCGTCGAGTTCATCCGCCGTCAGCGGCGAGACGATCACCAGTTCGACGGAATCGGCTCCGCGTGAAAGGTCCCGGGCCGCCCGCCGCGCGCCCACGAGCGCCGCCGACAGCGATCCGCGCGCATGGCCCGCGGCGAGCGCACGCAACGAATCCGCCGCTCCCGACGTCACGATCGTCGCGGCGGAGTCGAAGAGCACCAGCGCATCGCCGGATCGCGTGAGTGCGACGGCGGAGTCGCGCACGTCGGCCAGCGTTCCGCGCGACCGGTCGATCACGACCACGCGCGCGAGCGACGTGCCTCTCGCATGCGTCACCGGCCCCGCGAAGGCGGCGCCCATCAGCAGGAGTGCGGCGCACCTCAGCAACAGCAGGAGCAAGTCGGTTGGTCGCGCCGCTCTCGACGATGCCCGCGCGTCGCCCTGCGGCACGAATCGCGCCGTCGGCAGCTCCGACGGAGGCGGACGCTGCGTCGTGATCAGGTGCAGCGCGACGACTCCGATCGAGGCGATCGCGGCGGCAACGAGCCAGACGGGCGCGAGGAAACTCACGTGCGCACTCCCGTCCCGCCGGGGACCGCCACGAGCCGGCGAACGAGCACGTCCACCGGTTCGTCATCCACGATCTCGTGATACGCCACGCCGTCGTCACGCCACGCACGCGCAACCTCGCCGCGCCACGCGTCGAACGCCGCGCGGTACGCGCCGCGCGTGCCGGCCGTGAGCGGGCGCGACGTGGACGCGTCCTCCGGATCCGTCGCGAGCATCGCGGCGCGCGGCGGCTCGAGTTCGGCGCGCGAGACGACGTGCACCACGTGCACCTCCCCTCCCGCGGCAACGTGCGCCCGGGCCGCGCGGCGCAATGCCTCAAGATCGCCGAGACAGTCCGTCACGAGCAGCACGCGCGCCGGCGCGCCCACGAGCGCGTTGGCGAGCGAGGCCGAGCCCGACGGAACGGTCGCGTCGAGCGTGCGCGCGATTTCGGCGACTACGCCGCGACGCGTGCGGGGCGAAAGTCTCGCGAGCCCGCCCTGCGCCGCGACCGCGAGCCCGACGGGATCGCCGCCGGCGTGCGCCACCGCCGCGCACGCGACCACGACCTCCTTCGCCGCGCGCCACTTCGTCCATCCGTGCTCGCCCGGCTCTCCCGCACTTTCAACGGCATACGCCATCGACGCCGATGCATCGACGGCAAGCAGCGTGCCGAGCACCGTGCGATCCGGCGCGAGCCGGATGAACGCGCGGTCGCTGCGCGCGAGCAGCTTCCAGTCGAGGCGCCTGGGATCGTCACCCTGGCGGTACGGGCGATATTCCGCGAATTCGCTCGCGACGCCGCGGGTGCGCGCCAGATGCGCGCCGGGCGCGCCACCGAGCACCGGCCGCCGCGCGGGCCACTGTACGCCGCGCACGGACTCGAGCAGCGCGCCGTACGGGCCGACCGCCATCGCTAGAGCCTGAGGTCGCTGCGCGGCGCGCCGATGCTCGCGAGCAGATCCTCCACGATGCGCTCGGAGGTCACTCCCTCGGCCTCGGCGGCGAAGTTCGGGAGCACGCGATGGCGCAGCACCGGACGCGCGACGCGCCGGATGTCCTCGGGAGCGACCGTGAGGCGTCCGGCAAGAAGTGCCGCGGCCTTCGCGCCGAGAATCAGCGCCTGGCCCGCGCGAGGACCCGCGCCCCAGCGCACGTACTTCCGAACGAGTTCGGTCGCGGTCGGCGAGTCCGGACGCGTGGCGCGCGCGAGCGCCGCCGCGTAGCGCAGCGCAGGCTCCGCGGCCGGCACTTCGCGCGCGAGCCGCTGGAGCGCGCGTGCTTCCGTGCCGTCGATCACCGGCGAGAGCGGCGCAAGTTCCACGCCGGTCGTCGCGCGCAGGATGGCGATCTCGTCGTCTTCACCCGGATACCCGATGCGAATGTCGAAGAGGAAGCGGTCGAGCTGCGCTTCGGGGAGCGGATACGTGCCCTCCTGCTCGATCGGATTCTGCGTGGCGAGCACGAAGAACGGCTCGGGAAGCGGCATGGAATCGCCTGCCACCGTCACGCGATGTTCCTGCATCGCCTCGAGCAGCGCCGCCTGCGTGCGCGGCGGCGCGCGATTGATCTCGTCGGCGAGCAGGATGTTGGCGAACACCGGGCCGCGCACGAAGCGGAACGTGCGCTGTCCCGTGGAGGTGTCCTCCTCGAGAATTTCCGTGCCCGTGATGTCGCTCGGCACGAGGTCGGGCGTGAACTGGATGCGTCGGAAGTCGAGGTGCATCGCCTCGGCCACCGAACGGATCATCAGCGTCTTCGCGAGCCCGGGGACGCCCACGAGCAGCGCATGTCCGCCCGCGACCATCGCCATCAGGATTTCGTCGAGGACTTCTCCCTGTCCGACGATGCGCTTGGCGACTTCGGAACGCAGGCGCACCGCGGCCGCGAGCAACGCCTCGCGGTCGGTTCCTGCCCGGGCGGAGACGGCGGCGTTCAGCGGACGGGTCGGCGGCGCCGGTAGGTTATGAGATACGTCGAGCCGTCGCGCGCACCGCTTTCCGCCACGGAGCCCTGCTCGCCGAGCACTTCCCATCCGCGCAACTTCACGACGTAATCGGACGGCGCGGCATCGGCGAGACCGAACGCCGCGAGCGCGTCGCGCTTGAGCGTCGCAACCGGGGTTTCCGGCCGCACGTCGAACGCCTTGCGGTCCCACCCTTCGAGAAGCTGCACGCGGACGTTCATGCGACGCCCTCCGCAACCGGCGGCAGCGTCGAGAGAAAGCGCGCCACCTGCTGGTCGAACATGTACGACGACGCAGAGACGGAGGTGCCGCCCTCCGCCGGCGCCACTCCGATCGCGATCTCCTCGCCGCCGAGGCCGCGGAGCGTGAGGTACGCCGGTCCGACCTTCTCGGGAAATGCCGAATAGATGCCCGAGCGCTGCGCGAAGAATTCCTTCGCCGCGGCGAGGACGTCGGCCGGCGCGAGCGTGGTGCGGACCTGCTGATGCGTGCGACTGCGCTGCTGGTTTCTCACGGCCGATCCCCTGGAGGTGCGTACTCGAGCGGAAGATTGAGAGTGAACGTCGATCCCTGTCCGGGTGCCGACACGAGCTCGATGTCGCCGCCCAGCAGGCGCGCCACGCCGCGAGAAAGCGCCAGTCCGAGCCCGGATCCGCCGTACCGCCGCGTGGCCGTCCCGTCGACCTGACGGAACTCGTCGAATACGAGAACCTGTGCCGACGGCTCGATGCCGATGCCGGTATCCTGTACGCTGTAGACGACTCTGCCGTTGGCGACGTTTACCGAGGCGCGAACCTCACCCTTCGCGGTGAACTTGAACGCATTGGAGAGTAAGCTAACGAGGATCCGCGTGATTTTCCGGCGGTCGGAGCGGGCCGCCGGAAGCGCGAGCACCGGCTCCTCCGCAATCAGCTGCACGCCCGCGGGCAGTCCCTTGGCCACGCGCATCGCCTCGCGCAGCGGAACGCGCGGATCGAACTCCTCGATCATCACTTCCAGCGTCCCGCGGCGCAGCGCCGTGAACTCGAGCAGTGCGTCGATGAGCTCGAGCAGGCGCCCGCTCGCAGACTTCGCCTGACCGAGCTCCTCGGACTGCTCGACCGTCAGCGGCCCCGAGATCTGCTCGCTCAGGATGGAGAGGTAGCCCATCATGGCGGTGAGCGGCGTGCGAAGCTCGTACGACACGTTCGCGAGAAACTCGTCCTTCACGCGCCGCGCCTCGACCACCGCGACATACTGCCGCTCGAGTTCGGCGTTCGCCTCGACGAGCGCCGCGTTCGTGCGGCGCATTTCGTCGACGAGTCCCGCCTTCTCCGCCGTCGCGGCCATCTGGTCGGCCACAATTTTCAGCAGGCCGCGCTTCTCCGGCGTGAAGCCGCCCGGATCACCGAAGTAAAACGTGACGGTCCCGAGCACGCGGCTCGCCGTCTGCAGGGGGAGCGCGACGATCGCCCGAAAATCGAGTTCGCGCGCGACCTCGTGCCAGTCCTCGAGGTCGGGATCGGCGAAGACGTCGGGGATCTCGATGGCCCGCCTCTCGCTCGCGGCCTCACCGCTCGGCCCGAAACCGACGCGCACACGCATGTCGCCGAGCCACGGACGATGCTGCTCGGGCCAGTTGTATGCGGCGACGAGGCGCATGAGTTCGGACGCACCGTCCACGAGGTAGACCGACGCGAAGCTCGCGCCCACCACCGGACTCACGCGATCGAGCGCGAACTGGAAGACGTCCTCGGGACGGTCGGCGCGCAGGAATGCGTGCACGATCTCGCGCACCGCGACGAGCTCGCGGTGCGCCGGCGGCTCGGCGGCGGCCGGCGCAAATGGCGTGCGCGTGGCGTAGCGGCGCCGCGGCATCGGCCTAGCGCCCGGCTCCTACCGCGGCGTAGAGGCGTGAATCGAGCAGGGCCTGCACGCGCCTCGTGACCGGACCGGGCGTGCCCGAGCCCACCGGCTTGCCGTCGAGCGCGATCACCGGATTGACGTCGGTCGTCGTGCCGCACAGGAACACTTCCGTCGCCCGCAACAGTTCGCTCTGAGTGACGGGCTTCTCGACGAGCGCGATGCCGTTCTCCTTCATGAGCTCGACGAGCACCTGACGAGTGATCCCGGGCAGGACCAGGTTGCCCAGCGGATGCGTCCGCAGGACGCCGTCCACGACGGCGAACACGTTCGTCGCGGCGCCTTCGGTCACGATCCCATCTCGCAACAGGACGGCTTCGTACGCGCCGGCCTCGGTGGCCGCCTGACGCGCGAGCACGGCGCCGAGCAGGTTCACCGTCTTCAGATCGCATCGCAGCCAGCGGAAATCGGGGAAGGTGATTGCCCTGACGCCCGCCTCGCGCTGGTCGCGCGGCACGACGAATCGCGACGCCGACGCGTACACGGTGGGCCGCGTGCCCGGGGGCGGAAAGTGGTGCGTGCGAGGCGCGGCCCCTCGCGAGACTTGCATGTACACCGTCGCCTCACCGTCGGCGAGTCCGTTGTCGCTCACGAGCCGTTCGCACACACCCTTGAGGGCCTCGATCGACGACGCGTCGAGCGGAATGCGAATCCCCGACAGCCCCCGCGCGAGCCGCGCCGCATGCGCGCCCCACTCGAAGATCCGGCCGTCGATGACGCGCACGACTTCGTAGATGCCGTCGCCGAAGATGAAGCCGCGATCCTCGACGGAGATCGTCGCGCGTTCCTTCGGAATGAACTCGCCATTCAGGTAGACGGTCGTCATGATCACTCCTCTCAGGTCAGTAGTCCTTCGATCGCCTTCACCAGCGGCGCGAACGAAAGGGACTTCTTCGCCACTCGCTGGGCTTGCTCCTCCGCGAGCTCGCGCTGTCCGCGCGCGAACAACTCTTCCACGATCCACGGCCCCGCCGACGGGTTGCGCCACCAGTCCGCGTTGAATCGCTCGACGAGCGTTTCGGCGAGCAGTGACTGCAGCTGCCACGCGCGAAGGTAGCGCGCCGAATAGAAGTGCGGATCCACGTCCACGAAGGCGTCGGCGCGCTGGTACCGGAACCCGGTGGCTCCGGTCAGCGTTGCCACGTACAGGTCAGGCAGCGCCGACCACGAGACGCGGCCGCCGTAGAGCTCGACTTCGTAGATCAGCTTCGCGCAGTAGCGCCGCAGGAACTGCAGTTCCTCGAACCCCGCAGCGCGCAGGTAGCGCGGCACGTCGCCCTTTTCCAGCTGCGTGTAACGGCCGAGCCATCCGCGGTCCTGCATGCGGTGGTCGAACAGCATCGCGTATCCCTCGGTGATCGAGTTGTCGCCGAGCCAGCGATACTCGAACGGCAGCAGGGGGTCGATGTTGGCGAAATGCAGCGCGTGCCCGAGTTCGTGCAGCAGCGTCCGCCAGTCGTTCTGGCCGCCGTGCGGACGGAGCACGAGATACACCTCGTCGGGAATCGCGACGGGTGCGCAGAATGCGCGGGCCCGTTTCCCGACCCGTTCGCCGGTGTCGTAGTGCACGCGTCCATTCGCGTCGGGACTCGCGCCCATTTCCGCAATTTGTCCCCTCACTCGTCGCTCCATCTCCTCGGCCGGGAATCCCGCGTCGAACTCCGGCACGCGCATCAGCGCGAGCGCGTCGGCGCGCGTCGCATCCGCCGGCGTGATGCCGAGCCCGCGCCTGAGGAATTCCGGGAGCACGTCGTCCCACATCGGCTGCGTGTCCCGCAGGAACGCCGCGCACTCGTCGCGCAGGCCGCGCACGGAGATCCCGGCGAGGGCGTCGAACGTGTCGAGGTAGTCCGGCGCGATCGCCATCTTCTCGACGAGTTCCTTCTCGCGCGAGAGTCGCTCCTGGCGCATGGGCGCGAGCTCGGCCTCGACGAGCGACGCCCGCGCATCGTCGATCGCGCGCCTCTCCTTCGCGTCGCGCGTGTTCGCGATGGTGATCGACGCACGGCGGTACGGCTCCCCACCGCCGTTCGCGAGGTGCACCACCGCCTCTCCCTCCCACGCAATTTCGCGCTCCTCGAGCGGCGCGAGCTCGCGGCCCACGCGTGACTCGAGGAGCCATTCGACGAGCATGCGGCCGGAGCGGTGTTCCTCCGAACCGGGCTGCGAACCCTTCAGCAGCCCGAGGGCGAGCTCGAGCGAGTGGTCGCCGTACGCCTCGCGATGACGTTCATAGATCGGCTGCAGCTCCGCCGCCGGCTTCAGTCCCGCGTGCGACGAGTAGTACTCGCGCGACACGTCCTGGAGGAATGACTCTCCCCTCGAACGCAGCGCGTCGAGCCCCTCGAGCGCGTCGGTCACGGGGCCGGAACCCGGCGGCTGTCCGCGACGGAAATGTCCGTCGCGAGATAGCGCGCGATCACCCCGGCCGCCTGTGAAGCCCCCACGCGAATCTGCCCCATGTCGTCGCGGAATCGGATCGTGACGTCGTTGTTTTTCGTCGATTCCGGGTCGATCGTGATGCAGAATGGCGTGCCCGCCTCGTCCTGGCGGCGATAGCGCCGGCCGATCGCGCCGGCCTCGTCGTAGAACACCGGGAACCGCTTGCGCAGGTCATCGGCGACGGCGTGCGCCATCTCGGGCTGCCCATCCTTCTTGGTGAGCGGAAACACACCGGCCTTCACCGGCGCGAGCGCCGGATGGAAGCCCATCACGACACGTCCTTCCTCCTCACCAGCTACTGGCTCCTCACGGTACGCGTTCACGAGCAGCGCCAGCAGCGTGCGATTCGGCCCGCAGGCCGTCTCGATCACGAAGGGCAGGTAACGCTTGTTGTTCGCCTGATCGACGTACTCGAGCCGCTTTCCCGAGAATTCCTGATGCTTGCCGAGGTCGAAGTCGCCGCGATTGTGGATGCCTTCGATCTCCTGCGATCCGAGGGAACCGCCGAAATCGAATTCGATGTCGAACGCGGCGCGGGCGTAGTGGGCCAATTCCCCTTCCCCGTGCTCATGGAACTGCAGCCGCGCCTCGTCGAGCCCGAGTCCGCGGTGCCAGGCCATGCGGGCAGCCTTCCACGTCTCGAACCACTCCATATCGGTGCCGGGCTCGACGAAGAACTGCAACTCCATCTGCTCGAATTCGCGCGTGCGGAAGATGAAATTTCCCGGCGTGATTTCGTTGCGGAATGCCTTCCCGATCTGCGCGATGCCGAACGGCACTTTCTGCCGCGACGCCTGCTGCACGTTGAGAAAATTCACGTACGATCCCTGCGCCGTTTCGGGGCGCAGATAGATCGCGGCGGAGGTGTCCTCCACCGGACCCATGTGCGTCTTGAACATCAGGTTGAACTGACGCGGCTCCGTCAGCTGGCACTCGCTGTGTTCGCCCGGCTTCTTGCTCGGCTTCCGCGGGCAGTGCGCGTCCTGCAGCTTGTCGGCGCGAAAGCGGCCCTGGCAGAATTTGCAGTCGACGAGCGGATCGACGAACCCACCGACGTGCCCGCTCGCCTCCCACACGCGCGGATGCATAAGGATCGCGGAATCGAGACCCTCGATGTCGTCGCGCGAGCGCACCATCGCGTGCCACCAGCGCTCCTGCAGGTTGCGCTTCAGCTCGATGCCGAGCGGACCGTAGTCCCAGACGGAGCCAAGGCCGCCGTAGATCTCGGAGGACTGAAAAACGAACCCACGCCGCTTGGAGAGCGACACGAGTTTTTCCATGACATCGGGGAAGGACATGAGAGCCGGGAGACGGGAGCGGGCGGGCGGTTGGATTTGCCCGTAATTTCGCCCGGCGGGAGGCAAACGTCCACTATCAAACGACGAACTGCGGCGCTGTCACCTGACAGCGCTTCTTGCAGTCCACGCCGATCTTGCGCTCGCGCCCCGGACCGATTCCCTTCCTGCATTCCCTCTCATCACACCCATGCGAACCACTTTGCGTCAATTTGTCGCTTTTGCTCTGTTCGCCGCAGCGATGCCACTCGCGGCCCAGGCCCAGAACCACGCCCTCGACCGCGCCAACCTCGACACCACCTGCGCGGCGTGCAAGGACTTCTACCAGTTCGCGAACGGCGGCTGGCTGAAAAAGACGACCATCCCGGCCGCGTATTCGTCGTTCGGTTCGTTCCGCGAACTCGCCGACCGGAACGAGGCCCAGTTGCACAAGATCCTCGACGCCGACGCGGCGGCGGCGAACGCCGGCAAGGGCACGCCGACGGACGCCGGCTGGAAGGTGGGCGCGTTCTACGCAAGCTGCCTCGACAGCGCCGCGATCGACAAGCTGGGGGCCGCGCCGCTGAAGCCCGAGCTCGATCTCATCGCCGGCATCAAGTCGCCGGACGAACTCAAGCAGCAGCTCGGCACGCTCGAGCATCGCGCGGGCCTCGCCCCATGGGGGGACGGCTCGACGCAGGACGCGAAGAACGCGAGTTCCGTGATCGCCGGCCTCTATCAGGGCGGCCTCACCCTTCCCGACCGCGAGTACTACACCAAGACCGATTCGAACTCGAAGAAGACGCGCGACAGCTTCGTCGCGCACATGACGCGCATGTTCGAGCTGCTAGGCGATGGCAAGGACGCTGCCGCCGCCGAGGCGAGGACGGTGTTCGCGGTCGAGACCAAGTTCGCGCTCGCGTCGAAGACGCGCGTCGAGCTGCGCGACCCGACGACCAACTATCACAAAATGTCGGTCGCACGACTCCAGAAACTCACGCCGGGATTCCCGTGGCCCGAGTTCTTCGCCGCGCAGAACTCGCCGGCGATCTCGTCGGTCGACGTGGGCCAGCCGGAGTTCTTCACGGCCGTGAACAAGATGTTCGCGACGATCCCGCTGGCCGACTGGAAGGTGTTCCTGCGCTGGCGGCTGGTCCACGCCGCCGCGCCATCGCTCAGCGCGCCATTCGTGAAGGAGAACTTCGCGTTCGATCGCGTGTTCAGCGGAGCGACCGAAATGCTCCCACGCTGGAAGCGCTGCCTGCAGTCCACCGACGACCGGCTCGGCGAGCTGCTCGGGCAGGAATACGTGAAGCAGAACTTCACGCCTGAGGCAAAGGCGCGGGCGGTGAAGATCGTGAACAATCTCGTGAGCGAACTGCATGACCGGATCCAGCGGCTCGAGTGGATGAGCGCGCCGACCAGGACGCAGGCGCTGGCGAAGCTCGCAGCGTTCAACAAGAAGATCGGCTTCCCCGACAAATGGAAGGATTATTCCGCGCTCAAGATCACGGCCGGCCAGTACCTGGTGAACGTTCGCGCCGCGGATCAGTGGGCCGCCGCGCGCGATTGGGCCAAGATCGGCAAGCCTGTTGACCGCACCGAGTGGGGGATGACGCCGCCGACGGTGAACGCGTACTACAGCTCGCAGATGAACGAGATCGTCTTTCCGGCCGGCATCCTGCAGCCGCCGTTCTACAATCCCGACGCCGACGACGCGGTGAACTACGGCGCGATGGGCGCCGTGATCGGGCACGAGATGACGCATGGCTTCGACGACCAGGGCCGCCAGTTCGACAAGGACGGCAACCTCAAGGACTGGTGGGCGAAGGAAGACGCCGCGAAGTACACCGTGCAGGCCGACAAGGTCGTGAAACAGTTCGACTCGTACACCGTGCTCGATACATCCACGCACGTGAACGGGAAGCTCACGCTCGGCGAAAACATCGGGGACTTCGGCGGCCTCACCGTCGCATACGCAGCAATGGAGAGGGCGCTTGGCTCAGCCTCGCGCGCGAAGATCGATGGATTCACGCCCGAGCAGCGGTTCTTCCTCGGCTGGGCGCAGGTTTGGCGGGAGGTGTACCGTCCGCAGGCTTTGCGCACGCAGGTGAACTCCAACGAGCACGCCCCGTCGATGTGGCGCGTGAACGGGCCGTTCAGCAACATGCCGGAGTTCAAGGCCGCATGGGGATGCAAGGACGGCGATCCGATGGTACGGCCGGAGGCACTGAGGGCAAGGATCTGGTAAGATCGAACGCGGGATGAGCGAGGAGAGAGGAGAATTGAGATGGATGCGGGATGCGGGATTTCGACCCGATGCAGAATGCAGAAGAGGAATGCGGAATGCGGATAAGAGTTGAGATCTGAGGTGGAATGCGGGATGCGGAAGGGGCGCGATCTCCCGTGAGTCGCGCCCTTCCCGCATCCATCTCATCTCTCATTTCTTATCCGCATTCCGCATTCCTCTTCTGCATTCTGCATCGGGTCGAAATCCCGCATCCCGCATCCTACCTCTCATCAAACGTCCCGCCGTCGTAACGCCGCCGCGATCAGCGCTCCGTGCCCGCGCCCATTCTCGATGAACACCCCGTTCGCCTTCTTCCCCGACGTCAGCACCCCCGCGACGAACACGCCGCGC
>Ga0207932_1000069_pt1 | contig 31684 bp, 28 predicted proteins | sample NGESurdeep092012_FD_184480 | JGI IMG/M metagenome (GOLD analysis project Ga0207932, IMG submission 184480) | Arctic peat soil microbial communities from Barrow, Alaska - NGEE Surface sample 415-2 deep-092012 (SPAdes) | ecosystem: Environmental > Terrestrial > Soil > Wetlands > Peat ...
GCGCGTGGGTACGATCGTGAAGACCTTGTCCAGGCCGGTGATCGCGAGAATCTTCTGCACCGGCCGGCTGTTGGCGACCAGCACGAGGCGCCCGTCGCGCGGGTGCAGACGCTTAACGCCGCCGATGAGCACGCCCAAGGCCGTCGAATCGATGAAATCGACCTTGGTGAGATCGACAACGATCGTTCTGGCGCCCTCGTCGATGAGCGCCAGCAGGTCCTCCTTGAACCGTGGCGCCGTGTAAATATCCACCTCGCCACTGAGCTCGACGAGGCCGACGCCCTCACGCACGAGCTGTCGGTCTGATGAGAAGTCGGTCGTCATTTGGCACCACTCTTGGTCGGGGTCGGTGTGGATGTCGGCAGCGCCGACGACGTCGGTGTCGGCGATGCCGTGGACTGCTTGAGCTGCTTGATGGTATCGCGAATCGCACTCGCGTTGGGAGAGTTCGGCGCAAGCTGCAGGTTGCGCTGCAGGGCGTGCAACGCGGTCTGCACGTCCCCGGCCTGCAGCGCATACTCGCCGAGGTACAGGTACGTGTCGGCGTTGCGCGGTTGGTACTCGACCAGACGCTGGTAGGTGATCACGGCGTTCTTGTAATCCTTGAGCTGGATGTACACCTGCGCGAGTTTGTTCAACGTCGCGATCGCGTTCTGGCGGGCCGTCTGGCCCTTTTGCTTAGCATAGATCGCAGAGGCCTTTTCGTAATAGCCGGAGGCGGTCGACAAGTCGTCGCTCCACGCCGTCGAGCCCGGCTGCTCGCCGGCGGCGGCCGACTGGTAGTCGTCGCCGAGCTGCACCATGATCGCGGGATCGTGGGGTTTGGCTTGGAGCTGCGTCTGCAGCGCCTTGATCGTGTCACCGATCGAACCGCCCGGTACGCTGGTCGAGTTCTGGCAACCCTGCAGCACGCCTGAATAGCCAAAGATCAGGAACGAGGCCATGAGGATGGCCATGCCCAGGAACACCCACTTCTGCCAGAACTTGACGCGCTTGCGATCGAGCAGCACTAGGCCGTCTCCTCTCCGTTGACTCCGGTGGCAGTATGCCACCATCCCGACTCCGCCGCGCCGACGTGCACCGACCCGTCGCGCACCCGTGCCTGGAGTCTCTCGCGAACCTTGAGACTCTCCACCCTGATCGCGCCGCCTTCGAGCGGCCGCGTCGCCACCGGCAGAACCCAGTCGGCGCAGTAGATGTTGATTTCGTCGTTCGGCATTCGCGGAACCTGCGATGGGTAGTGGTGAGAGACCGGACAGGGAGCCTGTTTTCCTGCGTGAGTATAGGTGAGGGTCGGAGGCGACGCAATCGACCGGCAGTCGACGAGACGACGTTCCGGCGACACCGTTCACGCGGCTATAATCGAAGCGTCGACGAGGAGGAGACTTGGCCGAGACACCGAGCGGCAGCTACTCGCAGGAGGTCGTCACGACCTACGTATGGGATGCGATCAAGGGCATCCCCGGCGTCGTCGGCTTGCACCGCCATGTGCTGCAGTCCTTCGGCGAGAAGGTGCGCGTCGAAGGGCGCGGGCCGGTGCGTCTCGAGCAGAACGAGCTCGGAGTGACGGTCGAGGTGCACATCGTCGTCGTCGAGGGCGTGACGATCCCGGCGGTCGCACTGGCGGTGGCCGAGGCGACCGCCGCCTACCTCCCGACGATGCTCGGCACGACCGCCGCGCGTGTGCACGTCTTCGTCGACGACGTGGCCGCGAGCCCGCCGGCGGACGAGTGAGCGCGCGCGACCTCACCGGCGCCAGCCGCGATCTGCTCGCCCCGGTCTGCGCAAGCTGTGAGTGGTGGCAGACAGCCGCACCCGGAGCGGTGACCCCGCACGTGCCGCGCCGCGAGTGGGAAACCGCCGTGGAGACCGAGGCCGGGTTCTTCGGGCGGGCGTTGCTCGACGCCGACCGTGTGCTTGGCTGGATGCATGTGGCGCCGGCGGCGCTGGTGCCGCGCGCGCAAAGCCTGCCGACAGGACCACCGTCGGCCGACGCCTACCTGCTGCTCTGCGCGTATTTCTACGACGAGGACTATCTCAACGGCTTCCAGAACCTCCTGCAGGAGATCGAGGCGGCGTTGAAGAACCGCGGCGCCGTCGCGCTCGAGGCGTACGCGACACGGCGCCGCGACCCGGCAGACCGCTTCCGCGGCTACCTGCGCGACGTCAACCTCTTCCATGCAGACGTACTTGAGGGGATGGGGTTCCGCGTCGTGCGCCGACACAGCGACGTGCTCCGCTGCCGGCTCGAGATGGACACGCTCGTCGCGATCGCGCGCCGCAGCCGCGTGCGCGCTGAGCGAGAGGCCGGGCCGGCGATCCAGCCCGTCTAGCGGCGGCGCTAGCGGAAGAGTCGCGGCAGGCGGCGCTTCCACTCGTCGGGCACGAGCGCGTCGAGCGCGTCGTCGAGTGTGACCACGCCGAGCATGCAGCGCGCGTCGTCGACCACCGGCAGCGTCAGAAGGTTGTACTTGGTCATCCGACGGCCGACTTCTTCTTCGTCCACGTCGGCGGTCACGACGACGACGTCGTCTTCCATGATCTCGTCGAGGCGCTGCGCCGGTTCGGCAAGCACGAGGTCGCGCAAGCTCACGACGCCGACGAGCGCTCGCGCATCGTCGAGCACGTACGTGTACGTGATCGCGTGGTCGTCGGGTCGCAGTTCGCGGATGCGCTCGAGCGTGGCCGCCACCGACGTGCCGCGCGGGATCGCGACGAAGTCCGTGGTCATCAACGCTCCGGCGGAGTGCTCGGGGTGACTGGCCAGACCGCGCAGCGCAGCGGCGATCTCGGCGGGCACCAGCGCCAACAGCCGTTCGACGACTTCGTCGTCCATCTCCGCGAGCATGTCGGCGGCCTCGTCGGGGTCGATCTCGGCGAGCACCGCGGCAGCGCGCGCCGGCGGCATCTCGGCAAGCGCGCCGCCGCGCAACTCCCCGTCCATCTCCTGCAGCGTGTCGGCGGCCAGCGACGCATTGAGCGCGCCGAGCACGGCGGCGCGCTCGCGCGGGCCGACCTGGCCGATGACGTCAGCGAGGTCGGCCGGATGAAGCTCGGCAAGCTCGGCGAACGCCTCGATGAAGTTGAGCCGGGAGAGACGCACGGAGATGAGATTGACGTCATGCCAGGGCACGAAATCCGCGGCGCGGCGCGGCAACCGGCGCGAGAGAAAGCCGAGACCGATGCGCCGCGCGATCGCGCCGCTGCTCGCATCGATGCCGGTGACGACCAGCTCGCCGTCGCGCGGCTCGAGCACTACGTCCTGCACGCGCACGAACTTGCGCCGGCTGACGTCGAGCACCTGGTTGTCGAGCACCGAATCGACGAGCGCGATCTCGTCGCCACGGAGGGACGCCGCGTCGAGGTCGCCGGCCGCGACGCAGAGCACGAGCTGCTCCGCGTCGATGTCGATCTCGGCGATCTGATCCCAGCGCGCGAGCAGCTGCTCGTCGCCGCGCTCCACGAGCACCCCGGTGACCACCGGCGAGTCGGGCGAGAAGAGAGCGATCACGTCGGTCAGCTCGCCGATCTCCTCGTGATCGGCGGCGACGACGGTGATCGATTCGAGCTCAGAAAGGACCAGCGAGCCGGGATCGTCGTCCACGCGTGCGGTTCACACCCTTTCCTGTGACGGCAGCGGCGAAGATATGCCCCGTGTGGTCGCGTGTCAACGCGGGTGTGCGCCCCTGCCCTTGCGCTCCCCGGTTGTATAGAATGGATTCACGACACACCGGTCGCCGCGGGACGCCCGAGCCAGGCGTTCCATGGCTGGAAGGAGGGGGCCGCAGCGCAGCTCGTCGTTGGTCGCGGGCTTGCCCCCCGCAGTGTCGTTCCTCCCCGTTCTCACGTTCGAAAAGGAGCTGCACGTGTTGGAGAGTTTCTTCAAGTTCCGCGCCAACGGTACCAACGTCAGACGCGACACGATCGCCGGCCTCACGACCTTCATCGTGATGTCGTACATCATCTTCGTGAACCCCAGCATCCTCGGCCTCGGCGGCAAGGGTCTGCCGTTCTCCCCCGCGCTCACCTCGACCTGTCTCGTCGCCGGTGTGATGACGATCATCATGGGACTGTTCACCAACCGCGCCTACGCGATCGCCCCCGGCATGGGCCTCAACGCCGTCGTCGCCTTCTCGCTGGTGCTCGGCCAGGGGCTCACGTTCAAGAGCGCGATGGGCATCATCTTCATGGAGGGCGTGGCGATCACGATCCTCGTGCTCACCGGGTTCCGTGAAGCGATCTTCAAGGCGATCCCGCTCGAGTTGAAGAAGGCGATCGTCGTCGGCATCGGCTTCTTCATCCTCTTCATCGGCCTCGTCGACGGCGGCATCGTGTACGGCGGCGGCGGCACGCCGCTGGCGATGGCCGATCTCATCGGCGTGCCGATCGCGGTGACGGTCTTCGGTCTGATCATCACGATCGTCATGATGGCCCGCAAGTGGAAGGCGGCGATCCTGCTCGGGATCGTCTTCTCGACGGTTTTGGCGACGATCCTCAACTACATTTACGACAAGAAGTCGTTCGCCGAGGGCATCGCGGTGCTCCCGAAGAAGGTCGTCGCCAACCCCGACTTCAGCCTCGTCGGCAAGTTCGACTTCGGCGCCTTCGCCAAGCTCGGCATCATCTCCGCCATCCTCTGGATCTTCAGCGTCATGCTCTCCGACTTCTTCGACACCATGGGCACGCTGATCGGCGTCGGTGGCCAGGCCGGCTATCTCGACGAGGACGGCAACTTGCCGCAGGTGAACCGCCCCCTGATCGTCGACTCGCTGGCCGCTGTTGCCGGCGGCGCCGTGTCGAGCTCGTCGGCGACGACCTACATCGAGTCGGGCGCCGGCGTCGGCGTCGGCGGCCGTACGGGCTGGGTCGGCGTGATCGTCGGCGTCTGCTTCCTGTTGGCGATGTTCTTCTCGCCGATCGCCGGCATCGTGCCGGCAAACGCCACGGCACCGGCACTGATCATCGTCGGTTATCTGATGATGGCGACGCTCACCGAGGGTGAGGCGAAGGCCGAGCACGCCAGCGTGCTGAAGGCCTTCGCCGCGATCGACTTCAGCGACATCTCCTTCGGCCTGCCCGCCGTGCTGACGATGACGATCATGCCGCTCACCTACAGCATCACCAACGGCATCGGTGCCGGCTTCGTCTCGTTCGTCACGATCAAGATCGCACAGGGCAAGGCGAGGACGATCAGCTGGATGCTCTGGGTCGCCTCCGCCGCGTTCGTGCTCTACTTCATCTTCCCGCTGCTGCGCAAGGAGTTCGGCTGGTAAGGGACGGCACACTTCTCGGGTGAGACGGGCGGGGCGGCTTGCAGCCGCCCCGCCCGTCTCACCACCCCGTGGTATCCTTCTAGGCCGTCATGACCGTCGTCTTGCTCATCCTCGCGCTGTTCATCATCCTCGCCTCAGCCGAGCTCTTCACGAACGGCGTCGAGTGGTTCGGCCGCCGCTACGAGCTCGGTGAGGGCGCCGTCGGCAGCGTGCTCGCGGCCGTCGGCACGGCTCTGCCCGAGACTCTCGTGCCGATCATCGCGATCCTCTTCACCCATGGTGTCGCCAGCCACGACATCGGCATCGGCGCGATCCTCGGTGCGCCGTTCATGCTCTCCAGCCTGGCGATGTTCGTCACCGGCGCGGCGATCATCATCTACTCGTTGCGCGGCCGCCGCTCGCGCAAAGTCACGATCAACGAGAAGGTGATGCGCCGCGACCTCAGCCACTTCCTCATCGCCTACACGGCGGCGATGGCGATCGGACTGACCCACTTGCACCACGTCAAGTGGGGGCTCTCGCCGCTGCTGCTCGCCTTCTACGGCTACTACGTTTACGAGACCATGAAGAGCGAGGGCGACCTCAGCGGAGACACCAAGCCCCTCTACTTCCACCGGCACCCGGTGATGCCGCACCGGTGGCGCATCTTCGTGCAGTTGGCGGTGGCGCTCGGCGGCATCATCGGCGGCGCCGAGCTCTTCGTGCGCGAGGTGGATCACCTCAGCGCCGCGCTCGGCGCCAGCCCGCTGCTCGTCTCGCTGCTGATCACGCCGATCGCTACGGAGTTGCCGGAGAAGTTCAACTCGGTGCTCTGGATCCGCGGGCGCAAGGACACGCTGGCGCTCGGCAACATCACCGGCGCGATGGTCTTCCAGAGCACCTTCCCGGTGTCGGTCGGCCTGCTGTTCACGAGCTGGCAGCTGACGCGCACGGGGCTCGTGAGCGGGCTGCTGGCGATCGTCTCCGGCCTCGTGCTCTACGTGACGCTGCGCGTCAAGCACACGATGACGTGGTGGTCGATCGCCGGCGCCGGCTCCATGTACGCCGTCTACATGGTGTACGTCTTCGCGATCGTCCGCTGACGGTCGCGCCGAGCCCGGTGGCCGGCGCTACTTGGCGACGGTGATCGTGACGTCCGATCCGTAGGGCTGCATCGTGCCCGCCTCGGGGTCCATCTTGATCACGGTGTCGGGCGGTAGCCCGCTGTGCTTCAGCGTGACGTGCACGTTGAACCCGGCTGCCGAGAGCGTGTCGGTCGCCGTGACCGTGTCCATGCCGTACACGTTCGGCACCTCGACCGGCGATGGTGACGGGCTCGGCGTGCCGCTCGAAACGACGATGTCGACGGTGCTCCCCCGGTCGACCTTCGTATCGGCCGGTGGCGACTGGCTGACGACGCTGCCGGCGGGCACGGTGTCGCTCGGTTGCGGGGTGACGACACCGGGCTTGAGGCCGACATTGAACAGCGCCTGCTCGGCCTGCGCCTTCGTCAAGCCGCTGAGACCCGGCACCGTCACCTGCGGCACGCCGCTGCTCACCCAGTAGGTGACGGTGTCGCCGCGCTTGACGCTGGTGCCCCGCGCCGGATCCTGCCTGTAAACGTTGCCGATCGGCGCGTTGGAGCGTCCCTTTTGCTCGCTGCCGCCGAGACCGTTCCCCTTGAGATACGCGGCGGCACCGGCCGCGGTCATGCCGCGCATGTCGGTCAAGACGATCGTCAACGCTCCCTGGCAGACCCAGATCTCGACCGTACCGCCGTCGATCAGCTTCGTGTTCGCGGCTGGTTGCTGACGAGTGACCAGGCCCGCGGCATAGGCATCCGAGTACTCATGATTGACCGTGACCTTGAAGCCCTTGCCCTCGAGCGCCGCCCGCGCCGTCGCCTCGGATTGGCCAACCACGCCCGGGACCACAGTCGTCGACCCGGTCAACGCGTGGTACAGCCCCCATGCCGCACCGGCAGCGATCAGGACGAGCAGGGCGATCAGGATGAACGGCCACGGCGAGCGTTTGCGCTTGCCGCGGTCGCCTTGCGTGGTCGCCAGCGCGTCTCTCGCCATCACCTGCGTCTCGCCTTCGCGGCCGACGGCCAGCGGAGCCAGCACCTGAGTGCGTTCGGAGGCGAAGTCGAAGGTCGCCGCCACCAGCGGGCCACCGACCTGCGCGCTGCGCAGGTCGCGACCGAACTCGGCGGCGCTCGAATAGCGCCGGTCAGGGCTCTTGGCGAGCGCCTTGAGCACGATCTGGTTGAGCGAATACGGCAGGCCGGGCACCAGCTCGGCCGGCTCGCGTGGCAGCTCGTTGACGTGCTTGAGCGCCACACTCACGGCGCTGTCGCCGCTGAAGGGCACGGTGCCGGTGAGCATCTCGTAGAGCACGACGCCGACGGAGTACAGGTCGGTGCGCTCGTCGACCGCCTCGCCGCGCGCCTGCTCCGGCGCCAGGTACTGGGCCGTGCCGAGGATCGACCCGGCCTCGGTCATCGACGAGTCGCCGGCACGGGCGATGCCGAAGTCGGTGACCTTCACCTTGCCGGCGCGGTCGATCAGGATGTTCTGCGACTTGATGTCGCGGTGCACGACGTGGTGCGCGTGGGCGAAGTCGACCGCGGCGAGCAGCTCGAGGGCGATCGCGACCGCCTCGCCGCCGGCCAGCCGGTCTCTGCGGCGGATGAGGTCCTTGAGCGTCTCTCCTTCGACGTACTCCATCACGATGTAGTACAGCGGGCCGATCTGACCCCAATCGTAGATGCTCACGACATTGGGGTGGTTGAGGCCCGCCGCCGACTTCGCCTCACGGCGGAAGCGCTCGACGAACTGCTCGTCGTCGACGAAGCGTTTGAGCAGCACCTTGAGGGCGACGCGCCGACCGAGCGTCTCGTCCTTGGCAAGGTACACGTCGGCCATGCCGCCGCTGCCGAGCTTGCGCTCGACGCGGTAGCGGTTATCGATCAGTTGTCCTTCCTGGAACCCGTCAGTCACGTCTCGATCCTTTGCTCACTGTAAGAAAGTACCACGCGGCGCCGCCCTGCCCTGCCGCCGCCGTCACGGCAGACTCGGCTGGGCGAGCGCCGCGCGCATCACCTGGGCGGCGAGCGGCGCGGCGACCTCGCCGCCCGTCACCGACACGTTCTCAATGCTGACACAAATGGCGATCTTGGGATCATCTGCCGGCGCGAAGGCGATGAACCACGCCTGGTTGACGCCCGGCCGGCTCGTCTCGGCGGTGCCGGTCTTGCCGGCGACCTTGATGCCTTGGAGCGCCGCCGCCGTACCGGTGCCGGAGTTCACGACCTGCTGCATCATCAAGTTGAGCGTGGCCGCCGTCGACGGCGTCATCGCCGTCTGCCACGTCTGCGGCGCGGCGCTCTGCACGACCGTCCCGTTGGGGGCGATCACCTGCTGCACGAGATACGGCTTCATGATCGTGCCGCCATTGGCGACGGCCGCTGCCGCGAGCGCCATCTGCAGCGGCGTCGCCACGAGCTGCTCCTGGCCGATCGCCATCGCCGCCACCTGCAGCGGGTTCAGCTTGGCCTCAGGCGACACGATCGTGCCCTTCTCGTAGCGCCCGCTGGCCAGCACAGAGCCACCGGGCAGCTCGAGCGGCGGCACCTGCCAGAGGCCGAACTTCATCATCGTCGCGACCATGTCGTTCTGGCCGATCTGCACGCCGACTGCGGCGAAGACGGTGTTGATGCTGTAGGTCAACGCCCGGGTGAAGTCGATCGTGCCGACGATCTCGCCATGGTAGTTGGTGATCTTGCCGCCATAGACGACGTACGTGCCGGTGTCATGGAAGATCGTCGTCGGCGTGACGACGCCCTTGTCGAGTCCCGCCGCGGCAGTGACGACCTTGAACGACGAACCCGGCGGGTAGAGCCCCTGCGTCGCCCGGTTGAGCAACGGCGCGCCCGGATCGGAACGCAGCCGCTGCCAGTCGTCGTCGACCGTGGCGAGCGAGTACGTGGGCGAGGAGGCGATCGCGATGACGGCGCCGGTCTTGGGATCGAGCGCGACGATCGCGCCGACCTTGCCGGTCAGCGCCTGTTGAGCGACCTTCTGCACCGCCGGCACGAGCGTGAGCTTCACGTCAGCCCCGTGCGGGCGGCGCCCGAGCAGGCGGTCGAGCGCGCTCTGCGTGCCGAGCAGGTTCGACTGCCCCGTGAGCACGGCATTCATCGACTGTTCGAGGCCGCTGTGGCCGAGGGCGACGCTGTCGTAGCCGATGGTCTGCGCGGCGAGCGAGCCCTGCGGGTACCGTCGGTAGTAGAAGCCCGACTTGCGCACGGAGATGACGAGCGGCGTGCCGTTGAACCCGAGGATCCTGCCGCGATCGATCTTGAGCTCCTGGGCGAGACCGCGATGGTTCAGCGGGTTGTCACGCAACGCCCTGGCGTGGATCACCTGAAGGTACGTGAGATTGACGATCAGGGCGGCGAAGAGGATCGCGCCGACGAGGAAGATGCGTGCGATCGCCTTGTTCACGAGCGCCTCACTTGATCCCTGCCAGTTTGAGGCGCTCGTGCTCGCTGCCGGCGCGGATCACGGCCGTGCGGTGCGAGACCATCAGGAGCAGGGCGACGAGCATGAGATTGGCGGTGATCGAGCTGCCGCCGTAGCTTACGAACGGCAGTGTGATACCCGTCAGCGGGATGAGCCGGGTGACGCCGCCGATGATGATGAACGTCTGCAGACCGAACGCGGTCGCCAACCCAGCCGCGAGCAGTTTGGAGAAGCCGTCCGGCGCCCAGATCGCGACGCGGAACGCGCGCCAGCAGAAGAGCACATAGACAAGGATCAGACCGACGGCGCCGATCAGCCCGAGCTCGTTGGCGACGGCGGCGAAAATGAAGTCGGTCTGCAGGTCGGGCACCACAGGCTTGTGGCCGGCGAGCAGATAACCACGGCCGATGCCGGCGCCGAGCACGCCGCCGTCGGCGATCGCGAACATCGACTGCAGGAGTTGATAGCCGGTGGTCGCCGCATGCGTCCACGGATCGATCCAGATCTGGAAGCGTTCCTGCACGTGTCCGACGACGTGGTAGGCGACGACGGCGCCGATGCTGAACATCACCCCGCCGGCGACCACGTAGACGATCCGCGAGGTCGCCATGTAGATGAGCGCGACAAAGATCGCCAGGAAGAGCAGCGACGTGCCGAAGTCTTTCATGAAGATCAGCATCAGTAGCGAGAGGATCCACATGACCGCGAGCGGGCCGAAGTACTTCGGCGCCGGCAGAGGGATGCCCATGACGTGACTCGTCGGTATGGAGAGCATCTCTTTCTTGTCGTTCAGGTAACCGGCGAGGAAGATCACGATCGCGATCTTGGCGAACTCCGACGGCTGGATCGAGAACCCGGCGAACCGCAGCCAGAGACGGGAGCCGTTGACGGTGCTGCCGAGGACGATCGTGATGAGCAAGAGCGCGAGGCCGGCGGCGCCGATGAGGTAACGGTAGCCGTCGAGGCGCTCGTGGTCGCGTACAAGGAGCACGGTGGCGATGAAGAGCACGGCGCCGACGACCAGCCACTGACCCTGCAGCAGCGCGTACCGCGGGTCGATGCGGTAGATCTCCGTGAGGCCGATAGCGACGAGCAGAGCGGTGAGGGGCAGCAGATACGGGTCGGCCTGGGAGAGGAAGGCGCGCACGACCGCGTGCAAGATCAGGAAGATCGCGACGAAGATCAGCCCATAGACGACCGAGCTCGTCTTGATGTCGCCGCGCCGGCCGGTGAAGACGGAGACGTAGGCCATCGTGCTGATGACGCCGGCGAAGATCAGGTAGACGAGCTCGGTCGTACGCCGCTTCATGGCAGGCCTCCGAGCTGTGTGACGAGATCGATCGCGGCCCCCTTGCCGCCGATGTGATGGGCGCCGACACGCTGCTGGTCGCCGGATGCGAGGCTGGCGACCGGCAGCATCGTCCGCAGATAGACGCGACTGAGTTTGAGCGAACCGACGCTCCACGGCAGGCCGCGGTACACGGCGACGTTACCGTCGTCGACGCCGACGTAGAAGACCTGCGTGGACGTGATCGTCGCCGCCACGAGCAACGCCACGAGTATCGCCACGACGACGGTGAGCACGACGAAGCGGCGCGAGCGCCGCCGCCGCGGCGCGGCCGGGCCCGGCGCGTCGCGCGAGCCGGACGGTGACGTCACCGCGGCGCTCGCGCCACTCCCGTCGTCGTTCCCGGTATCAGTGGCCTGCGCGTCGCCGGCCGACTCATCGGCGACGCTCACCGGTGCTTCTGCGGCGCTCGCTGCAGGATCCTCGTCGTTCATGTCGCCGGCAAGTACCTGCACGACGACGACCGTGATGTTGTCGTGGCCGCCATGGTTCTTGGCGTCGCGCACGAGCACGTGCGCCGCCTCATCGGCGTCGGGCCCCGCAAGCACTTCGGCGAGGCGCTCGGCGGGCACGCTCCCGCTGAGACCGTCGCTGCAGAGCAGGACGACATCGCCGGGAGCAAGATCGCAAACGAAGCGGTCGACCGCTGCCTCGGGTTCGGTGCCGAGAGCGCGACTGAGCACGCTGCGATAGCGGTTGACGGCGGCTTCCTCGGGCGTGATCGCGCCCTCCCGCAGCCACTGGCCGACGAGCGAATGGTCCTCGGTGAGCTGCTCGAGCCGGCCGCCGCGCAGCAGGTACGCGCGGCTGTCGCCGATGTGGACGAACTCGGCCTGAGCGCCGCGCAACCGGAACGCCGTCAACGTGGTGCCCATGCCGGCACGCTCGTCGTTGGCTTTCGCGAGCGCGAAGATGCGCGCGTTGGCGCGCTCGGCGGCGGCGGCGAGCGGCTCGTCGCCGGCCGCCGCAAGCGTCTCGACGGCGATCGCGGAGGCGACCTCACCGGCCTGCGCGCCGCCCATGCCGTCGGCGACGGCGAAGAGCGGCGCCCGATCGATGAAGGCATCTTCATTGGTCGTGCGCTGCAAGCCGATGTCGGAGAGCGCCGCGTGGCGGACGCTGAGGGTCACCGGCACTTCACTCCTCGTAGCGGAAGATCGTCTCGCCGATCCGCAGCCGGCTGTCGAATCTCAGCTGCGCCTCGGTCACCTCTTTCTCGTTGATGAAGGTGCCGTTGGTGCTGCCCAAGTCCTCGACCATGAAGAACTGGCCGACGGGACGCAGCCGGGCGTGGGTCTGCGACACGAACGGCTCATCGAGCACGATGTCGCTGCTCGGCGCCCGGCCCACCAGCACCCAGCCTTCGAGCGGAAAGACGAGACCGGCGGCGAGGATCGGACTCTCTTCGACGACGAGCCGCGGGTTGATGTTCTCGGTCAGGTCGAGCGCCTCCCCGGGCATCGTGCGCTCGACGGCGCGCTTGTCGCGACGCGCGCGGCGCACGGACGGAGTCACCGGCGCGACCTGCGGCGAGGCGTCCGGCGACGCGATGTCGGGCGCCTGCGCGCCACCACCGCCGTACACGTCGCCGACGGCGCGCCGCAGCACGAGCCAGATGAAGACGTACAGGAGCGCCAGGATGAGGATCTTCAAGATGAAGAGGATGACGTCGGTCACGGACGCCTCTCGAAGTGCAGTTCGCTCGCCCCCAGGTCCACCCGGTCGCCATTGGCGAGTACGGCGCGCTTCACCTCCCGGCGGTTCACCTTGACGCCGTTGGTGGAGTCAAGGTCGACGAGCACAAAGTCGTCGCCTTCGCGGCGCACCTCGGCGTGCTGGCGCGACGCGTTGGGGTCGTTGAGGACGACGTCGCAGCGCTTGCTGCGGCCGATCACCGTCAGGTCGCCGAGCTCATACTCGCGCCCGCCGGCACGCAGCACGGCGCGGGGCGCCGGCGCCGGTCCGGCGAAGCCGGGCGCGACCGCCGGCGCCGCCGCCGGCGCCGGCTGATACATCACGGTCTGCGCGAGCCCCGCCGGGGGCGGCGGTTCGAGCTCCTCGCCGGCTGCCTCGGTCGCCGTGCGCGTGGCGATGCCGAACTCGCCAAGCCGCAGGTCGGCATCGCCAAGGATCTCGATGCGCGGCGCGCTCACCATCGTCCAGCCTTCGCGCCGCGCATAAGCGATCAGGTAGTTCGCAAGCTCCTGCTTGAGCGACTGCTCGAACGAGTGCAACTTGTCGAAGTCTTCGGGCGAGAGGTAGATCTCGTATTCGTTGGGCACGTAGACGCGCGAGACGCTGACGGTCTTGTGGTCACCCATCTCCTTGGCGAGCTTGTGTGCCAGTTCCACGGGCTGCACGCTCGCCTTGAAGGCGCGACCGAAGACTCCCTCCACCAGCCTTTCGATCTTCTGCTCGATCGACTTAAGGACGCTCATCTGCCTGCTCCTCGGGGATTCGGCCGGTACCCAGAACCACCGGGAACACTATCACCACTGCCGCCACGCAGACACTCAGCAGCAAAGCGCCGTAGGACGCCTTGTTGTGCCAGACGGCGATCGGCACGACACGGTAGAGGATCGCCACGAGCGCCAGGGAGAGCGACCAGCCCCAGAGGCGCAGCTCGAGCGAGCGCAGTCGCAAGGTCAGGGCGATCGCCAAGGCGAAGGCGCCCCAGACGATCATCTGGAAGATCGCCGGCGGTGAGAGGACGGTTTCGCCGAGACGGACGACGACCGTCACCGGGTTGCCGGCGTCGGCGAGTCGGCTGCTGAGATCGCCGCGCTTCTGGAAGCCGGTGAAGGGCACCCGTGCGACGCGCTCGACAAGCAGGTAGAGCAGCAGGCCGGCACCGGCCCAGGCGGCGGTGATGACGCCGCGCACGCGGCCGAAAACGCTCGCGGCGGCGGGCACGAGCAGCGCCGCGTAGGTCGGCACGAGCAGCGCCGCCAGGGCCGGCCAGAGCGCGATCAGCGGCCGGCTCTTGGCCAGCCAATAGAGCACCACGGCGAGGACGACGTAGGCGACGCCGACCGAGAACGCGACGTTGAACAGCGGGAAGGCGAGCACCCCGAGCAGCCACGCGAGACCGGCCGCAGGCACGACGAACCACAGCCCCACCGTGAATGCGATCAGCGGCACGGTCCACCCTTGCGGATAAGCTGGCATCCGCGTGAGCAGGACGGCGACGACGATCGCGGCCAGCGCCGCGCCGGCCGATCGCTCGATGAGCACGGCGCTGCGGCGAAACGGCTTCAGCAGGCGCCGCGCGCGCTGCCGGCGGCCGCGCAGGCGGCCCGAGGCCAGTGCCGAGCGCAGCGCCTGCTCGAACTCTGCCGCCGACGGGCGATCCACCGGTTCCGGTGAGCAGGAGAGTTCGACGGCGTCGTTCAGCTCGCGCGGCAGGTCGCGGCGCACCTCCTCGAGCGACGCGAACCGGCTGGCGACCACGTTGGCGAGCGTCTCCGCCGCGGTGTCGCCGCGCACCGGATTGAAACCGGCGAGCAGCTCGTACAGGACGATCGCCGCCGAGTAGACGTCGCTCGCCGGACCGGCGCGCCGCCCCTCGGCCTGCTCCGGCGACATGTAGGCGAACGTGCCGAGCACGTCGCCTTCGGTGGTCAGCGTCTCGGCGTCGATCAGGCGCGCGATGCCGAAGTCCATTACTTTCGCGCGCCCATCGTCGTCGAGCATGATGTTCTGCGGCTTGATGTCGCGGTGGATGACACCCTGACTGTGGGCGAAGACGAGCGCGTCGAGTACCTCGGCGATCGCCTGTACGGCGCTCGCGTCGTCGAGCTCGTCGGCGACCGCGTCGAGAGACTCGCCGTCGATCAGCTCCCACACCAGGAACGACCGCTCGCCGTCGCTGAAGTAGTCGTAGAGCGCGACGATCCCGGGGTGCGAGAGCGCCGATGCGGCCTCGACCTCGCGCACGACGCGCGCCGACATGCCACGTTGCTCGGCGACGATCTTCAGCGCCACCGGTCTGCCGAGCTTGTGGTCATAGGCTTCGAAGACGTCAGCGAAACCGCCGGCGCCGATCTTGCGCACGATCTCGTAGCGCTCGTCCCAGTCTTCGTAAAGGGGAGGGCGGGTTTCTGGCATCGTCGGGGCGACTCCGATGAATCTCGTTTCGTTGACTATTCGGTATGGTAGAATCCAGACCTTGTGACGGCCGCCTGGGCGAGTGGTGGAATTGGCAGACACGCTAGGTTCAGGGTCTAGTGCACTTACGTGCATGCGGGTTCAAGTCCCGCCTCGCCCACCAAAAGCTTTCGAGGTGATCGCTTAGTGGACTTCTTCGACGACGACGCGGCAACGCAGATCGCACCGGCGCCGCCACGGCATCCGCGAAGCAAGAACTCCCCGCGGCGCACGCGCATGCAGCGCCTCGGCGTCCTGCTCCTCGCGCTCTTCGTCGTCGTCTTCCTCGTCGCCTGGGGCGTGCGCAGCTGCCAGCAGAACCGTAAGGTCAACGCCTACAGGGCATATCTGGCGCAGGTGAACCAGGCGATCAACGACTCGAACGCGATCGGCAAAGAGGTCGCCCGGTTCTTCGGCAACCCCGCCAAGCTCGGCGCCAAGGACCTCATCCCCAAGCTCAAGGAGTGGTCCGACCGGCAAGCCGAGATCGTCACCCGGGCGCGCAGCTTCACGCCTCCGGGCAAGATCGCCACGCAGAATACCGTGCTCGTCTGGGGCATGACGGTGCGCGCCCGGGGCTTCGACCTGCTGCGCACGTCGCTGGTCCGCGGTGCCGCGATCAAGCCGGGTCCGGCCGCCAAGATCGCCGCCCTCGGCGGCTACTTCGCGGGCCCGGACGTCTACTACCAGACCCTCTTCTACAACCAGGTCCAGATCACGATGAAGGGCGACGGCGTGAGCGGCGTCGCGGTGCCCAAGTCGACGTACTACCAGACGACGCAGATCTTCGACCTGGCGAGTGTCGAATCGATGCTCTCGCGCCTCAGCGGCTCCCCGAGACTCAGCGGCGTCCACGGCGTGGCGCTCGTCGGCGTCGTCGTCAAGCCCCAGGGGGCGACGCAGGTGAGTCTCGTCAAGGGCAAGGACAACCTCGTCACCGCCGCCGCCCAGATCGTCTTCACCGTCAAGGTGAACAACTCGGGCACGGTCCCCGAGACCAACGTGTCCGTGAAGGTCACCTTCTCTACGCCCGGCGCGACGCCGATCGTGCAGTCCGGCAAGATCGCCACCATCACCAACGGCCAAACGGTGTCGCTGGACCTGCCGCCGATCATCCCGCCGCCTACGGCGATCAGCAGTGTCTCGACGCTCACCGTCTCCGTCGGCCCGGTCCCCAACGAAAAGTCGACCGCCAACAACAAGGCTGAGTTCAGGATCATCCTGCAGCTCGCCAAGTAGCCGGGCGTGCACACCGTCCGCGATATCGCCCCCTATCTCTCCCTCGGCCTTGCCGTCGCCGCGGTCATGCTCGCCGTGCTCCTCCTGCTCCTCTGGCTGCGCGTCCGTCGCCTGCGGCGCGCGCAACTCGTCGTCATGGGCCGCTCCGAGCAGCGCGACATCGTCGCCCACACGGAGAACCTCGACTCGCAGGTACGCAACCTGCGCGAGGCCGTTGAGATCCTCACCGACAAGCTCGACGACCACAAGCGCCACCTCGACCGGGCACTCACCAATCGTGCCGTGGTCCGCTACGACGCCTTCCGCGACACCGGCGGCGAGCAGAGCGCCTCGATCGCGCTCGTCGACAACTATCGCTCCGGTTTTGTCGTGAGCGCGATCAGCGCCCGCGATTTCGCCCGCATCTACATGAAGACGATCGACCGCGGCGTGCCCGACCGCGAGCTGTCGCCCGAGGAGGCCGAAGCGGTCGCCCAGGCAATGCCGCGGCCGCTGACCGACGGGGCTCCGGCGGCTGCGCCGCCGGCGCAGCCGCCGGAGCCGGCCCAGCCCGCGACGCCCGACGAGCCGGCGACCGCGGCCGGCCCCGCGCCCGAGTCGAGCGCGGCCGACGACCAGCCGGCGGCGGCCGGCGAGCCGCGCCGCCGCATCCCGCTCGACGACGACTGGGGAGACGTGTGATCGCCGCGTCGAGCAAGCCGCTCGCCTTCTTCGGTCCCGAGGGCACGTTCACCGAAGAGGCACTGCTCGCCAACATGCCGGGCAAGGGGTACCACCCCTTCCCCTACCCGACGATCAAGGACGTGATGAAGGCGGTACAGGACGGCGACGCGGCGATGGGCATCGTGCCGATCGAGAACTCGCTCGAGGGTTCCGTGGCGACCACGCTCGACCTGCTCGCCTGGAGCTTCGATGGCCTCTACATCACGCGCGAGGTCACGCATCCCATCCGCCATCAGCTCATCGCGCGCCGGCCGATCGACCTGGCCAAGGTGACGAAGGTGATCAGTCACCCGCACGCGTACGGCCAGTGCCGCGCGTTCCTCGAGGAGCATCTGCCGGGAGTGGAGCACGAGGCCGCCAACTCGACCGCCGACGCGGCCCGCACGGTCAGCCGCGTCGACCGTCCGTGGGTGGCGATCGGCACCAAGTTGGCGGCCGACATGTACGAGTGTGTCGTCATCGCCGACGACATCGAGGACTCGGTCGAGAACCGCACACGATTCGTCTTCCTCGCGCGTGAGGAAGCGCCGCAGAAGCTCAGCACGGGCTACAAGACGAGCATCGTCTGCGGCATCGCCGAGGACCAGCCGGGGAGCCTGCTGCTGATCCTCTCCGAGTTCGCCCACCGTTTCGTCAACCTGACGAAAGTGGAGTCGCGGCCCTCCAAGCAGGGTCTCGGCAGCTACATCTTCTTTATCGACTTCGAGGGCCGCCGCGACGACCCACCGATAGCACAGGCGCTCAAGTGCCTGACCTGCAAGCTGGCGTGGATGAAGGTCCTGGGGTCGTACCCGGCCTGACCGGAATCGAGGGTGAGGAGACGATGGAGAGTCTGCACTGCGAGATCCGGGCGATGCGCGGCGATGAGCAGAGCGTGCTGTTCCTCCTCGCCGAAGAGGTCCTCCGGCCACTGGCCGACACCAGCGGACACATCGAGAGGTACAGCCGCGCCGACGTCGTGCGGCTGCTCGAGAGCGCCGAGGTCTTCGTCGCCGAGTGCGCGGGTGACGTCGCCGGATTCGTCGCCCTGCACGACGATGAACCGGCCCTCCTGGTCGACTGCCTCTGTGTGAGCCCCGCTCACGAAGCGCAGGCCGTCGCCCACCAGCTCATGCAGTGGGTCGAGGGGCTCGCCTTCAATCGCCGTCTCAGCCGCGTCGAGGCGCTCGTCCCCACCGCCGACGAGCGCTCGCTGGTCTTCTACCGCAAGCACGAGTTCATGCCGGTCCCGGCCCGCGACCGCCCCGAGATGATCGTCCTCGAGAAGCGGCTGCCCGAGCCCTGAGACGGCCGCGGCTTCGCCCCCGCCGCAGTGGTACACGTACACCCTCTCGCCGACGATCGACTGATCGTACGTCCAGTCGGCGACCCATTCGGGCTCGCGCAGCAGCGCGCAGACTCGCCACCTCTCCCCACAGCGCGATACGATACGTGGCGACGACCGGCACGGGCGGGGTCGCACCCCACCGTGACCACCGAGAACGACGAGGTGACGCGATGCTCGACGTCAAGATGGTGCGCGCAAACCCGGACACGGTCCGCGAGGCATTGGCGCGGCGCGGCAGCACCTCGTCGCTCGACGAGTTCCTCGTCGTCGAGGAGGAGCGCCGCCGGCTCGTGACCGAGGTCGAGACAATGCGCGCCGAGCGCAAGGTGGCCAGCGAGGCCATCGGTGCGCGCAAGAAGGCCGGTGAGGACGCCGCCGCCGAGATGGTCGCCACGCGCGAGCTGGGCGAGCGCATCAAGGCGCAGGAGAGCAACCTCGACGCCGTCGAGGCCCGCCTCAAGACGATCCTCCTCGACATCCCCAACCTCCCTCTCGCTGACGTGCCTGAGGGCGGCGAGGAGAACTCGGTTGTGCTCCGCCATGTCGGCGAGCCGCCGGCGTTCGACTTCGCGGTGAAGGACCACCTCGACCTCGGTGTCGCCCTCGACATGATCGACATGGAGCGCGCCGCGCGCGCCAGCGGTTCGCGCTTCGCCTATCTGAAGGGCGATCTCGTACTGCTGCAGTTCGCCCTCGTGCGCTACGGCCTCGACATCGTCGCGGACAAGGGCTTCCGGCCGGTCGTGCCGCCGGTCCTCGTGCGCGAGGAGGCGATGTACGGCACCGGCTTTTTCCCCACCGACGAGCAGCAGATCTATCGCACGACCGACGGCGACTGCCTCGTCGGCACCTCCGAGGTGCCGCTGGCGGCGTTGCACATGGAAGAGTACGTCGACGCCGCGCAGCTGCCGCTGCGCTACGCGGGGTACTCGAGCTGCTTCCGCCGCGAAGCCGGCGCCGCCGGCAAGGACACACGCGGCATCCTCCGCGTCCACCAGTTCGACAAGCTCGAGATGTTCTCGTTCTGCCTGCCCGAGCAGTCTCACGACGAGCTCGAGCTGATCCGCGAGACCGAGGAGGAGATCCTCGGCGGCCTCGGCATCGCCTACCGCGTCGTCAACATCGCCGCCGGCGACCTCGGCGCCCCGGCGGCGAAGAAGTACGACCTCGAGGCCTGGATGCCGGGTCAACAGCAGTATCGCGAGGTCACGAGCTGTTCCAACTGCACCGACTATCAGGCGCGGCGCCTGAACTGCCGCTATCGCACGGAGAAGGGGCCGCGCTTCGTGCACACGCTCAACGGCACGGCGATCGCCATCGGCCGCACGATCATCGCGATCATGGAGAACTACCAGCGTGCCGACGGCACGATCGCCGTGCCCGAGAAGCTGCGCCCATATCTGGGCAAGGATGTGATCGGGGGCTAGTCTACGCGCTCGGCTTCGCCGAAGGCGGCGCTGCCGGCGCCGTCCTCGCGCCAGGGGATCACGTAGCAGTAGACCTCGACACCGGGATACTGATTCTCGAGCAACGTGCGCACGCGGCGTAGATCGCGGGCGAGGATCTCCTGCTGGTCGAAGCCGAGCCCGCCGAGCGCGCGCTCGTACGCCCAGCAATCCTGATGTGAGACGAGCAGAACCTGCTTGATGTTCTGCGCGTCGAGCAGGGACTTGACGCAGTCGAGCGCCACGCGGCGTTCGGCGCCGGTCGCCGTGAGCACGAGCGGGCCACCGGGCACGAGTATGCGATCGGCGCCCTCGGCGTGCACACGCCGCTGCAGACGCGTGAGTTCAGCGGCGATACGGCCGTCCGAACAGGAGATCAAGAGGGCGCCCATGGCGCAGTAGTATGCCAGAATCGCGCTTGCTACACTAGCCACACGGCGCCACCTGCGGAGGGGTGGCAGAGCGGCTGATCGCAGCGGTCTTGAAAACCGCCAGACCGGGTTTCCGGTCTCGTGGGTTCAAATCCCACCCCCTCCGCCACCATGCTGCCGCTCGCGGCCGACGCGGCGCACACCTTCTGCGAACGTGTGTACGACATGACCTCGCAACCTCTGCATTCTTGAGCAATACATTGCAGTAAACACTCCTGTGCACTACATTACTGATACGTTCCCAACCCGAGACGATATCAAGTGAACACCCTAGTCCGACGATCGTTCCCGGGAACGGGTCGAGACCTCTCGGCCCCTCACATCTGAAGGAGCAGGAGCGCATGCAGGAACTCGATCTCACCATTCCGGCGCTGTGGGCCGATCATCACGTCATCGCGCTGCGCGAGACGCTCGCCGCGCTGCCCGGAGTCGTCGCCGTCGCCGCCAGCGCGATGGAGCGCCGGGTTCGTATCGAGTACGACCCGGCGCAAATCGCGCCCGACGCGATCTCCAAAAGCCTGGTCGCCGCGGGCTACGCCCCCGGCGACATCGACGCCGACGGCGCCGCCCCGCAAAACAAGCCCGCCTGGGCCACGGGAGGCCTGCGCGTGACGGTCACGAACCCCGTCGATCAGGCCATGTCCGGCGACTACCGCAAGTATTGATCACGCCCTCGCCCACCGATCGATCATGCACGAGCGATCGTGCGCTACTCCGTCCTAACCCTCAAGGAGTCCTCTGATGGGAGACGTAAAGAGCGTCGACCCGGCGGCGCTCGAGATGCTCGCGCACGCAGAGTCGTGCGGCATCTCGACCGCGTTCAGTCGCGCCGACGAGATGAAGCCCTGTCCGATCGGTGAGGTCGGCGCCTGCTGCCGGATCTGCAGCATGGGTCCCTGCCGGCTGGTCGGCAAGGACGCCGAGCAGAAGACCGGCATCTGCGGCGCCGACCTGCCGACGATCGCCGCGCGCCACTTCGCGCGGCAGGTGGCGGGTGGCGTCGCCGCGCACTCCGACCACGGTCGCGACATGGCGCTCACGCTGATCGCCGCCGCGCAGGGCGACGCCCAAGGCTACGGCGTGCGCGACGAACAGAAACTGATGGCGGTCGCCGCCTACATGGAGATCCCGACCAAGGATCGCAGCGTCGGCGAGATCGCCCTCGACGTCGGTGAGAAGGCCCTCGAGCAGTTCGGCCAGCCGCACGGCGAGATCATCACCACGAAGCGCGCGACGGCCAAGCGTCAGGCCCTCTGGCACAAGCTCGGCCTGACGCCGCGCGCCGTCGACCGCGAGGTCACCGAGGTGATGCACCGCACGCATGAAGGCGTCGATCTCGACGCCGAGAACATCCTCAAGTCGGCGCTGCGCTGCTCGCTCGCCGACGGCTGGGGCGGCGCGATGCTCTCCACCGACATCAGCGACATCCTCTTCGGCACGCCGTCGCCGCTCGCCTCCGAGGTCAACCTCGGCGTGCTCAAGGCCGACCAGGTCAACGTCGTCGTCCACGGCCACGAGCCGACGCTGTCGGCGATGATGGTCGAGGCCGTCCGCGACCCCGAGCTGATCGCCGAGGCCAAGGCCAAGGGCGCCGAGGGCATCAACCTCGCCGGCATCTGCTGCACCGCCAACGAGATCCTCATGCGCTACGGCATCCCGCCGGCGGGCAACTTCCTCCACCAGGAGCTGGCCGTGCTCACCGGCGCGGTCGAGGCGATGGTCGTCGACGTGCAGTGCATCATGCAGGCCCTGGCGCCGCTGTCGCAGCGCTTCCACACCAAGCTCATCACCACCTCGCCCAAGGCGAAGATCCCCGGCGCGGTGCATGTCGAGTTCGACGAGCACCGCGCCCCCGAGACCGCCCGCGAGATCGTACGCATGGCGATCGACAACTACCCGAATCGCGGCCCGATCCACATCCCCGACTTCAAGGAGCGGCTCGTCGCCGGTTTCTCGCACGAGTATCTGAACTACATGCAGGGCGGCTTCCACCGCGCCTCGTTCCGGCCGCTCAACGACGCGATCATCGCCGGCCGCGTGCGCGGCCTCGCCGGCGTTGTCGGCTGCAACAACGCCCGCGTACCGCAGGACCAGGCGATCGTCGAACTGATCAAGAACTTCATCGCCAACGACGTGATGGTCGTCGTCACCGGCTGCGCGGCGACCGCCGGCGCCAAGGCCGGCTACCTCAGACCGGAGATCCTCGACGCCGCCGGCCCGGGTCTGCGCGAGGTGATGGAGGCGATCGGCATCCCGCCGGTGCTCCACCTGGGATCGTGCGTCGACAACTCGCGGATCCTCACGGTGCTCACGCAGGTGGCCACCGAAGGCGGGCTCGGCGAGGACATCGACGATCTGCCCGCGGTCGGCTTGTGCCCCGAGTGGATGTGTGAGAAGGCGATCGCCATCGGCACCTACTTCGCCGCCTCCGGCGCGCACGTCATCTTCGGCGTGAGCAGCCCGGTGAAGGCGTCGCGAGTCGTCACCGGGCTGATGACGAAGGGCTGGGAGGCGCTCGTCGGCGGCGACCTCGAGTTCATCCCCGACTGGAACGAGATGCTGGCGCGTTCGCTGGAGCTGATCGACGGCAAGCGCGCAGCGCTCAAACTGGCGCCCTACGACCCCGCCCAGTTCGGCGACAGCGGCGACAGCCCGTACTTCGCGGCGATCAAGGAGTACCTTGCCGCCGCCGCGGAACCGGTCGCCGCTCACGCCCATGATCACAGCGGCGGCGACGCGCACACTCACGGCGACGACGGGGGTGACGGCTGATGTCGCGCCATATCGCCACCCGTGCGATCCGCGGCGCCACGGCGATCGTCGGCGAAGCCGAAGCGATGGTCGCCGCGGCGATCGCCGAGCTTGGCCCGGACACGCCGGTCGCGTTCACCAACACCGCCTACTTCCTGCCGGTCGTCTACGCGTTCACCGGGCGCAAGGTCGAGACGCTCGGCGACTTGGCGCCGGTGGTGGAGCGCGCCAAGTCGCTGCTCCACCCGGAGCCCGACGAGACGTTCTGGCTGCCGTACCTCGGCGAGACGCTCGACTCGGGCATCGCCACGCTCTTCGCCGAGGAGTGCATCGAGGGCGTGCGCTTCGCTCGCGGCCTCGAGCCCCAGGCCCTCCGCCTGCCCGTGCCCGGGTCCGAGGACGAACGGCTCTCCACCTCATCCACCTACGTGCACAGCGACGTGCTCCGTCTCAACGGACCCATCGACGACATCCAACTGCGCGCCTGGGGCATCCAGCTGGTCGACGGGCGCATGCCCGGGTTCTGCGCGATCGTCGGCTGCGCCAAGAGCAACGAGGTCGCCGTGAAGATCGTCCGCGAGCTCCAGTCGCGCGGCATCCTCATCTTCCTCAGCGGCAACGTCAACGGGCGCAGCATCATCCACCAGCTCACCGAGGAGGGCGTGCAGCTCGGCTACGACACTTTCACGGTGCCGTTCGGCATCGACACGATCTCGGCCGTGTATGCGCTCGGCTTCGCGGCGCGCTCGGCGCTGACCTTCGGCGGCATGGACGCGGGCAAGGCACGCGAGATCATGCTCTACAACAAGTACCGTGTGTTCGCCTTCGTACTCGCGCTCGGCGAGGTCGACGACCTCAAGTACGCGACCGCCGCCGGCGCGATCTCGTTCGGGTTCCCGGTGATCGCCGATACGCGCATCCCACAGATCCTGCCGACCGGTGTGACGACCTATGAGCACGTCGTCTCGATGCCCTTCGACGAGATCCCCGGCGCCGACGACATGGAGCGCACCGAAAAGCTCATCCAGCGCGCGATCGAGGTCCGCGGCGTCAAAGTCAAGATGACCAGGGTGCCGATCCCGGTCGCCTACGGCTCCGCCTTCGAAGGCGAGCGCATCCGCAAGGACATCATGCACATGGAGTTCGGCGGCAAGCGCACGCGGGCGTTCGAATACCTGCGGATGAAGCCCGCGGACGAGGTCGACGACGGCAAGTTCGAGCTCATCGGCCCAGACCTCGACTCGGTCGAGGTCGGCGGCGCGATGCCGCTGGGGATCCTTGTCGAGGTCTCCGGGCGCAAGATGCAGAAGGACTTCGAGTCAATCATCGAGCGTCAGTTCCACTACTTCACCAACGGCGCCGAGGGCATCCAGCACAACGGCCAGCGCGACATCACCTGGATCCGCGTGGGCACATCGGCGTTCGCGAAGGGCTTCCGCCTCGAGCACATCGGTAAGCTCCTCCACGCGCGCATCCACGACGTGTTCGGCAACATCGTCGACAAAGCGCAGGTGACGCTGTTCACTGAAGAGGCCAAAGTGGACGCGGTGCTCGAAGAGGCGCGCTCCGCCTACCGCGAGCGCAACGAGCGCATCGCCACCCTCACCGACGAATCGGTCGACACGTTTTACTCCTGCCTACTGTGCCAAAGCTTCGCGCCGAACCACGTCTGCGTGGTCAACCCCGAGCGCGTGGGTCTCTGCGGCGCCTACAACTGGCTCGACTGCAAAGCCTCGTTCGAGATCAATCCGACGGGGCCGAACCAGCCGGTGCTCAAGGGCACGGTCATCGACCCCGTGAAAGGTGAGTTCTCGGGGCCGAACGAGTTCATCTACGCGCACTCCAACCAGACGGTCGAGCGCGTCACGTTCTACTCCGTGATGGACGCGCCGATGACTTCGTGCGGGTGCTTCGAGTGCATCATGGTCCTCGTGCCCGAGGCGAACGGTCTGATGATCGTCAGTCGCGAGGACCCGAGCATGACGCCCTGCGGCATGACTTTCTCGACCCTCGCCGGCACCACCGGCGGCGGCATGCAGACTCCCGGCATGATGGGGTTTGGGAAGTACTTCCTGACGAGCAAGAAGTTCCTGACGGCCGACGGCGGGATCAAGCGCATCGTCTGGATGAGCAGCATCCTCAAGGAGTCGATGGCCGCCGATCTGCAGGAGGTCTGCGAACGCGAAGGCTGCCCCGACCTGATGGACCAGATCGCCGACGAGCACGTCGGCACATCGGTGGAGGAGATCCTGCCCTTCCTCGAGGAGAAGGGCCATCCGGCCCTGACTATGGACCCGATCTTCTGACGCCGAGGCACCGGCAAGGAGTGCGACGATGACTGAACTGGAGATCCCCGTAGAGAAATGGTCGGGCGCCGTGCGCCTGGTCACTCTCGGCGCCACCGGCGACGGCGGCACGCGCACGTCGACGGTGACCGTCGGCGGCGAAACGACGCTGCCCTTCCTGCACTTCGAGGGGCAGATCCCCAACGCGCCGGTCGTCGCCGCCGAAGTCGTCGACATGCACCCCGCGGACTGGTCGCCGGCATTGCTCGAGGCGCTCGGTGACGACACCAGGGATCCGGCGGCGTGGGCGCAGAAGATGGTCGGCCTCGGCGCCGATCTCATCTCGTTGAAGCTGCGATCGACTCACCCCGATCAGGGCGACCGCAGCGCCGCCGACGCGGTCGCCACCGTCAAGAGCGTGCTCGCCGCCGTCGGTGTGCCGCTGATCGTGTACGGACCCGGCGTCGTCGACAAGGACAACGAAGTGCTCGTCGCCGTCGCCGAGGCGACGAAGGGCGAGCGCATCGCACTCGCCAATTGCGAGGAGAAGAACTACCGCACGATCGTCGCCGCGGCGCTTGGCAACGGCCACCTCGTCGTTGCCCAGACACCCATCGACGTCAACCTCGCCAAACAGCTCAACATCCTGATCAGCGACATGGGCCTGTCGCTCGACCGGATACTGATGGATCCCAACACCGGCGCCCTCGGTTACGGCATCGAGTACACATACTCGGTGATGGAGCGTCTGCGGCTGGCGGCGTTGATGGGCGACGGCATGACCCAGCAGCCGATGCTCTGCACGGTCGGCGAGGAGACGTGGCGACAGAAGGAGTCGCGTGTCGCCGAAGGTGTGCCGGCAGCGTGGGGCGATCTCGTCGACCGCGCCGTCGTGTGGGAGACGACGACGGCGCTCACCGTCCTTCAATCAGGGGCCGACATCGTCAGTCTCCGCCATCCGAAGTCGATCGCGCTCGTCAAGCAGACCATCGCGGCGCTCATGAAGGGAGCGTGAGCAGATGGCTCTCACCGGACTTGAGATCTACAAGCTGCTGCCCAAGACCAACTGCAAGGAGTGCGGCTTTCCCACCTGTCTGGCCTTCGCGATGAAGCTGGCTCAGAAGGGCACAGAGCTCGCCAACTGCCCTTACGTCGACGAGGAGGCGAAGGCGGCGCTCGACGCCGCGTCGGCGCCGCCGATCAGGCTCGTCGCCATCGGCGGCGGCGAACGCCGCTTCGAAGTCGGCAACGAGACGGTGCTCTTTCGTCACGAGAAGACCTTCTTCCATCCGCCCGGGCTGGTCGTGCGCCTCAGAGACGACGACCCGGCGCTCGCCGAGCAAGCCACGCGGATCGACGCCTACGAAGTCGAGCGCGTCGGCATCAAGATCATGCTCGACGGCATCGCCGTCGACAACGTCTCGGGCGACGCCGCGACGTTCGCCAAGGCGGTGGCGACCGTCAAGGGCGTGTCGGCGCTGCCGCTCGTGCTGATCAGTGACGACCCCGCCGCCGTAGAGGCCGCTCTTGCGGTCGCCGGCGGCGACCGCCCATTGATCTGTGCCGCCACCACAGACACCTGGCAAAAGATGGCCGAGCTGGCCAAGGGTGCGGGCTGTCCGCTGGTGATCCGTGCCGACGACCTCGAGTCGCTGGCGGCCCTTGCGCACGATGTCCAGGGTCTCGGCGTCGAGGACATCGTGCTCGATCCCGGTACCCGCGACCTCGCCGGCAACCTCGCGGTCTTCACGCAGCTGCGGCGCCTGGCGCTCAAGAAGAACTTCCGCCCGCTCGGTTTCCCGATCATCGCTTTCGCCGGCGCCGCGACGCGCGAGGAGCAGGCGTTGCTCGCCGCCTCGGCGGTCGCCAAATATGCCGGCGTGATCGTGCTCGACGAGCTCGACCCGAGCGTGATCTACCCGTTGATGACGCTGCGACAGAACGTCTACACCGATCCGCAGAAACCGATTCAGATGGAGCCCAAGCTCTATCCGGTCGGAGCAGTCACCGACAAGAGCCCCATCTTCGTCACGACGAACTTCTCGCTCACCTACTTCACCGTGTCGGGCGAGATCGAGGCGAGCGGTGTACCGGTCTGGTTGGTGGTCGCCGACGGCGACGGGCTCTCGGTGCTCACGAGTTGGGCCGCCGGCAAGTTCGACGCCGAGAAGATCGCCAAGACCGTCACGTCGTATGGGATGGCCGACAAGGTGAGTCATCGCAAGCTCGTGCTGCCCGGCTACGTGGCGGCGCTCTCGGGTGAGGTCGAAGAGGAACTGCCCGGCTGGCAGGTCATCGTCGGCCCACGTGAGGCGGTCGACATACCCTCGTTCCTGAAGACCGTCTGGAAGGCCGACTAGGATCGCGATGCCCGGCAGCAAGACCAAGGCCGCAGTGACTGTACGCTTCGAGCCGTCCGGCGCGACGGCGGCGGCGCACAAGGGCGCCAGCTTGCTCGATGTCGCGCTCGCTGCCGGCATCGAGATCGAGACGCCGTGCGGCGGCCAGGGCCGCTGCGGCCGCTGCCGGGTCGTCGTCGAAGAAGGCGGCGTGGAGCGGCGGGCGACGGCGCGCATCACCGAGGACGAAGTCGCCGCCGGTCACGCGCTGTGTTGCCAGACGTTCGTCGACGGCGACGTCGTCGTGCGCGTGCCGTCGCATCCGATCAAGGAGACGGGCCCGCGCCACGAGGTGCGGGCCGACCCGCAGGCCCTGCCGGCCAGCTGTGACTGGCGCTCGAGCCCGGCGATTCGCACGTTCGACGTCGTCGTGGAACCCCCGACGCTCGCCGACAACACGAGCGACCTCGACCGGCTGCGGCGCGAGTTCGCTCGCCAGTATGACGTCGACGACATCGGCATCGAACTCCCGCTGTTGCGCAGTCTCGGCCGGACGCTGCGCGACTCCGCGTGGCATGTCGCCGTCACGCTCGAGATGGGCAACCGCACGATCGTGCCGAACGTGCCGCCGCGAATCCTCGCGATCGCCCCGCACGACCACCCCGAGGGCACCTACGGCCTCGCCGTCGATGTCGGCACGACCAGCATCGTCGTCTACCTGATCGACTTCCGCTCGGCAAAGGTCGTCGCCAATGCGAGCGCCTACAACGGCCAGATCGCCTGCGGCGACGACGTCATCTCGCGCATCGTCTACTCGCAGCGAGCGTTCGGCCTGGAGCGCCTGCAGGATCTCGTGGTGGAGACGATCAACGACCTCATCGGCCAACTTGCCGAGGACACCGGCGCACGGCCGGCGGAGATCTACGAGATCGTCGCCGCCGGCAACACGACGATGATCCACCTCCTGCTCGGGCTCGACCCCAAGTATCTGCGCGAGGAGCCCTACACACCGACGGTGTCCTACCCGTCGCAGGTGACGGCCGGAGAGCTGGGCCTGGCCATCAACCCTCAGGCCGGCGTGCGTTGTATGCCGTCGGTCGGCAGCTACGTCGGTGGCGACATTACCGCCGGTGTGCTCTCGTCGGGGATGTTCGCCAGCGACCAGCTCACACTCTTCATCGACATCGGCACGAACGGCGAAATGGTGCTCGGCAATCGCGACTGGATGATCTCCTGCGCCTGCTCGGCCGGGCCCGCCTTCGAGGGCGGCGGCGTGGCCGACGGCATGCGCGCCACGGCGGGAGCGATCGAGGAGGTCTGGGTCGACCCCACGACGTTCGAGACGACCTTCACCACGGTCGACGACAAGCCGGCGATGGGCATCTGCGGGAGCGGCCTGATCGGCCTCCTCGGCGAGCTGTTCGTCGCCGGCGTCATCGACAAGTCCGGCCGCATCCGTCGTGACCTCGACACGCCGCGGGTGCGCGACGGCGAGAGCGGACCAGAGTACGTCGTCGCCTGGTCCGCGCAGACCGGCAGCGATCGCGACATCGCGCTCCGTGAGACCGACATCAACAATCTCGTGCGCGCCAAGGCGGCGATCTACGCAGGCTTCTCGGTCCTCTGCCGCAGCGTCGGCGTCGACCTCGCCGAGGTCGAGCAGGTCCTCATCGGCGGCGCCTTCGGCGAGTACATCGACACCGAGCGCGCGATCGAGATCGGCTTGCTGCCCGACCTGCCGCTCGAGCGCTTCCGGTTCCTTGGCAACACGAGCGCTCTCGGCGCCTACACGGTGCTGCTCTGCACGGAGATGCGCCGCGTGATCATCGACGTGGCGCGCAAGATGACCTACCTCGAATTGAGCGCCGACAACGCGTTCATGGACGAGTACATGTCGGCGCTCTTCCTGCCGCACACCCACCTCGAGTACTTCCCCAGCGTGCAGGCGCTGCTCGAGCGACGGCCCGACGACACGGCGACGGAAGGACGGAGCCGATGACGAGGACGATTGCCATCGCCGGCAAGGGCGGCACCGGCAAGACCACGCTGGCGGCGCTGCTGATCCGCCACCTGCGCGATCAGCACGCGGGCTCCATCCTGGCGATCGACGCCGACCCGGCGAGCAATCTCAACGCCGTGCTCGGCCTGCCGCTCGAGCGCACCGTCGGTGATATCCGTGAGGAGACCAGCGACAAGGCACGCGCCAACAAGCTCGACGCCGGCGTCGCCAAGCAGGACCTGCTCGACTACGAGATCAACCTGAGTCTTGTCGAAGGTGAAGGCGTCGATCTGCTCGCGATGGGCCGCCCCGAGGGCCCCGGCTGCTACTGTGCCGCCAACAACATGCTGCGCACGATCGTCGACCGCATCGCCGGCAGCTACGACTGGGTCGTGATTGACAACGAGGCGGGGCTCGAGCACCTGTCGCGGCGCACGACGCGCGACGTCGACGAGCTGATCATCGTCAGCGATCCGTCGCTGCGCGGCATCACCACGGCGGCGCGTGTCGTCGAGCTCATCGCGGAGCTCAAGACCAAGGTCGGCACCCACCATCTCATCGTCAACCGGGCGACCAACGGCCTCACGCCGGAGCTCCAGGCGGCGATCGCCGGCGGCGGGCTCAACCTGCTGGCGACGCTGCCCGCCGACACCGCGCTCGCCGCCCTCGACGCCGCCGGCAAGCCGCTCGTCGAACTGCCCGCCGACAGCCCCGTGAGCACCGCGTTCGCCGGCATCCTCGACGACATCCTTGCGCAGAAGGGTTGAAAGGAGACCCCGTGCTGATCATCGGCGAGAACATCCACATCATCGCTCCGCGCGTGAAGGAGGCGATCGAGAGCTTTGATGCCGGCCCGATCCAGGATCTGGCGGTACGTCAGGTCGAGGCCGGCGCCGGCGTGCTGGACCTGAACATCGGGCCCCAGAAGAAACGCGGCGTCGAGGTCATGCCGTGGATCGTCGAGACCGTGCAGGCGGTCGTCGACGTACCTCTGTCGCTGGACACCACCAACGTCGCCGCGATGGAGGCCGGCCTGCAGGTCTGCAAGCAGCGGGCGGTGCTCAATTCGACGTCGGCCGACCCGGCGCGCCTCGACAGCGTGATGGGGCTCGCCGCCAGGTACGGCGCCAGAGTGATCGCGCTGACGATGGGCGTCGACGGCATCCCGACGACCGCCGACGGCCGCGCCGGCATCGCCATGGAGACGCTGCTGCCGACCGCCGACACCCTCGGCATTCCGGCCGCGGACGTGTTCCTCGACCCTCTCGTGCTCACCGTGACCTGCAACCAGGACGTCGCCCGTGAGACCGTCGACGCGATCCGCATCTTCAAGCAGCTCTCCGACCCGCCGCCGACGACGGTCGTGGGCCTCTCGAACATCTCCAACGGCTGCCCCGACGAGTGCCGGTCGCTGATCAACCGCACGTATCTGGTGATGCTCCTCGGCGCCGGTCTCGACGCCGCCATCGCCGACCCGCTCGACATGGAGCAGAACGAGTTCGTCCGCATCGTCGAGCAGCGCGACGACAGCGCGCCGCTCGGCAAGCTCGTGCTGGCGCTCCACGACGCGAGCGCGGCAATGGAGGAGCTCGACCCGGCCACGGTCGATATGAGCGACCCGCGGCAGGTCGACGTGTTCAAGACCTATCGGATGCTGAAGAACCAGACGCTGTACGCGGACTCGTACCTGCGGTTCTAGCCGGTCACAGGCAAAGGGCTCTAGGCCTCGATGACGCGGATCTTGAGCTTCTTCAGGTCGATCTCGCCGAGCCCCATCGCGTGTGCCGCGACGACGTAACTCACATCGGCGCCCGTCTGCCCGAACAGGGTGGCGGCGAACGCATCGGCAGCGACGATATCGTGGCTGGCGATC
>Ga0207932_1000071_pt1 | contig 31328 bp, 29 predicted proteins | sample NGESurdeep092012_FD_184480 | JGI IMG/M metagenome (GOLD analysis project Ga0207932, IMG submission 184480) | Arctic peat soil microbial communities from Barrow, Alaska - NGEE Surface sample 415-2 deep-092012 (SPAdes) | ecosystem: Environmental > Terrestrial > Soil > Wetlands > Peat ...
TGTGACGGCTTCGCGGATGTCGTCGAAGCGCTTCGCGCCGACCGCCTCGACCAGGTCGGTCCAGGGGAGGGGGCGCGCCGCGTTCACGCAGCCGCCGGGAGGAAGGGATCGAGGACCTGGACGAAGCGCTCCGTCTCCTCGGTGTAGAGGGTGTGGCCCGAGTCCTCGAACACCACGAGACGCGCGTGCGGCACGCTCGCGGCGAGCAGCTCCGACGCGGCGAGGGGCACGGGGTCGTGGCGGCCGTGCAGGATCAGGGTCTCGGCGGTGATCGTGCCGAGGCGCGCGCGGAGGTCCATCCCGCTCAGGCTGTGCCAGACCGCCTGCTGGGCGCGGGCGGAGACGCGGAAGGGGGAGAGCTGGCTCGCGCGCGAGGGGTCGCGGAAGTAGCCCGCCACCGAGAGCTCGAACGCCCGGCGCCAGAAGGCGTCGGGGTCCCTCTCCCGGAGCCCGGAGGCGGAGAGCTGGGCCCGGGCGGCGGCGATGCGGGGGTCGGCTTGGCGCCGCGCGAACTCCACGTCGAAGGCCTCGCGCGAGGCGGCCCAGGTGGGCGCGGGCGAGACGAGAGCGAGCTTCTGAACGGCCCCGGGGTGCTCAAGGGCGTGGAGGATGGCGAGGAGTCCGCCCCACGAGAAGCCGAGTACGCAGGTTGGGCGAGGTGTGATGCCGGCGAGGACCGCCTCGAGGTCGGCGACGTGCGCGCGCCAGTCGAGAGGTGCCTCACGCGGTACTTCGGAGCGGCCGCCGCCGCGCTGGTCGTAGAAGAGGAGGGTGCGCTCGGTGGCGAGGCGGTCGAATTGCGGCCGCAGGTAGTCCATGGAAGCCCCGGGGCCGCCGTGCAGCACCACCACCGTGGGGCCGTGATCGCCGACCCAGCGGGCGAACAGCTCGACGCCGGCGCCCCGGAGGGAGCCGGTCCGCTCGCTCACACCGGCCGGGCCGGCGCCGCGCGCCGCGGTGCTCCTACCGCCCCCCGAGCACGACGGTGATGGGGACGACCTGCGTGCCGCGCCGCACGCGTACCTCCACGGTGTCGCCGGCGTGGTAGCTGTAGAGCGCGTTGGCATAGTCCTGCAGATTCGCGATCGTGTGCGGGCCCATCCCGACGAGGACGTCACCGCCGCGGATCCCGGCCAGCTCGGCGGGGCTGCCGCTGCGCACGCCCTGAAGGAGGACGCCGCCCGGCTCGCTCCCCATGTCGGGGATCGTGCCCAGCGAGGGGCGCGCGCCCGAGGAGGCGGCGACCGGCGCCGGCGGAGGCGCATCCACGAACGTCAGCGGTCCCGGCCGCGCCGCGAGGCGCTGCACCACGTCGGCGGCGAGGGAGGCGACGTCGGCGATGCCGTCGGCGTTGATCTTCTCCCAGTCGTCGGTGGGGCGATGGTAGTCCTCGTGCACGTCGGTGAAGAAGTGGATCACCGGGCGCTTCCGGGCGAAGAAGGCGGCCTGGTCGGAGGGGCCCCAGCCGTCGCCGGAGGCGCGGATGTCGAGGTGGAGGGGCGCATTCGCCGAGTCGAGGATCACCTGCCACTCGGTGGCGCTGCGCACGCCGAGGGCGATGACGCGGCGGTCCCGCATCCGGCCGACCATGTCGAGGTTGACCATCGCGAGCGTCGAATCCATCGGGATCGCGGGGTGCTCGGCATAGAACGCGGAGCCCAGGGCGCCCTCTTCTTCGGCATTGAACAGGACGAACACGATGCTGCGTGCCGGGCGATGCCGCGCGGCCTTCAGGAGGCGCGCGACCTCGAGGACGGCGGCGGTGCCGGAGGCGTTGTCGTCGGCGCCATTGTGGATCTGGCGCGTGGTGTCGCCGGCGGGATCGCCGAACGACCCGCGGCCGAGGTGATCGAAGTGCGCCCCCACCACGATGTCCTGCCCGGCGAGCCGCCGGTCGGCGCCGGGGAGGATGCCGACCACGTTCACGACGGCCGCGCCCGCGGCGTGCGCCGCGCGGGTGCCGGAGGTGTTGCCGATGGTCCAGTGCTGGAGGAAGGTGCCGCCGTCGCCGCCGGGACGCAGGCCGAGGCGCCGCAGTTCGCGGGCGATGTAGGCCGCGGCGGAGTCGTTGCCCGGCGTGCCCGGGAAGCGGCCCTCGAGCGCGTCGGAGGCGAGGTAGTGGTCGTCGTCGAGGATCTTGCGAGCGCGCGGCGTCGAGGCCTGCTGCGCCGCGAGGTCGGCGGCGGCCAGCGTGACGAGCGTGCAGGCGAGCAGGGTGCGCAGAGTGGTCGACATCCAAGGAAGCTAAGCCGGGGGCGGAAGCGGGGCCACGCGGCCCGGCGGCATTGCGTCCGGGGCGGCGGTGGGGAGATTGGAGGCCGTGATCCAGCGCCTGCAGCACTGCGTCATCCGCCCGTGGGGCCGCCCCGACGCCCCGTCGCTCGTGCGCCACGCCGACGACCGGGAGGTCTGGCGCAACCTCCGGGATGGATTCCCCCACCCGTACACCCCCGACGCCGCCGAAGCGTGGCTGGCTTTCGTGGCGCAGCAGGACCCGACCACCCACTTCGCCATCGAGGTGGACGGGGAGGCGGCGGGAGGGATCGGGTTCACCCTGGGGGAGGGCGCGAAGGAACGGACGGCGGAGATCGGGTACTGGCTGGGGAGAGCGGTCTGGGGACGCGGCATCGCGACGGAGGCGCTGCGTGCCGTCACGGCGCACGCCTTCGCGGAGCACCCCCTCGATCGTCTCCACGCCTGTGTCTTCGCCTGGAACCTCGCGTCGGTGCGGGTGCTCGAGAAGGCGGGGTACGTCCGGGAGGGGTGCCTCTCGGGGGCGGCGACGAAGGACGGCGCGACCACCGACGTGTTCCTCTACGGCGTCCTCCGCCCCGAGCCGCTGGCCCGGCGGGCGGCGGACCTCTAGCGTTCACGGCGTGACACTCCGCGACCTCGTCGTCGTCCGGCTCGGCGTGGCGGTGAACCTGGTGGTCGGCCAGGTGGCCGCGGCACTCCTCCTGCCCGTCTACCTCGACACGATCGGCACGGTGCTCGTGGCCACGCTCGTCGGCCCGCGGGCGGCGATCGTGGCGGGGCTCACGTCGCAGGTCCTCAACGCGGTCCTCTCCGGGAACTTCACCTGGCTGCCGTTCGGCGTGGTGCAGATCGTGATCGCCCTCTACGCGGCGCTCGCCGCGCGCCTCGGCGCCTTCCGCCGGCTGGGCACGGCCGTGGCGGCGGGGTTCGGTCTCGGCATCGTGGCGGCGTCCACTTCCGCGCCGATCTCGTACTACCTCTTCGGCGGCGCGACGGCCGGCGGCGTCACCGCCGTCACCACGGTGCTGAGGGCGCTGGGTGCGCCGCTCCCGGTGGCGGTCGCCGCCGCGAGCTACTCCACGGATCTGCTCGACAAGAGCCTCGTCTTCGCCCTCGTGGCCGTGGTGCTCCGCTCCCTCCCGCGGCAGATGGCCGTGCGGTTCCCGATGCTGGCGCGATGATCGGCTACGTCCCCGGGGCGTCCGCCCTCCACCGCGCGCATCCGTACACGCCCCTGGCGATCGCGACGGGGCTCTTCCTGATGGCGTTCGCGGTGAGCGCGCCGGGAGCGGTCTGGGTGGTCGTGGCGGCGGCGGCGCTCTTCGCGGCGTCGGCCGGCGTCCTCGGCACGGTGCTCCGTCCCGCGGCGATCCTGGCGCTCCCGACCTGGGTGCTGCTCACGATCCTGCACGGGCTCCTGGGGGGCGCGCCACACGTGATGCTCGGACCCGTGGCGTTCTCGGTGGCGGGAGGGGAGCGGGCGCTGGTCTTCGGCGGGCGGCTCGCCGCGATCCTCCTCGCTTTCCTCACGGCGCTGGCCACCGTGTCGCCCGCGCGGCTCGTCGAGGCGATGACGGCGCGCGGGGTGCCGTTCGGCCGCGTCTACCTCCTCGTCTCGACGCTGACGGTGGTGCCGCGGCTTCGCGCCCGGGTGCGCCGGATCGTGGACGCGCAGCAGTGCCGGGGGCTCCGGCTCGGCGGCTCGCCGCTGGCGCGGCTCCGGGCGCTCGGGCCCCTGGTGGTGCCGCTGGTCCTGAGCGCGCTGGCGGAGGTGGACGAGCAGGCGCTGGCGCTCGACGTGCGTGGCGGCACGGCGCGCGGGCGGCGCACGGCGCTCGACCCCCCTGCGGAGCGCAGGGCCGACCGGGCGGTGCGCTGGGTGGTGGTGACGGCCGTCGTGGCGGCGTACGCGTGGAAGTTCCTGGGGGCCGGCCGGTGAGCCCGCGGATGGCGCTCGACGCGGTGACGTTCGCGTACCCCGGCGCGGGCACGCCGGCGCTGCTGGATGTCTCGCTGGCGATCGAAGCGGGGACGGTCACTGGCGTGACGGGCGCCGTGGGCGCGGGGACCTCGACGTTGCTGCTGGTGGCGGGAGGGTTCGCGCCGCGACTCACGGGCGGCGCGCTGTCGGGGCGGCGGGACATCGCCACCAACCGCATCAGCATCGTCTTCGCGACGCCGTGGACGCAGCTCACGGGCCTCGCGACGACGGTGCGGGCGGAGGTGGCCTTCGGCCCCGCCTCGCTCGGGTGGCCGCGGGGATCGGTGCTCGCGGCCTGCGAGGCCGCGCTCCGAGACCTCGGCGTGGAGCACCTCGCGGACCGCGATCCCGGGACGCTGTCGGGGGGCGAGCTGCAGCGGGTCGTCGTGGCGTCGGTGCTGGCGATGGAGCCGGAGCTGCTCGTGCTCGACGACCCCGCCGCGGAGCTGGACCCCGCCGGAGCGGACGCCCTGTACGCGTTGCTCCCGGAGCTGGCGCGGCGGGGGACGGCGGTGCTCGTCGCGACGCCGGATTCGGAGCGCCTCGCGCGGACGGCGGAACGGGTGCTGGTGATGGAGGGGGGACGCGTGGCGCGGGACGGGCCGCCCGCCGCGGTGCTCGACGACACGGACGTGGCGCGGATCGCGTGGGCCGCCGGATGCCCCGCGCCGTACCCGCTGGACGTGGCCGCCCTCGTCGCGCGGGTGGTCCGGTGAGCTCGGCGCCGGGACGGGGCCACGCGGTCCGCTGGGAGGCGGTGCGCTTCGCCTACGACGGCGCCGAGGCGCTGCGCGGTGTCTCCCTCGACGTGCCGGCGGGGACCACGCTCGCCATCCTCGGCCCCAACGGCGCCGGGAAGACGACGCTCACCCGCCTCCTCATCGGCCTCCTGCGGCCCCGGGCCGGGCGGGTCTCGGTGGGCGACTGGGACGTGGCGGCGAAGCGACCCGACGAGCTGGCGGCGCGCGTCGGTTACGTCTTCCAGCACGCCGATCAGCAGCTCTTCGAGCGGACGGTGCGCCGCGACGTGGCGTTCGGCCCGCGGCGCCTCGGCCTCGGCGACGGCGGCGTCGAGCGGGCGCTCGGGGAGCTCGAGCTGCTGGGCGCGGCGGAGTCGCATCCCTACGACCTGCCGGCGCCGGCGCGGAAGCTCGTGGCGCTCGCGGGCGTGCTGGCGATGGAGCCGGGGGTCCTGGTGCTCGACGAGCCGACGGCGGGGCTCGATCGCGCGGGGCGCGACCGCGTGATCGCCGCTCTGCGGCGCCGGAGTGTGGAAGGCGTGACGGTCGTCGTCGTGTCGCACGACCTGGCGTTCGTCGCGGAGGTGGCGGAGCGGATCGTCGTCCTGCGGGAAGGCGTGGTGGTCGCGGACGCGCCAGCGGGGCGGCTCCTCGGCGACGCGGCGGCCCTCGCCCCGCTGGGGCTCGAGCCGCCGCCGGCCGCCGCGGTCGGCGCCGCCCTCGGCCTGCCGGGCGCGCCGATCCGCGTGGGAGAATGCGCCGCCGCGCTCGGCGGCGTGCGCTGGCGCGGGGCGGGTGCCTAGAGCCGGCGCCTGCCGGCTCCAGGCCCCCAGCCCTTCCTAGTTCACGTTCTTCAGGATCCCCAGCAGGAAGTCCCAGAACTTCTCGACCGTGTCGATGTGCATCTTCTCGTCGGGGGAGTGCACGCCCTCGAGCGTCGGCCCGAACGAGACCATGTCCATCCCCGGGACCTTCTCGCCGATGATCCCGCACTCCAGCCCGGCGTGCATCGCCTTCACCTCCGGGGGCTTGCCGGTCATCTGCTGGTAGGTGCTCTTCGCCACCTTCAGGATGGGCGAGTTGAGGTTCGCCTTCCAGCCCGGGTAGCCGTCCCCCTGCTTGACCTTGGCGCCGCCCAGCGCGAAGACCGATGCGACGGTGTGGCAGACCTCCTTGATCTCGGAGTCCACGGAGCTGCGCTGGCTGGTGGCGAGCGCGATCGCCTTCGCCGTCGTGGTGATTACGGCGACGTTGGTCGAGGTCTCGACGAGGCCGGGGATGTCGGCGCTCATCTTGATGACGCCGTGCGGCAGGGCCGAGATCGTGGTGAGCAGCTTCGCCTGCACCGCCTTCTTCACGACCTTCCCCTTCTTCCCCTTGTGCGGCGCGAGCATGACCTTGAGGTCGGGGTCCACGCTCGCCACCTCGGCCTTCGCCGTGGCATTGAACGCCGTCACCGCCTTCTCCGCCGTGGCCCACGCCTTCGGCGGCAGGTAGACGATCGCCTCGGCCTCGCGCGGGATGGCGTTGCGCTTGTTGCCCCCCTCGATGGACGAGAGGCGCGCGCCAAGGGCGTCGAGGGCCAGCAGGGCGCGGTTGAGGATCTTGATGGCGTTGCCGCGGCCGGTGTGGATCTCTATGCCGGAGTGCCCGCCCTTGAGGCCCGTCACGGTGAGGTGCGCCGCCACGAACCCCTTCGGCGCCGGATCGAACGCCAGCGCCCATGTGCCGGTGGTGTCGCGGCCGCCGGAGCAGCCGACGTAGAGGGTGCCCTCCTCCTCCGAGTCGAGGTTCATCAGCGTGCGGCTCACGAGGGAGTCGCCGGAGAGCCCACCGGCGCCGGTGAGGCCCGTCTCCTCGTCGATCGTGAAGAGGAACTCGAGCGGCCCGTGGACCAGCGTCTTGTCCTCCATGATCGCGAGGTTCGTCGCCACCGCGATGCCGTTGTCGGCGCCGAGGGTGGTGCCGTTCGCCATCAGGAAGTTGCCCTTCCGGACCAGCTCGATGGGGTCCTTGGTGAAGTCGTGGACGGTCTCCTTGTTCTTCTCGCAGACCATGTCGAGGTGGCCCTGGAGGCAGATGCTGCGGACCTTCTCGCGGCCGGGGGAGGCGGGCTTCCGCACCACGACGTTGCCGAGCTTGTCGGCCTTCGCCGGAAGGCCGAGGCGCTTCGCGGTGTCGAGGATGTACTTCGTCATCTTCTCTTCGTGCTTCGAGCACCGCGGGATCAGGGCGATCTCCGCGAAGTACTTGAAGACGAGCGGGGGCTTCAGCCCTTCGATTGCGCTGGACATCATCGACTCCTTAGACGGTTGGGCCGTCCGGGGCCGGACCGCGCATCGCCTCCGCGGTCCCGCCGGGCGGATGGAACACGATGGACTCCTCACGAACGAGCTTGCGCACGAACCGCACGACGTCGACGCGCCGCGCCTCCGGGTCGCCGCCGAACCGCTCCGCCACGCGCTCGCCGATCGCGCGGACGGTCGCGACGCCGTCACACTGCCGCCACACGTAGCTCCCGAGGGCGTCGAGGTGCACGCGCATGTCCGGCTTGGCGAGCAGCGGCACGAACCAGCGCCGCGCGAGCCGGCTGGTGAACTTCGGCACCAGGACCGTGACGAGGCCGTCCTCCCGGTCCTCCGCGCGGTGGCGGCGGACGGGCACCAGGTCCTCGAAGGCGGGGGGAGCGGTCACGGGGCCGGGGAGCGGGGGCCACGCACCGGGCGGCGGCCGCCCCGATGGGCCGGGGCGGCCACCGCGCCGGTCTCGGTCACATCACCGCGCTCGGCGGCGCGGGCTCGTCGGGACGGCCGGCGTTCCCGATGGGGATCTGGACCAGCAGCCAGCCGATGAACGCGAAGATCAGCAGGCTCCAGCCGAAGTTGAGCGGGAAGATGCTGATCAGGCCCGTGAGCCAGGTGCCGTAGTGCAGGTTCGCGACCGCGAGGCCCGCGAAGAGCAGCCCGATCAGCGCCTCGCCCGCGATGAGGCCCGCCGCGAGGAGGACGCCGGTGTTCTCCACCCGGGCCTTCTGCGCGTCGTTGTGCGCCTTCCGGGCGTTGACCTGGTCCACGATGCCCTTGATCACGCCGCCGATGAAGATGGCGAACGTGGTCTCGAGGGGGAGGTACATCCCGACGCTGACGAGCATCGGGCTGCGGACCTGCATCAGGATGAAGGCGAGGCCCATCAGCATCCCGACGATGATGAGCGGCCACGCCATCTGCCCGCCCACGATGCCCTGCGAGAGGAGCGCCATCAGGCTCGCCTGCGGGGCCGGATAGGTCGCGCCGCCGAGGCCGGTGCCGCCGGTGTTGATGTCGCCCTGGTGCAGGATGAGGATGGGGAGAAACATCACCGCCGCCGCCGCGGCGACGCCGATGAGGTCGCCGACCTCCATCTTCCACGGCGTGCCGCCGAGGATGTGGCCGACCTTGAGGTCCTGCAGCATCTCGCCCGCCACCGCGGAGGAGACGCAGACCACGCCGGCCACGCCGAGCACCGCCGCGACCCCCGCCTGCCCCTTCTGCCCGAGCGCGACCATTAGCAGCGCCGCGACGAGCAGCGTGGAGAGGGTGAGGCCGCTGATGGGGTTGTTGCTCGACCCGATGATGCCCACCAGGTAGCCCGAGACCGCCGCGAAGAAGAAGCCGGCGACGATCATCACGATCGTCGCCACCGCCGCCGCGGTGATGTCCTGGGCGAAGTAGTCGTAGATGAAGAAGGTGCCGATGCCGGTGAGGAGGATGCCGGTCACGATCCAGGTGAACTTGAGGTCCTGTTCGGTGCGCTCCGTGGCGCTCTCGCCGGTCGCGGCCTTCCTGACGTCGCTGACCGAGCGGCCGATCCCCGTGACGAGGCTCTTCCGCATCTTGAAGAGGGTGAACGCCGCGCTCACCAGCATGCCGCCGATGGCGATCGGCCGGACGATGTACTTCCAGACGTTGGTCGCCATCGCGATCCACGTCTCGGCGCTCGCGGGCGCGTCGGCGGGGACAAGGCTCGGGCCGATGAAGTAGGTGAGGATCGGGACGAAGAGGCCCCACGCCAGGAGGCCGCCGCTGAAGTTCAGCGAGGCGAGCTTGGGGCCGATGATGTACCCGACGCCGATGTAGGCGGGGGAGACGCCCGGCGAGGAGAGGAGGAGCCCGCTCTGCGCCGTGGCGCTGCCGCTCGAGCGGAGGTTGATCGTGGCCTTGCCGAAGGCGATGAACTTCTCCCACGAGGTGGCGAAGACGCGGAACTGGGCCGCCGCCTGGATCAGCGCGCCGATGCCCATCGCGCCGAAGAGGAACTTAGCGCCCGTGCCGCCGCCGCGGCCGGCCTTGTGGATCTCCGACGCCGCGACCGACTCGGGGAAGGGGAGCTCCACGTCCTCCACCATCACGCGCCGCAGCAGCGCCACGAACATGATGCCGAGGACGCCGCCCGCGAACATGATCGCCGACGACTGGAGGTAGTGCCCCGTCGTGGCGAAGTCCTTCCAGATCCCGCTGATGAAGAACGCCGGGATCGTGAAGATCGCGCCGGCGGCCACCGACTCGCCGATCGAGCCCACGGTGCGGGCGAAGTTCTCCTCGAGGATGGACCCGCCCACGAGGCGCAGGATCGCCATCCCGATCACCGCGGCCGGATACGTCGCCGCGATGGTCATGCCGGCCTTGAGGCCGAGGTACGCGTTCGCGGCCCCGAGGACCACGCACATGATGAGGCCGATGATGAGCGCCCGGACCGTGAACTCGCGCATGTCCGTCTGCGCGGGGACGTACGGCCGGAACCGGCTTCCGCCTGCGCTCGCTGGGGTGTCAGCCATTGCCACTCCGGATGTGGGGTAGGGGCGCCTACGCCGGGATGAACGACGTCTGCGGCGTGAGACGCCGGACCCAGGCCGCCAGCAACGCCGCCGTGCGGTCGAGGTCGTCGTACGCGACCATCTCGTTCGGACTGTGCATGTAGCGGCAGGGCACCGACACGAGCCCCGTCGCGACGCCCTGCCGGGAGGTGTACACGGCGTCGGCGTCGGTGGAAGTGTAGCGCGGCGCCGCCTCGATGGCGAAGGCGATGCCCTCCGCCTCGGCCGCCGCCACGAGCTGGTCGAAGACCACCCGGCTCACCGCCGACCCGCGCGCGAGCACCGGGCCCCCGCCCAGCTTGAAGTCCCCGTTCTCCTTCTTCTCGGCGCCGGGGAAGTCGGTGGCGTGGGTGACGTCCACCACGATCGCCGCCTGCGGCGCGACGTGGAACGTGCTCGTCCGCGCGCCACCCCCCGTCGTCCCGATCTCCTCCTGGGTGGTGGCGACCGCGACGGCCGCCGCGGCGGGGGGCTGCGCCGCCAAGCGGCGCAGCGCCTCCAGGACCACGAAGGCGCCGATGCGGTTGTCGATCGCCCGCGAGGCGAGGCGCCCGTTGGGGAGCTCGAGCGTTTGGCAAGCGATCACGCCAGCGTCGCCCACCCGCACCCGCTCCAGCGCTTCCGCCTTGTTGGCGGCGCCGATGTCGATCCACAGGTCGGTGATCTTCGAGACTTTGTCGCGGTCCTCGGTCTTCATGAGGTGGATGGCCTTCTTGCCGATCACGCCCGGCACGGGTCCGCCCCGCCCGAGGAGCAGCACCCGCTGGCCCACCAGCACCTGGCTGTCCCAGCCGCCGACGGCGCCGAAGTGGACGAAGCCCTCGTCGTCCACGTGCACCACCATCACGCCGATCTCGTCCACGTGGCCGGTGAGCATCACGCGGGGGCCGCCGGCGGGGTTGATCGTCGCGATGGAGTTGCCGGCGACGTCCACCTCCACCGCGGCGAACGCCGTCGCCTCCTCCCTCCAGATCCGCGCGGGGAGCTGCTCCGACCCCGAGGGGCCGGGCGCATCGAGGAGACGCTTCAGGAACGCGAGGGAACGGTCGTCGAGCATCAGGGGGCTCTCGGCCGGAGCCGGGGACGAGGATGGGTCACGTTACGCCCCGCCCGGGCGTCTGGCAAGGCGCGAATGCGCTCGGATATCTCCTCGACATGGGCCATCGTCACGAGGGAATCCACGCCCGTCTGGAAAGCGGGGGCGTTCCCCGCCGCGACGGGCCGGAGGACCAGCCGGGGCGGCGCCCCCGGCACGAAGGTCAGCTCGGCCCAGAGCCCCGTCCGGGTCCAGGGGGAGTTCTGGAGAAAGACGAAGTTGCCGAGGGAGTACACGATCGGCTTCCCGTCCACCCACTCGACGCCCTGCGGCACGTGCGGGTGGTGGCCGATCACCGCGTCGGCGCCCGCCCGCACCAGCCCGCGGGCCAGCGCCACGTCCCGGGGCGGCGGCACCGGCTTGTACTCGAAGCCGTGGTGGAGCGAGACGAGCACGAGGTCGGCACCGAGGGAATCCCGCGCCCAGCGCGCCGCCCGGCGGAACCGCGCGGTATCGGCCCACGCGACGCAGCACGCGGCGGGCCGCCCGACCACGGACATGCTCGGGTCGTTGAAGATCGCCGTGAGGGAGAAGAGGGCGACGGTCCACCCCCGCGCCCGGAGGAGGGCGGGGCGCCAGGCGTCGTCGGGCGTGGGCCCGGTGCCGGCGTGCGCCACGCCCGCGCTGTCGAGGTGCGCGAGCGACTCGAGGAGGCCGGCCTGCCGGAAGTCCCAGGCGTGGTTGTTCGCGGTCGCGACCGCCGCGAATCCCGCGTCCCCGAGGAGCGCCGCACCCTGCTTCGGCCCGGCGAAGACCATCGTGCCCGGCGGATCGGCGTAGGTGCCGCGGTCCACCAGCACGCTCTCGAGGTTCCCGATCGCGAGATCGGCGGCGCGCAGCGCGTCCCGCACCCCGGCGAAGACCTCGGCGCCGCGCCCCGGGAGGATGACGTCCCGGGCGAGTCCGCGCGCGAAGTTGATGTCGCCGACGTGGACGATGCGGAGGGTGTCGGACGGAGCCGTCAGCCGTCGGCCGTCAGCCGTCAGCCGGGTGCCGGGAGCCGGGAGCCGATGGCCGATAGCCGGGATTCGCGCGCCGGAAGCGGTGTGCAGGAGGACGGGGAACAGCGCAGCCAGGAGCAGTGGCGCGGCGAGGGTGGGGATCCGGGAGTGCAGGGGCACGGTCGGCTATAGTATAGGACGATGAACGACGCCGCGCCCGAGGACATCCGCACCTTCACCGCCCCCGACGGCGCGCGCTGGGAGGCCCGCGTCATCGCCCGCGGCGCGGCCTCCGCCTACCTCTCCCCCAAGGTGGGACGGCCGACGGTGCAGTTCAGCCGGCTGGATGGCACGCCGGCGCCGCGGCGTTACGCCCTGCTCGCCGCGGCGAGCGTCGCGGCGATGGGCGAGGACGCCCTCGCGGCGCTCTGGGGGCGTGCGCGGGTCCACTAACCCGCGGCGGGACGGCGGGACGTGCAACGAGCGCCCGGCTGCTGGCCGGGCGCTCGTCGCATCGGCGGGAGGCGCCGCACGCTCAGTCGCCGCTCTCGGGGAGAAGCCGCGCCGTGGCCGTGCCGATGAGCCGGCCCGACGCCAGCAGCAGCACGATCGCCATCACCGTCGTCAGCGGGCTCCAGGCCCCATACGCCGCCTGCAGGAAGAGGTACCAGCCGGTGCGTACCCCCAGCTGCGATTGCTGGCCCACGAGGACCGCGATGGCGACGGCGGGGACGATGCTCGCCATCACGAGCAGCGTGCCGCCGGCGCCCGTCATCGGCCGCCGCGTCGGCCCGATCCAGGGCCAGAGCCAAGCGGGGAGGGCGAGGAGCCAGACGGCGGCGAAGGGATTCTCCACCACGGCGATGGCCGAGAGGAGCACCAGCGTCGCCAGGGCGACGGCGCGTCCGGCGAAGGGGTGCCCCGCGAGCAGGTGGAGGCGCCGGCGCAGGCGGGCGAGGCCCCACGCCACGAGGATCATCACCAGCAGGTACGCCACCATCGCGAGCCAGTCCACGTCATAGAGGACCGGGTCGCGTTCGGTGGCGGGGTACAGCTGATAGCGTGGCAGGGTCCCCGCGGCCACCAGGCCCTGCAGGGCGAGCCACCCCGCCGCCCCGATCACCCACCATCCGGCGGCGATGACGATCTCGGAGGGGAGGGCGGCGCGCGCCGCCGGCTCGACGCGCGCGGTCGCCACCGCCTCCCAGGTGGTGAAGAGGAGCGGGACGAAGAGGAGGATCGCCGCGAGGAGGATCGCCACGCCGCGGATCATCCGGTCGCCCGCCACCCGCAGGTAGGTGGACGCGCCCCTCATCCGCGCGTTCCGGTCGAGGGAGAGGACCAGGCGCTCGACCCCCGTCCCGAGGAGCCGGAACGCTCTGGCGTCCAGCGTCTGGACCCGGTCGCCGGGGGTGTGGAAGAGGAAGTTGGCGTACGCCGGGTCGCTCGGCAGCGTACCCAGGTTCACCGCCGGGATGCCGCGGCTCACGAGCGGGCCCTGGTCCTCCGTCGAGAGGCGGATGGTACGCAGGTACCACTCCTGGAAGAACCCGACGTCCCGCACCGGCGTGGCGTGGAATCCCAGAGCGTCCCTGGCCGCGACGCGGAGCCAGAGGGGGGCGTAGCCGTCCCCCTGGCCGATCCCGGCGATTGCCACGCCCGCCGCCCGCCCATTGGCGACGTGGTCGATGGAGATGGCGGCGAGGATGGAGTCGCCGCGGCCGAGGGGGGAATCGGCGAGGCGCGCCGCGCCGATCTGTCCCCACGTCCCCGCGTCCACGGCGGCGTAGATGAACGGGTGCCGGTGCGCGCGCGACTCCAGGATGCGCGCCAGCTCCATCAGCGTCCCGATGCCCGATGCGCTCGCCGCGGCCGACTGGCTCGACGTGGTGGGGCCGTCGAAATGGGCGAGGAGGAGGATCGCCCCCTGCTCCCGCCCGCCGCTCCGCGCGATCACGTTGTCGCCACGGACCTTCTCGCCCCGCAGCCACAGGTCGAACTTCTGGTGCTCCACCCGCAGGCCGATCTGCTCGAAGCGCGACGCCAGCCATCCGGCGGCGTCGCGGGCGCTCGCGCTCCCCGTCACCCGGTAGGGGAAGGAGTCGGCGAGGAGGCGGGTGTCGTACAGCGCGGCCGCGCCGTCGAAGCGCGAGGAGTCCGAGACGACCACCATGCGGCCGGTCGTCGCGACCGCGGAGCGGAGCAGGAGGAACGCGACCACGAGCGCTGCCAGGAGCAGCAGCGCGTCCACGGCGGGGTGCCGGTGCAGACGGATGGGACGGCGGAGTGGCACGGCGCTAATGTACCGTTCGGGGCGTCAGGTGCCAGGTCTCACTTCAGCAGCATCTTCGCGATCGTCTGGAGCTGCATGTTGCTCGTCCCCTCGTAGATCGCGCCGATCTTGGCGTCGCGATAGAACTTCTCGACCGGGTACTCCTTCGTGTAGCCGTACCCGCCGAAGAGTTCGAGGCAGAGGGACGTGACCCGCTCCGCCACCTGCGAGGAGTACAGCTTCGCCATCGCCGCCTGCTGCGCGAACGGCTCCTTCGCATCCTTGAGGCGCGCCGCGTTGTAGACCATCAGCCGCGCCGCCTCCAGCTCCGTCGCCGCCTGCGCGAGCTGGAACTGCACCCCCTGGAACTCGGCGAGCGGCTGGCCGAACTGCTGCCGCTCCTTCACGTACTTCACCGCCGCGTCGAGTGCCCCCGCCGCCACGCCGATCATCTGCGCGCCGATCCCGATCCGCCCCTCGTTCAGCGTCTCGATCGCGACCTTGTATCCCTGGCCCACCGCGCCGAGGACGTTGGCCGCGGGCACCCGGCAGTCCTGGAGCACCAGCTCCGTCGTGCTCGAGGCGCGGATGCCGAGCTTGTCCTCCTTCTTCCCCACGCTGAAGCCCGGGAAGCCCCGCTCCACCAGGAAGGCGGTGATCCCCTTGTAGCCCTTCGCCGCATCCACCGTGGCGAAGATGACGTAGATCTGCGCCTCGCCCCCGTTCGTGATCCACAGCTTCTGGCCGTTCAGCACCCAGGTCTCGCCCTGCAGCTCGGCGCGCGTCGCGAGGCCGAAGGCGTCGGAGCCGGAGCCCGCCTCGGAGAGCGCGTACGCCCCGACCCACTCCGCGCACGTCTTCGGACAATACCGACTTTTCTGTTCGTCATTCCCCCAGCGGAGGAGGCAGTTGTTGAAGAGGGTGTTCTGGACGTCCACGAGGATGGCGACGGAGGGGTCCACCATGGACAGCGCTTCGACGGCGAGGACAGCGAGGAAGAAGGAGCCGCCCGCGCCTCCGAGGGCCTCGGGGACCTCGATGCCCATGAGGCCGAGCCCGAAGACCTGGGGGATGAGCGAGGCGTCGAGGTGGGCCTCCTCGTCCATCCGGTGCACGAGGGGGCGGACCGCTCCCTCGGCGAAGTCGCGGACGGCGCCTTGGAACATCCGCTCCTCCTCGGAGAGGACGGTGAGGGGCTGAGGAGCGGCGGCGGAGTCGGTCATCGGCACGGGACCTCGGATCGGGGGCGTCGTACGGGGCCGCCGTGCTGGGCCGGCCCGGCGGTCAATACGTGGACCAGGTGTCCACCCAGGCGTTCTTGAGGGGGACGAGGAAGGACTGGGTCGCGATGGACGCATGGGCGTAGCACCAATCCCACTGGAGCGTACCCGAACCACGCTTCATCTGATTCGGGTTGACCGCCGTTCCCTGGATGGTGTTCAGCCCGGTGATGACCATGCCGTGGACGATGTATCCGCAGGCGTTGCAGCTCATGTCCAGCTGGCCGCCGGCGATGATGATGCCATCCCAGTGCGTCCCGCTGGCCAGCGTCACGTTGCCGGTCGCGACCAGAAGACCGCGCCGCTGGAGCGTCGGGATCGTCACGTCGCCGGTCCAGTAGTAGGCGTAGTAGGGGCAGTTCGCGCCGGAGCAGGGAGCCGGCCAGGTGCCGACGAAGTCGGGCGTGAATTGGCCGTTCAGCAGGCTCGCCCAGTCGATGCGCGTGGAGTCGGTGACCGCCTCCGTGGACGCGAGATATTCGACGCTCGCGATCCAGGGGTCCGGCTTGGCCGGAAAGCCGCCGCTGCCGTTCGTCGCCCCGTTGTACTTGGCGGTCGGGACGGTGACGGGGGTCGTGTCGGTGGGCGTCAACGGAGGGCGCGTGCAGCCGGTGACGGCCGTGCCCAGGTCGGTTCCGCTCAGCGGATTCGCCCCGGTTCCCTGCACCTGGATCCCGTTCGGAGCGCTCAGCGCGGCGCGCGCGAAGAGCCTGCCGGGCTGGAGGGTGGCGAACTGGGCGACCGCGCGCTGGCCGTTCGGCTGGCCGCGCTGGGCCTTGAGGGTGTCGAACCCGGTCGCGGAAACGACCCAGAGGGACGGCGCGACGGGCGACGGTGCGGTGACCGAGTCCCTGATCTTCTGCGCGACGACCACCGCATAGCCGTCGCTGAAGCCGAAGGCGGTGCTGTCGCTCGAGTGCCCCACGAGGTTGTGCCCGGCGCTGAAGTAGGTCTGGAGCCCCGCCTGGGCGATGGCGAGCGAGCGTGCGGTCGCGAAGGCGTTGTCGGTCGTGCGGTAGTCGGCGGAGACGAGGATGAACGCCGCAGCGAGCATCACCGTCATCATGGTTACCACCAGGATCGTGGTGGGGAGCACGAAGCCGCGCCGTGACCGGCGGCCGGTGCCCGGCATGGCGCACGGCGCCCGCCCGGGAATCAATAGGTCGACCAGATGTCCACCCAGGCGTTCCTGACCGGAACGAGGTAGGACAGGGAGCCGATAGCGCCCATCGTGTAGCACCAGGTCCACTGGATATGCGCGGCGTAGCCGGCGGCCAAGGCAGGCCACGTGACGACAGAGTCCGGGAGGGGGTCGGCGCCCGAACTCAGTTGGCTGAGGCCGGTGACGACCATGCCGTGGATGAGGTAGTTGGCCGTGCTGCTCGCGGCCCGGAGTCTGCCGCCGGCCACGATCACGCCGTCCCAGTGCGCGCCGTCCGAGACCGTCACGTTCCCCTTCACGACCAGCAGCCCCCGGATCCCGTTCCCGTACGGACCGCCGGGAATCGCCGGGATGATGGCGTTCCCCGGCACGTACCAGGTCAGGTAGGTGCAGCTCCCGCCCGCCGGCCAGCCGGCCGCGGAGCCCACGGGCAGCAGCGAATCCGGGGTGAAATTCCCCTGGAGGAGCGAGACCCAGTCGATATGCGTGGAATCGAGGGCCGCGCTCCGGGTCGCGATCACTTCGGTCGGGCTCGGTGGGGTGTTCGGCGTCAACATGCCACTCGGGACGGAGAGCGCATTCGACCCTGGCCCGCCCCCACAGCTGCACTGGGGCCCCAGATCGGTTCCGGAGATGGCCGCTTGGGGCGACCCTGCGCCCAGGATTTGTACCCCGTTGGGGGCGACCATGGCTGCCCGTGCGGGGAGACTGACGGTCGTGAGAGTCGCGAATTGTGCGACGGCCCGCTGGCCGTTCGGCTGCCCGCTCAGCGCACGCAGGGTGTCGTAGCCGATGGCGCGCACCACCCACAGCGCGACCGGCCCGGCGGTCGAGGTGTCCCGCAGCCGCTGGGCCCGGACCCGGACGTAGCCTCCGCTGAAGGTGTACGTGGCCGAGTCGTCGGTCCCGGTGGACACGTTGGGGTGGGGGACGCTGAAGTAGGTCTGCATGCCCGCTTGCGCGAGGGCCAGCGCGCGGGCGCTGGCGAAGACGTTGAGGGTCGTGCGGTAGTCGGCGGAGACGAGGATGAACGACGCCGCCAGCATCACGGTGAGGAGCGTGACGACCAGCAGCGTCGTGGGCAGCACGAAGCCCCGGCGTCCGCGACGCTCAGTACCTGGCATTGTTGCGGAACAGGATGTTGGTGGCGAGGTCGAACCGCGACGGTGCGCTCTTCCCCTCGGGCGCCCGCTCGCTCTGGCCCACGAGCCGCACCCGCACTCCCACGATGGAGTCGAGGATGGCGGGCGGGGTGGTGCGAACGGAGAGCCGGCTCCCGACCAGGAACTTGAAGCCCGAACCCGTGTCGAACGGGGCCGCCAGCTCGTCGCTGACGCCGGTGCTCACGACCCGGCGCCACAGGGCCTTCCGCCCGGGGAGGGTCGCCGAGGGCGCGAAGGCGTACACGATGCGCTGGTAGAGGTACACGATGTCGCCGTCCCCGTTCGCGGAGATGCCGTCAGGCGACACCAGGACGCTGGTCGCCGTCCATCCGGGGGCGGAGAGGGTCGTGATCGGCTTGCCGGGGGCCGCGCAGCTCCCGCTGCCCACGGTCACGGGGGAGACGGTGTGCCAGATGGAATCGCGCCAGGCGTAGCCGGTCGCCGTCGCGGCCCCGTACAGGGCGGAGTCGCCGGGGAGGAGGCTGATCACCCTCCCGCCGCCGGACTGTTGGCAGGCCACGCCGAAGGCGTACGGCACCCGGATGGTGATCGAGTCGGCCGTGGCCGCGAAGATGCCGCCCTGGGTCACCGGCCGCAGCTCGCCCGACATGACGTTCACGGCGGCGCGCGCGGCCGAGCGCGCCTGCAGCATCCCGTCCTGGCTCGCGACGAAGCGCGCCTGGCTGATCACCAACCGCGCCAGCGCGACCCCGATGATGCCCGCCAGCAGGAGGGCCACGACCATCTCGGCGAGGGAGAACCCGCGGCGGGCGCTCATTTGAGGGGGATCGGGTAGCGCACGCGGCCGCGCTGGAAGGCGATGGTGTCGGGGCGCGCCCCGGGGACGCTCGTCTTGACGATCACGCGGACCTGGCGCACGACGTTGGTGACCGAGTCCACGGTGATGCAGCCCTGGATCTTCACCGGCCCGCTCAGCGTGGTGTCGCATCCGGCGATCGCCCTGAGGCTGTCGAAGGCCACAGTGCTCGCCTGGTCCACCTTGGATAGGAGGACCGACATCGAGAGGGCCTGGTCGGTGGCGCGGGACGAGCGGCGCGCGACCTGGAACGCGAGCCCCACCAGGCTCATGATGACCACCGAGAAGATCACGATCGTGATCAGGATCTCGACCAGGGAGAACCCCCGGCGGGACCGGTGCGTCAGCGGAGGATGCGGATCTGTCCGGCCTTGCTCATGTACACCTTCTGGCTGTAGCTCGCGTCCCCCACGAAGACCGTGTCGCCGCTGCTCGCCATCCCGCTCGGCAGGATGTAGACCTTGGGGGGGATGGCGCTGAGCGCCAGCAGGTTGAACTCCGAGTCGCTTCCGAACCGACGGGTGAAGAGCACGGTGAAGGGACTCACGGCGTCGGCGATGGTGATCGTCTTGGCGCCCGGACTCACGAGCAGCGTGACCGGCCGGTGCTGCCGGCCCGCCATGGACTGGGCCTGGTAGAACTGCGACGCCACGACGTTCGCCGCGCGGTTCACCCGCGCGTGCGTCAGCGACCGGGACACCGAAGGCGTGAGCGCGGCCACCACCGTCAGCACGATGAGCAGCACCATCATAACCTCGAAGATGGTGAAGCCCGCCGGACGTGGCGTGGGGCATCGGTCCTCGCACTGGGGTTCGGGCATCAGGGTCGAGACGGCCTCGCTGGCGCGGACGGGCCGGCGGCCGCCGCCTGCGGGGCGCCGGGAGAGGTCATCCGTCGCGTCGTAATCGTTAAGTCTGTCGGTGGGCTGCGCGCGCGGCAAGGGCGCTCAGGCCAGCGAGTCGAGTGCGACGCCAGCACGGCATCCGGTTCCGCGACCGGAAGCGGCACGCCCATGGATCCCACGATGGGCTCGCCGAACCGCCTCCGTTCATCGTTCTAGGCGTTCGCGGCGCCGAGGGCACCGTTCGCCACTCCGATCATCCGGGCGTCGATCCCGATGAGGCCTTCGATCAGCGTCGCGATCGAGACAGCGTACGTGGACCTGGCGCCGGCGCTAATAGGTCTTCCACGTGTCCATGAACGCGTTGCGAACCGGCGTGAGCGAGCCGATCGCGGCGATCGCGGAGGCGGCGAGGCAGGAGTTCCAGATGATGTTCACGCCGCTGGCGCCGGTGCCGCCTCCCGTGAGCGAATCGGCACCCACACAGAGCGCAACGCTGGATGTCGAGCACCCGGGCGTGGTCATGTTATTGAGTCCGGTGATGATCGCTCCGTTGACGGTGTAGCTGTAGCTCTGCGAACGCACCCAGCCGCCCGCGATGATCACGCCATTCCAGTTGGACATGTCCCCGAGCGACAGGTTGCCGGTCAGGACCAACAACCCGGTGTATGACGTATAGGGGGCCAGCGTCAGGCTGCCACTGTAGAAGTAGGTCTTGAACATGATGCCCGGACTGGGCGCCGTGGTCGTGAACCCCCCTCCCGCGAGCAGCTGGTCCCAGGCGATGTGGGTCGAGTCGTACACCGCCTGCCTGGATGCGAGCGTTTGGACGCCAACGGGGCTCCCTTTCAGGCTGCTCGTGTGTAACGGGACCGGGAGCATGTCCGACGTGGACGCCGTCACGCCCACGATGCTCGTGACGCCGCAGTTATCGGTCCCCGTGACGTTGATCCCGTCCTGAGTGTAGAACTGGTTGACCGCCATGACCGCGGCATGGATGGGGAGGGTGCCCCCGTTCAGGTACGCGAGGCGCGCGACCGTTCGGGTTCCGGTTCCGGTGCGCGTGAGGGAACGCGTGCTGTCGACGCCGGTCGCGTAGACGACCCACAGCGCGTTCCGGCTGGGGCCGGTCGTGGCGGCGCGCAGCTGCCTGGCCACGACGCGCGCGTAGCCTCCGGAGAATCCGTAATTCGTCGAATCGCTGCCGGCGGTGAGGTCGTGGGACGCGGCGAAGTAGGCCTCGAGCCCCGCCTGGGCGAGGTTCAGCGAGCGGGAGGTCGAGTACGACGCGTCGGTGGTGTGGGACTCCGCGGAGATCAGAATGAGCGCGGAGACGAGCATGACCGTGAGCAGCGTCATCACGAGCATGGTCGTGGCGAGAATGAAGCCCCGGCGCGCGCCGCTCGTCATGGGGCCCGGTTCAGGAACACGATATCCAGGGACAGGTCGAACCTCGCGGGCGTCGTCCGCCCCTCCGGGGGGTCCTCGCTCTGCCCCACCAGGCGGACGCGCACCCCCCGCAGGCTGTCGAGGACTGCGGGCACGGCGCTCTGCACCCCGAGCGCGTTGCCGGTCAGGAACGAGAAGACCGAATTGGTGTCGAACGGGGCCACCAGCTCGTCCCGCTGGTTCGCGTCGATCAGCGTTCGCCATAGGGCGGTGCGCCCGGGCAGCTGCTCCGAGGGTGCCAGGGCGTACCGCACCCTCTGGTACAGGTACACCGGGCTCCCCTGCTCGGTGCTGACGTCGTTGGGGCTCACGCGCACGATCTGCCCGTTCGTGAGTACCGTCACGGCCGGAGCGGCGCCCGAGCAGTCCGTCGCCACGCCCGCTGCGAGGGTCGCGGGCTCCTTGAACCGCCACGTGCCGGTCGAGTCCCGCCAAGCAAAGCCTCTGAGCAGTGCCGACGCGTACGTCGCGGAATCCACCGGGAACAGCGCCACCGCCTGGGAGCCTCCGGAGGGCTGGATGCAGGCGATGCCGAAGGCGTACGGCACCAGCACCGTGATCGAGTCGGCGTGGGCCGCGATGACGCCGCCCCGGGTCACCATCCGCAGTTCCTGCACCATGACGTTGAAACCGGCCCGCGCACCCGCCCGCGCGGCCAACATGCCCTGCTGGGTCGCGACGAACCGCGCCTGATTGATGATCAGCCTGCTGAGCCAGATGCCGATGAGGCCCGCGATCACGAGGGACACCAGCAGTTCGCTGAGGGCGAAGCCATGCCGGATCGCGCGCTTCATCGCAGCGGGATCCCCGGGAGCGCCCGTGCGCGTCTGATCAGCAGCGTATCGGCATGGGAGCCGGGCACGCTGGTGGATACCACCACGCGCACGTTGCGGCTCGTCGCGGAGACCGAATCCACGAAGTACTTCGTGATCACCCGGATCGGCCCGCTCATGACGGTATCCGGCTTGAGCAGCTGGCTGAGGCTGTCGTAGGGGACCGCGACGGCATGGTCCGCGCCGGCGGTCTGGCGCGCCATGCGCAGCGCTTGGTCGGTCGCGTGCGTCGTGCGCTTGGCGATCTGGAAGGCGAGGCCCGCCAGGCCGAGGATCACCACCGAGAAGATGACGATGCTGATGAGGACCTCGACCAGAGAGAAGCCGCGCCGCGCTAGCTGCGCAGGACCCGGATCTGACCTGCCCGGGACATGCGCACCTGCCTGAGGAACGTGCCGTCGGTCATCCTCACCGTGATCGCCGTGTTGGCGAGTCCGCTGGGCAGCACCTGGACCACGGTGGGCGAGGCGGAGAACGTCGGCAGCTTGAACGCGCTCTCGCTGCCGTAGGAGCGCACCAGCAGCGTGCTGTCGTTCGGGAGCTTCAGCGTCGCGGTCTTCGCCGTCGAATCGAACACCACGCGCACCGGCTGGCGGTAGCGCGCGGCGAAGGCCTGGGCCATGTAGAAATCCGCCACGCAGACCGAGGCCGCACGATTGATGCGCGAGTGCGTGAGCTGCCGCGAGAGCGCCGGCGTCAGCGACGCCACCACGATGACCACGACGAGCAACACCATCACCGCTTCCATGATGGTGAAGCCCCTCGTGTGCTGGTCGGCGGGCGATCGCTGCTGCCTCGATGATGGCATTCCCCTCAAGCGATCTCGGGCGAGAGGAGCGAGTGGCGTTCCGCTCCAGAGGGCCGGGACTGAGTCTTCGTGGCGCCGATTCCGGCGGCCATACAACGTGCGGTCGCGGAGGGCCGGCGGCAAGACTGGATTCCGCAAGTTGTCGCGAGTCGCGCAACAGACGGCGCACTGCGGACTTACCCGAGGACCTCGAGGGCCACCGGCACTCGGCCGAAGGGCGCGCTGACTTGGGCGCCCTGGACCATGGGGCGGACCCGCTCCAGCATCTCCCGGGCGATCCGGATCCCCTCGGCGGCGGCCGCCTCCCGGCCCTTCTCCTGCGCGGCCCGCATCCGGTCGAGGATCTCCGGGGGGACCGTCACTCCCGGGACCTCGTTGGCCAGGAACTCCGCGTTCCGCAGGGACGTGAGGGGCCATATCCCGGCGACGATGGGGATGCGGAAGCCCTCCACCTTCCGGAGGAAGTCCTCCAGCTGGTCCGGGTCGAACACCGGCTGGGTGATCGCGAACTCCGCGCCGGCGTCCACCTTCCACGCGAAGCGCCGCAGCTCCCGCTCCGGGTCGATCGCGGCGGGGTTCACCCCCACGCCGATCACGAACGCCGTCGGGGCGCCGATGGGGTTCCCGCCGGGGTCGAGGCCGTGGTTCAGCCGGAAGACGAGGTTCGCCAGGCCGATGGCGTCGATGTCGAAGACCGCCGTGGCCTCGGGGTAGGGCCCCATCTTGGGCGGATCGCCCGTCACGAGGAGCAGGTTGTGGAGGCCGTGCGCCGCCGCGCCGAGGAGGTCGGAGAGCATCGAGAGGAGGTTACGGTCCCGGCAGGTGTAGTGGACCACCGCCTCGAGGCCCGTCTCCCGCTCGATGAGGATGGAGGAGAGCACGGCCCCCATCCGGCTCTGCGCCCGGGGCCCGTCGGGGATGTTCACGGCGTCCACCCCCGCCGCCTTGAGCGCCCGCGCGGCGTCCAGCATCTGCGAGGCGTCCACGCCCTTGGGCGGCACGATCTCCACCGTCCGCAGGAACTCCCCCGCCGCGAGCTTCCGCCCCCACGCCGACCGCTCGGCGAGGGGCACCGGCTCCACCCCCGCGGCCTGCTCGACGTGCCCCGCCGTCACGTGCGTGGCGCGGCGCGGCGAGACGCTCGCCACGTACTTCACGACCTCGCGGATGTGCTCGGGGGTCGTGCCGCAGCACCCTCCCACGAAGCGCGCCCCCGCCTCCACCAGCCGCTTGGCGTAGGCGCCGGTGTACTCCGGCGAGGCGAGGTAGATCTTCCGGTCGCCGATGAGGCGCGGGAGCCCGGCGTTCGGTTGCGCCGAGATGGGGCGGTCGGTGACCCGGGCGATCTTCTCGACCACCTCGAGCACCCCCTGCGGCCCCACGGAGCAGTTCACGCCGATCACGTCGGCGCCGAACTCGTCCAGCGCCTGCGCGAAGAGCTCGGGCGTGGTCCCGTAGGCGGTGAGCCCGTCCTCCTGGATCGTCATCTGCGCCACGACGGGGAGGTCGGAGACCGCGCGCACCGCGCGCAGCGCCTCGTGGATCTCCTCCACCACCGAGAAGGTCTCGAGGATGAAGCCGTCCACGCCGCCGCTCTGGAGCGCCGCCGCCTGCGTCTTGAAGAACTCGAACGCCTCGACGCGCGAGGTGGGGCCGAAGGGCTCGAGCCGGACGCTGAGGGGGCCGATGGCGCCGAGCACGGAGGCACGGCCCCCCGCCGCCTCGCGCGCCAGCTCCGCGGCACGGCGGTTGATCGCCTCCGTCTGCTCGGCGAGGCCGTAGGTGGCGAGCTTCACCGGGTTGGCGCCGAAGGTGTTGGTCTCGAGGATCTCGGCGCCGGCCTTCACGTACGCCGCGTGCACCTCGCGCACCAGGTCGGGCTGGCGGAGGCAGAGCTCGTCGAAGCAGACGTTGATGAAGATGCCGCGCGCATAGAGCTCCGTGCCCATCGCGCCGTCGAAGACGTGCACGCGCCCGTCGGCCAGCTGCTCGGCGAAGGTCGTCACGACGCGGCCCCCACCGCCGCGGCGCCCGACGGCTCCTCCGGGCGACGCGTGCCCGCCGGCACGCCCGGCTCGTACCCCAGGTTGGGGGCCAGCCACCGCTCCGCCTCGGCGAGGCTCCACTCCTTCCGCCGGGCGTAGTCCTCCACCTGGTCGCGTCCCACGTGCCCGACGCCGAAGTACGCCGCGTCGGGATGGGAGAAGTACCAGCCGCTCACCGACGCGGCGGGGAGCATCGCGCCGCTCTCGGTGAGCCGCATCCCCACCAGTCGCTCGGCGTCGAGGAGGCGGAAGAGGGTGCGCTTCTCGGTGTGGTCGGGGCAGGCGGGGTACCCCGGCGCCGGGCGGATGCCGCGGTACCGCTCGGCGAGCAGGTCGTCGCCGCCCAGCGCCTCGTCCCCCGCGTATCCCCACAGCTCGCGCCGCACCTTCTCGTGGAGCCGCTCGGCGAGCGCCTCGGCGAGCCGGTCGGCCAGGGCCTTCACCATGATCGCGCTGTAGTCGTCGTGCGCGGCCTCGAAGCGGCGCACCAGCTCCTCGGCGCGAAGCCCCGCCGTCACCGCGAAGGCGCCGAGCCAGTCGGCGACGCCGCTCTCCTTCGGCGCCACGAAGTCCGCGAGGCAGAGGTTGGGGCGCCCCGCCTTCTCGAACTGCTGGCGGAGGCCGCGTAGCGTCCCGAGGACGGTGCCGCGCCGCTCGTCGGCGTACACCTCGACGTCATCCCCCACCGCGTTGGCGGGGAAGAGGCCGACCACGGCGCGCGCCTCGATCGCGCCGTCGGCCACGATCCGCTTGAGGAGCGCCTGGGCATCGGCGAAGAGGGAGCGCGCCTGGGGGCCGACGGTGTCGTCCTCGAAGATGCGGGGGTACGCGCCCTTCAGCTCCCACGCCGCGAAGAAGGGGGTCCAGTCGATGTACGGCACCAGCTCCGCGAGGGGCCACGCGGCGAAGGCCCGCACGCCGGGGGAGGCGGGCCGCGGCGGCGCGTACGACGCCCACGCGCGGGCCGGCTTCCGGCGCCGCGCCTCCTCGAGGGAGAGGAGCTTCCCCTCGCCGCGCCGCCCATGCGCCGTGCGGATGGCGTCGTACTCCTGCCGCACGCTGGCGGCGAAGGCGGCCTGCTTCGCCGGGTTGAGGAGCGCACCGGCCACCCCGACCGCGCGCGACGCGTCGAGCACGTGCACCACGGGCGCGTGGTACGCCGGCGCGATCCGCACGGCGGTGTGCGCCCGCGACGTGGTGGCGCCCCCGATGAGGAGCGGCACCGTGAACCCCTCCCGCTCCATCTCCCGCGCCACGTGCGCCATCTCGTCGAGCGAGGGGGTGATGAGCCCCGAGAGCCCGATGAGGTCGGCGCCCTCGGCCCGCGCCGTCTCGAGGATCTTCTGCGCCGGCACCATCACGCCCAGATCCACCACCCGGTAGTTGTTGCAGCGCAGCACGACGCCGACGATGTTCTTGCCGATGTCGTGCACGTCCCCCTTCACCGTGGCCATCACCACGGTGCCGTTGTTCCGGTTCGCCAGCCCCGCCGCCGCGTTCTCCGCCTCGATGAACGGCACCAGCCAGGCCACCGCCTTCTTCATCACCCGCGCGCTCTTCACCACCTGCGGGAGGAACATCTTCCCCGCGCCGAAGAGGTCGCCGACGACGTTCATCCCGTCCATCAGCGGGCCCTCGATCACCTCGATCGCGCGCGCCGACGCCACGCGCGCCTCCTCGGCGTCCGCCTCGACAAACTCGTGGATCCCCTCCACCAGCGCGTGCGTCAGCCGCTCGCGCACCGGGAGCTTGCGCCAGTCGGCCTCCGACTTCGCGGCCCGCGTGGAACCGCCCAGGCGGCCCGCCAGCTCCACGAGGCGCTCGGTGGCGTCCTCGCGGCGGTCGAAGAGGACGTCCTCCACCGCCTCCAGCAGCTCCCGCGGGATGTCGTCGTAGACGGCGAGCTGCCCCGGGTTCACGATGCCGAGGTCCATCCCCGCCTGGATGGCGTGGTAAAGGAAGGCGGAGTGCATCGCCTCCCGGACCACGGTGTGGCCGCGGAAGGCGAACGACAGGTTGCTCAGCCCGCCGCTGACCGGGGAGCGGGGGAAGGCCGCCTTGAGCGCGCGGCAGGCGTCGAGGTAGGCGATCGCGTAGCGGTTGTGCTCCGCGAGCCCCGTCGCGACGGCGAAGATGTTCGGGTCGAGGATCACGTCCTCGGGCGCGAACCGCGCCTCCTCGGTGAGGAGCCGGTGCGCCCGCGCCAGGATCTCCACTTTCCGCTGGACCGTGTCGGCCTGCCCCTGTTCGTCGAACGCCATCACCACCGCCGCGGCGCCGTAGCGGCGGATGCGGCGCGCCTTCTCGAGGAAGGCCGCCTCCCCTTCCTTGAGGCTGATCGAGTTGACGACGCCCTTCCCCTGGAGGCACTTGAGGCCCGCCTCGAGGACCTCCCATCTCGAGGAGTCGAGCATCACCGGCACCTTGCTGATCGCCGGCTCCGACGCGATGAGGGTGAGGAACCGCACCATCGCGGACTTCGAGTCGAGCATCGCCTCGTCGAAGTTCACGTCGATCATCTGCGCGCCGCTCTCGACCTGCTCACGCGCCACCGCCACCGCCCGCTCGTAGTCCCCCGCCTTGATCAGCTCGGCGAACCGGCTCGAGCCGGTCACGTTGGTGCGCTCCCCCACGTTCACGAACAGCGAGTCCGGCCGGATGGTGAGGGGCTCGAGGCCGGCCAGGCGCGTGAACGGCTCGGGTGCGGGGATGCGCCGCGGCGGCACGCCCCGTACCGCCTCCGCGATGGCGCGGATGTGCGCCGGCGTCGTGCCGCAGCACCCGCCCACGATGTTGAGGAAGCCGCTGCGCGCCCACTCCCCCAGCGCCGCCGCCATCGCCTCGGGGGTCTCGTCGTACCCGCCGAAGGCGTTCGGCAGGCCGGCGTTGGGATGGCAGCTCACCCGGGTGCCCGCGAGCGCAGCGAGCTCCTCGACGTACGGCCGGAGCTGCGCGGGGCCGAGGGCGCAGTTGAGTCCCACGCTGAGGAGGTCGGCGTGCCGCACCGAGTTCCAGAACGCCTCGACCGTCTGGCCGGAGAGGGTGCGGCCGCTGGCGTCGGTGATCGTCCCCGAGACCATCAGCGGCACGTCGAGCCCGCGCCGCTCGAGCACCTCGCGCACGGCGAAGAGCGCCGCCTTGGCGTTCAGGGTGTCGAAGACGGTCTCGACCATCAGCAGGTCCACGCCGCCGTCGAGGAGCCCCTCCGCCGCCTCCCCATACGCCTCGACCAGCTCGTCGAAGGTGACGTTCCGCGCGCCGGGGTCGTTGACGTCAGGGGAGAGGGACGCGGTGCGGTTGGTGGGGCCGAGGACGCCGCAGACGAAGCGGGGCTTCGCGGGTTCCCGCGCGGTCCACCCGTCGGCGGCGGCCCGCGCCAGGCGTGCGCCCGCCTCGTTCAGCTCGCGCGCCAGGGCTGCCGTCCCGTAGTCGGCCTGCGCGATGCGGGTGGCGGCGAAGGTGTTGGTCTCGGCGACGTCCGCCCCGGCCGCGAAGTACGCGTCGTGCACCGCGGTGACGACGTCGGGCGCAGAGAGGGAGAGGATGTCGTAGTCGCCGCGGAGGGGGAGCGCGTGGTCCCGGAAGCGCGCACCGCGGAACGCCGCTTCGTCCAGGCCGCGGGCCTGGATCGCGGTGCCCATCGCGCCGTCGAGCACCACGATGCGGTGCGCGAGGGCGTCGGTCAGGGCGGTGCGGCGTGCGGTGGCGTCCATCGGCTCCCGTCTCTCCGGGGCTCCCGTGCTCCGGCTGCTCGGCCGGGGGGAAAACAATACGCCCGGCGGCGCAAATGTGCAGGCACCCCGGGCCGGCCTTTTAGCGGATTGTTTAACGTGGCCGCAATACGCCTCAAATCGCCACGGGGCTCTCGATTGTCCTCGAATCGTAGAGGCGTGCCGGGGGGTGGTCAAGTCCGTGCGCCCTCCAGCAAGGCGGCGCGCAGCGCATCGACCCCGATCCCGTCTACCTCCACCACCTTGCGGCGGGAGCCGGCGCCCGCCGCGATGCGCACCGCCGCGCGGGGCACGCCGAGGCGCTCCGCGACGAACCGCACCAGCTCCGCGTTGGCCGCCCCGTCCACCGGCGGGGCGGCGAGGCGGATCTTCACCGCGTCGCCGTGCATCCCGGCCCCCTCCGTGCGCCGGGCCCTCGGCTGGACGTGGACCGTCAGGCGCGCCGTCACAGCGACCCGAGGAGCGCCGAGCGGACGAGCTGGATGACGAACCAGGCGACGAGGGGGGAGATGTCGAACATCGCGAACGACGGCAGGAGGCGCCGCAGCGGGGCGAGGAACCACTCCGTCGCGAGGACGAAGGGGCGCATCCAGGGGGTGTAGGCCGAGGCGCCCACCCACGAGCCGAGGACGCGCACCACCAGCGCGATCCCCAGCAGCCCGAGGGTCCAGTCCACCAGGAGGTACGCGACGCTGCTGCCGCTGTGCTGCGCGGCGGCGCGCACCGCGTAGACCTGGACGCCCACCCACCCGGCGAGCGACAGCACCAGGATCCCCCCGAAGAAGGTCATCCCCACCAGCCACCACGGCGCGTGCTGGGGATTGAGCCCCGTCCGCAGGAGACGGTGCTCGATCGGCCGGAGGAGGGGGTCGGTGAGGCGGCGGATGACGCGCGCCGGCCTCCCGAAGGGGTTCAGCGTCCGCTTCTGGACGGCGATGGCGGCCAGCGCGGCGGCCGCCGCGAGGACGGCGGCGGTGAAGACGAGGGCGCGGAGGAAGACCAGCAGGTCGGCGGTCATCGGTGCCCCACCGGCGCGGGCACGGCTAGGAGACCTTCCGCGTCTTGCGCCGCAGGAAATCCATCAGGATGTACTGGCCCAGGGTCATCGTGCTCGTGAAGTACGCCTTCCCGCGGCTGATCTCGCTCAGCCGCTTGACGAAGTCCACGAGCGAACGGTCCCGCGCCAGCATGAAGGTGTTGATGACGATGCCGGCGCGGCGGCACAGCGCCACCTCGTGGTACGTCGCCTTCAGGATCCGGGGGTCGAGCCCCATCGAGTTCACGTACACCTGGCCGTCGGGGAGCGTGAGCGCCGAAGGCTTCCCGTCGGTGATCATGATGATCTGGCGCATGTCCTTCCGCTGCGCCAGGAGGAGCCGGCGTGCCAGCTTCAGCCCCTCGGCTGTGTTGGTGTGGTACGGGCCGACCTGCGCCCGCGCCAGCGCGGCGAGGGGGATCTCCTCGGCGCCGTCGTGGAACAGCACGACGCGCAGCGAGTCGCCGGGGTACTGCGTGCGGATGAGGTGCGTGAGCGCCAGCGCCACCCGCTTGGCCGGGGTGAAGCGGTCCTCGCCGTAGAGGATCATCGAGTGCGAGCAGTCGAGCATCAGGACCGTGGCGGCGCTGGAGCGGTACTCCGCCTGGTGCACCATCAGGTCGCCGTACTCGAGGTTGAGGGGGACGCCGAGCCCCTCGCGCCGGAGGGCGGAGAGGAGGGTGGCGTTCACGTCCAGGTTCAGGGTGTCCCCGAACTCGTACGGCTTGCTCGCGGCGTCGGCCTCGACGCCGGTGGCGAGGTACGGGGTGTCGTGGCTCCCGAAGCTCGACTTGCCGATGGTGCCGAGGAGGTGGCGCAGGGCGCTGGAGCCGAGGAAGTCGAGGCCCTTGTCGGTGAGGTTGAACTCGACGTGCTGCGCCGCGTGGCGCGCGAGGCCGTCGGGACCGAGCACCGCCTGGTGGCCCGCGGGCATCTGCGGCGCCTGCTGGACGGTGAGCATGCCCCCCTCCACCAGCCGCTGCACGATGGCGTCGAGGAGCTCGGAGAGCTGCCGCTGGAGGTCGGCGTCCTTCGCGGCGTCGCCGGTGCTCTCGCCGCGCAGCGCCTTCAGCATCCCGGGGGTGAGCATCCCCGAGTCCATCAGCGCCTGGAGGATGGCCTCGCGCAGGCCGTCCATCGTGCCGGCGCCCTGGTCCTGCGCGCCGCCGAAGTCCCCCCAGTACGGGTGCTCGTAGGGCCCGCCCGCGAATCCCGACTGGAGGAGGAAGTCGGCGAGCTTGTCGAGCAGCTCCTGCAGGTTCACCGTGTCGGCGAGCTGCGCGATGTACTTCGCGTACGTCGTGATGTGCATGGGCTTCCCCTTAACCTCGCCGCGGGCGCAGATTCCGGCAATGTCCGCGCCAGCGGTGTCTCCCTTCCCGGCGCTCCGCCACCGGAACTTCCGGCTCTTCTTCTTCGGCCAGGGGACGTCGCTCGTCGGCACCTGGATGCAGAACGTGGCCCAGGGGTGGCTGGTCCTCCAGCTCACCAACTCGGCGTACTACGTCGGCCTGGTCTCCGCCCTCGGCAGCCTGCCCGTCCTCCTGGTGTCCCTCCCCGCGGGGGTGTTCGCCGACCGGATCGACAAGCGCCGCCTGGTGACGATCACGCAGAGCCTCTCGACGATCCAGGCGTTCGCCATCGCGGTGCTGATCTGGACGCAGCGGATCGAGCTGTGGCACGTCGCCGCGGCGGCGGTCTTCCTCGGCTTGGTGAACGCCTTCGACATCCCGACACGGCAGGCGTTCATCGTCGAGATCGTGGGCAAGGAGGACCTCGGGAACGCCATCGCCCTCAACTCCTCGGCGTTCAACGCGGCGCGCATCGTCGGCCCGGCGGTGGGGGGCATCCTCATCGGCACCGTCGGCATCGCCGCCTGCTACTTCCTCAACGGGCTCTCGTACGTGGCCGTGGTGGCGGCGCTCCTCGCGATGCGGATGCCAGCGTGGGTGGCGCCGCGGCTGGGGGGCGACGGCGTGGCGCGGTTCCGGGAGGGGCTGCGCTACATCCTCGGTGACCGGCGGG
>Ga0207932_1000073_pt1 | contig 31039 bp, 27 predicted proteins | sample NGESurdeep092012_FD_184480 | JGI IMG/M metagenome (GOLD analysis project Ga0207932, IMG submission 184480) | Arctic peat soil microbial communities from Barrow, Alaska - NGEE Surface sample 415-2 deep-092012 (SPAdes) | ecosystem: Environmental > Terrestrial > Soil > Wetlands > Peat ...
CGCGCACCGTGCGCCGCTTGCGGTTGAAGGTGACGGCCACCCGGTGCGCCTCGTCGCGGGCGCGCTGGAGGAGGCGGAGCGAGGGGCTGCGGCGCGAGAGGCGGAGCGGCTCCGCGCGATCGGGGAGATAGACCTCCTCGTCCTTCTTCGCGAGGCTCGCGAGGGCCACGCGATCGGCGCCGGCGGCGCGCGCCGCCTCGATGGCGGCGTTGAGCTGGCCCCTTCCGCCATCCACGAGGAGCAGGTCGGGGAGGGGTTTCGCCTCGTCGATGCGGCGCCGCAGGTACCGGCCGACCATCTCGGCCATCGACGCGAAGTCGTCCTGCCCCTCCACCGTCTTCATCTTGAAGGTGCGGTACTCGCCGCGCCGGGGACGGCCGTTCTCGAACCAGACGATGGAGCCGACGGTGTCCCTGCCCTGCGACGTGCTGATGTCCGCGCAGACCAGCCGGCGCGGGACGACGGCGAGGCCCAGGTCCCGCCCCACGGCGTACACGGGGTCCTCCGCCCGCTCCGCGCCTTCGAAGGTCTCGAGGCGCAGCGTCTCGAGGAGGTGGATGGCGTTCTGGTCCGCGAGGTCCGCGAGGCGGCGGCCGATGCCGCGCTGCGGGACGGCGACGCGCGTCTCGCCGAGCGCCTCGGCGAGCGCCGCCTCGTCGGCCGGCGGCGCGGGAAGGAGGACGGCGCGGGCGCGGGAGGGGAGCGCGAGGTACGACCGCACCAGGAAGGCGGTCAGGACCTCCCCCTCGCTCGCGCCCTCGACGCCCACCAGGAAGGTGTGCTCGCGGCCCACGAGACTCCCCTCCCGGACCTTCAGGACCACGGCGCAGGCGTCGTCCTCGTCCCGGGCAAGGCCGATCACGTCGCAGGTGCCTCCCCCCACGCGGTCCACCGTCTGAGGCTCCTCGATCTGGTCGAGCCGCTTGAGCGCGTCCCGCAGCTCGGCGGCGAGCTCGAACTGCGTCGCCGCCGCCGCCGCCTGCATCCGTTCCCGGAGCCGCGCGCGCACTTCGAGCGTCCGCCCCTCGAGGAAGAGGAGCACGTCCTGGATCATCCGGCCGTACGCCTCGCGGCTCTGCCATCCCACGCACGGCGCCTTGCACTTGCCGATGTGGTAGTCGAGGCAGGGCCGGTCGGGGGCGTCGTGCGGCAGGGCGTAGTTGCAGCTGCGGACCTGGAAGATGCGGCGGATGACGCGCAGCAACTGCCGGAGGTTGCCCACGTCGGTGTACGGCCCGAAGTAGCGCGACCCGTCGTCCGCGGGCGCCCGCGTCACCACGAGCCGGGGGAACGGCTCCCCCATCGTCAGCGCGAGCCACGGATACCGCTTGTCGTCCCGGAGGTCGATGTTGAACCGCGGGTGGTACTCCTTGATGAGGTTGTTCTCGAGGATGAGCGCCTGCGACTCGCTGCCGACGACGATCGTCTCGATGCCCTGGATGGTGCGCTGCAGCAGCGCCAGCCGCGGGGTCGCGGCGTAGTCGTCGGCGAAGTACTGGCGGACCCGCGTCCGCAGGCTGTTCGCCTTCCCCACGTACACGACCTTCCCCTCGGCGTCCTTCCAGAGGTACACGCCGGGCGCGTCGGGGAGGCCGGCGAGCGCCGACTCGACGGCGGGGGGCGGGACGATCACGGACGGCGGCGGGCGAGGAGGCGGCCGAGGGACGTCGCGTCGGGGTGGCCGAAGGCCCGCGTCGCGGCGAGGAACGCCCCACCGAAGACCATCCATGTGGCCAGCGCCGAGACTCCCGTCCCGAAGCGCGCGAGGAGCAGACCAGCGCCCAGCGCGGGGAGGGCGCTCACGACCGAGGCGAGCAGGACGAGACCCGCCGCGCGCCAGTCCGCCGGGAGCAACACGGGGCCGATCCGCCGCTGGAGGTGGACCAGGTGCATCGTCGTGTTGTAGAGGGCGGCGATGCCCGCACCGAGACCGATCCCCGCCGGCCCCATCCGCTGCATCAGCAGGTACGAGAGGATCACCGAGACGACGACGCTCGAGGCCGCCGTGATCACGGGGGTGCGGGTGTCACGGAGCGCGTAGAATCCCGACGCGAAGAGCTTGACCGTCGCCCAACCCACGAGACCGACGCTGTACGCGGCGAGCACGCCCGTGACGAGCGCGGTGTCGCGCGCGCCGAAACGCCCCGTTTGAAAGAGGAGCTGCACGAGCGGCTTGCCGAGCACCGCGAAGCCGATGGCGCAGGGGAGCACGAAGAACGTGATGCGCCGGAACCCCTCGGCGAGCCGCGCGCGCAGGGCCTCGCGGCCGATGTCGCCGGCGGCGTCGCGGGAGAGCTCGGGGAGCGACGACGCCGCGACCGACACGCCGAAGAGGGCGATGGGGAGGTTCGTCAGGAGCTGCGCGTAGCCGAGGCTCGCCACCGCACCCGTCGGCAGGAGGCTGGCGAGCTGCGTGTCCACGAGACTCGAGATCTGCGCCACGCCGGCCCCGATCACCACCGGCGTCCACGCCTTGAGCACGTCGGCGACACCGGCCACGCGCAGGGACGGCCGGAAGGCGATGCCGCCGGCGAGGCGCACGGCCGCGGGGACCTGGATCAGGAGCTGGAGGAGCGAGCCGGCGAGCACGCCCCACGCCAGCCAGACGGCGAGGTCGCCGCCGGCCATCGTGCCGCCCAGCGCCACCAGCACGGCGATCTGCGTCACGTTCCAGATCGTCGGGGCGGCGTACGGCAGGAAGAAGCGGCGGTGGGTGTTGAGGATGCCGAGGCACCACGCGGCGAGCACCAGCAGTCCCGAGCCGGGGAAGATGATGCGGACCAGCGTGACGGTGAGCCGCCGCGTCGCGGGGTCGAACCCGGGCGCGACCGCCGCGGTGATGATCGGCGCGAGGAGGATGCCGAGGAGCGCCGCCGCCGCCGAGGCGACGAGGAGGATGGACGCCACCGCGCCGGCGAGGGCGCGCGCCGCCTCCTGGTCGTCGCGTTCGATCAGGCGGGCATAGACCGGGATGAAGGACGCCGAGAGCGTCCCCTCGCCCAGGAGGTTACGGATCAGGTTCGGGATCTTGAGCGCCGCGCGGACCGCGTCCGCGGCGGCCGAGTTCCCGAAGTAGTAGGCGAAGACGCGCTCGCGGACGAAGCCGACGATGCGCGAGAGGAAGATACCGGCCGCCACCAGCGCCGCGGACCGCCCCGCCGAGCGGGTCATCGGCCTATCCGGAGGAGGTGCCGGAGGTGCCCTTCGACGCGGACAGGCGCTTGGTGGGATCCTCGAGGAGTCGCTGCAGGAACTGGTGCTCCTCCTGGAGCTGGGCGAGCTGCTTCGTCACGGTGTCGAGGTCGGTCTCGAGGTAGGCGACCTTCTTCGCCAGCTCGTCGAGCTCGGGCGACGCGGCCTGCCCGCCCATGCCCTGCCGCCGCTCGACCCAGGCGCGGATCACCGGGGCATCGAGCACGATCGCGGTCAAGGGGATCAGGAGAGCGATGAGGATGACGGCGGGCCAGAGCATGGGCCTAAGCTAGGCCTCGCGGGGGCGGGACTCAAGTAGCGACCCGGCGTATGCCCGGGCCGCCGCGAGCAGCAGATCGAGCAGCCCGTTCCCGTACCGCGCGAGGAACGACGCGGCGGTGTAGACGCGCTCCTGCGGGTGGCCGCCGGGATAGAGTGCGGTGCGGGCGCGCAGCAGCTGCTGCAGCGCCGTCTCGTTGGCGCGCTTCGCCGCCGCGACCAGCTTCTTCTCGATCTCGTGCGTCGCGCCGAGGGATTGGTTGCGGGCCGACTCGACCGGGCGCTCGAGGGTCTTCTCGAGGGCGGCGGCCTCCCGCGCGACGGCGGCGTAGCCCGCCACCAGGGCGGTGCGCAGCGCCTCGAGCGCCGCCGTCGCCGAGGCGGGCAGCGCTTCCCGCGCCGCTTCGCCCGCGAGCTCCTGCTCGGGGCGCTCCAGCGCCTCGACGGGCAGGCCGAACCGCTCGAGGGTCTTCTCCGTGCGCGCGTCCACGATGAACCCCGAGAGGCGTGGCACGCTCACCGGCCGGGGCACGCCCAGCGCGGCGAAAAGGGGCGCGGTCTGCGGGAGGTACGCCAGCTCGCCGGGGCCACCCACGTACGCCACCGTCGGGATCACGGCCGCCTCGACGACGGGACGGAGGAGGACGTTGGCCGAGAGGCGCTCGGGGTCGTCGCGGAGCAGCGCCTCCAGCGCCGCGAGCTCGAGGGACTCGCCGGAACGGCGGGTAACGAAGCCGCCGCCCTCCGCCACGCGCAGCCGGTCCCTCCCCTGCGCACCTTCCACCAGGACGAGCGCGAGGCCGTTCCCGACCTCGACCGGCGCCCCCCTCCCCGCCCCGAGCAATCGCTCCGCCTCGGCCGCGAGGAGACCGTCCAGCTCTCCCGAGCGCCTCAGCGCCTCGGTGAGGACGCCGGCCCCCGCCCGCTTCAGGTCGCCCGACCAGCCACGCACGACCACGACGCCCTGGTCGCCCAGGAGCGCCGCCATCGCCTGGGCGTGGGCTTCGGCCATGGAGCGTTCCGGCGCGTAGGCCGCGCGCAGCCACGCCAGGACGCCCCCGCGGAACTCGCTCGGCGGGAGGAGCGACTCGAGGCGATCGAGCGCCGCGGCGCCGTCGGCCCCGAGGGTCTCGCGGAACGCCGGGAGCATCGGCGCGTCCGCCCCGCGCTCCCGCAGCCGCACCGTGGCGTGGCTCCCGTCCTGCGCGACGACGTCACACTGCGCGATCTCGGCGAAATCGTGATCGTCCCCCGCCACCCAGAAGACCGGCACGACGGGGCGCTGCCACTCGCCGGCGAGCCGCTCCGCGAGCGCGGCGGCGGAGAGGGCCTTGAGCACCGTGTAGAGCGGCCCCGTGAAGAGCCCCGCCTGCTGCCCCGTCGTCACGGCGAGGGCGCGGCCGGAGAGGAGGGCTTCCAAGTTCGCCTCGGCGCGGCCCACGGCGAGGAAGGCCGGCGCCATCCCGGCGGGGATCGCGCGGGCCGCCTGCTCGTCCCGCGCGGCGGCGAGGGCCCGGAGGTCCGCCGCGGCCGGGCGCGGGGCGGCGTGGAAGGTGACGGTCACGCGCGGCGCCCCAGGAGGATGAGCCGGGGACTCGAAGGGCCGTGGGGCGAGCCGTCGTAGTCGCCCGCGACGCCCTCCGTGCAGATCCCCTGCTCCGCGAGCATACCCACCAGGTCGGCGCGCTCGAAGAGCCGCACGCGCTCCGTGAAGGTCCGGCTGTCGTCGCTCACGTGGATGCTCTTGATGACGTAGCGGCCGTCGTCGGTGAGGCGGCGTTCCTGGACCACGCTGCCTTGGCCGAGGCCCCGCTCGTCCCGCGCGACCAGCCCCGCGCGGACCGCCGGGGCGTTGAGGAAATCGAGGACGAAGCGGCCCCCCGGACGGAGCACCCGGGCGACCTCCCGGACCACCGACTCGTGCTCCGCGTCGCTCGCGAAGTACCCGAAGCTCGTGAATAGATTGAGCACAACGTCGAACGCGGCGGCACGGAACGGGAGCCGCCGCATGTCGCCGCGCACCAGCGGCCCGGCTCCCCGCCGGCGCGCCGCGAACAGCAGGGCGCGCGAGAGGTCGAGCCCGACGACGTGCGACCCCCGGCGGGCCAGCTCCGCCACGTGGCGGCCGGGCCCGCAGGCGAGGTCGAGGACCCGCTCCCCCGCCATCGCGATCCCCTGGCGCTCCAGCAGGCCCACGAGGCGCTGCGCGTCCTCATCATCCCGGTGCGGGTAGACGTGGAGGTACTCCTCGCCGAACCACTGTTCGAACCACTCGGTCACGGGCGGACCGTGGCCGAGGCGCGCTGCACCGTGAAGCTCCGCAGATCGGCCGACGGATCGCGCCATGCCCCCGGGGGAAGCATCGCCTTCTGGCAGAGGGCATCGAGGAAGGCCTCCCGGTCCATCCGGTACTCCGTCGCCACCTGCGGCAGCAGGAGGCCGGCGTAGCGCCCGCGGCGGAGCATCAGCCCGTCGCGTCCCGCCACGACCTCCTCGGGGGCGACCGGCCGGAGGGGCGAGAGCACCGACACCTCCACCTCCATCCCGTCCAGCTCGTCGGGCCGCACTGGAGGGAAACGCGGATCCTCGTGCGTCACCGCCTCCGCCATCGTGGCCGTCGCGGTCACCAGGGGCCGGTCCGCCTCGATGTGCCCGAGGCACCCGCGGAGGCGTCCCCGCGCGTGGAGCGAGACGAAGACCCCGCGCGGCTCGTGCAGCTCGGCCTCCGCGGGGGGCGGCGGCGCATCCGCGCGCCGCACCGCGGCGACGACCACCGCGCACGCGAAGTCGAGGAGCGCCGCCGCGGCCCCGGCGGAGAGATCGGGCAGCAGCAGCTCAGGCGTACAGCCCCCGCAGGCGGTGCACCGAGGCCACCCGGTCGATCGCCAGGGTGTACGCCGCGATGCGCATGTTGACGTTGTACTTCTTGGAGACGGCCAGGACGTTCTGGAAGCTGTTCACCATGATCTCGGTGAGGCGCTCGTTGACGACCGCCTCGGTCCAGAACCAGCCGCCGCGGTCCTGCACCCACTCGAAGTAGCTCACCGTCACCCCGCCGGCGTTGGCGAGGATGTCCGGCACCACGAAGATCCCCTTCTTGTCGAGGATCTCGTCGGCGCCGGCCGCGGTCGGGCCGTTCGCCCCCTCGATGATGACCTTCGCCTTGATGGACGCGGCGTTCCGGGCGGTGATCACGTTCTCGAGCGCCGCCGGCAGCAGCACGTCGCAATCGAGCGTCAGCAGCTCCTCGTTGGTGACCGCGTCGGCCTTCGGGTACCCCGAGACGTACTTGTGCTCCTTGCGCCACGCGATCACGTCCTTCACGTCGAGGCCCTTCTTGCTGTACAGCCCCCCCGAGACGTCGCTGGCCCCGACGATCACGCACCCCTCCTGCTGCAGCAGCTCGGCCGCGATGGACCCGACATTGCCGAAGCCCTGCACCACGACCCGCGCGCCCTTGAGGGGCATCCCCAGGTGCTGCAGCGCCTGCTGCGTCACGATCATGCAGCCGCGGCCGGTGGCCTCGCGGCGCCCGAGGGAGCCGCCGAGCTCCACGGGCTTCCCCGTCACGACGGAGGTGACGGTGTGGCGGTGATGCATGGAGTAGGTGTCCATGATCCACGCCATCACCCGCTCGTTGGTGTTGACGTCCGGGGCGGGCACGTCGGAATCGGGGCCGAGGACCTCGATGATGCTGGACGTGTAGCGCCGCGTCAGGCGCTCCAGCTCGCCGACCGACATCGTCAGCGGGTCGCAGACCACGCCCCCCTTGGCGCCCCCGAAGGGGATGTTCACCACCGCGCACTTCCACGTCATCCAGGCCGCGAGCGCTCGCACCTCGTCGAGGGTGACCCCCAGATCGAAGCGGATGCCGCCCTTCCCCGGCCCGCGCGACGTGTTGTAGAGCACGCGGTACCCGGTGTAGACCTCCACCTCCCCCGAGTCGAGGACGATGGGCACCGAGACGATGATCTGCTTCTCCGGACTCCGGAGCACCTTGTAGAGCCCCGCGTCCAGGTGCAACAGCTCGGCCGCGTAGTCGAAGCGCGCCATCATCGCCTTGAAGGGGTTCTCGTCCCCCAGGAAGGGGTGCTGCTCGGGACGCATGAACTGGCTGGTCTCGGTCATACGCGTCTCGCTGGCGGCGTCGCCGCCGCCGTCTGAAGGTTGGGGCGCGCCGCCGCGACCCTGTCGAGCGTGCGCGCCAGATACCCGGACCCGTCGGCCACCCGGACCTCGAGCGGCGCCACCCAGCAGGAAGGCGCGCCCACGGGCCAGAGGCCTCGGAGCTTCACCGCGTCCTTCCCCGTCGTCACCACCATCCCTCCGGCGCCCGCCGCCGCCCGCGCGGCCGCGACGTCCGCCGGGGTGTACGCGTGGTGGTCGCCGTAGGCCAGCAGCTCGACCCCTTGGGCGCCCGCCGCGCGGAGCTGCGCGGCGAAGGCGTCGGGCGCGCCGATGCCGCAGAGCGCCACGACCTGTTTCCCCCGGAGCCCTTCCAGGGGCGCGGGCTCCCCGCCGCAGAGGGGGAGAAGATGCGCGGGAAAGAGCTCCGCGACGAGTCCCACCCCTCCGCGCGTCCGGCCGGCGAGGGACCCGGCGAGAAGGGCCGCGGCGCCCGGAGCCGCGATCTTCCGCGTCACGACGACGGCGTCGACGCGGCGCAGCGCCTCCAGCCCTTCCCGCCAGGGGCCCGCCGGCAGCGGCCAGCGCGCCCTCGACGCCGACTCCGCCGCCACAGCGGCCAGGGTGACGTCGGGCCGCACGTCGCGCCGCTGGAGACAGTCGTCGAGGACCAGCACGTCGGCGCCCGCGACGACGGCCGCGGCGGCGCCCCGGTGGCGGTCGGGGTCGGCCACCACGATCGCCTCCGGCAGCGCCTGGCGGTATTCCTGCGCCTCGTCGCCACCGTAGCCCCGCAGGAGGATGCCCACCCGGCACCCCCGGCGTGCCAGCTCCGCGGCGAGGTGACGGGCCAGGGGCGTCTTCCCGGTGCCGCCGACGGTGAGGTTCCCCACGCCCACCGAGGGGACGGGGAGCGGCCGGCTCCGCAGCAGGCCGGCATCGTAGGCGGCGTTGCGCACCTCCACGGCGCCGCGGTAGAGGGCCGCGGGGACCAGGAGGATGCCGCGCGCCACCGCGGCCCATGCGCCGTCCCCCTCCCACACGGCGCGCGCCGCGCGGCCCAGCAGCCCGCCCGACGCCGTCATGCCGGGAGGAGCGAGCGCGCGAGGAGGGCCGCGCGTGCCGAGGCGCCGGGCTCGCCGAGCCGCCGCCGCACCTCGCGCAGCCCTTCCAGCTGCCGCTCCCGCTCCGGGTTCCCCGCGTCGAGGAGGGGCAGGAGCGCCCGGGCGAGCGCGGCGGGGCGCGCGTCGCCCTGGATGAACTCCGGCACCACGAGCCGGTCCGCGACGAGGTTCACCAGGCCGATCCACCGGATGGTGGTGAGCATCCGCGCGAAGAGGTACGACACCGGGTGCACCCGGTAGGCGATGACCGACGGCGTCCCGGCGATCGCGGCCTCGAGGGTCGTCGTCCCCGACTTGCAGAGGGCCGCGTCGGCGGCGGCCATGCACTCGGTGGCGCGCCCCGTCGCGACCTGGATCCCGCCCGCCCCGGGATACGCGCCCGCCACCATCCCCGCCACCACGACCTGCACGTCGGGGCGGACGCTTCGGACGCGCTCGGCCGTCTCCCGGAAGATCGGCCAGATGCGGTGCAGCTCCTGGGCGCGGCTCCCCGGGAAGATGCTGAGGACCGGCCGAGCGGGATCGAGCCCCAGGGTGCGCCGGGCCGCCGCGCGGCCGGGCCGTTCGCCGCGGTCGAGGAGGGGGTGCCCGACGAAGGTCGCCGGCACGCCGTGCCCCCGGAAGAACGCCTCCTCGAAGGGGAGGATCACCGCGAGGTGGGTCACGCGCTCGCGGAGCTTCCGCACGCGGTACTCCGCCCAGGCCCACATCTGCGGGGCGATGTAGTAGAGCACCGGGATCCCCGCGCGCCGCGCCGCCTCGGCGACGTGCAGGTGGAAGCCCGGGTAATCCACCAAGACCACCAGCGCGACGTCGCCCCGGGCGAAGCGCGCGCGCATCCCCTTGAGGAGCCGCGCGTGCGCCGGGATCTTCGCGACGACCTCGACGAACCCCATCACCGTGAGGTCCTCGATCCGCGCCATCAGCGCCGCGCCGGCCTCCGCCATCCGCGGCCCGCCCAGCCCCTCCACCCGCACGCCGGGCACCGCCGCCCGCAGCGCCGCCACGAACGCCGCCGCATGCGCGTCCCCCGACGGTTCGCCCGCGGACACGAAGACGGTCGGCGCGTTCATCTCAGGAGGTGCGGAGGACCGGCTGCTTCCCGACCGCGTCGAGGACCCGGAACGCGAGCGCGAGCGCCGCGAGGCCGTCCCGTCCCGAGACGGCCGGCTGGCCGCCGGAGCGGACGGTGTCCACGAAGCTCTGCAGCTCGAGGACAAGGGGCTGCGCTTCGGGCGCCTTGAGGCGCACCTGCTCCACGGCGGAGCGGATGTCGCCCGAACCCGCGAGGAGCGCCGCGACGCCGCCGGGCTTGAGGCGCAGGAAGTCGCCCTTGCCCTCGAGGAGGTCGAGCGAGAAGTAGCCGTCGGGCTGGAAGATCCGGAGCTTGCGCACCCGGTCGCGCGCCAGGCGCGAGGCGGTGAGGTTGGCCACGGCCCCGGACGCGAACTCCACTCGCGCGGAGGCGATGTCCACGTGCTCGGAGACGACGCCAATGCCCGAGGCGCGGACCTCCTTCACCGGTTCCCGGATCAGCGTGAGGACGATGTCGAGGTCGTGGATCATCAGGTCCAGGACCACCGCCACGTCGAGGTTGCGGGTGTGGAACGGCGCGACGCGGTCGCACTCGACGTACATCGGCGAGGTGAGGTACGGCGCCGCGGCCCGGAGCGCCCGGTTGAACCGCTCGACGTGCCCCGTCTGCAGCACCACCCCGGCGCGGTCCGCCGCGGCGACCAGCGCCTCGGCCTCGGCGACCGTCGCCGTGATCGGCTTCTCCATCAGCACGTGCCGCCCGCGCGCGAGCGCCGCGAGCCCGACCGCGAGGTGCGCCGAGGTCGGCACCACGACCGAGACCGCCTCCACGTCGTCCAGGAGCCGTTCGAGGGACGGGTACGACGTCGTGCGGCACTCCCGCGCGACCTCGGCGCCCCGCTCGGGGAGGATGTCGTAGACCCCGACGAGGCGCGCCGCCAGCACCTCGGCGTAGAGCCTCGCGTGGCGGGAGCCGTGGTTGCCGACCCCGACGACGCCGACGGGGAGCGGCGCCGGGTTCACACCAGGACTCCGCGCTCGCTCTCCTCGACGAACTTGATGAGCAGGGCGACCTCGGGCAGCGGCGCCAGCTCCGCGCGGGCGCGCTCGAGCGCCTGGCTGAGATTGAGGTCCGACTGGAAGAAGAGCATGTAGGCGCGCTTCAGCTCGCGCATCGTCTCCGGCGCGAACCCGCGGCGCTGCAGCCCCACCGTGTTCAGACCGTAGAGCTTCATCGGGCTCCCCGCCGCCTTCACGAACGGCGGCACGTCCTTCGTCACACGGGAGAGCCCGCCGATGAAGGCGTAGGCGCCGATCTTCACGAACTGGTGGATGGGGGTGAGCCCGCTGATGGTGACGTAGTCGCCGATGGTGATGTGCCCCGCCATCTGCACCGCGTTCGAGACGATGACCTCGTCGCCGAGGTGACAGTCGTGCGCCACGTGCACGTAGCTCATCAGCAGGCATTTGCGCCCGACGGAGGTCTTGAAGCTCTGCGCCGTGCCGCGGTTCACCGTCACGTATTCGCGGATCACGGTGCCGTCGCCGATCTCGACCCAGGTCTCCTCGCCCTTGAACTTGAGGTCCTGCGGGTCGCCGCCGACGATGCTCCCCGTCCCCACGAGGCAGTCGGCGCCGAGGCGCACGTTGCGCTCGACGATGGCGCGCGCCGCGATCTTCGTCCGCGGGCCGATCGTCACCTGGGGGCCGATCAGCGCGTACGGCCCGACCGTGACGCCCTCCCCCAGCACCGCGCCGGGGTCCACGATCGCCGTCGGATGGATCAGCACTCCGCTCACGGGCGCCTCACCGGTCGATGACGCGGGCCACCATCTCGGCCTCCGCGACCACCTTGCCGTCCACGAATCCCTGCCCCTTCATCCGGCACGTCTTGCCGCTGAACTTCAGCATCTCGAGCTCGAAGCGGATCTGGTCGCCGGGCACCACGGGACGGCGGAACTTCACGTTATCGAGCGACATGAAGTACATCACCTTCCGCTTCACTTCCTCCTCGCCCGCCATGCTCATCATCAGCATCCCCCCCACCTGCGCCATCGCCTCGATGATCAGGACGCCGGGCATGATCGGGTGGCCGGGGAAGTGCCCCTGGAAGAAGGGCTCGTTGATCGTGACGTTCTTGATCCCCACGATCCGCTTCCCCGCCTCGACCTCGAGGATCCGGTCCACGAGCAGCATCGGATAGCGATGGGGGATGACGTCGAGGATCTTGCGGAGGTCGTACGCGGGCCGGCCGGGATGCGCGACGTGCCGCACCAGCTCGCGGCCCAGCGACACGTTCCCCTTGTGGCTGGGCTTGGTCGCCACGATGTGGGCGCGGATGCGGCCCCCCACCAGCCCCAGGTCGCCGAGGAGGTCGGCGATCTTGTGGCGCACGAACTCGTCCGGCCAGCGCAGGGTCGTGCCGACGACCTTCTCGTCGTCGAGCACCACCGCGTTCTCCACGCTCCCGCCGCCGATGAGCCCCTTGGCCCGCAGCGCCTCGACCTCCCGCACGAACCCGAAGGTGCGCGCCGGCGCCAGCTCCCGCGCGAAGGACGCCGCGGTGATGTCGAACCCCGCCGACTGGCGGCCGATCAGCGGGTGCGGGAACTCGATGGTGGCGTCGAGCCGCAGCCCGGCGTCCGGCCCCACCAGGTACGACGAGTCGCCGTCCCGGAACTGGAAGGCGTCCTGGACGACGTACTCCACCACCTCGCCCCCCGTCTCCTCGGGCCCGGCCTCCTCGAGCGCGCGCAGGAAGGGGAGGAACGAGCCGTCGAGGATCGGGGGCTCCGGTCCGGTGAGCTCGATGAGCAGGTCGTCGAGCTGGAGCGCCGCGACGGCGGCGAGGACGTGCTCGACGGTGTGGACAAGCACCTTCCCCTCGCCGAGCGTGGTGCGGCGCTCCACCGCCGTGACGCTGGAGAGGCGGGCCGGGATGGGGGGCGAGCCCGGCAGGTCGGTGCGCCGGAAGACGACGCCGGTGCCCTGCTCCCCCCGTCGGAAGGTCAGGCTGGAGGCGGCGCCGGTGTGCATGCCCACGCCTTCCAGCGTGGCGTGGCCGCGCACCGTCCGCCGGGCGGGGCCGCTACTTGCTTGCGGGTCTGTCACGCTCGACGAGCTCCTCGAGTTGGCCCACGATCTTGGTGAGGCGGGCGAGGGCGGCGACGCCGCGCATCGCCTCACGGACCGGCCGCGCCGGATAGCCGAAATAGCTCGCCCCGGCGGGGACGTCCGCCATGACGCCGCTCTGCGCCCCGATGCGGGCGCCCTTGCCGACGGTGAAGTGGCCGCCGAGGCCGACCTGTCCCGCGAGGATGACGTCGTCTTCGACGCGCGTCGAGCCGGCCACGCCGACCTGCGACATGAGGAGGCACCGTGCGCCGATGCGGCAGTTGTGCCCGACCTGCACGAGGTTGTCCATCTTCGTGCCCGGGCCGATCACCGTGTCGTCCAAGCTGCCGCGGTCCACGGTGCTGTTGGCCCCGATCTCGACGTCGTCGCCGATGATGCAGCGGCCGAAGTGCGGGATCCGGACGTGGCCCTCGGGGCCCCGGACGTAGCCGAAGCCGTCCACGGCGATGCGGACCCCGCTGTGGAGGATGACCCGCTTGCCGATCTGCGCGCCTGGATAGAGCACCACGGAGGGATGGATCGTGCTGTCGTCGCCCACCTCGACCCCGGCCCCGACGATGCTGCCGGCCATGACCGTCACCCGGTCGCCGAGGCGCGCCCCGGCGCCAACGACGGCGTACGGTCCGAGGGCGACATCGGCCCCCAGCCCCGCGCCCGGCTCCACGACGGCCGTCGCGTGGATGCCGACGGCACGGGGAGGGGCCGGATAGAAACGCCCCACCAGTTGGAGGAGCGCATGGTAGGGGTCGGGGACGACGATGCGGGTGGCGGGACCGGATCGGGCCTCGCGGTGCTCCGCGCGACAGAGGACCACCCCCGCCCGGGACGCCTGGAACAGGGCGAGGTACTTCCCCGAGGCGAGGAACGAGAGGTCGGCGGGGCCCGCCCGGTCGAGCGGGGCCACGCCGGCGAGCGGCGTGGCCCCGTCCCCGACCAGCTCGCCGCCGACGAGAGCGGCGGCGTCCGCGGCGGTGAAGGGAGCGCTCACGGGCGCGTCCGGCGCCCCGGCCCCGCTACGGCCGCTGGGAGGACGGCGGCGGCGCGGACGGCCGCGGCGCCGGCCGCGGCGCGGGCCGCAAGGGGCGCTGCTGCGCGGCCGGCGGCGCGATCGGCGGCTGGCCGCCCGGCTGTACCACGCCCGAGTCGGGGGCCGCCGGCGCCGGACCGGCCGCGCGGAGGCGCTCGATCACCAGCGCCGAGATGTCCAGCGCCTGGTCCGCCGCCACGACGCCCCCCCCCGTCGCGGAGGCGTCGAAGATCATCGCGTAGTTGAACTCCGCGCGGATCCCCTCGATGACCGCCGTGACCCGCCGCATGATCGGCGCCGTCAGCTGCGCCTCCCGCTGCGACGCCTGCTGGTCCAGCTCCTGCGCCCGCGTCTGCGCGCGCTGCTGGAGATTGCGGATCTCGGTCTCGCGCGCCTGGCGCGCCGCCGGCGTCAGCGCCACCGACGTGCGCTGGTACTCCGCCACCGCGGAATCGAGCCGCGACTGCAGGCCCGCCACCTCAGCACGGTAGCCGGCCATCTCGCGGGTGAAGAGGGACTCCGCCTCCGGCCGACCCGGCGTGTTCGCCAGGATCAGCTGGGAGTTGATGAAGGCGAGCCGGAGCGGCGGCTGCGCGGCCGTCGTCGGCTGCTGCGCATCGAGACGCCCCGCGAGGGCGGCGGCGGCGAACAGGGCGGCGAACGCCAGCCCGGTACGGCGAACCATGAGGAGCTCCTGGATCGTGGGCATTAGAAGAAGTTGCCGACCTTGAAGTGGAGTTTCCAGCCGGGCGTCGGCCGGCCGAGGGTGTCGACCCGGTCGAAGCCGTAGGCGTAGTCGAGCCCGAGGGGGCCCATCGGGGTGATGAGCGAGATCCCGAATCCCGCGCCGCGGAAGAGCCGCGTCGGGTTGAAGCCGCCGGCGGTCGCCCACACGTTGCCGGCGTCGTAGAAGAACGAGAAGTAGATGGCCTGGCTCACGCGGAAGCCGAATTCCGCCGTCGCCGCGAAGTATGACTTGCCGAACGCCGTCCGCTGCACCGAGCTGATGGACGCGGTCGGGTCGTAGCCCTGCGGGGTGATGGAGAACTCGTCGTAACCGCGCAGCGGGATGCCGTACTGCGTCCCGCCCATCGCGTACAGCTGGCGGAAGAAGGGCCCCGCGTCGCCGACGACGAACCCGCCCTTGGTGCTCAGGCCGAGGACAAGCCGGACGCCGTTCCCCGCCGGCCCGCTCCCGCCGATCTGCCCGGCGGGCGCGTACCAGCGGCCCTCGAAGTCGTATTTCTGGTACGTCGCCGAGCCGCCCAGGGGACCGCCGGTGAACTCGCCGCCGGCCGTGTACATCGCCCCGCCCGTCGGGAAGGGCAGGTCGACGCGGGTGTCCCGCATGAACGAGAGCCCCACCGCGGAGCGGAGGCAGTCGGTGCAGTGGAACACCCCCCCCAGGGTCGCGGCGGTGCCGGTGTAGTGCTCCTGCTCGAGGGTGTACGACGTGAAGATGCGGCTGTAGCGGCTGCGGGGCAGCGGCCAGCCGATCTGCGCCGACACGCCCTTGGTGTACACCTGGCCGAGGTCGGCGATGGTGTACCGCAGCATCGTGTTGTGCACGTTGAACGTGGTCGAGATGCGGCTCCCGAGCACGGACGGGTCGGTGTACGTCAGGCTCAAGTCGTTGATGTTCTTCCCGTACTGCCACTGGACCTGGCCGCGCTTGCCGAGCCCGAAGAGGTTGGGCTCGTCGAGACCGAGGAACCCGCCGATGCCGGTGCCCTGCCCCACGCTCGCCCCGAAGTTGACGTTCCCCGTCCGCTTCTCGGCCACCTTGAAGACCAGGTCGACGTCCCCTTCGTCGCCCGGGTCGGTCACGGGGCGCGTGTCGGGGAACGGCAGCGGCTGCTGGAAGAAGCCCAGGTTGCCGATGTTCTGGTACGAGCGGAGCACCATCTCCTGCGAGAACACGTTGCCGGGGAGGATGACGATCGCTTCGCGGATCACCCGCTCGTGGGTCACGTCGTTGCCGACGATGTCGATCCGGTGGACGATGGCGGGGCGGCCCTCCTCGATCTGCCAGGCAAGGTCCACCCGCGACTCCGGGAGGGAATCGCCGGCCTCCACGCGCTCCATCTGCGGCGTGATCTGCGCGTAGATGTAGCCCTGGTTCCAGTACTGCGTCCGCAGCTTGGTGAGCGCCCCCTCCCACTTGGTCTGGTCGAACCAGGGGTGGTCCGCGGCGGTCGAGTCGTTACCGAAGGGGTTGAGGGCCAGGATCTCGTCGGTGGAGAAGCGGCGGTTCCCCTCGACGCGGACGTGGCCCACCTGGTAGGGCTGCCCCTCGTCCACGGTGACCTGGAGGGTCGCCTTCCCGTTCTCGTGGTCCACCAGGAGGGTGTCGTGGACCACCCGGAAGTCGATGAAGCCGCGGCTCCCGTAGAAGGCGGGGAGCCCGCTCTCGAGGTCGTCGCGGAGCTGGTCGTCGGAGTACTCGCCCTTCTGGAACCACCAGAAGCCCTCGGGGCGCGTCTTCATGTGCGCGACGATCCGGTCGGCGGTGAAGCGCTGGTTCCCCTGGACCTCGACGCGGGAGATGGCGACGCGGCGCCCCTCGGTGACGTCGAAGACGACGCGGACGTGCCCGCTGTCCTGGGGGACGATCGTCGGGCGGACCTCGGCGAGGTAGTATCCCTCGGCCTCGTACAGGGAGTCGATGCGCTGGCGCGCCCGCTCGACGAGCGCGGGATTGAGGGGCCGCCCGGAGGGCATCTCCACCCGGTCGCGGACGGAGCGCTCCGAGAGCTTCTCGACCCCGCGCACCGTGGCGCGCACCAGGATGGGCCGCTCGCGGACGGTGAGGACCAGGATCTCCGGCCCGCCCTCCGCCCGGCGGCGTGCCGCCTGCACGTCGTCGAACTGGCCGGTGGCGTAGATCGCGCGGAGGGCGCGCTGGAGGTCGCGGTAGCCGACCTGCTGATGGAGCGGCAGCGCGGCGGCGTTGAGGACCATCTCGCGCGTGTTGCGGACGATCCCCACGATCTCGATCGAGTCCACGACGGGGGGGCGGGCCGGCTGCTGCGCGGCCGCGCGCGCCGCTCCGAGCGCGAGCGCCCCGGCGGCGACCAGCTGGGCGGCGAGGACCGGGATGCGCACCGGGATCCCCTACGCCTTGGAGGGGGTCGGGGAGCGGAACGCGAGGTGGTCGCCGTCGGTCGCCACGTCCACGTCGATCTCGTCCCCCTTGCCGAAGTCGCCCGACAGGATCCGCTCCGACAGGGGATCCTCGACGAAGCGCTGGATCGCGCGCTTCAGGGGCCGCGCGCCGAAGTGCTCGTCGTAGCCGTGGCGTACCAACAGGTCCGTCGCCGCCTCGGTCAGGCGGATGGTGATCTCCTCGTCGGAGAGCCGCTCCTCGAGCTCCTTGAGCACGATGGCGACGATCTGCCGGATGTGCTCGCGCGAGAGCGGGTGGAAGACGATCACCTCGTCGAGCCGGTTCAGGAACTCCGGGTTGAACACCTTGTTGATCTCCTCCTTGACCTTCTCCGCCATCTTCTCGAACGACCCCTGCGTCGTCGAGGTGCCGAAGCCGAGGGGCGCGCCCTTGGTGATGTCGCGCGCGCCGACGTTCGAGGTCATGATGACGACGGTGTTCTTGAAGTCGATCACCCGGCCGTAATTGTCGGTCAGCCGCCCCTCGTCCAGCACCTGGAGGAGGATGTTGAAGACGTCGGGGTGCGCCTTCTCGATCTCGTCGAGGAGGACCACCGCGTACGGCTTGCGCCGCACGGCCTTCGTGAGGGCGCCGGAATCCTCGTAGCCGACGTAGCCGGGAGGCGCCCCGATCAGCCGCGAGACGCTGAACTTCTCCATGTACTCCGACATGTCCACGCGGATCAGCGCCTGCGGGTCGGCGAAGAGGAACTTCGCCAGCGCGCGCGCCAGTTCCGTCTTCCCCACGCCCGTCGGGCCGCTGAACACGAAGCAGCCGATCGGCCGGCGCGGGTCCTTGAGCCCCGCCCGGGAGCGCCGGATGGCGCGCGAGATGGCCTGGATGGCCTCGTCCTGCCCGACCACCTGCTTGTGGATCTCGTCCTCCATGCGCAGCAGGCGCGAGGATTCGGCCTCCTGCAGGCGGGTGACCGGGATGCCGGTCCAGCGCGAGACGATGAACGCGATCTCCTCCTCGTTCACCACCGGGCGCTTGGTCTGACGCTCCCGCTCCCACGCCTCCTGCCGCGCCAGGATCTCCCCCTGCACCTCGCGCTCCTGGTCCCGCAGGCTCGCCGCGCGCTCGAAGTTCTGGTCGCGGACCGCCGCCTCCTTCTCGCGGTTGATCCCCTCGAGCCGGCCCTTGAGCTCCGACACCTCGGGCGGCGGCACCTGGGCGCCGATGCGCGCCCGCGCGCCCGCCTCGTCGATCACGTCGATCGCCTTGTCGGGAAGGAACCGGTCGGTGATGTACCGCTCGGAGAGCCGCGCCGCGGCCTCCAGGGCCTCGTCGGGGATGACGATGCGGTGGTGGTCCTCGTACCGCTTCCGCAGCCCCTTGAGGATGTCGATGGTCTCGTGGACCGACGGCGGTTCGACGATCACCGTCTGGAAGCGCCGCTCGAGGGCGCCGTCCTTCTCGATATACTTGCGGTACTCGTTCAGCGTCGAGGCGCCGACGCACTGGAGCTCGCCGCGCGCCAGCGCCGGCTTCAGCATGTTGGACGCGTCGATCGCGCCCTCCGCCGCCCCCGCGCCGACCAGGGTATGCAGCTCGTCGATGAAGAGGATCACGTTCTTGCTCTGCGCGATCTCGTTCATCACCGCCTTGAGGCGCTCCTCGAACTGGCCGCGGTACTTCGTGCCGGCGATCACCGCCGCCATGTCGAGCGCCAGCACCCGGTGCTCGCGCAGCGCGTCGGGGCACTGCCCCGCCGCGATCATCTGGGCCAGCCCCTCGACGATGGCCGTCTTCCCCACCCCCGGCTCGCCGATCAGCACCGGGTTGTTCTTCTTGCGCCGCGAGAGCACCTCGGTGACCCGCTCGATCTCCTTCTGTCGGCCGATCGTCGGGTCCAGCTCCCCCTCCCCCGCGAGCTGCGTCAGGTCGCGACAGAAGTGGTCGAGCGCCGGCGTCTTGGACTTCTTCTCCGCCTTCCCCGGCGCCGTGGGCGCGCCGGCCGCCGTCGGCGCGGGCGGCATCTCGCTCCCCAGGAGGCGCAGCGTCTCGGCGCGCGCCTGCTCCAGGTTCACGCCCGCGTCCGTCAGGACCTGCGCCGCGATCCCCTTCTCCTCCCGCAGCAGCCCCAGCAGCAGGTGCTCCGTCCCCACGTAGCTGTGGTTCAGCTCCCGCGCCTCGGACATCGCCAGCTCGAGCACCTTCTTCGCGCGCGAGGTGTACGGCAGGTCCTGGCCCCCGACGCCGGCCGCCTTCCCCTTCTTCACCGTGTCCTCGATCTTCTGCTGGATCTCCTCGAGGTCCACGCTCAGGTTCGCCAGCACGGCCGCCGCGACGCCCTCCCCCTCGCGGATCAGCCCGAGGAGGATGTGCTCCGTCCCGACGTACTCGTGGTGCAACCGGGCCGCCTCTTCGCGGGCCATCTGCAGCACCTTGCGCACGCGATCGGTGAAGTTGTAGCCGTTCATCCGGGGAACCCCCGCCTCACGAAGCCGGGCGGCGCGCCTGCGCGCTCCGCACCGCCTCCTCGTCGAGCAGCCGCCGCACGTACCCCGCCCGCGCCGACCCCGCCTCGGGGTCCCCCGGGACGGGCGGCTCGAACGCGGCCAGATGCGCCGGCTGCGTGAAGATCAGCAGCTTGTTGAGCGTGTATACACTCACGCCCGGGATCAGGTTCAGCCCGGCGCCCAGCCGCACGCCCGAGAGGAGGTTCATCGTCTCCTCGAACGTCAGGCTCCGCGCGTAGCGCAGCAGCCCGTACGCCCGCCAGACCTTGTCCGCGAGGACCGTGGGCGCGTCCCGCAGCAGCACCTGCCGCGCCTGCTCCTCGTACGCCACCACCTGCCGCACGATCTTGCCGAGATGATCGAGGAGCTCCGCCTCCGACTTCCCCAGCGTCGTCTGATTCGACAGCTGGAAGAAGTTCCCGACCACCTCGCTCCCTTCTCCGTACAGCCCGCGAAACGTCAGCCCCACCTGCGTGAGGCCCTGCAGCACCTTGGCGATTTCCTTGGTGAGCACCAGGCCGGGCAGGTGGATCAGGACCGAGGCGCGGAGTCCCGTGCCCGCGTTCGTCGGACAGGCCGTAAGATAGCCAAACTCGGGGTGGAAGGCGAAGGGAACGGCCCCCCCCAGCGCGGCGTCGAGCTGCTCCACCTCGGCGTATGCCTGCGGGAGCGCGAGGCCGGAACGCAGCGTCTGGAGCCGGAGGTGGTCCTCCTCGTTCACCATCACCCCGGTGGAGCCGCTGAGGAAGACGGCCGCGCCGCTCCCCCCCTCGCGGGCCGACGGGGCCTCCGTGAGCTCGCGGGAGATGAGGTGCCGCTCGTGCAGCAGGACGCGGTCGGCGCCGTCCAGCTCGTCGAGGAGGAAGCGGACGCTCCCCTTCCCGAGCGGCGAGTCCCGCCAGGCCGCGTCCACCAGGCCGAGCACCCGGGCGCGGTCCTCGGCGCCGCCCCGCGTGGCGAAGGCCAGGCGCTCGACGTTCCGCGCGAGGCGGATGCGCGTCGAGAGGACGATGTGGGCCTGGGGCCCACTACCGTCGAGCCAGGAGAGGCCGCCGTCGGGGACGAGGGAGAGATCGATCACTCGAGGCCCCGGATCGCGTCCCGGAGGCGCGCCGCCTCCTCGAAGTCCTCGGCCTCCACCGCCCGCCGCAGGCGGTCGCGCAGCGTGCCGATCCCCGGCCCGGCCGCGCCGCCGGCCGTCCCCTCCGCCCCCGGCGCGCTCCCCGGCGCCCGGTACCGCTCCCCCTGGTGCTGGGTGTTCCCGTGCACCCGCCGGAGGAGGTCGCGCAGCGGTGCCTCGAAGGTCAGGTAGCAGTGCGCACAGCCGAGGCGGCCCGTCTGGCGGAAGTCCAGCAGCGTGGCCCCGCACTGGGGGCACGCGAGGGCCTGGCCGGCGGCGGCGCCCACCGCCCCTCCCGCCGCCCCTTCGCCGAGGGACGCGAGGAAGTCGCCGAGGGGATGCTTGCCGACCTGCGCGACGGTGTCCACGCCCTTGTCGGCGGCGCACGACTCGCACAGGTGCTGGGTCGTGACGGTGTTGTCCACGATCTGCGTGAGGTGGATGACCGCCTCCCGCTGGCCACAGTGGTCGCAGAGGCTCACGGGAGCGCCTCCACGCCGGCGACCGGCCGCAGCCGCCCGTCCTCGAGGAGGAGGATGCGGTCGGCGCGCTGCGCCAGCTGGCGGTTGTGGGTCACCAGCACCACGGCGGCCTGCCGCTCCCGCGCCAGGCGGAAGAGCACGTCCGCCACGACGACGCCGTTCCCCTGGTCCAGGTTGCCGGTCGGCTCGTCGGCGAGGACGAGGGCCGGCTCGTGCACCAGCGCCCGCGCCACCGCGCAGCGCTGCTGCTCCCCTCCCGACAGCGCCGCCGGGCGGTGCGACATCCGGTCCCCGAGCCCCACCGCGGCCAGCGTCTCGGCCGCGCGGGCGCGGGCCGCCGCCGCGTCCGCCCCGCCGATCCGCAGCGGCATCATCACGTTCTCGAGCGCGCTGAACTCGCGCAGCAGATGGTGGAACTGGAACACGAAGCCCAGGCGCCGGGCCCGCAGCTCGGCGAGGGCGTCGCTCCCCAGCGAGCCGTACGACACGCCGTCGAGGACGATCTCGCCGGCGGTCGGGCGGTCGAGGGCGCCGAGGAGGTGGAGGAGGGTGCTCTTCCCCGAGCCGCTCGCCCCCGCCACGGCCACCACTACGCCCCGTTCGAGTTCCAGGTCCACCCCGCGCAGGACGTCGAGCCAGCCGACGTCGCCGGAGCGGAACCGCCGCTCGAGCCCGCGGGCCGTGAGGAGGGCGTTCATTCGTGCCGGATCGCCTCGACCGGCTCCAGCCGCGCCGCCTGCGTGGCCGGATACACCGTGGCGAGGGCCGCGATCAGGAGGCTCGCGGCGACGATCATCACGACGTCCGTGGCCGCGAGGTCCACGGGCAGGTGGTCGATGAAGTACACGGTCGGATTGAGGGACACGAGCCGGTAGCGGTCCACCACCAGCGACACCGCCACCCCCGCCCCGCTCCCGATCAGTGTGCCGAACAGTCCGACGGTGACGCCCTGCGCGACGAAGATGCGCCGGATCTGCCGGGCCGACATCCCCATCGCCCGCAGGATGCCGATCTCCTTCGTCCGGTCGTGCACGGCCATCGTGAGGGTGCTGACGATGTTGAACGCCGCCACGAGGACGATGAGCAGCAGGATCACCGCCATCGCCAGCTTCTCCAGCTTGAGCGCGGAGAAGAGCTGCGCGTTCTGCGCCTTCCAGTCGAGCGCGCGATAGGGGAACCCCAGGGCGTCCTCCACCCGCCGCGCCACGGCGTCGGCGCGCCAGGGGTCCACCACCCGCACCTCGAGGCCGGTCACGGCGGTGTCGAGCGCCGCGTAGCGCTGCGCGACGGCGCGCGGCATCACGACGTAGGTGTTGTCGTACTCGTACATCCCGGTGTCGAAGAGCCCCGTCACCTCGAAGCGCCAGTACCGCGGCACGAAGGCGCCGATGGCCGCGTTGAACGACGAGCCCGCGGGAGAGATCATCGTCACCACGGTGCCCGGGTACGCGCTGAGCCGGTCGGCGAGGCGCCGGCCGAGGACGACGCCCCCGTCCACGCCGGGGGAGTGCGCCCGGAAGGTGAGGTCGCCCGTCGTGAACGCGCGGGCCAGGCCCGTGGTCGCGACGGCGCCGGTGTCGGGCTCGATCCCGATCACCGCCACCCCCTCGGCGTAGTCGTGCCCCGACGAGAGGAGCCCCTGCGAGAGCACGAACGGCGCGGCGGCCACCACCCCGGGGACGCGGCGCACCTTCCCGAGGACGCGGTGCCAGTCGTCGAGCCGCAGCCCTTCGCCGTACGTGAGCACCCGCAGGTGCGGGTTCGCCGTGAGGATCTTCTCGCGGAGGTCCTTCTGCAGGCCGCTCATCACCCCGATCACCACGATGAGCGCCATCACGCCGAGCGCGACGCCCGCCGTCGCGATGAACGTGATCAGCGAGACGAACCGCGAGGTCCGCCGGCTGCGCAGGTAGCGCGAGGCGACCCACCACTCGACGCGCTTCACTCGGGGCGGAGCGCCGGGAAGAGGACCACGTCGCGGATCGAGCGCTCGCCCGTGACCAGCATCGTCAGCCGGTCGATCCCGAGCCCCATCCCGCCGGTGGGGGGCATGCCGTACTCGAGCGCCCGGAGGAAGTCCTCGTCGAGCGTCTGCGCCTCGTCGTCCCCCGCTGCCCGGAGCGCCGTCTGCGCCGTGAGGCGCGCGCGCTGGTCGTCGGGGTCGTTCAGCTCCGAGAAGGCGTTGGCCAGTTCCGCGCCGCCGATGAAGAGCTCGAAGCGCTCCGCGAGCGCCGGATCCCCGCGCTTCGGCTTGGCCAGGGGGGAGAGCTCGATGGGGTAGTCCACGACGAACGTGGGCGCCACGAGGTGGGGCTCCACCGCGACCTTGAAGAGCTGGTCGATGAGCCGGCCCCGCGCCGCGCCCTCCTCGGGCTCCGCGCCCCGCGCCGCGATCGCCTGGCGGAGCCGCGGGTCGTCGGCCTGCCGGAGATCCACCCCGCCGTGCTCCGCCACCAGCTCGAGGAACGGCGCCCGCCGCCACGCCGGCCCGAGGGGGAGCGGCGTCCCGCGGACGTGGAGCTCCACGCCCCCCGTCACCCGCTCCGTCACCTCGCGCACCAGCGCCTCGGTGAGCGCGAGCATGTCGCCGTAGTCGGCGTACGCCTGGTAGCACTCCAGCATCGTGAACTCGGGGTTGTGGAGCCGGTCCATCCCCTCGTTCCGGAAGTCCTTGCCGATCTCGTACACCCGGTCGATGCCGCCCACGATCAGGCGCTTGAGGTACAGCTCGTCGGCGATCCGCAGGTAGAAGTCGGCGTCCAGGGCGCGGTAGCGCGTGACGAAAGGCCGTGCCGACGCGCCGCCGTACAGGGGCTGCAGGATCGGGGTCTCGACCTCGAGGTAGCCGCGACCGTCGAGGAAGGCGCGGACCGCGCGGACCACCGCGGCGCGCTTGGCGAAGGTCTCGCGGCGCTCGGGGTGCACGGCCAGGTCCGCATACCGCTGCCGGTAGCGCTGCTCGGGGTCGGAGAGCTCGGAGAAATGCTCGACCGACCCGTCCTCCTTCGCCGCCGCCTTGCCGAGGGGGAGCGGGCGCAACGCCTTCGCGAGCAGCTCGAGCTGCTCCACCCGCACCGTCACCTCCCCGGTGCGCGTCCGGAAGAGGGGCCCGCGCACGCCGACGTGGTCGCCCAGGTCGAGGAGCCCGACCAGCGCGTACGCGTCCTCCCCGAGCACGTCGAGCTTGCAGTAGAGCTGCAGCCGCCCCGACGGGTCCGCGACGTGCGCGAACGTCGTCTTCCCGTGGCCCCGCAGGGCGACGAGCCGGCCCGCCACCGCGACCGCGGGACCGTCCGCGCCGTCGGTGCGGTCGCCGTAGGCCGCCAGCGCCTCCGCCGCGGAGTGGCTCCGCTCGAAGCGGTACGCGAAGGGCGCGATGCCCCGCGCGCGCACGGCGTCGAGATTCACGCGACGCGCCGCCTCCACGAACGACCGCTCGTCCGCGCTCACCGGGCCGACCCTCCGAACTTCTTCAGGTATGCCTCGATGAAGGGGTCGATGTCCCCGTTCATCACCCGCTGCACGTCGCCCACCTTCAGCTCCGTCCGGTGGTCGTTCACCATCGTGTACGGCTGGAAGACGTACGACCGGATCTGGTTGCCCCACGAGTTGTCCGTCTTGGTGGCCTCGATCACGGCGCGCTTCTTCTCCTGCTCCTCGAGCGCGCGCTGGTAGAGGGCCGCCTTCAGCATCTTGAGCGCGGTCGCCTTGTTCTTGTGCTGCGAGCGCTCCTGCTGGCACGACACGACGATGTTGGTCGGGATGTGCGTGAGCCGCACCGCGGAGGAGGTCTTGTTGACGTGCTGGCCGCCGGCCCCCGAGGCGCGGAAGACGTCCATCCGGATGTCCTCGTCGCGCAGGTCGATCTCGATCGTGTCGTCCACGACGGGATACACGAACACCGAGGCGAAGGAGGTGTGGCGCCGCGCCTGCGAGTCGAAGGGGGAGATGCGCACCAGGCGGTGCACCCCCTTCTCCGCCTTGAGGAAGCCGTAGGCGTACTGCCCGCCGATCTCGAGCGAGACCGACTTGAGCCCCGCTTCCTCGCCCGCGAGGAGGTCGAGGATCTCGACGGTGAAGCCGCGGCGCTCGGCCCAGCGGGTGTACATCCGCATCAGCATCTCGGCCCAGTCCTGCGACTCCGTGCCGCCGGCGCCGGGATGGATGGTCACCAGGGCGTCGAGCGCGTCCTCCGGCCCCTGCAGCATCGTGCGGAGGCTGAGGTCCTCCACGCCCAGCGCGATGGCGGCGGCCTCGTCGGCCAGCTCCTTCTCGATCCCCTCGTCCGACTCGTGCTCGAGGAGCTCCGCCAGTTCGAGGGCGTGGTCCGCCCGGCGGCGCAGCTCGGTGAAGGGCTGCACCCACCGCTTCAGTCTCTTGACTTCTTCGACGGTCTGGCGGGCGGCGTCGGCGCGGTCCCAGAATCCCGGCTGGGCCATCGCCGATTCGCGGTCGGCGAGTCGCGCTACCTTGACGTCCAGGTCAAAGATAGCCTCGGAGTTCAGTGAGGCGGCGATCCATGTCGCGAAGGCTGTCGCGTACTTCGGTCCCGACCATCAGATGACATCCTGGCGATGAGTAAGACTCGACAAACTAAGGGGTTACGCCCTCGCGCGCCAGTAGTGGCGCGGCTCGGTGCCGAGGAGGAGGCGGCGGATCTTCTCGCGTTGACGGGCGAGGATGAGGAGGCAGACCGGGACCATCGCGAGACCGAACCCCCAGCCGGCGATGAAGCCGACGGCGGGAGCGACGAGGATCGTCGCCGCGACGGTGCCGAAGACGATGTAGCCGCTCGCCACGTAGCCGATGCCCCACAGCACGCCCCAGACGGGGATGGAGACGGGCGTCAGGACGGTGAGGGCGCCGGCGGCGGCGGCGAGGCCCTTCCCGCCCTTCCCGTGGAGCCAGATGGGCCAGTTGTGGCCGGCGACGGCGGCGGCGGCGAGGAGGGACTGGAGGAGCGTGGAGGCGCCGGGGCCGCCGATGGCCACCGCCGCGACGCCCTTGAGCACGTCGAGGACGAGCACGGCCCAGCCGATCCAGCCGGCCCCCGTCGCGCGGAAGGCGTTGAGCGCGCCGACGGAACCGCTCTCGACGGTGCGCAGGTCCCTGCCCCGGGCCCAGCGCACGAGGAGATACGCGCTGGGGAACGAGCCGAGCAGATAGGCCGCGGCGAGGAGGCACGCGGCGCGGAGCATCGGCATCAGAAGATCTTCTGGCCCCCGGCGAGGATCTCGTTGAGCGCGTCCTGGAAGAAGGTCGTCGTGCTCGCGAGCTGCTCGCCGACCTGCAGGACGTACTCCTCGTAGCTCTTCTTCACCTCTTCGCGGAAGATCTCCTTGAGGTTCCCGTCCTTGAGGCCCTGGTTCCGCTTGGCGGGATGGTACGAGACCATGTCCGACACGAGCGCGCGGGCCAGCCGCTGGGCCTTGGTGACGGGGTCCTTCTGGAGGAAGGGGTTGATGACACGGCCCGGTGCCGCCGGCGGCGCGAGGGGCGGGCGCGGGGGCGCGGCCGGAGTGGCCGCTGCCGGCGGCGCGACCGGCGCAGCGGGGGCGGCGGGAGCCGCGGGCCGGGGAGGAGGTCCGAGGGGCGCCGCAGGCCGCGGCGGCGGCGCGAAGGGCGCTGCCGGCGCGGCGGGACGCGGCGCCATCGGCGGGGCCGCAGACGGCGCCATCGACACGGAGGGCCGCGCGAGGCCCGGCGCGGCGGGCACGTTGATGGAGGGGCGCGGGGCGGCGGGGGGCGGCACCGTGATCGCGGGCCGCACGACCGTCGCCTGCTCCAAGAGCGCCGGCATCACCGGCGTCGGCGCGGGCGCCGGCACCATCACCGGCGGGGCAGCCACCGCGACCGGCGGCGGAGGCGGCGGCGGCGCGAAGGCCGGCGCGGGGGCGCTTGCCGGCTCGGCCATCCCGACGGCGAAGGTGCCACGGCAGACCGAACAGCGCGCGCGGACGCCGCCGGCAGGGACCTTGGCCGGGTCCACGCGGAAGACGGTCGAGCAGGTCGGACAGGTCACGTTCATGCGTCAGTCACCCTCGTCGCGCACCGGGTCATTACGGCGATCCACCACGAACACCGACCCGGGCAGCGTCTTGGCGTAGCTCTTCATCTCGGTGGCCAGCTCGCTGACCTGCGCCGGATGCGTGAACCGGCGCCGCTCGTTCGTCACGACGCCGATCGAGAGCGTCATGAACGGCACCTTGTGCAGCTGGCCGCGGCGGTCCTTCCCGAAGAAGTACCCCGCCCGGCGGTCCTGCTCGGAATACTGGTACGAGATCAGCGTGTCGAACACGCTGATGATCTCCCCGGCGCACGGCGCCACCATCTCGAGGGGCAGGATGAAGATGAAGTCGTCCCCACCGATGTGGCCGACGAAGCCGCCGGCGCCGCAGAGGCCCTTCACGACGTCGTGGAGGATCCGCGACAGGAGGAAGATGACACGGTCCCCGTCATTGTACGAGTACCGGTCGTTGTACTCCTTGAAGTTGTCGAGGTCCGCATAGCAGACTGCGAACGGCGCGCCCACCTCCATGCACCGCTTGATCTCGCGCTCGATCTCGTTGGTGCCGGGGAGCCGCGTGGACGGGTGCACGCTGACGTCGCGTTCGGTCTGCGTGAGGAGCACGTCGAGGCGGGCGCGCTGTTCGTCCGGGCCGAACACCGGGGAGAGCACCTCGTCCGCGCCGGCGCTGAAGGCCGCCATCACCTCGGCGTCGTCGTGGGCGTGGAACAAGAACGCCACGGGGACGATCGCGCTGTAGGGGTCGTTCTTGAGCGCGCGGCAGAGCTCCATCCCCGGGGCCGCGGCGTCCCCGTCCACCAGCACCATCGCCGGAAGGGCGCGGAGCGACATCGCGATGATCTCGGCCGTCTCCGCCACTACCGCGGCCTTCAGGCCCTTCCCCGTCACCCAGGCGGACGCCAAGGGCGAGAGGGAAGCAGCGCTCGGGCTGAAGTAGACGACCGACAGGCGCGTTCGCACCATGCTCCTCCGGCAACGTGCAACCTACGAAGCCGAAAGAATTTAGCGCGCGCCGCGGGGGGCGTCAATTCACAGGCTCCGATTCCCCTTGCCAGAGGGTGCGCGGCGGCAGGACGGGAACGGGCGCTAGAAGACGGTGCGCCACTCGAGGAGCGTCCCCGGTCCCCCGGCGGCGGGGCGCACGACGGGGAGCACGCCTCGCCGACCGAGCCGAGTCCCGATGAAGGCGTCCACGGCGCTCACGAGGTGGTTGAGGAGCACCGCGCCGAGGTAGTTGGTCGCCGCCCGATAGGCGTCGTCGGAGGCGCGGATCGAGGCGCGGTAGGCGTCCTCCTCGAGGCGCGCGTCGCGCCAGCTCCAGCGGTAGCCCTCGGTCACGCCCCGCGCCTGGTAGAAGCGGAGCGCCGCCCGGTAGGCGGGCGAGGCGGCATCGGGCGTCGAGTCGGGGTTCTCGAAGTAGGTCTCCCGCGCGAGCGCCCAGAGATGGCCGTTGTAGGTCGTGCTGTCGGTCTCGGGGGTGAGGCCCGACGCGGGCGTGGAATTGAACACGCCGCTCTCGATGTACTTCCCCATCTCCTCGTAGTACGGCCACGGCCCGTCGGCGCGCTGGTAGCCGAACCGGCCGCGCGCGACGGTGTAGGCCAGCGACCGGTAGAAGGCGCTCTCGTTGCGACTGTCGCGGCGGAGCCCCACGGCCCGCGCCAGGAGCCAGACCTCGGTGGCGAGGTAGACGATGCCGCGCGGCTGTCCGGCGAGGAGCTGCCCGCTCCCCGGCACGAGCAGGGACGCGACCGGCCGCCCCCACGGGCGCCGGGCGAGGGGAAGGCGCGAGGACGGGGGCGCGAACGTGGCGACGTCGCCGGCGCGCGCGTCGCGCGGCAGCGTGTCCGGCACCGCGCGCGCGGTGACGCCGGCGGGGCGCGGGATCGCCTGACCCGACGCCGGCGGCGCGGTGGCCAGGGCGGCGCAGAGCGCGGCGAGCCCGATGCGGCGCACGCTAGAACTCGGCGCGGAACGAGACGTGGAACGGCTCCTGTTCGCCGATGTCGTTCGCGAAGAAGACCTTCGCGAGGTCGAGCGCCATCCGCCCGATCGTTATCCCCACGCCGAGGCTCGGCCCTCGCGCGTCGGAGTCGAGGAAGGCGTAGCCGCCGCGCAGGCGGATGAGGTCGCCCACGCCGGACTCGATGCCGACGAGCGTGACGGGCGCTTCCTGGCCGCGGCGGAAGGCGCCCTGCACGTCCGCCAGCACCCGCACGTCGACCTGCTCCTGCGGGCGGACCGCGGCGGGGCGCACGACCAGGTACGACACGCCGACGCTGAAGCGCGTCGGGAGGGGATCGGCCTGCGGGCTGTTGTTCACCTGGAGCGGGAAGCCGAGGTTGCGGAGCGAGACGCCGATGACGAGCGGAACCGCCGCCGCGGTGTAGCGGAGGCCCACATCGACGGCGTGGGTCGTGGCGACGGAGCCCGGCACGTCGGTGCAGTCGCCCGAACAGTCCACCCGGAACTGCACCAGTTTGTAGGTGAGGCCGATCTCGATGCCGGCGCCCACGTCGGTGGCGTAGGTCGCCGAGAGGGCGAGGTTGCGGGGGGAGATCCGGCCGATCGGGGCGCCGCTCCCGTCGCGGGCGGTGAGGTCCAGGTCGCCGTAGTTCACCAGGTACGCGGCGATGGCGAAGGTGCCGAGGCTGGCGTTGTGAATGGCGAGGGCGATGGCGTCGCCGGTGCCGAAGAAGGCGTTGTAGTGATGGACCGCGAACTCGCCGCGGGTGAGAGCGGCGAGGCCCGCGGGATTCCAGAAGATCGCCTCGGTGGTGCCGCCGTCGGCGGTCGCGGCCTGGCCGAGGGCGGTGGCCCGCGCGCCGACCGGCAGGAGCAGGAACTCCGCACCCTGGGCCTGGGTGATGGCCTGGGCGCGGAGAGAGCGCGAGGCCCCGGCGCCGTACACCGCGACGCCGCCGAGGACCAGGGCGAGGAGGCGGGCGCTAGAGCGGCTTCGCCTCATCGATGAGCATGATCGGGATGCCGTCGTCCACCGCGTAGCGGAGCCGGCAGGAGCGGCACACCAGCTCCTCCGTCGGCGCCGTGCGGTACTCCAGGTCGCCTTTGCACTTGGGGCAGACGAGGATCTCCAGCAGGTCCTTCGGCAGACTCATCGTTGGCTCTCCGGTGGCAGCGGGAGTCCGAGGCGCGCCAGCACGGCGGGGTCGCGGCGCCAGCGCGGCCACACGGTCACCCAGAGGTCGAGGTAGACGCGGCGCTCCAGGAAGGCGGCGATGCGCTCGCGCGCCGCGGTACCGATGGCGCGGATGGTGCGGCCGCCCTTGCCAAGGACGATCGGCTTCTGGCTGTCGCGCTCGACGGCGAGGACGGCCCGAATATACACCGGGTCTTCGGCCTCGCGGAATTCGTCGATCTCCACGGCCACGGCGTAGGGCAGCTCCTCCTCCAGGGCGGCGTAGACCGCCTCCCGCACGAACTCCGCCGCGAAGAAGCGGAGGGGCTGGGTCCCGACGTCGTCGGCATCATAGAGGAAAGGGCCCTCAGGGAGGGCGCCGCGGATCGCGGCGAGGAGCTCGGCGATGCCCTCCCCCGACTCGGCCGAGACCGCGAACTCCCCCGGCGCCAGCGCCGGCCGCGTATCGGACGGGACGACGTCGGCCTTGGTGTACGCGAGCAACACCTTCGCGGGAAGGCGGCCCACTAGGTCCTCGAGCCGGGGGGCGGGCGCGTCCGGCAAGGGGTGCACGTGCACGACGACGTCCGCATCGTGGACGGCCTCGAGGGCGGCGCGGCGCATCCCCTTCTGGAGGGGATAGCCCGGCTCCATGAGGCCCGCGGGATCCACGAAGACGATCTGGGTCTCGGCGTCGGTGAGAAGGCCCCGGACGGGCACCCGGG
>Ga0207932_1000074_pt1 | contig 31039 bp, 23 predicted proteins | sample NGESurdeep092012_FD_184480 | JGI IMG/M metagenome (GOLD analysis project Ga0207932, IMG submission 184480) | Arctic peat soil microbial communities from Barrow, Alaska - NGEE Surface sample 415-2 deep-092012 (SPAdes) | ecosystem: Environmental > Terrestrial > Soil > Wetlands > Peat ...
AAGCGCGTAGTTTTATCCGATGCTCACCTGGCTCCTCGCCATCACCGCCGGATCGGCGCTCGCGTTCGTGCAGTACCGATTCGGCGGCGCGTCGCGCGCCACGGTGCCGCTCGCCCTGCGCGCGCTGGCGCTCACCATCGTCCTCGCGCTGCTCCTCGACGCTCCCGGCGGCCCCTCCCGCCGCGTGCGGCCGTACGCGGCGCTCGACGCGTCCGTCAGCTGGATCTCCTCCGGCGACACCACGCTGTGGCGGCGCGCCGTTCGAAGCGCGGATTCGGTCGGAGCCGACACGCTGCTCCTGCTCGGCGACTCCGTCCGGGCCGGCACCGCTCCCAAGACGCCGGCCGATCGCGCCACGCGAGTCGCACCGCTCGTCGAACGCGCGCTCGGCTCCGGGCGTGCCGCCGTGTTCGTGACGGATGGCCGCGTGGACGATCCTGAGCGCCTCGCCGATCTGCCGTCCGGGTCACGCGTCGTCGCGCTCGAGGGCGAGTCGCGGCTCGATGCAGCGGTGGTCTCCGTGGACGGCCCCGCCGCCGCGGTGGCCGGCGACACGGTGGAGTTCAACGCGGTGATCGCGGCCGGTGGCGCTGGTTCGCATGCCGGCAGGATCGTGCTGATGCAGGGCGCCGTGACGCTCGTCGCGTCACCGGTCGATTCGCTCGCGTCGTACGCCGAGCGCACGGTGCGCCTTCGCACGCAGGTCGGCGGCGCACCCGGTCCGCGGCTGCTCAAGCTCGTCCTCGCGACGGACGGCGATGCGCTCGCCGCCAACGACACGCTCAGTTTCGTGCTCGACGTCGCCCGCGGGGCGTCGGCCGTGTTCGCGTCCACGGCGCCGGACGAAGACGCGCGCTACGCGCTCGACGTGCTGCGCGGCACGCTCGCCGTGCCGACGCGCGGGTATTTCCGCGTGGCGCCCGGACGGTGGGTGCAGGATGGCTCGCTCATCGTCGTCAGCGAAGACGAGGTTCGCCGCAGCGTCGCCGAGGCGCCGCTCGCGGTGCTGCACGGCGATACTGCGATTTTCGGCGCGCCGCGCGAGTTCACCCGGGGCGCGCTGGCCCTGATCGCGCCGCCGGCGCAGAAGGGCGACGACTTCTACGCGGTCGGCGCGCCGCCGTCACCGTTGCTCCCCGCGCTCGGTGGGCTTCCGTGGGATTCGCTGCCGCCGGTGGAGCCCGGGGCGGCCCCGCGAGACGCCGAGTGGGTCGCGGTGACGTCTCGTCGCGCGCGCCGGATGGACGAACGGCCGCTGGTGTCCGGGAGCTCGAAGCCGCGCCGCGTGGTGGTGGTGAGCGTGGCGGGCCTCTGGCGCTGGAAGTTCCGCGGCGGCCGAAGCGCGGATGCGTTCACGGCGCTCTGGGGATCGATCTTCGACTGGCTCACGGGCGACGCCACCGACGCGCGCGCGGCGCACCCGGCAACGGCGTGGGTGCGCTCCGGCGAGCCGGTGCGCTGGCGTCGCGGCAGTGCGCGCGACTCCATGGCCATCGTGGTCATTCGCGCCAGTGAGGGGAAACGGGCCGACACGCTGCAGCTGCGATTCGCCGGTGAGACCGGCGTGGCCGACACACCGCCGCTCGCCGCGGGCGTGTACGACACGCACACGGCAGGGGGCGATGGCCTGCTCGCCGTCAACGCGTCGGCTGAATGGCTCCCACGGCGGCCGATGGTTCACTCAGGTGCCGTGGGGTCGGCGCCGGCGGCGGATCGCGCGCCGCGTGCCCGCACGCTCTGGTGGCTGTACGCGATCGCGCTCGTCTGCCTCTGCACGGAGTGGGTCATGCGTCGCAAGGTCGGGCTGCGATGAGCGCGACGAGCGGCCGCGGGTCCGTGACGGGGCCCAGGAAGAGTCTCTGGCAGCGCATCAAGGACGTCGCGCTCACCGACGTCACGGTCTTCGCGCGCGGCGGCGTGGACGCCGGCTCGCTCGAGCGGCTCGAGACGCTGCTGATCGAATCGGATTTCGGCGTTCGCGTGTCCGCGAGGCTGGTGGCGGACATGGAGCGGCTCGCGCGCAGGGGGGACATCAAGACGCGGGATGACTTCGAGGGCGCGCTCCGCGACGCCGTCGCGCACGCGCTGACGAGCGGAAACAGTGATCCGTCCCTCAGGCACGCCGACGCGGGGCCGACGGTGATACTCGTGCTCGGTGTGAACGGCGCGGGGAAGACGACGTTCATCGGCAAGCTCGCGACGCGCCTGAAGGGAGAGGGGAAGCGCGTGCTCGTCGCCGCCGGCGACACGTTTCGCGCGGGGGCGGTGGACCAGCTGCGCGTGTGGGCGGAACGCGCCGGCGTCGATTTCGTCTCCGGCTCGAGCGGCGGCGATCCGGCCGCGGTCGCGTTCAGCGCGATTGACGCCGGTGTGACGCGCGGTGCCGATGTGATCATCATCGATACGGCCGGCCGGCTGCACACGAGCGATGATCTCATGGAAGAACTCCGCAAAGTTGCGCGCGTGATCGCGAAGCGCCTCCCCGGAGCGCCGCACGAGTCGTTGCTCGTCCTCGACGGCACGATCGGGCAGAACGCGATCGCGCAGGCGGCCGCGTTCGCCGCGTCGGTGCCGGTGACGGGCATCGTCGTCACGAAGCTCGACGGCACGTCGAAGGGTGGCGTGATCGTCGCCGTGCATGAGGCGCTGGATGTTCCCGTGAAGTTCGTCGGCGTGGGTGAGCAAGCCGCCGACCTGCGGTCATTCGATCCCGCGCAGTTCGCGAGAGAGCTCTTCGACCGGTGAGGAGTGAGGTGACCGCAAAGTGACCGCCCAACGCGCGGCCCGCAGCGCGGGGCGATCGCTCGACACCGCGGTCACGTACCTCACCGGCGTCGGGCCCGCGCGCGCCGACGCGCTCCGGCGGCTCGGTATTTTCACGGCGCGCGACCTCTTCCTGCACATTCCGCATCGGTACGAGGACGCGAGCACGGTGTCCGCCATCGCGAAACTGCGTATCGGTGACGACGCCACGGTCATCGGCACCGTGATCTCGAAGGGCGTGATTCCCACGCGAAAGGGTCTTCGCGTGTTTCAGGCCGTGGTGCAGGACTCGAGCGGGCTCATCGAGGCATCGTGGCCGGGCCAGCCCTTCCTCGACCGCGCCATCAAGAAGGGCGACGTGCTGTTGCTCACCGGCCCGGTGCGCTTCTTCCACGGTCGCGTGCTGGCGCCGCGCGAGTTCGTGAACCTGGGGCCGGAGGACTCGGCAAACGGCACGAGCGGGGGTCGCGTGCTCTCCGTGTATCCGGCGACCGAGGGATTCTCGTTCAAGCAGCTGCGCGCACTGATCGACAAGCATCTCGATGAGTACCTGCCGCTGTTCAAGGAATACATCCCCACCGACATTCTGCATTCCGCATCCGTTCCGACTCTCCCGGACGCGCTGCGCGCCGTGCACCGTCCGCGCACCCTCGCCGAGGCGCATGCGGGCCGCGCGCGCCTCGCGTTCGAGGAACTGCTGTGCGTGCACATCCTGCAGCTGCGCGCCAAGACGCTCGCCCGCGAGACCCGCGCGGGAATCCGGTTCGTGAACAAGCGCATGTTGACCTCGAAACTGAAGTCGATCCTGCCGTTCGAGCTCACCGGCGCGCAGGTGCGCGCCACGCGCGAGATCGTGAAGGACATGACGAGCCCGCAACGCATGCACCGCCTGCTGCAGGGCGACGTGGGCAGCGGCAAGACGATCGTCGCCCTGTTCGCCGCGCTGCTCGCGGTCGAGAACGACTACCAGGCCGCGGTGATGGCGCCGACCGAACTGCTCGCCGAGCAGCACGCACGAACGTTCTCCTCACTCCTCGCCCCCCTCGGACTTTCTCCGCTGCTCGTCACCGGATCGCTCACGGCCCGCGAGCGAAAGGCCGCGGCGTCGCGGCTCGCGAGCAGCGAGCCGCTGATCGTCGTCGGCACGCACGCGCTCACGCAGGAGGGAACGCAGTTCGCGAGACTCGGCCTCGCTGTGGTGGACGAACAGCATCGGTTCGGCGTGGAGCAGCGCCTCGCGCTTGGCAAGAAGGGCGCGCGTCCCGACGTGCTGCTGATGAGCGCCACGCCGATTCCCCGGTCGCTCGCGCTCACGCTGTACGGCGACCTCGACGTGAGTGTGCTCGACGAGCGTCCGCCGGGCCGCCAGCCCGTGACGACGGCGAGGCGTCCGGAGAAGGCGCGTGCGAAGGTGTTCGACTTCATCGACGCGCAGGTCGCGAAAGGCCGTCAGGCGTACATCGTGCTGCCGCTGATCGATGAGAGCGACAAGATCGCACTCCGTGCCGCGACGAAGGAATACGAGGATCTGCGCACCGGTCGCTTTGCGCATCGTAGAGTGGCGCTCCTGCACGGCCGCCTCGACGCGGCCGCGAAGGACGATACCATGCGCCGATTCCGCGACGGCGAGATCGACATCCTCATCTCGACGACGGTGATCGAGGTCGGCATCGACGTCGCGAACGCGACCGTGATGCTCATCGAGCACCCCGAACGCTTCGGCCTCTCGCAGCTCCATCAGCTGCGCGGCCGCGTGGGCCGCGGCGCCGAGGAGAGCTTCTGCATCCTGCTCGGCGACGTGAGCCCCGAGGTGGCCGAGCGTCTCGAGATCTTCGTGAGCACCGACGACGGCTTCCGGATCGCGGAGGCCGACCTGCAACTGCGGGGAATGGGCGATCTGTTCGGCGAGCGGCAGAGCGGCGAGCCGACCTTTCGCGTGGCCGACCCGATTCGCGACCGCGAGCTGAACGAGGTGGCGCGCGACGGCGCGGCGCGCTTGCTCGGGAGCGATCCCGGCCTGGCCAGCAAGGCCAACAAGCCGCTGCACGACGTGCTGCGCAAGCGTTACGGACGGGCGCTGGAGCTGTTTCGGGCCGGCTGAGGGCGACCTTCGCGTCGCTCGTCGCTGTCTGTCCTTTGCACCCCACCAGCGAATCCCGCTATGCTTGAGGTCTCCTCTTTCCCATGGTATCGCGATCTCCGAGCCCGACTCTCCATCCCGAACCCCGGATGGCCTGGAACGATTCGCCCCCGTCGGCGCCGCGCTCGTGGCGTTGGTCGTCCTGCTTGCCATTGGATACGGCGTCGATCTCTGGACCCGGGCGCGGCTCGTCGAGCGCCAGCGCCAGGACATCCAGCTTCGGCTCGTCCCGTATGCGAACTCGATCTCGGTTGGACTCAAGCGGCGGCTCGAGCGGCTGAACGGACTGAAGGGATTCGTCGAGAGCGCACATAGCATCGACGAGGTGAACCGCGAGTTCCCGGTCCTCGCGGCCGGACTGCTGCAGGGCGCGTCGGGAGTTCGTGCGCTCGTCCTCCTCAAGAAGGGCCGGGTGCGCTGGGTCTATCCGCTGGCGGGGAACGAAAAGGCGCTGGATCTCGACCTCATCCATGACCCGCGCGCCGAGATCAGGGAGGACATGCGCCGGATGGAGCAAACCGATTCGGTCGTCATCACGGGCCCACTGACGCTCGCGCCGGGCGGGGTCGGGCTGATCGCACGTGAGCGGCTGCACACCGGCAATCCGTCGCTGCCCGATGCGGTGAGCGTGGTCGTCGACGTGGATTCGCTGCTCGCCGTCGCCGGGATGCTCAGCGGCGTTCCGAGCCTGGATGTCGCCCTGCTCGACCGGAGCGGCGCACGAATGGGGTCATTGAGGGCGCCGGTGCCGCCCAATCCCGTGCAGGTCAGCGTCGTGACGCCGGACGGACACTTCACGCTGGTGGCGTCGCCGATCGGCGGATGGAACGCGGCCGTCGCCGCCACGCTGCTGGCGGTTCGCGCCGCGGGCCTCACGATCGTTTTCCTCTTCGCGGGACTGATCTATCTCATCATCGAGCGGCAGTCCCGCCTCACCGCTGCCGTGGAAGAGCGGACGCGGGAACTGCAGCTCGCCAACGCGGAGCTTGGCCGCGAAGTGCAGGTCCGGCTCGAGACCGAAGCGGCGCTGCGCCGGCAGGAGGAACAGCTTCTCCACGCGCAGAAGATGGAGGCTGTGGGAACGCTCGCGGGCGGCATCGCGCACGACTTCAACAACGTCCTCACCGCGATCATCGGGTTCGGCGGCCTCGCGCTCGACCGCACGAACGATTTTGCGAAGGCGCGTGGCGAGAGCGAGGATATCGCCGCCATCCGGCTGGACGTGGAGGAGATCCTTCGCGCCTCCCAGCACGCCGCGGTCGTGACCAACCAGCTGCTCGCCTTCAGCCGAAAGCAGGTCGCCCGCCCCGAGGCGCTCGACGTGGGCAGCGTGGTGCGCGAAATCGAGGGACTGTTGCAGCGGCTGATCGGCGAGCGCGTGCGCCTCGAGACGAACATGGCCGCCGGCCTGCCGAACGTGTTCGTGGATCGCGGCCAGCTCACGCAGGTGCTCGTCAACCTCGCCGTCAACGCACGCGACGCGATGCCGGAGGGCGGCCTCATCTCGATCGGCGCGATCTGCAAGCACGTGCGCGCCGGCGGCTGGCGAGCGGCTCGCGGCGTGCCCGTGGGTGATTACGTCGAGATCAGGTTCGAGGACAACGGCCACGGCATGCCGCCGGACGTGCTCGCTCGCGTGTTCGAGCCATTCTTTACGACGAAAGGGCTGGGGAAGGGCACCGGACTCGGACTTTCCACCGTGTACGGGATTGTCGGCCGGATCGGCGGACGCGTGCTCGTGGACAGCAAGGAGGGCAAGGGAACGGTGTTTCGCGTCCTGCTCCCGCAGCACCATGGCGAAGCCGCCGTCGTCGCTCCGCTCCCGGATCGGCCCGCGTCCGACACGCGGTCGGCGACGATCCTGCTGGCGGAGGACGAGCCCGCCGTTCGAAAGCTCGCCACGCGCGTTCTCTCTCGTTTGGGATTTACCGTGCTCGTCGCCTCCTCGGGCGAGGAAGCCATCGCGCTGAGCGCCGCGCACGCGGGTCGGGTGGACCTCCTCCTCACCGACCTCGTCATGGGAGGCGTGAACGGACGGGTGACGGCCGAGCGCCTCCGGTCCCAGCGTCCCGGGCTCCGCGTGCTGTTCATGTCCGGGTACTCCGAAGAAACCGATAAGCTCGGCGACTTCGACGGGGGCCGCTCGACTCTCCTATCGAAGCCCTTCACGCCCGACGTGCTGGCGCGCCGGGTTCGTGAGGAGCTGGACCGCGCCTGATTAGATTCTCCCCGTTCACCGATCGCTGATCCCGTCCTCCGTCACCCGTCCGGACCGATGCGCTCTTCCACTTCCCGTCGTGCCGTCTCGCTCGGTGTTGCCGTCGTTCTCCTCGTCGCCGCATCCGGTGCGGCGCGAATGCGCTCGAGCGCCGTGCCCTGCAATCCCGACAACGGCAGCCTGACGCTGCCGCCCGGGTTCTGCGCGACGGTGTTCGCCGACAAGGTGGGCGCGCCCCGGCACATGGTGGTCGCGCCGAACGGCGATGTTCTCGTGATCGGCAACTCGTTCGCGACGAACGCCGAGGCCGGCGGCTCGCGCACGGGCGGCTCGCTCATGCTGCTGCGCGACGCGAACGGCGACGGAAAGGCCGAACTCGTGAAGCGGCTCAAGCCGGGCAACGGCTCGGGCATCGCGCTCGCGAACGGCTATCTGTATACGTCGACGGGCCCGTCGATCGTGCGCTACAAGTACGCCACGGGTGACACTCTGCTCGGCGCCGCGGACACGATCGTCTCCGGCTTCGCGACGGGCGGGCACACCGCGTACAACTTCGTGGTGATCGGGAGCACGATCTACATGAACGTCGGCTCGCGCACGAACGCGTGCCAGCCGGCCGAAGTCGACCGCAAGGGAAAGGCGCCGGGCGTCGATCCATGCGTGGAGCTCGAGTCACGCGGCGGCATCTGGACGTTCGACGCGAACAAGCCCGGGCAGCATCCGGCGGATGGAACGAGGTTTGCAACCGGCATGCGCAACTCCGTTTCGCTCACCGTGAACTCGCGCGACCACACGCTTTGGGCGACCATGCACGGCCGCGACCAGCTCAGCGACTGGGGCTTCAGCGAAGACTACAACGCCGAGAATCCCGGCGAGCAGGTCAACCACATTCTCAAGGGCGACGATTTCGGCTGGCCCTACTGCTACTTCTCGACTGAGGAGAAGAAGCTGGTGAACGGGCCCGAGTACGGCGGCGACGGCAAGCAGAACTCGCGCTGCACGGCGAAGAAACAGCCCGAGTACGTCTTTCCGGGCCACTGGGCTCCGAACGACATGATGTTCTACTCCGGCTCGCAGTTCCCGCCGCGGTACAGGGACGGCGCGTTCATCGCGTTCCACGGTTCGTGGAATCGCGCACCGAAGCCGCAGCAGGGATTCCGCGTGGTGTTCCTGCCGGTGAAGGGCGGGAAGACCGGGCCGTTCGAGGATTTCGCAATCGACTTCTCGAACGCCGGCGGCCCGGGAAAGGACGGCCGGCTGCATCGCCCGACCGGACTGGCACAGGGCGCCGACGGATCGCTGTACATCGCGGATGACGTCGGGGGAACGATCTACAAGATCAGCTACAAGGGAAAATGACCAGCGATGGAAGATGGAAGATCGAAGATGGACGATCCTCCATCTTCCATCTTCCATCTTCCATCTTCCATCGCATAGCACTCGATCAATGCACTCCGTCCGAATCAACGAACTCTCGAACCACGCCGGGACTTCCGTCACCGTCCGCGGCTGGGTGACCCACCTCCGTTCGTCCGGCAAGGTCGCGTTCATCGTGATGCGCGACGGCACCGGCATCCTGCAGACGGTGCTCGTGAAGAGCGCCGTCGCACCGGAGACGTGGGACCATTTCGCGCGGCTGACGCAGGAGACTTCACTCAGTGTCACGGGTGAGGTCCGCGCCGACGCCCGCGCGCCGGGCGGATACGAGCTCGGCATCGCCGACCTGTCGATCATCGGCGCGAGCCCGCTCGACTATCCGATCCAGCCGAAGGAGCACGGCATCGATTTTCTCCTCGACAACCGCACGTTCTGGCTGCGTTCGCCGCGGCAGGTCGCGATCGCGCGCATTCGCAGCGAGCTCGAGCAGGCGACGCACGACTTCTACTATTCGCGCGGATTCCTCCGTGTCGACACGCCGATCCTCACGGCCGCGATCGGCGAGCGGAGCGGTCTGTTCTCGACGGAGTACTTCGACGAGGGCAACGCGTACCTCGCGCAGACCGGCCAGCTGTACGGCGAGGCCGCGGCGGCCGCGTTCGGCAAGATCTACACGTTCGGCCCGACGTTTCGCGCCGAGAAGTCGAAGACCCGCCGGCACCTCACCGAGTTCTGGATGATCGAGCCGGAGGTCGCGTTCAACGACACGCACGACAACATGCGGTTGCAGGAGGACTACGTCTCGTTCCTCGTGCAGCGCGTCCTCGAGCGCCGCGGCGCGGAACTGAAGGAAGTTGAGCGCGACATCTCGAAGCTCGAGACCGTGAAGCCGCCCTTTCCGCGCATCGACTACACCGACGCGGTCGCCACGCTGCAGAAGAAGGGAAGCTCCGTGCAATGGGGCGAGGACTTGGGCGCCGAGGATGAAGCGCTCCTGGTCGAGGATTACGACCGGCCGATCTTCGTGATGAACTATCCGAAGGAGGCGAAGGCCTTCTACATGAAAGAGAATCCCGACGATCCACGCACCGTGCTCTGCGACGACTGCCTCGCGCCCGAGGGATACGGCGAGATCATCGGCGGCTCACAGCGCGAGGACGACTACGACAAGATCCTGCAGCGCCTGCGCGAGGAGAAACTGCCGGAAGACGCGTACGAGTGGTACCTCGCGCTCAGGAAGTACGGAACGTTCCCGCACTCGGGATTCGGGCTCGGGCTCGAGCGCACGGTCGCGTGGATTGTCGGCGCGCAGCACATCCGCGAGTGCATCGCGTTTCCGAGGATGATGCATAGGCTCAGGCCTTAAGAACCAACTGCCTTGCCACGGATTTACACGGATTTCAACGGCGATATCCGCGGATCAATCTTGGGGGAACTGCACTCGTTTCAGAGAGAGCAGTTCCCCCAATAGTCTTATCCGTGAATATCCGGCATTTGATCCGTGCGTTTCCGTGGTAAGGCAGTTGCCTTAACCTCGTCCCAAAACGAATCGAGAACGGCGAGCCCAGCGGTCTTCACGTTGATTCCGCGCTCGGTCGCGAGCTTCTCCACTCCTTCAAACCGCTCCTGAAACTTCGCATTCGCCTTGTCGAGCGCGAGCGAAGGATGCACGCCCGCCTTGCGGCACAGGTTCACGACCGAGAACAGGAGATCGCCGAGTTCGCCTTCGAGCCGCGCATGCCGCGGATCGCCCGACGGCACGCCATGCGTGTCGAACTCGGCTCCGTTCGCGCCGATCTCGGCCTCGACCTCCGCCAGCTCTTCGCGCACTTTGTCGATCGGCCCCTTCACATCTGGCCAGTCGAATCCCACCCCCGCGGCGCGCTCCTGCAGCCGGTGCGCGCGGTGCAGGGAAGGAAGCCCCTGCGGCAGTCCGTCCGCGAGCGAACGGCGCGTCTTCGACTTCATCTGCTCCCACGGCTCGCGACCGGCCGCATCGCCGTAGAGCCAGGGATGCCGCCGGGTCATCTTGCTCACGAGTGAGCCCGCGACGGATCCGGCGTCGAACGCGCCGCGCTCCTCGGCGATGATGGAGTGAAAGAGCACCTGCAGCAGGACGTCACCGAGCTCGCTGCACATGGCCGCGTCGTCGCCGGAGCGGATCGCGTCGTCGAGCTCGTGCATCTCTTCGTCGAGATACGGCCGCAGCGAGTCGTGCGTCTGGGCGCGGTCCCACGCATCGCGCGCGCGGAGATCGCGCATGATCGCGAGCGCGTCGTCAAGAGACGCGGACTCCGCGTCGGCTTCCGGCTTCCGCGCTTTCGGCTTCTTTTTGTCTTGCATCGCTCCTCGGCGCTGTCTAGCTTCTTCAGTCTGGGAATGACCACGCAATCTACCGCCGACGAGAACACCACGCGCGCCTGGGTCGACATCGATCTCGGCGCGCTGCTGCGCAATGGAGAGGCGCTCGCGAGGCATGCGCGCGTGCCGCTGCTGCCGATGGTGAAGGCGGACGGCTACGGACTCGGCGTCGTCCCCGTCATGCGCACGCTCTCGAAGCTCGATCCGTTCGGATTCGGCGTCGCGACCGTGACCGAGGGGCGCGAACTTCGCGCCGCCGGCGCGCTGAAGCCGGTGATCGTGTTCACGCCGCTGCTTCCCGCGGAGTCGCCGCGCCTGCGCGAATCGAACCTCGTTCCCACCCTCTCCTCCGCGAGCACGATTGCCGCGTGGATCGAGAGCGGCGGCGGGCCCTGGCACCTCGCCATCGACACGGGCGTGAGCCGCGCGGGCGTGCGCTGGGATTGCATCGGCGAGATCGGCGACGCGGTCCGACGCTCCCCACCCGATGGTGCGTTCACCCATTTCCACTCCGCCGAACTCGACGACGGATCGATGGAGCTGCAGGAGCAGCGTTTCCGCGACGCGATCGCGGCGCTGCCGGAGCGGCCGCCGATCCTCCACGCCGACAACAGCGCCGCGATCGTTCGGCGGTCGCCGTCACCGTGGAGTCTCGTGCGGCCGGGCGTCTTCCTCTACGGCGTCGGCAGCGGCGCGCGCGCCGCGCTGCAGCCCGAGCCGGTGGTTCACCTGCGCGCGCGCGTGGTCGAGCTGCGCGACCTCCGTGTGGACGACAGCGTCGGCTACGACGCGACCTGGCGCGCGACGCGTCCCTCTCGCGTGGCGACGCTCGCCCTGGGGTACGCCGACGGCTACCGCCGCTCGCTGGGGAACAAGGCGGAAGCGCTCGTGAACGGCCGCCGCGTGCCGGTCATCGGCACCGTCATGATGGACATGACGGTGATCGACGTGACCGGCGTTCCGTGCGCCGTCGGCGACCGTGCAACGCTGTTCGGCGCCGACGGCGACGACCTGCTGACCGTCGAGTCCGTCGCGGCGCGCGCCGGCCTGTCGCCGTACGAGCTGCTCACAGGACTTCGCCAGCGCATCGTGCGCATCGCCGCGTGACGTCGCGCCGGGCGGCGATCGTGGTGCTCGACGGCGTCGGCATCGGTGCGGCGTCGGACGCGGCCGCGTACGGCGACGTCGGCAGCAACACGCTCGGCAATGTTGCCCGGGCGGTGGGAGGGCTCTCGCTCCCGAACATGCAGCGGCTCGGTCTCGGCGGAGTCGCGTCGCTCGAAGGGATGCCGTTCGCACTGAAGCCCACGGGCGCGTTCGGCCTCATGGAGCCGGCCTCCGCAGGAAAGGACAGCATCACGGGTCATTGGGAGATCGCGGGATTGAAGCTCGAGGTTCCGTTTCCCACCTATCCCAACGGATTCCCGCAGTCGATCCTCGACGAGTTCGCCGCGCGGTCCGGCCGCGAGGTGATCTGCAACGAGGTCGGGAGCGGCACCGAGATGCTCGACCGGTGGGCGGAAGCACATACACGTACCGGTGCGTGGATCGTGTACACGTCCGCGGACTCCGTCTTTCAGGTGGCCGCTCACGAGAGCGTCGTTCCGCTCGCCGAGCTCTATGCGGCCTGCGAGACGGCTCGCGCGATGCTCGTGGCCCCGCACGACGTTTCGCGCGTCATCGCGCGTCCGTTCACGGGGACGCCAGGGTCGTGGACGCGCACGACGAACCGGCGCGATTTCTCGATCGCGCCGCCGGGAGAGACGCTGATCGACGCGCTCGCCGCGGCCGGGATCGCCCGCACCGGGGTCGGGAAGGTGGATGACCTCTTCGCGCATCGGGGAATCGAAGGCGGCCATACGACCGGGAACGCGGAGGGAATCGAGCGAATTCTCGACTGGATACGGTCCGGAAGTGGGTTCCTGTTCGGCAACCTTGTAGATTTCGACCAGTTATACGGGCACCGGAACGACGTTCCGGGGTTCTATAAGGCGTTACGGGAGTTCGATGACGCCCTTCCGGCCATTACCGCCGCCCTCCACGAGGACGATCTGCTCTTCATTACCGCTGACCACGGCAACGATCCGACTACGCCGTCGACCGATCATGCTCGCGAAAACGTTCCGCTGCTCGCGCTCGGACCGCACGTGCGGCCCGGCCCGATCGGGCGTCGCGCGTCCTTTGCCGATCTCGGCGCGACCGTCGCCGAATGGATGGGGCTCGGGTTTCGCGGCGCCGGCAAGTCCTTCCTGCCGCTGATGGTGATGCGGTGAAGAGGAACGAGCTGTCACATGCGGCGGACGGGCTGCGCGAGGCCGCGGCAGGCGCGATGGCTCGCGCCTACGCCCCGTACTCCGACTTTCGCGTCGGCGCCGCGTTGCTCGCGGAAGACGGCACGGTGATCGTCGGCTGCAACGTCGAGAACTCGTCGTTCCCCTCGGGCAGCTGCGCCGAGCGCGGTGCGCTCGCCGCGGCCGTCGTGGCCGGACACCGGAACTTCACGCATCTGGCGATCGTGACCGACGCCGACGAACCCACGTCGCCGTGCGGCATGTGCCGCCAGGCGCTGATGGAGTTCGCGCCGAACCTGCGGGTCGCGAGCTACACCACCTCGGGCGCGGAGGCGCGCTGGTCGCTCGCCGACCTGCTGCCGCATCCGTTCACGCCTCAGTCCCTGCATCATACATGAATCGTCGCCTTCTCCCCGTTCTCGCGGTGATGCTGGCTGCGGGAGCCGGTGCCTGTGCCGAGTCGCTCGATGGCGGAGCCGGCTGTCCGAAGCTGTGTCCGTTGCAGACGCTCACGGTGCTCGACACGACGATCACGCCGGTGCTCGTGTTCGACAGCACGTTCGTCGGATTTCCGGAGCTCGGCACCGAGCAGGAGCTGCTGCTCGCGACGCGCGGTGACACGCTCGAAGTTCGCGCCGTCATCCGCTTCGACACGATCACGACGTCGGTCACGCCGACGAACGACACGACGCGCGCGATCACGCAGGTGGACTCCGCATTCCTGCGCATCATTCTCGACACGGTGCGCGCGAGGATCCCGAACCAGATCCGGTTCGAGCTGTACGACGTGGACGACACGGTCGAGACCGACTCACTGTCGGCGCCCGTGAACGCCAGGTTCTCGCCGAATCGCCGCATCGGCGGGATCACGGTGGCGAGGGCGTTCCTCCCGGAGACGCTGAACGTTCCGGTCTCGGACTCCGCGGTCCTCTCGAAGATCAAGAACCGCGGGCGCATGCGCATCGGCCTGCGAGTTGACGGCGACGGACCGGCATGGATCCGGGTCGGCTCGACGGTCGCTACGGCGGGCGCGGTGCTCATCTACAAGGGATCACCGGACACTACGGTGGCGAAGATCAGCGTGAGCCCGCTCTCCAATTACCCCGCCGCCGCCTTCGACGATGGCATTCGCTCGGGCCTGACCAACTACTCGATCGTCGCGAAGAACGCGATTCCGCAGTTCACGAACACGATGAACGTGGGCGGAAATCCGGGCCGGCGCGCGTATCTCCGATTCAACATTCCTTCGCACATCGTCGATTCCTCGACGATCGTGCGGGCGACCCTGATCCTGACCCAGCGGCCAATTCCGTACGGTGACCTGCGCGATACGATGACGATCCACGCCGAGGTGGTGCTCGCCGGCCCGCAGATCACCGACCTCCGCCGGGCCTCGAACATCATCTCCGCCCCAGGGCTGGACGTGAGCGACTCGCTGCTGATCTCGCCGCGCGACTCCGGGCAGAAGACCCTTAATATGTTCCTGCTTCTGCGCTCGTGGAGGACGCAGGACGTGCTGCTGTATCCGCCGCCGCGGGCGCTGGTGCTGCGCGCGTCGCCGGAGAACGTGCTGCCGTTCCAGGCGAGCTTCTTCAACAGCTCGAGCGCGCCTGCGCTGCGTCCGGCGATGAGAATCTCCTACGTACCGAGCATCACTTTCGGGGTGCCCTGATGCGATTCCTCTCGCGTTTCGCCGTCGCCTCGGCGCTCTGTTTCGCCGCACCGGCGCTATACGCACAGGGCGCGCTCAGCCTTCAGGGATTCGGCTATCCGGGCGGCGAGATCAGCACGCGCGCGCTCGGAACCGGCGGATCGCTCGCTGACTTCGATGCCAACTCGCCGATCAATCCCGCCGCGCTGCTCGTGGGTTCGCGCGCGACGGTGTACCTGCAGTACGACCCGGAGTTCCGGTGGGTCACCGGCACCGGCCTGAATACCAGCACGGTCACGGCGCGCTTTCCGCTCTTCCTCATCAGCGGGAAGATGGGACAGGCCCGGTTCAGCCTTTCGTACGCGAGCTTTCTCGACCGCACGTGGACGAACACGTACCAGGACACGCAGGTGGTCGGCACCCTGAGAGTGCCGTCCACGGTCACGGCGGTGAGTTCCGGCGGAATCTCCGACATCCGCGCCGCGATGAGCTGGACGTTCTCCAGCAGGCTGACGGTGGGCGCAGCGATACACGTGTTCCCCGGGCAGAATCACATCGTGTTCGGCCGCGCGTTTCCGTCGGATTCGACGTCGTTCGGCGCATTCGCCCAGACGAGCACGTTCAACTACAGCGGCTCCGCGGTTTCCTTCGGGCTGATCGCGACGCCGATCGACCATATCAATCTCGGCGTCTCCGGACGTTACGGGTTCTCCATGCACGTGCATGAGGGAGACTCCACGACGGTCGGCGACGCGAACGTTCCCAACCGCATCAGCTTTTCCGGCGCGTACGACGGGATCACTGGAACGATTCTCTCCGCGCGCTACGGCATCGAGAAGTGGAGCGCGATGCGCGGGCTCGGCAGTGCGGGGCTGAGTGTGTTCGACGCGACCGAATTCTCGGCGGGACTCGAGACCGGCGGCCCCAGGATCGGCGCCATCCCGATTGCCGTCCGCCTCGGATATCGCGCGCGGCAGCTGCCTTTCGGCGTCGGCGCGCAGCAGGTGAGCGAGACCGAGTTCACCGGTGGTGTCGGCATTCCGCTGTCGTCGGGACGCGCCGCGCTCGACCTGAGCATCGCGCACGCGCTGCGGAGCGCGAACGTCGGCCTTTCCGAGACCGGCTGGATCTTCAGTCTCGGGATCGCCATCAAGCCGTACTGAGCACGAGGTTCTTTCTTGGGAGGAGCGGAGCCGCCTATGGCCGCAGTTGCCGGGTCTCTGCCGCTGATCCTCGTCGCGGACGATGTGGAGGCGAACGTCGAGCTGCTCGTCGACCAGCTCGAGACGCTCGGATTCCACACGGTGGTGGCTCGCGACGGGCCGTCGGCGCTCGCGTCGTGTCTCGAGCGACGCCCTGATCTCGTGATCCTCGACGTCTCGATGCCAGCCGGCGACCTTGGCGTGGCCGATCGCGGCGCGGGATTCGAGGTCTGCCGCCGCCTGAAGCGCGACGCGCGCACGGCGCGGATCCCGGTCATCTTCGTGACCGCGCTCGGCGACACGGCCGACCGCGTGAGGGCGATCGAGGCCGGCGGCGACGATTTCCTCACCAAGCCGCATCATCGTCTCGTCCTCAATGCGCGGGTGCGGGCGCTGCTCAAGCTCAAGGGCGCGACCGACGCGCTCGAGGAGGGCCTCAAGCGGCTGCGCGAGCTGCAGAAAGTGCGCGACGATCTCATGAAGATGATCGTGCACGATCTCAAGACGCCGCTCACGTCCGTGCTCGCGACGCTCGAGATGGCGCGCGACGGCGACTTCGGCGCGCTGACGCCGCCGCAGGCCCGCGCGCTCTCCGATGCGGAAGGGAAGGCCGAGGACCTGCTCGCGCTCATCGAGGACCTGCTCGAGGTCGCGCGCATCGAGGAGCAGACGATCACGCTGCAGCCGGAACCGATCGCGCCGGCGGCGCTGCTCGCCGAGATCGTGTACGACTGGGGGCTTCGCTTCAAGCAGGAGGGCGCGACGGCCACGGTGGACGTGGCCGACGACGCGCCCGTGTTCCGTGCCGACAAGGTGCTGCTCAAGCGCGTGCTCTCGAACCTGGTGCAGAACGCGCTGACGCACACGGCCGGCCCGGTGCATCTCGCGCTCGCGGCGCGCGCCGACGCCAATGGAATCCTGTTCACCGTCGCGGACGACGGCCCGGGAATCCCCAGTGAGTACCAGGAAATCATCTTTCGGAAGTTCGAACGTGTGCGCGCGGCGAACGCGCCCCGCGTGCGCAGCTCCGGGCTCGGCCTCACCTTCTGCCGCCTCGCGGTCGAGTCGCACGGCGGGCGAATCTGGGTGAAGAGCGCGGAAGGCGAGGGGAGCACGTTCTATGTGCAGTTGCCGCTCACGCCGGCCGAGCCGCCTCGCGCGCTGAATCGGACCGGAGAGTACAGCGTGCCCGCGGCCGCCAGATCATGAGAGCGTACCTGCGCACGTTCGGCTGCCGCGCGAACCAGTACGACACGGAAGCGGCGCGCGCGATGATCGAGGCGGCGGGCGGCGTGATCGTCGGATCGCCCGACGATGCGGATGTCGCGCTGTTCAACTCGTGCGCGGTGACGTCGGCCGCCGAGGCGGATCTTCGGCAGGCGGTTCGCCGCGCGGCGAAGGACAATGCCGGCATCCGGTCCGTCGTGATCGGCTGCGCCTCGGCGCGCGACGACGGGACGATCGCCGCGCTGCCCGGCGTGAGCGACGTGATCGCGGGCGCGGACCTGTCCGCCCTCGCGATGGCGCTGGGGATCGACCCGTCGCTGGCACGGCTCCGTCCGACACTGCAAACGGGTTCGCGCGCGCTGCTCCGCATACAGGACGGGTGCGACGAACACTGCACTTTCTGCTCGACGACGCTCGCTCGCGGCGCCAATCGCTCCCGTCCGGTGGACGAGCTGGTGCGCGAGGCGGGCGCGCTCGCCTCCGAGCATCCGGAGATCGTGATCACCGGGGTTCATATCGGCTCCTACGGGACCGAGTGCGGCTCCTCGCTGGGTGTGCTGCTCGGGAGACTGGTGGACGAAGTGCCGCGCGTGCGGTTCCGGCTCAGCTCGGTGGAGGCGACGGAGGTCGATGCGGTCCTTGGCGAGCTGCTCACCTCCGATCCCGCGCGCGTGGCGCCGCACCTTCACGCGCCGCTGCAGTCGGGAAGCGATCGCGTCCTGAAGCGGATGGGGCGGCACTGGTACAGCGCTGCGGGCTACGCGAGAGCGGCGTGGGAGCTCGCCGGTCGTTCGTCCACCTTCGCGCTCGGTGCGGACGTCATCACGGGGTTCCCCGGTGAGACCGATGACGATCATGCGGCGACGATGGCGATGGTGAGGGCGTTGCCGTTCACGTATCTGCACGTGTTCCCATACTCGGCGAGGCCGGGGACGGCGGCGGAACGCCTGGATGCGCAGCTGCCGGCGGCGAGATCGAGAGATCGGGCCGCGGAACTGCGCGCGCTGGCGGACGAGAAGGCGGCGGCATATCGCGTGTCGCGGGTGGGCGGCACGGCGGATGTGGTTGTCGTCGGCGACGGCGTTCGGCGGGAGGGACTCACCGAGGACTATCTTGCGGTCGCGCTCGAAGACGGGTCGATGGCGCGGCGATCGAGGTTCGAGGGACGGCTCTCACTCGCTGCCGAAGGAAGGTTGATCGCGCGGGTAAACTGATTACTCACCTCTCCCACTACTCGCACTCCGACTGAATTGCCCACCATCTACATCGAAACCTACGGCTGCCAGATGAACGTGAGCGATTCCGAGCTGATGCTCGGAAAGCTCACGGCCGAGGGATACGAGAGTGTGGACGGGCCCGAAGGCGCCGACGTCATCCTCGTGAACACGTGCGCCATCCGCGAGAACGCGGAGCAGCGCGTGATCGGGCGTCTGGGCGAGCTGCGCCGGTTCATGAAGAAGGACACGATCCTCGGCGTCACCGGCTGCATGGCGCAGCGGCTGGGGCCGAAGCTGCTCGAGTCCAACTCGCGCGTGTCGCTCGTCGTCGGGCCCGACGCGTATCGCGCCCTTCCGCACCTCATCGACGGCGCGCGCCGGGGGGAGCGGTTCACGGCCACCGACTTCGATCTCGAGGAACACTACGAAGATTTCCAGGCGCGCCGTTTCGAGGGTGTGAAGGCGTGGATTCCGGTGCAGCGCGGCTGCGACTACCGCTGCACGTACTGCATCGTGCCGTACACCCGCGGCCCGGAGCGCAGCCGCCAGCTCGCGGACGTCGTGCGCGAAACGCAGGAGGTCGTTGCGCAGGGGCTGACCGAGGTCGTCCTGCTCGGACAGACGGTGAACTCGTACACGGACGGCACGCACGATTTCGCGGACCTGCTGCGCGCGGTCGGAGCGGTTCCCGGCATCCGGCGCGTGAGGTACACGAGCCCGCATCCGAACGACTTCAGCGATCGCGTCATCGCCGCGATGGCCGAAACCGACACCGTGTGCGAGCACGTGCACCTGCCGATGCAGAGCGGATCGAGCCGCACGCTCAAGCGCATGCTGCGTCGCTACACGCGCGAGGAATACTTCGCGTGCGCGGCGCGCCTGCGCGCGGCGATCCCGGGGCTCGGACTCACCACCGATATCATCGTCGGATTCCCGGGCGAGACGGACGAGGAGTTCGACGAGACCATCACGGCGGCGCAGGAAATCGGCTTCGACGATGCATACATGTTCAAGTTCTCGATGCGCGACGGCACGCCGGCGACGCGTTTTCCCGCGGAGCTGCTGGTGCCCGACGACGTGATCGATGCCCGTTTTGAAACGCTGAAGGCCACGGTGCGCGGCATCGCACGGGAACGGAACATGAAGCGGCTCGGCGAGCGCCGGGAGGTGCTGATCGAGAAGGAGGCGCGGAAGGGCGGGGATCTCCTCCAGGCGCGCTCGCGCGATTTCAAGACGGTCATCGTGCCGGGCGATCTCTCCATGATCGGGACGTACTGTACGGTGGAGCTCACGGGCACGACGGGCTCGACGTTCACGGGAACGCCGGTCCAGGAACGCGCGCCGCTGCCGATGGCGGCTGGGGGATGAGAAGGGTGGAGAGGCGAGAGATGAGATGAATGCGGGATGGGGAATTTCGATCCGATGCTCCCGAATGCAGGATGCAGAAGAGGAATGCGGGATGCGGGAGAAGGGGCGAGAGTTGAGCTTGGTTGCGGAATGCGGAAAGGGCGCGGCCTCAGAGTGAGCCGCGCCCTTCGTCGTTTCCGTCAATCGAAGTCATCTCGCCACTCGCCTCTTGTCCGCATTCCGCATTCCTCTTCTGCATTCTGCATCGGGCCGAATCTCGCCCCTCCCATCTCTCCTCCAATCTCGCCCCTGTAACAACGTCGAAATGGTCCGATGACGAACGCGGGAATGGGGTGCCACTCCCGTTCGCGCCTTTCGTTATCCGTGCGTCGTGCCGCTCATCACGTGGGCCGTGTTCTCGTACGTCGCCGGACTTCTTGCCGGTGCGTCCGCGGTATTCGCCGTGCCGGCGCTGCTCGCGTGCGGCGGCGTGCTGGCCGTGTCGGCGATCGGTGCCGTGGCGGCGGGCGCACCGCTCGCGCGCCGCCGGTTCGTCGCGCCCGCCGCGTGCGCGCTCATCGCGGCGACCGGCGTGCTCGTGGCGCGCGACGTGCGCGCCCGCGACGAACGCTGCGTCTCGAAGGGCTGGGCGTCGGCCGACTGGCACGCGGTGCGTTCCGCGACGCCGTGCCACGCACCGGCGCCGGACGATCCCCCGGCGTCGCCGCTCGAGCGATGGCGGATGCGCGCGGGAGCGCGCATCGACACGCTCTTCGGATCCGACGCGCCGCTGGTGCGCGCGCTGCTGATCGCCGATATGCGTGCCATCGCGCCCGAGACGCGCGATCGCTTCGCGGCGGCGGGACTGATTCACATCCTCTCGATCTCGGGTCTGCACGTCGCGATCATCGCCGGCGCCGTGCTGCTCGGATTCGAGGCGATGCGCATGGCGCGATCACGGGCGCGCTGGGCCGCATTCGGAGTCACCGCGCTCTACGTCGCGGCCATCGGTGCGCCGCCGCCGGCGCTGCGGAGCGCGTCGATGCTTGCCGTGGCGATGCTGAGCCGCTCGTTCGACCGACCGGTCTCGCCGTGGGCGGTGCTGGCGCTCGGCGCGCTCATCCCGTTGTTCGATCCGCACACGGTGACCGACATCGGCTGGCAGCTGAGCGTCGCTGGATTCGCCGCGCTCACGGCCGCGGGGATCTGGACACGGCGGCACCTGCCGCACGACATCCGCGGGTGGCGGCGCGCGCTCGCACGCGACCTCGCGGTCTCCATCCTCGCCACGGTGGTCACGGCACCGCTCGTCGTGTGGACATTCGGCCGTCTCAGTCTGGTCGCTCCGCTCACCAACATCGCCGCGTCGCCGGTGATCGCACTGTTGCAGCCGATGCTCTTCCTGGCACTCGCGGCCGGACCGGTGCACGCCGTCGCGCAGTTCGTCGCGCTCGCGGCGCATCCGCTCCTGTACGCACTCGACGGCATCGCGGCCGCCGGCGCGGGCGTGCCGTTCGGCGCGCTGAGCGTCGCGCCGACCCTCGGCGTTGCGTTCGCGTGCGGCGCGGCGGCGATTGCGCTGGTGGTGGCCGCCGCGAGCCGGAACCACGCCGCCGGCCGCGCGCTGGTCGTGTCGGCTCTCGCGGCGACGGTCGCGATCTGGTGGATCGCGGCACCGACCGGCAGCGGCCTCGCCGAGCTGCACCTGATCGACGTCGGTCAGGGCGACGCGATCGCGGTTCGCACGCCGCGCGGGCGCTGGCTGCTCGTCGATGCCGGCCGCACCTGGACCGGCGGCGACGCCGGACGGTCCACAGTGGTGCCGTACCTGCGGCGCTTCGGCGGCGATCTCTCGCTGTTCATTCTCTCGCATCCGCATGCGGATCATGTCGGCGGCGCCGCGACGATCCTCCGCGCGCTTCACCCCGCCGCCTACCGCGACGCGGCGTTTGCCGGCGGCAGCGCGTCGTATCGCCAGTCACTGACGGTTGCTCGCGCGCTCGGCGTGCCGTGGTCGCGCGTGCACCCGGGCGATTCGCTCTCGATCGACGGCGTGAGCGTTCTCTTTCTCGCTCCCGATTCGGCGTGGACGGCGGGTCTCCGCGATCCGAACCTCGCGAGCACGGTCGCACTCGTGCAGTTCGGCGACGTGCGCTTCCTCCTGACGGGCGACGCGGAGGCACCGGAGGAATCGTGGCTGCTGGCGCACGCGGCGCAGCAACTGCACGCCGACGTGCTCAAGGTCGGGCATCACGGCAGCTCGACGAGCAGCAGCGCGCCGTTCCTCGAAGCCGTGCATCCGCGCCTCGCGCTCGTCTCCGTCGGGGTGGGGAACGGCTACGGCCATCCGTCGGAACAGGTGATGCACGATCTTCTCGCCCGCGGCGCGGCCGTTCTGCGGACCGATCAGCTCGGCACGATCGTGCTCAAGACGGACGGACACTCGCTTCGCGCCTCCGCCTCCGGCCGCGAATGGTCCGTCCCGCTTGGCCGATGACCAACGACCAATGACCAACGACCGATTCCCAGCTGTCGGTAATCAGTCATTGGTCATTGGTCCTTGGTGATTGGCTTCGGACCGTTGCCTTACGGTGAGTCCGGTCCCACTTTTCTCCGATGGTTCGCCACACCGCAACGTCCGTCGTCACGATCGAGCGCTTCATCATCGAGCAGGAGGGCCGCCATCCGCAGGCCACCGGCAAGCTGTCCGGCATCCTGTACGATCTCGCGGTGGCGGCGAAGATGATCGCGAACAAGGTCCGCAGCGCCGGGCTGGCCGACATCCTCGGCTCCGCCGGCACCGAGAACGTACAGGGCGAGACGCAGCAGAAGCTCGACATCATCGCGAACGAGATCATCGTGAAGGCGATGGATCACGGCGGGCGTCTCTGCGCGATGGCCTCGGAGGAATCCGAAGACATCATTCCGATTCCCGACACGTTCAAGCACGGCAACTACGTCCTGCTCTTCGATCCGCTCGACGGATCGTCCAATATCGACGTGAACGTGCCCGTCGGGACGATCTTCTCCGTGATGCAGAAGGTCTCGCACGGCTCACGGGGCACCCTGAAGGACATGCTGCAGCCGGGGCACCGCCAAGTCGCGGCCGGATACGTGATCTATGGTTCGAGCACGATGCTCGTCTACACGACGGGCCATGGCGCGCACGGCTTCACGCTCGATCCGTCGATCGGTGAGTTCCTCCTCTCGCATCCGGAGATTCGGATTCCCGAGCACGGGCGCTACCTCTCGGTGAACAGCGCGTACGAGCAGCACTGGACCGAGCCCGTGCGTGCGCTCATGCGACGCTATCGCGGACTCGATGGCAAGCGCGAGGCAATGAGCGTCCGCTACGTCGGCTCGATGGTCGCCGACTTCCATCGCAATCTCCTCGGCGGCGGCGTGTTCGCATATCCGCCGAACTCCAAGAATCCGGCGGGAAAGCTGCGGCTGCTCTACGAGTGCAACCCGCTGTCGTTCATCTGCGAGCAGGCGGGCGGCGCCGCCTTCGACGGCCACACGCGCATGCTCGACGTCCAGCCCACGTCACTGCACCAGCGCACCGCCATCTATGTCGGCAGCAAGTGCGACGTCGAGATCGCGCGGGAGATGCTCGCCGGCGGCAATGGCTGACGAGAGGGAAACGCCTTCCGGCATTCCGGTTTCGCCCGTGTACCGTCCGGGCGACGTCACATCGGACTACCCGCGCGATGTCGCCGATCCCGGCGTCTTCCCGTTCACGCGCGGCGTGCAGCCGTCCATGTATCGCGGCCGCCTCTGGACGATGCGCCAGTACGCGGGCTTCGGCACGGCGCAGGAGACCAACGCGCGGTTCCGGCACCTGCTCGGCGCGGGACAGACCGGGCTCTCCGTCGCGTTCGACCTGCCCACGCAGATGGGGATCGACTCCGACTCACCGCGCGCGCAGGGTGAAGTCGGCCGGGTCGGCGTAGCGATCGACACGGTGGAGGATCTCGCAGAGCTGTTCGACGGGATTCCGCTCGACAAAGTCTCCGCGTCGATGACCATCAACGCGACGGCGGCGACGCTGCTCGCGATGTACGTCGTCGTGGCGGAGGAGCGCGGCATCGCGAGATCGGTGCTCAGCGGCACGATCCAGAACGACATCCTCAAGGAGTACATCGCGCGCGGCACCTACGTGTATCCGCCGGAGCCCTCGCTCGCGCTCATTGCGGAAACGTTCCGGTTCTGCGCCGCCGAGGTGCCGAACTGGAACCCGATTTCGGTGAGTGGCTACCACATGCGCGAGGCGGGCGCGACGGCCGTGCAGGAGCTCGCGTTCACGTTCGCGAACGGGCTGGCGTACGTGCAGCGCGCAATAGACGCCAAGCTCGCGGTGGACTCGTTCGCGCCGCGGCTCTCGTTCTTCTTCGCGTGCCATAACGACCTGTTCGAGGAAGTCGCCAAGTTCCGCGCCGCGCGGCGCATGTGGGCCCGCCTGATGCGCGACCGCTTCAAGGCCAGCGACGCGAGCTGCAAACTGCGCTTCCATACGCAAACCGGCGGCGTGACGCTCACGGCACAGCAGCCGCTGAACAACGTCGTGCGCGTGGCCGTGCAGGCGCTCGCCGCGACGCTGGGCGGCACGCAGTCGCTGCACACCAACGGCTACGACGAGGCGCTCTCGCTCCCCACGAGCGAGGCGGCGACGCTCGCGCTGCGCACGCAGCAGATCGTCGCTTACGAGAGCGGCATCGCGAGCACCGCGGACCCGCTCGCGGGCTCTTACTACGTGGAATCGCTCACGGACGAGCTCGAGCGGCGCGCGCTCGAGCTGCTCGCGCGCGTGGAGGAGCTCGGCGGCAGCGCGAAGGCGATCCAGGCCGGGTTCTTCCAGGAGGAGATCGGCCGCAGCGCGTACGCCTTCCAGCTCGCGGTCGAGCGCGGGGAAACGGTGATCGTCGGGCTGAACAAGTTCTCGGAGGGCAACGAGGCGCCGGTGGTTCTGCTGCCGGACTACTCGAAGCTCGCGGCGGTGCAGATCGCGCGGGTGAAGGCGGTCAAGGGATCGCGCGATGCGGCCAAGGTGAAGGCATCGCTCGCCGCGCTCGCGTCGGCGGCGCCGAATGTCGGGACACCGCAAGGAGAGTTGATGCCACTGATCATTACCGCGGTTCGGGCGCGCGCGACCGTCGGCGAGATCAGCGATACGCTCGAGGGAGCGTGGGGGCACTACAGACCGAACTGACGATGGAAGATGGAAGATGGAGGACCGAAGATGGAGGATCGAAGATGGAAGATCGAAGATGGAGGACTGATATGTCCATCTTCCATCTTCCATCTTCGGTCTTTTCGCTATCCCCCTGAGGGAAAACAACTTCCGCCGCTTGTAGGCCCTCTGCGCGAGCCCTAAGTTTCGTCATGCCCACGTACGAGTACCGCTGCCCCGACGGACACGACTTCGAGAAGTTCGTGCGGAAGATCAGCCTCGCTTCTTCCGAGCTGCCGTGTCCCGTCTGCGGCAAAATCGCGGATCGCCGGATCTCCGCCGGCGGCGGGCTCGTGTTCAAGGGCTCGGGCTTCTACATCACCGACTACGGCAAGGACGGCAAGAAGGACTTGCGCGCGAACGCCGCGGCAGCGTCGTCCACCGACAAGGGCTCTCCCTCCGCAAAGGGCGAAGGCAGTTCGTCGGGCGATTCCGCGTCGAAGGGTGAGGGCGGATCCTCGTCCGGCAGCAGCGCGAAGGGCGAGACTTCCAAGAGCGACGCGTCGAAGAGCGAATCGTCGAAAGGCGACGCGCCGAAAAGCCACCGGCCGAAGAGCGACAAGCCGGCAGCCGCACCGTCCGCTCCGAAGAGCCCGGGCACCGATAAGTGAGTGCCAGGTGAAAAGTTGTTAAATGCTGATGCTGTGATCCGCGCCGAACTCGTCCGCGCGGCGCGCGCCCTCGGCGTGACGGAGAACGTGGAGCCCGTCATCGAGCGCCCGCGCGATCCCGCGCACGGCGACTGGGCCACGAATCTCGCGATGACGCTCGCGCGTCCGCTCAAGAAGAAACCGGCGGACATCGCGAAGGAGCTCATCGCCGCGATGAACCTCGCGGACGCGGGAGTCGCAGAGGCCACGATCGCGGGTCCTGGCTTCATCAATTTCCGGATCGCCTCCGGATCGCTCGCGAGCTCGCTCACGAAGATCCTCGACGAGCGCGAATCGTTCGGCCGCTCGAACGCGGGGAAGGGCGAGCCCGTCAACGTCGAGTTCGTCTCCGCGAATCCCACCGGTCCGCTGCACGTGGGCCACGGCCGTCAGGCGGCGCTCGGCGACGCGATCTCGCGGCTGCTGACGCACGCGGGGTGGACGGTCACGCGCGAGTTCTACTACAACGACGGCGGCGGGCAGATCAACAATCTGGCGCTGAGCGTGCAGGCGCACCTGCGTGCGATTGCCGGCGAGCCGCTCGCGATTCCCGAGGGCGGTTATCACGGCGAGTACATCGGCGAGATCGCGGCGCGCTATCGCACGGAGCACGCCGCCGACGCGCGCGGCGGCAATCTCGACGACGTGCGCACGTTCGCGGTGAAGGCGCTGCGCGCCGAGCAGGATCTCGACCTGCAGGCGTTCGGCGTGCAGTTCGACGTCTATTTCCTCGAGTCGTCGCTCTACACCGACGGCAAGGTGGACGAGACCGTCGCGGCGCTCGGGAAGGCCGGCCACACGTTCGAGCAGGACGGCGCGCTCTGGCTGCGCACCACGGACTACGGCGACGACAAGGACCGCGTGATGCGCAAGAGCGACGGCACCTTCACCTACTTCCTGCCGGACGTCGCGTATCACGTCACCAAGTGGCAGCGCGGATTCCACCGCGCGATCGACGTGCAGGGCGCCGACCACCACAGCACGGTGACGCGCGTGCGCGCCGGTCTGCAGGCGCTCGAGATCGGGATCCCCGTGGGATATCCCGAGTACGTGCTGCACCAGATGGTCACGGTGATGAAAGGCGGGGAGGAGATGAAGATCTCCAAGCGCGCCGGCAGCTACGTGACGGTGCGAGACCTGATCGACGAAGTCGGGCGCGACGCCGTGCGCTACTTCTTCCTGATGCGGAAGGGCGATTCACAGCTCGTGTTCGACGTCGACCTCGCGCGCTCGCAGTCGGAGGAGAATCCGGTCTACTACATCCAGATGGCGCACGCGCGCCTCTCGGGAATCTTCCGCGTGGGCGAGATCGACGCCGGGACGATCACGGCGGACGGCGTGCGCTGGGAGTGCCTCGGCGAGCCCGAGGAGCGCGAGCTGATCAAGCTGCTGCTCGACTGGCCGAAGCTCGTGCAGGGCGCCGCCGACGCGCTCGAGCCGCACCGCGTGGCGAACTACCTGCTCGAGACCGCACGGCTGGTGCATACTTGGTACCACAAGCATCACGTGCTCGGCGAGCCGGACGACATCATGCACGCGAGATTGGTGCTGGCGAAGTCGGCGAGGATCGTGATCGCGAACGCGCTGGCGGTGCTCGGGATTTCCGCGCCGGAGAGGATGTAGCAGGACGGACGATCGAAGATGGAAGATCGAAGCCGGAAGCCGGAGAACCAAGGACCAGCGACCAATGACCAATAACTTTCTACTCGCAGTTCAATGAGCGTTCTTGTGGTCGGAAGTGTCGCCCTCGATTCCGTCGAGACCCCGTTCGGCAAGGCCGACGACGTCCTCGGCGGCTCCGCCGTCTACTTTTCCGCGAGCGCGAGCCACCAGACGTCGGTGCAGCTGGTCGGCGTCGTCGGCGATGACTTTCCCGTCGAGAAACTCGAGGCGCTGTCGACGAGGGGCGTCGATCTCGCCGGCCTCGAGCATGCGTACGGCGAATCGTTCCGCTGGCGTGGCCGCTATCGCCACGATCTCAACTCGGCCGAGACGCTCGAGACGCGCCTCGGCGTCTTCTCGCATTTCCGTCCGAAGATTCCCGCGCAGTTCCAGAGCGCGAAGTACGTGTTCCTCGGCAACATCGATCCGCGGCTCCAGCTCGAAGTGCTGAAGCAGGTTGCGAAGCCGAGGCTCGTCGCGTGCGACACGATGAACTTCTGGATCGAGAGCCGCCGCGACGATTTCATCGCGCTCCTCGCGCACGTCGATCTCGTGACGCTCAACGACGCCGAGGTCCGGCAGCTCACCGAGAAGGCGAACCTCGTGCAGGGCGCGCGCTGGATTCTCGAGCGCGGCCCGAAGACCGTGGTGATCAAGAAGGGCGAGCACGGCGCGTTCATGTTCACCAGCTCGAGCGTGTTCTACGCGCCGGCGTATCCCCTCGAATCGGTCTTCGATCCGACCGGGGCGGGAGATTCCTTCGCCGGCGGGTTCATGGGCTATCTCGCGCGCACCAACGACCTCGGCGAGGCGAGCCTGCGGCGCGCGATGATTCACGGCTCCGCGATGGGATCGTTCGTGGTCGAGGGATTTTCCGTGACGCGCCTGCTGGAAATCAACAGCGCAGATATCGAGCGCCGGGTCGCGGAGTTCCACGAGCTGGTGGCTTTCGAGAAGTCGCTCGAGCGATGAGCAAGATCAATAAACCCTCCGCACCGCTCAGCTATCGAGGGGCCGGCGTCGACATCGACACGGCCGACGATGCGAAGCACCGCATCGCGAAGCTCGTCGAGTCCACCTACACCGCCGGCACGCGCGGGTCGTTCGGCGGGTTCGGCGGCATGTTCCGCATGCCCGACGGTCTCAAGAAGCCGCTGCTCGTCTCGAGCGCCGACGGCGTCGGCACGAAGATCAAGGTCGCCATCGAGACCGGCCGACACGATACCGTGGGACACGACCTCGTGAATCATTGCGTGAACGACATCCTCGTGCAGGGCGCCGAGCCGTTGTTCTTTCTCGACTACGTCGCGTTCGGCGCGCTGGTGCCGGCGACGGTCGAGGCCGTGGTCGCCGGCGTCGCGGCCGGGTGCCGCGAGAACGGGTGCGCGCTGATGGGCGGCGAGACGGCCGAGATGCCTGGGCTCTACACGCCGCCCGATTACGACCTGGCCGGCTTCATCGTCGGTTGCGTCGAGGAAGATCGCGTGCTCGGCGCGGGCCTCGTGCGCGAGGGTGACGTGCTCGTCGGGCTCGCGAGCAGCGGGCTGCACACGAATGGGTTTTCGCTCGCGCGGCAGATCGTGGAACGAATGGGCATCGCATACGACGACCCGTTTCCCGGGTCGCGCGAGTCGGTGGCGGACACGCTGCTGGCGGTGCACCGTTCCTACCTCGGGCTGCTGCGTCCGGTACTCGGCGAGGTGCACGCGATGGCGCACATCACCGGAGGCGGACTCCCGGGAAACCTGAATCGCGTGCTGCCGCCGGCAATGGATGCGGTGGTGGAGACGTCGACGTGGGAGCCGCCGAATCTCTTCCGCGTGCTCGCCGAAGCGGGGAAGGTGGCGCGCGACGAGATGTTTCGCGCGTTCAACATGGGCGTCGGTATGGTTGTGATCTCCGACACGGCGGGAGCGGATCGCGTACGAGAGCATGCGACGGCTCGGGGCGTGCCGGCGTGGACGATGGGTGAGGTCACGAAGGGTTCCGGGCGTGTCATCCTTAATGGAGGGACCATCTGATGAAATTTCGTGTGATCGTGGCCGGCATTCTTGCCGCCGCCATCGCGGCGCCGGCGCAGGCGCAGACGAGTGCGTGCGCGTCCGGCGCTTCTCAGGACGTGTGTCAGAAGGCCGTTGACCTTCTCAACTTCATGACGCCGCAACTCTCGACCGCGCTCGTCGGCGGCAATCCGACGCTCGGCCAGGGCGGAGTGCTCGGCGGCCTCGGACATTTCTCCATCGACATTCGCGCCAGCGGCAGCTTGAGCTTCGAGCTGCCGAAGCTCAGCAACGTCGGCCTCAGTCTGGCGGGCGCGCAGCACTCGACGTTCACGAGCGACAAGAAGCCGTTCGGGGTGCCGTCGGTTGACGCCGGCATCGGGCTCTGGCGCGGATTCTCGCTCGGCGTGACGCACGTCGGCGGCGTGGACGCTATCGTGACTCTGACCTATCTCCCGAATATCGGTGGGGATCAGACCACCTGCGCGAGCCCATCCGGCGGCAGTTGCGACAAGACCAACTTCACGGTCAACGGAAGCAACGAGAAGTTTGGCTATGGTTTCCGACTGGGCCTGCTTGAGGAGTCCGTCATCACGCCCGGCGTTTCGTTTGTGTGGGTGCAACGCGACCTGCCGGTCCTGTCCGGCTCCGTCAAGGTGGATGCGTCGGGTGTCAATCCCGGCGGGTCGATCGCGCTGAACGACTTCACGGTGAACACGTCGGCGTGGCGCATCACGGCGGCGAAGAGCTTCCTCATCTTCGGCATTTCTGCCGGCGCGGGGCAGGACAAGTACACTGCGAGCTCTACGCTGGTGGCGAGTGCCACGGGCGGCCCGACGGCGACGCAGCCAATCAACTTTTCGATGACGCGCATGAATTATTTTGTCGGCGCGTACATGAACCTTTTTGTCTTCAAGCTCGAGGCCGAATACGGACAAGTTACAGGCGGCACGGTGCCGGCCGCATTCAACACATTCGGCAGCGACGCGGCCTCGTCGCGCAGCTATCTCACCGCCGGTCTCCGCTTCGGCTGGGGCCGCTAGCGCAAAGTTCTCGAATGACCGAAGCGAAAGTCCCGGCCTCCACGCGCGAGCGTAACGAGCGCGCGTGGATGCGCCGGGCACTCGCCCTCGCCGAGCGCGGGTGGGGGCAGACGGCGCCGAACCCGATGGTCGGCGCCGTTGTCGTTCGTGACGGTGTCATCGTCGGGCAGGGGTTTCACGCGAAGTTCGGCGAAGCGCACGCGGAAGTCGCGGCGCTCGCCGACGCGGGTGATCGCGCCCGCGGCGCCGACGTGTTCGTCACCCTCGAGCCGTGCAACCACCAAGGCAAGACTCCGCCCTGCGTGGACGCGCTGATCGGTGCCGGCGTGAAGCGCGTGGTCGCGGCCGTCCGCGATCCGGGGCGCGACTCGGGCGGAGGCGCGGAACGCCTGCGAGCCGCCGGAATTGAGGTCGAGTTCGGTGTGGAGGAGGCGGCAGCGCGCGAACTCAACGCACCGTTCTTCTTCGCGGCGAGCGGTGCGACGCGGCCTTGGATAACGCTGAAACTCGCGGTCTCGCTCGACGGCGGAATCGCAGGCGCAGTTGGCGTGCCCGGCGCGCCCGGCGCGCCCGCTTCCGCGGCATCGCCGCGTTGGCTCACGGGAGAGCTCGCAAGGAAGTACGTGCATCGCCTGCGCGCGCAGAGCGACGCCGTCGCCG
>Ga0207932_1000075_pt1 | contig 31008 bp, 23 predicted proteins | sample NGESurdeep092012_FD_184480 | JGI IMG/M metagenome (GOLD analysis project Ga0207932, IMG submission 184480) | Arctic peat soil microbial communities from Barrow, Alaska - NGEE Surface sample 415-2 deep-092012 (SPAdes) | ecosystem: Environmental > Terrestrial > Soil > Wetlands > Peat ...
GAGCTTCCTCGGGCTCTCCTTCACGGGGCTCCCGCTCCTCTTCTCCGAGCGCGCGTGGGCCGCGAGGCTCTCGCGCGTCGTGGGAGGCTTCCAGGCGGCGGGCTTCCTTCATCGCATCTTCGCCGCGTGCATGCTGCTCACGTTCGGCCTGCACCTCGCACGCCTCCTGAAGAGGATCTTCGGCGACCGCGACTACGGCATCCTCTGGGGTCCGCGCTCGATGGTGCCGCGGCCCGAGGATCTCAAGCAGCTCATCGGGCACGTCCGCTGGTTCGTCGGCAGGGGCCCGCGGCCCGAGTTCGACCGCTTCACCTACTGGGAAAAATTCGACTACTGGGCCGTGTTCTGGGGAATGGGGATCATCGGCGGTTCGGGCCTCATCCTCTGGTTCCCGAGGTTCTGGGCTCACTTCCTGCCCGGCGATCTCTTCAACGTGACGCTCCTCATTCACGGCGAGGAAGCGCTTCTCGCCACCGTTTTCATCTTCACGATTCACTTCTTCAACGGGCACCTCCGGCCCGAGAAGTTCCCGATGGACACGGTGATTTTCACGGGCGTCCTGCCCCTGGACGAGGTCCGGCACGAGCGTCCCGCCGAATATGCCCGCCTCGTCGCGGACGGCGAGCTCGAGCGGATCGCGGCGCCGGCGCCCGACCCGGAGATCCTGAAGCGCGGGCGGATCGTCGGCACGACGGCGGTGCTGCTCGGACTTCTCCTCGTGACCCTGACGCTGTACGCTCTTTTGTTCTGATCATTCATCGCGGAGGAACCACATGACCGAGGCGAAATCCGGCCCCCTCGTGGGGTGGCTGAGACCACTTTTCTACCTGGGGCGGAACCGCATTTCGCAAATCGGCGTCGGACTCACGACGAGCGCCGCGGTGACGCTGGTCGGATTCTGGCTCTTCGAGACGATGGACTCGAAGCCCGTCCATCCGTACTCGGGCATCGTCTTCATTCTCGTCCTGCCGTTCTTCTTCCTCCTGGGTCTTCTTCTAATCCCCGTCGGGATCTTCTTCGAGCGTCGCCGGCTCCGCCGGGAGGGAACGCTTCCCGCGGAATATCCGAAGGTGGACCTCGGGGACGTGAACCTCCGCCGCACGGTCGTCTTCATCGCCGGCCTGACGGTGGTCAACGTTGTGATCCTGAGTCTCTCGGCCTTCGTGGGGGTCGAGTACATGGACTCCGCCCGTTTCTGCGGCCTGACGTGCCACACGGTGATGGCGCCCGAGTACACGGCCTACCTCGACTCGCCGCACTCGCGGATCGCATGCGCGAGCTGTCACATCGGCCCCGGCGCCCCCTGGGTCGTCAAGGCGAAGATCGACGGCGTGCGGCAGGTCATCGCGGTCACCTTCGGAACCCACGCGCGCCCGATCCCGTCTCCGGTGCACACGCTTCGTCCCGCGCGGGCCACCTGCGAGCAGTGCCACTGGCCGCAGAAATTCACGGGGGACCGGCTCAAGATCATCTCGAAATTCGGCGACGACGAAAAGAACACACCGACGAAGACCGTCCTTCTGCTCAAGCTCGGCGGCCGCATGGGATCCCGGGCGGTCGGCATCCACGGACGGCACTTCGACGACAAGGAGCGAATCTCGTACCTCACTTCGAGCCCGCGCCGCGAGGTCATCGATTCGGTGACGTACATCGGGGACGACGGGAACTCGGTGGAATACGCGTCGACCGAGGTCCAGAAAGACGCGAAGGCCGCGCCGGCGGCGCTTAAAGCCGAGCGGCGCACGATGGACTGCATCGATTGCCACAACCGGCCGACGCACGCCTTCCAGCTTCCCGAGCGCGCGGTGAACGAGGCGATGGCCTTAGGCCGCATCAATCCCGATCTGCCGTTCATCCACAAGAAATCAATCGAGCTGCTCAAAATTACGTATCCGACCCGCGAGGAAGCCTTCCAACGCATGGACAGGGACCTCATGGAGTTCTACAAGACGAAGTATCCGGACGTCTACCAGGCCCGGCGCGCCACCGTCGAGACCGCGGTGCGCGAGGTTCAGAAGATCTACGGCCGAAACGTCTGGCCCAACATGAAGATCACCTGGGGAACGCACCCGAACCACCTCGGCCACGAGGACTTCCCGGGTTGCTTCCGCTGTCACGACGGCAGCCACAAGGCGGCCGACGGGCGTGTCATCTCGGCCGAGTGCGACGCCTGCCACTCCCTGCTCGCGCAGGATGAGACGAATCCAAAGGTGCTCGCGGACCTCGGCGTGAAGTGATCGCTCCGCTTTGAAACATGTGCATCATGGGAGTGTGAATCGACAGGCGCCACTCTTGGGATGCTGTGGATCTCACGACCTCGTACCTCGGGCTCAAGCTGGCGCACCCGCTCGTTCCGGGAGCGTGTCCCCTCACCGCCAAGCTCGATTCGATCCTGCGGCTCGAGGATGCGGGGGCGCCGGCCATCGTGCTCCACTCGCTCTTCGAAGAGCAGATCGCGGCCGATCCCCTTCGCACCGAGCGCTCACCCTCGGATCCCGTCGGCTATCTCGAGCACGTGAACCGGGTCAAGGAATCCGTTCACATTCCGGTCATTGCGTCGCTCAACGGGACGACCGACGAAGGCTGGACCTCGTTCGCGGGACTCGTCGAGCAGGCCGGGGCCGACGCCCTCGAGCTGAACCTCTACCACCTGTCCACGAATCTCTGGACGAGCGGCGCGACGCTCGAGGCCTACACGCTCGACACGGTTCGGACCGTACGCTCGCTCGTCTCGATCCCGGTCGCCGTGAAGATCTTTCCGTATTTCTCCTCGATCGCGTCGCTTGCGCGGCAGTTCGAGGAGATCGGCGTGAACGGGCTCGTTCTCTTCAACCGGAGCTACCAGCCGGACATCGACCTCGAGACACTGGAAGTGAAGCCGGACTTGCGCCTCTCGAGCTCGACCGAGCTGCTGTCGCGCCTCTACTGGATCGCCATGCTCTCCGGCCGCGTGGACCTGTCGCTCGCCGTGACGGGCGGCGTCCATACGGGCGCCGACGCGCTGAAGGCGATTCTCGCCGGAGCGGATGTCGTTCAGATGGTCTCGGCTCTTCTCCAGAACGGTCCCGGCCACTTGAAGGTCGTGCGCGAGGAGATAGAGCGGTGGCTCGAGGCCCACGGCCATTCCTCGCTGGACGAGGTCCGGGGAAGCATGAGTCTCGAAAAGAGGGAAGACTCCCGCGCGTTCACGCGTGCCGGCGTCCTGGAGGTCCTTCAAACGGGGATCCGCTCGGGGAGCTGAAGAACCGGCGGGGTCCGGGGGTCAGATCCAGCCGCGCCGGAACGCGAGCGCCACGGCCTCGACCTGGCTGTGTACCTCGAGCTTTCGGAGGACGTTCTGGATATGGTTTCGCACCGTCGCGTGCGAGAGGTTCAGCTTCGCCGCGATGTTGAGCGCCGCGTAGCCGTTCGAGAGCAGCATCACGATCTCTCTCTCGCGCCCGCTGAGAGGGGAAACGGAAATCGGAGGATCGACGGGAGGGAGGCCGGACGGCGCGCGCACGGCCGAGCGCAGCGCGGCGATGAGGCTGTCGAGAGCCTGCCCCTCGGTCTCGAGGAAGTGCATGAGCACCGCGAACGAGGGGCCTGCCGCGGGCAGCGGCACGGCGCGAACGATGAGCTTCACGGAAGCCGACCCCTTCTTCTTCACGTCGAGAAGGTAGGGCCGCACGTCGTCCCCCGCGATGGCGGACACGACGATGGGGCACTCTTTCGTGCAGTAGAGGTTGCCGAAGACGTCTCGCCCGGCGAGGACGTCGAAGCACATCTTTCCGAGGACGTCCTCGGGGGACCAGCCGAGAGCCTTCTCGGCCCCCTCGTTCCAGAAGACGATGCGGTCGTGGCGATCCATCCCGTAGGCGGGGGCCTTCGATTCCGCGATGAGCTCGAGGGCATCGCGCACGGGCAGGGAAAGCGGACTCGGCATGGCCTCGCATTCTGTCAGAAAACGGGCCTTCAGGAACCGAGGTCCCGAGCCGGATCGAATCGCTCGAACAGGCGGGCAAGCAGGAAGACCCCTCCGGCCGCTTCGGCGAGGACCGGCAGGGCCGCGAAAACAGCGGCGATGGGCAAGGACCAGAGGCCGAGGGGCCTGAAGGTAAAGAAGATCAGGGGCCCGGCGAGGAGCGCAGCCGGGACGAGGGCGACGGCGAGAACGAGAGACGTGCCGAAAAACGACAGCATGCGGAGGCCCGACTGCTCGAGGCCGACGGCGCGTTTGCGGCCCGCGGGGAACCAGGCGGGGAAAGCGAGGACGGACGCGTTCTGGACCACGAGGGCGAGCGCGACGAGGCTGGGCAGGAAGACGGCCACCGTCAGGGCGACGGGCACGAGCACCTCGAACCGCAGGAAAGAGGCCGAGGAGGGCGCCGTGACGACCGTTCCCAGAAATGCGGCCCGTGCCGCGCGACCCGACGCGATCGCGAGGGCGATCACGATTCCTCCCCAGCTGTAGAGAACAGCGACGAGGGCCGGCGCGCCAAGCTCGGCAAGGACGAGACGCTCGGCCGGGAGCGGCCACGTCCTGAGTACCGCGGCGTACTCGAGATCTCCGCGCAGGTCGATCCGGAAGCCGAGCGGTGTGACGAGGGCGAGGAGAGCGGTCGTTCCGAGGCACGTCATGCTTCCGATCGCGGCCGCAGTGTCGGCGGACGGCGCCGTGAGGAAGGCGGACGCCGCGAAGAACGCGGCTGCCAGAGAGCCCACGACGACGGCCTGGCGGGCGAGGCTCGTGCGTTTCCAGGCGAGGAGGTTCTTCCACACGATTGCGAACTCGGGCCGGCCTCGTGGCGCGAGTCGGAACGGCACGGTGCCGCGGCGCTTCTCGGACGGGAGGGCTTCGAGGCGACCCGCGCCGCGGCGGGCCCGAAGCGCGGCGCGCCGCGAGGCCTGGGAGAGCGTGGCTTCCTCGAAGCGGACGGCCGTGAGAGCGACGCACGCATAGAGGACGCCCACGAGGCCGAGAGCGGGCGGCAGCGCGAGAGAGAACGCGCGGGCGGTCGGAGCCAGAAGCGGGGCGAGAATCCAGCGGAACGGGGCGAGGAGCGCGAGTGGCGCCGGGCCGAAGGGCCCGGATTGGAGCGCGGCGACCAAACCGCCGAGCGAGGCGAACCGCTCCTTGCCCGGGCCTGACGCGGCGGCGAGAACGCCCGCCCCGAAAGTCACGACGAGCATTCCGAGGGCGCTCCCCGCCACGGCGAAGGCCACGATTTTCGTGGCCCGGCGGGAGGCCGGCGGAAGCTCGTTCCAGCGCGCCTTCGTAAAGGCGAGAGCGAGATTGTGGAAGTGGACGGCCGTCAGCAGCAGCCAGAGTCCTAAGCCGGTGAGAATCGCGGCGCCGTTTCCGCGACGCCCTGACACGATCGTGAGGATGAACGCGCTCAGGAGGACGGGAAACTGCGCCTTCAGGAGGGCGTAATGCAGGAGAGCGCGCCGGGAAATGGGAGCCGGAAAGAGGAACTGGATCTCGGCCTCCGACAGCCCGAGTGATGGCTCGCCTTTCCGGAAGAGCCATGTCAGGAGAGCGGCGGCGGCGAGCGCGGCCGCGCCGGCGACGAGGAGGATCTCGTTCATGTGCCCCGGGAAGCGTGGCGGAGTCGGCGTCCGGCCCGCGCGGCCGGGCCTCATGAAGAGCATCGCGAAGTACGCGGCGCCGACGAGGAAGCCGATCATGTACCGCGGTTCGCGCAGCCGCCCGAGCTTTCTTCGCGAGGCGTTTCTCAGCATCCTTTTCGCGGTGAAAAACACGAGCGGGAGGGGCGAGGGCGATACGCTCACGACCCGCCCGTGACGCGCAGGAAGATCTCCTCGAGCGACGCGTCCCCGCCCGCGCTCGCCCGGATCTCGTCGAGCGTGCCGAGGAGCACGGCCTTCCCGCGCGAGAGGACGAGGACGCGGGAGCAGATCTCCTCCACGAGCGGCAGCAGATGCGACGACACGATGACGGCGGCGCCCGCGGCAGCGCGGCGGACGATCGTCTGCTTCATCTTCCGGATGCCGCCGGGGTCGATTCCCGTCAGGGGCTCGTCGAAGATGAGGACTTCGGGATCGTGAAGCAGGCCACAGGCTACGACGAGCTTCTGTTTCATTCCCCGCGACAGCTCGGCCGGCAGCGCGCGCTCCTTGCCCGCCAGCTCCAACTCGTCGAGGAGGACGCGCGCTCGAGCCGCGGCGTCCGCCACTCCGTACATCCGCGCGGTGAAGGCGAGGTGGTCCTCGACGGTCAGGTACTCGAAGAGGCGCGGCTCGTCCGGCATGAATGCGAGGCAGTGCCGCGATTCCACGGGCTGCGTGATGAGGTCGAACCCGCCGAGACGGATCTTGCCCGCGTTCGGCGGCAGGATTCCCGCGAGGCAGCGCAGTGTCGTCGTCTTCCCGGCGCCGTTCGGGCCCACGAGCCCGAGGACTTCTCCCCGCGCGACGCGGAAGCTCAGGCCGTCCACGGCCGTGACGCTCTGGTACGCCTTGACGAGGCCTTCGACTTCGATCATCAGGGCGGAGTCTACGGAAGAGGGCGGGTCCCGCCCGCAGAAGCTACACTTCGCCCTCATGCCGCGCCTCACGCTCCAGACCGCCGGCGAGTCCCACGGCCCGCTCCTGACGGGCCTCGTCACCGGGCTGCCGGCCGGCCTGAAGATCGACATCGCCGCGCTGAACGCCGACCTCGCACGGCGGCAGCACGGCTACGGACGCGGCGGCCGCATGAAGATCGAAAGGGACGAGGCGCGCTTCACGGGGGGTCTCCGCGGCGGCGAGACGCTGGGCGGCCCGATTGCCTTCGAGATCGCGAACCGCGACCACGGAGTCTGGGAGAAGGTCATGGGTCCCCTGGACGTCGAGCCCGAGGCGGCGGCGAAACGCCGGCTCACGTCGCCGCGCCCCGGGCACGCGGATCTCGCGGGCGGACTCAAGTACGGCCGTCGCGACCTGCGCGACATCCTCGAGCGCGCGAGCGCGCGCGAATCCGCGGCGCGCGTGGCGGCCGGCGCGCTTTGCCGGCAACTGCTGCTCGCGCTCTTTGTGCGCGTCCGGAGCGGCGTCCTTTCGATCGGGGAGGTCGCGGTGCCGGAGGGGCCACGCGGATTCGAGGATCTCGAGAAGGTCGACGAAGCGTCGCCGTTTCGGCTCGTGGACCGAAGCGTCGAGACGGCCATGATGGACGCGGTCGACGCGGCGGCGAAGGCGGGCGACACGCTGGGCGGGACGATTCTCGTCGGCGCGCGCGGCGTTCCGACCGGCCTCGGCTCGCACGTTTCGTGGGAGGACAAGCTCGACGGACGGATCGCCCGCGCCCTGATGTCGATCCCGTCCGTGAAGGCCGTGTCGCTCGGAGAAGGAGTCGCGAACGCGTTCCGACGCGGTTCGGCCGCGCACGACCCGATCGCGTACGACGCGGCGCGCGGCTTCTCGCGTACGTCGAACCGCGCGGGCGGCCTCGAGGGTGGCATCACGGACGGCGAGGACCTTCTCGCCACGATCTACCAGAAGCCGATCTCGACGCTCCGGGACGGCCTCCCGTCGGTGGACATCGACACGAAGCAGCCGCACCGCGCCTCGTACGAGCGCTCGGACGTGACGGCCGTGCCGGCATGCGGCGTCATCGCGGAGGCCATGCTCGCCTTCGTCCTCGCGGACGCCCTTCTCGAGAAGACGGGCGGAGATTCGATGGAAGAAGTGAAGAGGAACTTCGAGGGCTTCGTGAAAGCCCAGAAGCAGTATTGAAGGGTCCGAAGAGATCCTTCTCTTAGAAGGGTAAGAGGGGCCGCCGGGCTCGGGATTCCTCGCGGCGTGCCCGCCCGGGGAGCCGTCCGCATTCACCCTTCTAAGAAAAACGAGTCGAGCCGCCTGTCGTGTGGCCCGGCGATGTGCGTTTCCCGACCTCTCCCCGCTCGAGGGTGTCGACCGTTCTGAGGGCGTCCTCGACGAGGCTCTCCGGGAAGGCGGCGCTGGATAGGAGCGCGATGGCGTTGCGCGTCGACGACGGGCCGGGGCGGAGCCGGTAGTCGAAGACGAGCGCCCCCTGGGCGACGGATTCGCGGAAGTGGTACGGAGCATGGCTGTCAGAAAGGAGCGGGACGAGCTCGATGTCGTGCGTGGAGACCAGCGTGACGTGCGGGCCACGGGCCAGGTGCGAGAGAACGGCCTTCCCGGCGGCGATCCGCTCGATCGTGTTCGTCCCGCGGAAAAGCTCGTCCAGGAGGAAGAGGTGGGGACGCCCATCCTCCGCGGCGCGAGTGAGCTCGCGCACCCGCCGCACCTCGCCGAGGTAGTAGCTCGTCCCCTCGGCGAGGCTTTCGATCCGGCCGATGGCCGAGACGACGTCGAGGAACGGCGCCTCATAGGAGCGCGCCGCGCACGTGAAGATCGTCCCGCCGAGGAGCGCGTCGAGACCCACGGTCTTGATGAACGTCGTCTTGCCCGACATATTGGAGCCGGTGACGAGGGCGCCGGCCCCGGTGACCGCGAAGTCGTTCGCGACGGGAGCCGCCAGAAGCGGGTGGAACGCTCCCTCGACCCGCAGCGCCGTTCCGCCGGGCGTGAAGCGCGGTCGGCACCAGGCCGAGAGGGAGCCGCGGAACGCAGCGACGGAGAGGGCGCCGTCGATTTCGCCGAGCGCCTCGAAGAGCTGCCGGATCACGGCGCGCTTGCGGCGCAGGAGCTCGAGGCTGAAGAGGAACGCGTCGACGTCGAGGAGGAAAACGAGGTTGACGTATTCGTAGAGAAGGCTGCTCAGGTCATCCGTCTTCTCCGTCTCGAAGACGAGCCACGACGTCGTCCTGAGAAGAGGCCGGAGCGGCTCAGCGACCGAAAGGAGGCGGGTCCGCGGCGCCTCCGGCAGCCCCCCACCCGGCCGCGAGAGGAGAAGTCCGGCGCGGACGAGGTTTCGGAGCGCCGGCAGCGAATGGAGGAACGGGGCGATCCGCTTCCGATAGGCGAGACGGATGACGATGTTTACCGCGCAGATCCCGACCAGGACGAGGAAGGCCGGGCTGGCGAAGAAGCTCGCGACCGCAGCTCCCGCCGCGGCGAGCGTCAGAAAGGGAACGAGGGCATAGGCGGCTGGCCGCTCCGGCAGGGAGCCGAAGAGGAGATACGGCAGGAGGTAGGCGTTCGTGCCGCGAATGCGCGCGAGCGCGCGCCGCACGAGGCCAGGCCGCGCCCCCGTAGAACCTAATTCGGAGACGAGCGCGTCGAAACCCTCGAGTGCGGGAGTCTCGCGGGTGGGCCGGTGCAGCCTCGAGTAGAGGCACTGCTGCCCGACGGCGCTCGCCGTCCGGTCGATCCGATGGAAGACGTCGTCGAGGTCGAGGTCCGCCGCGGTCCGCTCGTCGAGGCCGCGCTCTTCGCCCGCCCCCTGGCGCATATCCTCGAAGATCCGGATTTCGTCCAGGGAGCCGCGTGGACGGGGCGGCTCCGAACGATCCCGCGAAACGTCCTGGCTGGGCCGGGCGGCGAGGCGGCTCCGGAGCCGCTCGAAGGCGAGTCCCAGTTGGGTGTGTAGGCCGATCAAGCCGCCGATGATAGCGGGCGGGTCCTCGTTCGGGAGGCCGCTGCTATTCTCATTCGACGGAAGTACGCCGTGAGGAGAACCACATGCTGATTCGTCTCGCACGAATTCTGGCCCTGTCCTTTTTCTTTGCAGCAATCTCCCTCCCCGCTCTCGCCTCGAAGAAGTCCGAGGAAGAGTGGATCGCCCAGCTCGCCTCCGCCGACGAAGGCAAGGTCACGAGCGCGCTTCAGGGGCTCGAGAAGGAGCACCCGGAGTCGCCCACGGCGCGCGCGAAGATCATCTCGATGCTCAAGGATCCGCGCGAGAAAGTGCAGCGCAAGGCGGCACGCGTCCTCGGCGCGATCAACGCGAAGGTCGACGCGAAAGTGCTCGCGGACATCACCCCGCTCCTGAAGTCGGCGAACAAGGACGCGGTCATCGACGGCCTCAAGGCGCTGCGTGGCCTCGATGCGGCGTCCACCGTGCCGCAGATCCTGCCGCTCCTCGCGAGCCCCGACGAGAACATCAAGCGGGACTCTTGCCGGACGCTCGCCGAGATCGCGAGCCCGTCGGTCATCTCGAAGATCGAGCCTCTTCTCAACGACCCGAACAAGAAAGTTCAGGAAGACGCGCACGACGCGATCGCCAGGCTGAAGCTGAAGGGAAAGTAGGAAAGAAGTGACGCGGCCCTCCGGGCCGGCGCTCGCCGCAGCGGCGCTCGGCGTGCTTTTCCTCTCCTACACCGTGATCCGCGCGGTGCGAGTGCCGCTCACGCATGACGAAGCCTTCACGGGGAACTTCTGGGTCGACAAAGGCCCGCTCGCGGCACTGACCTTCGATGGCCCCGTGCGTTCGAACAACCATCTGCTCAACTCGCTCCTTGCGGGGGCGTCCCAGGCGGTATTTGGGCGAACCCCGTTCGCGCTGCGCATTCCGAACCTGATCGCGCATGCGGTTTTCCTCGTCGCGTCCTGGCGTCTTCTGTCGCGCGTCGCGGGAGAGGGCGTGGCCCTCGCCGGGTTCGCCCTTCTGAACGGCAACCCGCTCCTGCTCGAGCTCTTCGGTCTCGCGCGCGGATATGGGCTCGCCCTCGGTTTCGTGGCGCCCGCTCTCTTGTATGCCGTGCGCGCGTTCGAGGTCGAGGAGATCCCCTTGCGGGAAGAGGCCGCGTGTTACGGGCTTCTCGTCTGCGGTGTTCTGGCGCAACTCATCGTCCTGGACGTGTTCGCGGCCGTCGCCGCGACGTTCGCCGTGTTGCGGTTCGTCCGACTCACCCGGTCTCGGGCGGAGGGGCGGCTGCGTCGGGCCGCGCGGGAGAGCATCCCGGTCGTCGCAGCCTCGCTCTTTCTCCTCGCGACGGCTATGCCCATCATCGTGTGCCTGCGGCGCTCCGGCGCGCTTGACTTCGGAGGAACCGTCGGGCTCTGGTACGACACGGTCGGCTCCGTCGTCCGGATCTCGATGCTCAACCTCTCTCCCTCGTTCGTCCGAGCGACGCTGGCGGCGTTGGGGACTGCTCTTGTCGCGCTCACGGCCCTCGCGGCATACCGACTCGCTCGGCCGGGGACGGGCGGGCGCGTCTTTCTCGCGCTCTTTTTCATCCTCGTTTTCCTGGGCGCCACCGTCCAGGCCCAACACGTCTTCTTCGGTGCGAGGTTTCCCGAGGACCGGATCGCGACGGTATTCCTGCCGTTCGTCGTTTTCGCCCTTGCCGCCGCCTGCGGTGCGACTCCCGCTCCGTTCGATCGCGCCGCCGGATCGGTGTTTGGGGCTGCTGGACTCTTGGCTCTCGCCCTGTTTGCGCGGCGCGCGAATCTGACGCGCTCGGATCTCTGGTGGTTCGACGCGGACAACGTACACATGCTCGAGGACCTCGACCGGCTGCGCGTGAGCCGGCCTGGCGCGTTCCATTCCGTGCGCCTTTCGATCAACTGGCTCTTCGAGCCGTCGCTCAACTGGTACCGACAGACGGAGGAGTTCGCGTTCCTCTCTCCGGTTTCGCGCGGCGGTCCGTTCGAGGCCGCGGACTACGCGTTCGTCCTCGGTCAGGACGAGGCCGAGGCGGTCCGTCGCGGCTATCGCGTCCTGACGCGTTACCCGGGAACCGGGAACGTCCTCCTCGAGCCTCCAGCCGCCCCGCCGTCAGCGCGCGAAGATCGGTAGCGAAGGCAGGTCCGGAGGCGTCGGCTCGCCACGAAGCCCGGCGGCTCCGATCCAATCGACGTCGAGCACGAAGATCCGCGGATCGCGAGGGATCCAGCGGTCGTTCACGAGCCGGTGGACCTCGTAATGCAGCCGTGGCGTGACGGCGAATCCCGTCGTGCCGACGCGGCCGATCGGAGTGCCGCGCGATACCCGCTGGCCCTTCTTCACGAGGGGCACGGCGAGGTGGCCATAGATCGTGCGCGTGCGGGTGTCGTGGGCCAGCACGACGATCGTGCCGAGGCGGCGCCAGATCGCGTCCGCGTGGCGTGAGACCGGGCCTGCGTGGACGACGACGCCGGCCGCGGGCGCGGTCACGAGCGCTCCGGCGGGGGAGGCGAGCGTGAGCCCCGAACAGAATTCGTCGCGGCGCGTGACCTCGGAGGCGTGCCAGCCGAACAGTTCGATCGGAACGGACGACGAGGGCTCGACCGGCGCCCGCGACGGCACGAAGACAGGGTCGAATCCGGCGGGGAGGGGGACCGGCAGCGCGGCGAGCTGTCGTCGGAACAGCTCGAGGAGGCGGGTGCGCCTGGCGAGATCCGCGGCCTCCGCCTCCATCGCCGCGGGAGTCGCCGGCGCGGCGTCCCGCGGGTCCCCGGGAAACCGGTCCGGCGGCGGGATCTCGAGGATTGCGCCGACGCGGGCGAGAAAGAGCTCGTCCGCCGCGAGCCGATTGCCGAGCGCGAGGGCGCGCCGTCCGACCGACGCGAAGGATTCGGCGCCGCGCTGGGCGGTCTCGCGGATCGCGCGCCGGTCGGCGGCATGCACGGCGTCCGACACGACGCTCGGAGCGCCCGCGAGGCCGAGGACGATCGAAGCCCCGCATCCGAGGAGGAGGCCCGCGAGGGCGGCGCCGCCGCGCGGTCCGATCGGGAAAGAGCGGCCCTTGCGGCTCGGATCGCCCGGATACACACGCAGGAGACTCATCGGGGGGCCGGCATCAGCGCGGGGGCGGAGCCGATCTGGATGCCGAGGAGACGCGGGTCGCGGCGTGAGGCGGGCCGGAACGGCTGGACGATGCGGAGCCTGAGGATCGCGTTTTCCTGCGGCGGAATGGCGAGCTCGATTCTCTTCCACTCGCCCGGAGGCAGCATGACGCGCCCTCGCAGCGTGTCTCCCCAGAAGACGTCGACGCCCGCGGGGCGCCCGTCGGGCCGGCCGTTGCGCACCGAAAGGGCGAGCACCGGGGACGGTGATCCCGCCGCCCGAGGGGGCAGAGAGACGGGCCAGGCCGCGGACTCGCCCGTCCATCGGAACGGTCGCCCTTCCGGGTCGTGCTCGACGTCATAGACGCCGGCGCTCGCCGCATGCCGGAAGGCGGCCTCGGCCGTCCGGGTCTCCCAGGCCCGCGCGGCGACGCCCCCGATCGCGCAGACGAGAGCGCCCGCGAGCACGACGGGCACGACGGCGGCGAGGAATCGGTCGGTGCGGCCGTCCTCGCGGAGCGGCAGCCGCGCCGTCAGCAGGCCGATGAGAGCGGCGATCTCGGAATAGACGAGGTGCGAGCCGAACAAGAACACGACGAGGAGTCCGATCATCGACGCGGCGGCGGCGGCGCGGGCCACGGTTTCGTCGTCGTGGGCGTCGCCCTCGAGCGTCAGCGCACGGCCCGCCGAGCGGGACACGCCCAGGAGCAGAAGGAGAAGGAGAGAGGTGCCGGCGAGCCCCGATTCCGCGAGCGTGCCGAGATAGAAGGACGGCGGGTGGTCGGTCGTGCGCACGGTGCGGCCGAGCATCTTCGAGGCGAGATCGGGAAACACCATGTGGAACGAACCGAGGCCGAGACCCGCGACGGGGTGCGTGCGGAAGGCCTCCCATGCGCCCTCGTAGAGGAGCAGACGGCCCCGGGTCTCCTCGAACGGTGTCGGCTGCGTGCGAAACGGCGCCTCGAGCCTCGCGAGGAGCGCCGACCGGACGGCTCCCCGGTTCGGCCACGAAAGCGCCCCCGCGAAGAGGAGCGCCGAGAGAATCGCGAGGGCGCCGATCGTTCCGGCGACGCGCCGCCGGGCCCCGCCGCCCTCGCCTGCCGCGAGGCGCGTGAGCCCCCAGAGCACGAAGACGAGGGTGGCGGTGACGGTGCCGACGAGTCCCGCGCGCGAGCCCGCGTCCGCCAGGACGACGAGGAGAGCGGCACCGGCCGCCGAGGCGACAAGCCGGCGGGCGACGCTTCCCGTGGCCGCGAGGGCGAGCACGGGAATCGCGAGAAGCGCGACCGCGACGCCGGCGGCCGACGGATCGGTGAACGTGCTCTGTGCCCGGTGCCATTCCGCCCACCGCTGTGCGCGCAGGAGCGGAAGGGCCCCGGTCTTCTGGAGCAGGGCGACGCCGCCGGCGAGGAGCGCGCTCGCGAGGAGGGCCCGGTCGAGGACGGCGGCCCGGCCTTCGGCCACGAACCGCGCCGCGATCCGGTGCACGCCGGCCGCCACGAACAGGGGGAGCAGGGCGCCGAGTACGCCCGGCAGGACGCGGCTCGCGTCCTCGCCAAGAATGTTGACCGCGTACGGCGCGCCGACCCCGCGGTCGAGCAGATAGCTCGTCCTGAGCCCCACGAACGCCGCGGCGCCGGAGACCGCCGAGACCGCGGCGAAGGCGCGCAGGGGAGCGAGAAGCGGTGGGCGCCGGCCCGGCGGGTCGATGTCGTAGAGGTCCTTCAGGCTCGCGCCGGCGAAGTATCCGAAGAGGACGAGCGGGGTCGCGGCCAGCGGCTCGGGCGCGCCGAATGCGAGGGCAGAGACGCCGCCGAGCGTGGCGACCGAAAGCGCGAGTACGAACGCGGGCCGGGGCGCCGCGAGAGCCGCGCCGAAGAGCAGGATCGCTACGAGAGCGACGGCGGTGCGATAGCCGGCGTAGGGAGGCAGGACGAACGGCAGCGCGAACGCGAGGAGGGCTGCCCACCCGAGACACGACAGCAGCGCGGCCGAAGCGCGCCTCACGGGGCATCCCCGGACGCGAGGCGGAACGAAAGCCTTCGGAAGTCGGCGCTGCCGATCAGGTCATGCGGGACGAACACGGGGCGTCCGCTCACGCGGAGAACCTGCGCGCCCGGGGGCACCGCCACGGTGAGAGCGCGAGTGGAGGCTCCCGGAAGCTCGAATGCGGGTTCGAGGCGACCGTCCAGGTCGATGGCGAGCGTCACGGGACGTCCATCCGGCCGCGCGTTCTCGACGCGGAACGACACGGACGTCTCCCCCGGCTGAATCCTGCGGCACGCGCGCGGGCCGCTCCAGACGAACGGATTGGGCGACGGAGCCGCGCTATACAGGCCGATCCAGCGTCCGAGCCGGAACGGCGCCGCGGGGGCCGCGGTGGGCAGGGCCGCGGCGAAGGCGCCGACGATTCCCGCCGCCGCGAGCAGGGCGGGAACGTGCGCGCCGTTCGCCGGCGCTTCCTCGGCGGGCTGGGCCCGTGCCTCGAGGCGGGGCACGAACAGGAAGCCGGCGACGAGGCCCGCGAGGAGGCCGATCTCGGGAAAGCGCAAATGCGAGCCCGTCTGGCAGGCCACGAAAAGCCCGAGGAGCGCCGCGCCCGCGGCGCGCGCCGTCCCGTCGAGCGGCGTCTTCGCGAACGTGGCGTTCCACGCGCGGGCGAGGAGCGGAACCACGGCGAAAATCGCGAGGGCGAGGCCGGGCAGGCCGCACTCGGCGGCGACTTCGAGGAAGGCGTTCGTCGCGCTGTCCGTGACGCCGATGGCGCCATGGCGGCGCGCGTAGGCGCCCGGGAACTCGTATGGAAAGCCCGCGAGCCCGATTCCCGAAAGCGGTTCGTCCCACGTCATCTCGACCGCCGTCCGCCAGAAGAGCGTTCGATGGTTCGCGAGGTCGGCGAAGCTGGACGAGGACAGGCCGGCTCCGAGGCGCTGGAAAAGACCGCCCACCGCGATTTTCCCGCCGCGCGGCAGCGCGGGAACGAGCGCGGCGCCGACGAGGACCGCGGCGGCGAGGGCGGTGAAGAGCGCTCTTTGGGAAACGAGGCGCGCCCTTGCGAGTCCGATGGCGCCCGCGATGACGGCGACCGCGGTGAGAAGAAGGCCCGTGCGCGAGCCGGAGGATTCGAGAGCCACGGGTGCCGCGGCGAGCGCGAGGAGGGCCAGGCCCCGCCGGGGTGCGTCCGTGGCGGTGCCGCGCCGCGGAAGGGCCACGACCAGGAGCGGCACCAGCAGACCGACGCCGACGCCGAGGGCGTTCGGGTCGGTGAACGTCCCCGCGCGCCGATGCATCTCGGTCCAGGGATGAAAGGAGGCGTCGAGAGGCAGGAAACGGGCGACCGCGGCGATGACGAGGGCCGTCGCGGCGCCGGCTGCCGTCGCGAACAGGAGCCGATCGCGCCCCTCGGGCGTGAAGGACAGCCGCGAGAAGACCTCGAGAGCGAGGAGCAGCAGGACGAGCCCGAGAAAGGTCAGGATCGCGTCGCGGCTCCGCTCGGCCGCCGTCATGCCGAGCGTGTTCACGGGAAGAGGGTCGATTCTCCCGCGAAAGAGCAGATAGAGCGTCTCGCCGCGCGCGACCGAGGCGGCCGCGGATCCCGCTGCGAGAATGAGGAAGGCGCCGGCGAACTGGCGGAGGCGCGGTGGAAGGTGCGAGCGTTCGCCCTTCGCCCACGATCCCGCGAGCGTGCTCCCGAGCACCGCGAGCGCGAGAGCGGCGAGAACGGGGGCGCCGGAGCGGTCGCCGAACAGGCGCGCGAGGCCCGGCGCGAGCGGCACGAGAAAAGCGAGCGCGCACGCGGCGACGCGGGGGCGGAGGAGCCCGGCCGCGGCGCCGGCAATCGCGAGGGCGAACGTGATCCCGAGTGTCGCGCGCGCGGTCGAGGCCGGAAAGCTCCCGAAGGCGAGGGCCGTCAGGCCGATCGTCGCGCCGAAGGCGAGGGCCCCGCGGCGCGCCGGACTCAGACGCGCACCTCTTCCTGGAGGGGGGCATACGTGAGGGGCCCCGCGGCGCGCGCCCGAATGGCCTCGAGCGCGGCCGAGGCGGCCGAGAGTGTCGTGAGGCACGGGACGTCGCGGTCGAGGGCCGTGCGGCGGATCGCGACCTCGTCGTAGAACGACTCCCTGCCGAGGGGCGTGTTCACGATGAGGTCGACGCGGCCGTTGATCATGAGGTCCACGATGTTCGGACGCCCCTCGTTCACCTTGAGAACGATCTCCGCCGTGAGGCCGCCCTTCCCGAGCGCCTTCGCTGTGCCGGCCGTCGCGAGGAGGTGGAAGCCCAGCGCGTCGAGCTCGCGCGCGAGCGGGAGGAGAGCGTCCTTGTCGCCGTCGTGCACCGAGAGGAAGGCATTGCCATTTTCGGGCAGGCGGATCCCGGCGCCCAGCGCGGCCTTCAGGAACGCGAGTCCGAAACTGCGGTCGCGCCCCATGACCTCGCCCGTCGAACGCATCTCCGGGCCGAGGATCGTGTCGACACCCTCGAAGCGCCGGAACGGGAACACCGGGGCCTTGATCGAAAAGCCGAACACGGGCGGCTCCTCGGTGAGGCCGACGCCGGGCAGCGTCTCCCCGAGACAGAGCCGCGCGGCGAGGCGCGCGAGGGGCACCCCCGTGGATTTCGCGACGAACGGCACCGTGCGCGACGCCCGCGGGTTCACTTCGAGGACGAAGAGCTCGCCTTCGCGAATCGCGTACTGCACGTTCATGAGACCCACGACCTCGAGCACCTGACCGAGCTTGGTCGTCGCCTGGCGGATCTCGCCGAGCGCGGCGCGCGGCACGCGCCGGTACGGCGGCAGGACGGCGTACGAGTCGCCGGAGTGGATGCCCGCCTCCTCGATGTGCTGCATGACGCCCGCGATGACGACGTGCTCGCCGTCGCCGAGGGCGTCGACATCGAGCTCGTAAGCGTCTTCCAAGAAGCGGTCGATGAGCACGGGCCGGTCGGGAAAGGCGGCAATCGCTTCCTCGAGGACGTTCTCGAGGGCCTGCTCGTCGTATGCGATGCGCATCGCGCGTCCGCCGAGCACGTAGCTCGGCCGGACGAGGAGCGGGAAGCCGAGGCGGCGGCCGACCCTGAGGCCCTCGGCGACGTCGCGCGCGGCGCCCCACGGCGGGGCCTGCAGGTTCACGTCCCGCAGCAATTCGCCGAAGCGCTCGCGGTCCTCGGCGCGGTCGATCGCGTCCGGGGTCGTGCCGAGGATCGGGACCCCGGCGGCCTCGAGCGGCTTGGCGAGCTTCAGCGGCGTCTGGCCGCCGAACTGCACGAGGACGCCCTTCGGCCTCTCGCGTTCGACGACCGCCATCACGTCTTCGAACGTGAGGGGCTCGAAATAGAGCCGGTCGGACGTGTCGTAGTCCGTCGAGACCGTCTCGGGATTGCAGTTGATCATCACCGACTCGTACCCGGCGGCGGTGATCGCCTCGGCCGCGTGCACGCAGCAGTAGTCGAACTCGAGACCTTGCCCGATCCGGTTCGGGCCGGAACCCAGCACGATGACCTTCTCCCGGCTCGAGGGGTTCGATTCGTCCTCGGTCTCGTAGCAGGAGTAAAGGTACGGCGTGAGGGATTCGAACTCCGCCGCGCACGTGTCGACCCGGTTGAAGACGGGCGTCACGCCGCGTTCGAGCCGGGCGGCGCGGACCTCGGCGGTGCTCCGGCCCGAGAGCTTCGCGAGGTCCGGGTCCGAAAAGCCGCTCTGTTTGGCGCGAAGGAGAAGGCCCGCGTCGGCGAGCGCGCCTCCTCCCTTGCGCCGGACGAGAGTCTCGGTCTCGAGTACCTCCGTGAACCGGTCCAGGAACCACGGGTCGATGCCGGTGATCTCCGCGACCGTCGCGACCGGCGTGCCGGTGCGGAGGGCCGCGAGGACGGAGAAGATCCGCTCGGGCCGCGGGACGCGCATCGCATCCGGCCGAACGGCGGGCGCGGGGGCGGCCGTCGCCGCGTCCGCGTCGATCCAGCCGGCCCGTCCCGTCTCGAGCGAGCGGAGGGCCTTCCCGAACGACTCGGCGAACGTGCGGCCGAGGGCCATGACCTCGCCCACGGACTTCATCTGGACGCCTAGGGTCGTGTCGGCGCCGGGAAACTTCTCGAACGTGAAGCGCGGTATCTTGACGACGACGTAGTCGAGGGACGGCTCGAAGGACGCCGGAGTCTTCTTCGTGATGTCGTTCGGGATCTCGTCGAGGTGATAGCCGACGGCGAGGAGCGCGGCGATCTTCGCGATCGGGAACCCGGTCGCCTTCGAGGCGAGCGCGGATGAGCGCGAGACGCGCGGGTTCATCTCGATGACGATCCGGCGCCCGGTCTTCGGGTGCACGGCGAACTGGATGTTCGATCCGCCCGTCGCGACGCCCACGGCGCGGATGACCTTTTTCGCGTCGTCGCGCATGGCCTGGTACTCGACGTCGGAAAGCGTCATCTGCGGCGCGACCGTGATGGAGTCGCCCGTATGGACTCCCATCGGGTCGAGGTTCTCGATCGAGCACACGACGACGAACGTGTCGGCCGTGTCGCGCATGACCTCGAGCTCGAACTCCTTCCACCCGAGCACCGACTCCTCGATGAGGAGCTCGTGCACGGGGGAGAGCGTGAGCCCGCGCTTCACGATGGCTTCGAAGTCGTCCTTGTTGAAGGCGATGCCGCCCCCCGTGCCGCCGAGCGTGAACGAGGGGCGGACGACGACCGGATAGCCGAAAGGCACCGCGACGGCGCGCGCCTCGTCGAGGCTTCGGGCGATACCCGAGCGCAAAACGTCGATGCCGACTTCCTGCATGGCCTGCTTGAAGAGGAGGCGGTCCTCGCCGAGCCTGACCGAATGGATCGACGCGCCGAGGGTCTCGACTCCGTATTTCGCGAGGACGCCGGCCTCGTCGAGGGCCACGGCGAGATTGAGCGCGGTCTGACCGCCGACGGTCGGCAGCAGCGCGTCCGGCCTCTCCTGCGCGATGATCGCCGCGACGGTGTCCCTGTCCAGGGGCTCGATGTAGGTCGCGTCCGCGAACTCGGGGTCCGTCATGATCGTCGCCGGGTTCGAATTCACGAGAACGACGCGGTAGCCCTCGCGCCGGAGCGCCCGGCACGCCTGTGTCCCCGAATAGTCGAATTCGCAGGCCTGGCCGATCACGATCGGACCCGACCCCAGTACGAGAATCGACTTGATGTCGGTGCGCTTCGGCATCGGTCGCGGAGTTTACGGGATGCGCACCGGCGGCGTTTGGCGGCGGACGCGCGGCCGCGATACAGTCTCTCGAAACCCGGGATCGAGAGAAAAGGAGATTCTGCGAATGAGAAGAGCTCTTTGGAACGGCCTCGCGGCGTGTGTCGCGATCGTGGCTCTGCTGGCGTCGCTCGCGGCCCTCGCCGCGAAGAAGAAGACGCCGACGCCGGCCGCCGGGGCGTCGAGCGCCTCCACGGCGGCCGACAAGGCCGCAAAGACCGAGAAGGTGAACCTGAACACGGCCGACGAAAAGGCGATCGCCGGCGCCAAGGGCATAGGGGACAAGCTCGCTAAGGAGCTCGTCAAGGACCGCCCTTACAAGACGTGGGAAGAGGTCTCGAAGGTCAAGGGCGTCGGCTCGGGCAAGAAGCTCGACGCTCTCAAGAAGGTCCTGAAGCTGACCGAGGGCGTCGCCGCGAAGGAAGAACCGGCCGCGGAGAAGAAGGAGACCAAGGAAAAGAAATCCAAGAGTTCTTCGAAGGGTGAAGAAGCGACGTCCGCATCCTCTTCCTCTTCATCCTCCTCCGAGAAGCTCGCGCCCGGGACCAAGATCAACATCAACACGGCTTCGGCGGAGGAACTTGACAAGCTGCCGGAGATCGGGCCAGTGAAGGCGCGGGCCATCGTCGAGTACCGCAAGGCGAACGGCCCCTTCAAGTCGGCCGAGGACATCGAGAAGGTCAAGGGCATCAAGGAAGGGACGTTCGCGAAGATCAAAGACTACATCGTGGTCAAGTAAAGGAGGCCGTGCCGGCCCGGAAACAAGCGCGAGGTAGTCTCAGCGCCCCCAGTTTTCGACGTCCAGCGCCTCGAACGCCCGAAAGTCGGCGACGTTGCGCGTCACGAGGATGAGTCCGTTGACACGGGCGATCGCCGCGATTTGACCATCGGCGAACGGAGGCGTCTTCCCGAGGCGGGAAAGCCGGGCGCGCTCGATCGCGTGAACCTCGGCAGCAGGAGTGTCGTACGAAAAGACCGGGAGGGTCGGTCCGACGACCTCCCGTAGATATGTTTCGATCAGCCCGCGCTTCCGGGCGCTTTTCGAGATCCGCGCGCCGAACAGCATTTCATGCCACGTGACGCTCGAAGTCGCGATCTCGCCCTGATGCTTTTCGAGGCGGCTGAGGATCGAAGGCTCGGGTATGGGCCGAAGCGGCTCCGAGAGAATGTCGGTATCGAGCAGGTAGAGGGAGCTCAGATGTTCACCGGGCGTCCGGGCGACTTGTCACGGAGCATTCCGAAGAAGGGCCGGTCGAATCCGGCACTCTCGAGGTCGTTTGCTTTTCGAAACCGGCGAAGGGCGGTGGCGAAGGAACCCCGGGCTCCCGCGAGCGTCTCGAACTTGCGAACCGAAACGATCATGGCGACGGGCCTTCCCCGCCGCGTCAGCTCCACGGGCGGCCCGGTTTCGACGTCATGAACGACCTTTGCGAGGCGATTTCGCGCGTCGGCGATGGACAGGCTTTTCGGCATGTGACCTCCAGATAGCCATCCAGAGCGCCATCATACAGCCTCAGAACGTCCGCGTGTAGACGTACGTGAAGCCGGTGACCCGGCACTTCTTGACCGGGGGCCGGAACGTGACGCTCTGGACCTCGCTCTTCGCTATCTCCGCGCGCTCCGGAGAGCCCGTCTCGTTCTGGACGACGCGGACCGACCTTACGTTTCCCTTCTCGTTGATCTCGGCCTCGACGACGATCTTCCCCTTCGGTCCCGCGGCTCCGGACGCGCCCGAGCCTTTCGACATGCGGAGCATCGGCGGCGTCAGGAGGACCTCGCGCCGGTCCGGCAGGCAGCCGTCATCCTTCCTCAGGAGGTCCTTCCGGATCCAGCCCATCCTCGTGTCCGCGAGCTTCACATGCAGCCATCCGTCCCTTTCTTCGAAAGAGGTCAGGCGGGCCCCCTTGCTCAGGCTGGCGACACTTGCGGCCTTCGTCGACGTGGTCTCTCGGACATTGACGGACTTCGACGTGACGAGCCAGGAGACTTCGGCCGTCACCGGCGCCGGCTCGGGGGCCGGCGCGGGTTCGGGAGGGGGAGGGGACGGCGGGGGCGCGGAGGCGCAACCCCAGAGGCCGGCCGCGAAAGCCGCGAGGGAGGCGGCCGCGAAAACGCGCTTCATCGCGCCGGGCCTCCGAGGGCTTTCGCGAGAAACGCGAGCTGATCCGTGGCCTCGTCGATGAGCTTCGACGTGGGCTTGCCCGCGCCGTGGCCCGCGCGGGTCTCGATGCGGATCAGGACCGGCGCCTCGCCGGCCTGCGCTTCCTGGAGCGTCGCTGCGTACTTGAACGAATGCGCCGGCACGACACGGTCGTCGTGGTCGGCGGTCGTGATGAGGACCGGCGGATAGGCGAAGCCCTTGCGGATGTTGTGGAGCGGGGAATAGGGGTAGATGAACTTGAACTGGTCCGCGTTTTCCGCCGAGCCGTATTCGCTGGTCCACGCCCAGCCGATCGTGAACTTCTGGAAGCGGAGCATGTCCATGACGCCCACGGCGGGAAGCGCCGCGCCGAACAGCTCGGGATGCTGGTTCAAGACGGCGCCCACGAGGAGGCCCCCGTTCGACCCGCCCGCGATCGCGAGCTTCTTCGCCGACGTGACCTTGTTTTGAATGAGCCACCGGGCCGCGGCCGCGAAGTCGTCGAAGACGTTCTGCTTCTTCTCCAGCATCCCGCCCTTGTGCCACTCCTCGCCATATTCCGAGCCGCCGCGCAGGCACGCCTGCGCGAACACGCCCCCGCGCTCGACGAAGGCGAGGTATTTCACGGAGAAGGACGGCAGCTCGGGAATGTTGAAGCCGCCGTAGGCGGTGAGAAGGGTCGGGTTCGTGCCGTCCCACGCGATGCCCTTCTTCGCGACGAGAAACATCGGCACTTTCGTGCCGTCCTTGCTGGAATAGAAGATCTCTTTGGTCTCGAAGGCGGCCGGATCGAAGTCCACGCGCGGCCTTTGGAAGACGGTTGCGGTGGCCGACGCGAGGTTGAGCCGGTAGACGGTCGACGGGACCGTGAAGGAGGCGAACGTGAAGAAGGTGTCCGCATCTGACCTTCGCCCCGAAAAGCCGCTCACCGTTCCGAGGACGGACAGCGCGATCTCCTTGGCGGGCTTGCCGTCTCGCCCGTGGATCCACACGCGCTCGGAGGCGTCCCGCATCGTGACTACGACGAATCGGCCCCCCACCGCGTGGACGGACCGGAGGACGGCATCGCCCTCTCGGATGACGTCCACGAGGACCGGGGCCGCGGCAGTGGCCGCGAGGTCCACGGACACGAGCCGGCCGCGCGGGGCGTCCCGGTCCGTGCGCAGGTAAGCCGTCGTGCCGTCGCTGTCGACCCAGGACCATCGCGCCGAGAAGTCGTCGAAGAGCTTGAGGAAGGGCGCGCCTTCCCGGGAAAGGTCCTTCACCCAGAGGCGGTTCTTCCCGCTCGAGCCGCGGGAGATCGACAGGACGAGCCAGCGCCCGTCCTCCGAAACGCGGACCTGATGGATGAAGCTCGGGTCCTCGGGGGCGTGGACCAGCACGTCGGACGCCTGCGGCGAGCCGAGGCGGTGGAAGAAGATCTTCTGGTTCTTCACGACGGCATCCAGCTCCCGGCCGGAAGCGGGCGCGTCGTAGCTGGCGTAATAGAACCCTCTGCCGTCCTTCGTGAAGGCAGGCGCCGAGAACTTGATCCACTTCAGGACGTCGCCCGTGTCGCGTGAGGACGCGACGTCGAGGACGCGCCACTCCTGCCAGTCCGACCCGCCCGAGGCCACGCCGTACGCGAGGGTTTTGCCGTCACGGGAGATCGCGATGCCAGAGAGTGCGACGGTGCCGTCCTTCGAAAGTACGTTCGGATCGAGCAGGACGCGGGGCGCGGCGCCGCCTACGTCCACGACGTAGAGAACCGCCTGGTTCTGGAGGCCGTCGTTGCGGGAGTAGAAGAGGCGCCCGCCCTCCCTCACGGGCGTCGTGAAGCGCTCGTAGTTCCAGAGCTTCGTCAGGCGCCGCTCGAGCGCGGGCCGCTCGGGAATCGCGTCGAGGGTGGAGCGCGTCAGCGCGTTCTCGGCGTCGATCCACGCGCGCGTCGCGGGCGCATCCGGGTCCTCGAGCGGGCGGAACGGATCCGCGACCCTGGTCCCGTGGTAGTCGTCCACCTGGTCGGCGCGCGGGGCCTTCGGGTAAGCGGGGCGGGTGGCCGCGTCCCCCGCGAGAGCGCCCCCGGTCGAGAGGGCGAGAGACAGGCACAGCCCAAAGGACCTCGAGGTGGCGTGATTCATGCGCCCGATCCTAACGCCAGGGGCGGCGGCTGTACCATCCCGAGGCATGTCTCGAACCCCTCGCACGATCGCCATCCACAAATTCGGCGGGACCTCCCTGGGCGACGCGTCCCGCATCCGGAATGCCGCCCGTCTCCTCGCCGCCGCCCGAAGGAGGCGACCCGTCGTGGCCGTCGCCTCCGCCATGGGGGGCGTGACGGACGTCCTTCTCGAGGCCGCGCGCGACGCCGAGAGGGGCCGTCTCGGCCTCGCCCGGAAGGCCGTCGAATCGCTGAGGGCGCGCCACGCCGCAGCCGCCCGGGAGCTGGGGGTGTGCTTCGACGAGGCGCCGCTCCGCGAGCTCGATGCCGCGCTCCAGGGCGTCTCTCTTCTCCGCGAGCGGACGGTCCGTGTGACCGACCTCGTCTCCTCGTTCGGAGAACGCCTCTCGGCGCCGCTCCTCGCGGCCGCGCTCGCGAAGGCCGGCGTTCAGGGGCGCGCCGTCGATGCCCGCGACATGCTCGTCACGGACGACTGCCACGGCGCCGCCACGTGCGACCGCAAGCGAAGCGACCCACGCATCAAACGCAGGCTCCTCCCGATCCTCTCGGCGGGCGTCCTGCCCGTCGTGACGGGCTTCATCGCCCGGAGCGTGAAGGGCGAGACGACGACGCTCGGCCGCTCCGGTTCCGACACGACTGCCGCCCTGCTCGGGGCCGCGCTCCTGGCCCGGGAGGTCGTCATCTGGACGGACGTGGACGGCGTCCTCTCGGCGGATCCCCGCCTCGTGAAAGGGGCGCGCCTCCTTCCGCGCCTCTCGTACCGCGAGGCGGCGGAGATGACGTTCTTCGGGGCGAAGGTCCTGCATTTTCCGGCGGTCCTCCCCGCGATCGCGGCGGGGATCCCGCTCGTCATCCGCAACTCCTTCCGGCCGGAAATTCGCGGCACGACGATCGCAGCGAAGGGCGACGGCGCGTTGGGCATCCGGGCCGTCACCGCGGTTCCGGGGATGTGTCTTCTCTCTCTGGACGGGCGGGGGATGACGGGGATCCCGGGCATCGCGGCCCGCGTGTTCTCGGCTACGGCGCGTCTCGGCGTCTCGGTGGTCATGTTCTCGCAGGCCTCCTCGGAGCAGAACATCGCGCTCGTGATCCCGGACGGCGACCGCGCCCGCACGGTCGCGGCCCTCGAGCAGGAATTCCGCTGGGAGCGCCTGACGGGCTCGATCGACGCCGTGAACGCGCGCGCGCCGATCGCGGTCGTCGCGGCGGTGGGCGAGGGCATGCGCGGCACACCCGGGATCGCCGCGAAGGTCTTCGCGGCCGTCGCGCGCGCGAAGGTGAACGTCGAGTCGATCGCGCAGGGCTCGTCCGAGTGCAACATCTCGTTCGCCGTAGACGAGCGGGACCGCGTCGCGGCGGTGCGCGCGCTCCACAAGGTGGTGGGGTGAACACGGTCTCCGTCTTCGCCCCTGCCTCCGTCGCGAACTTCGGGGTCGGCTTCGACGTCCTCGGTGCCGCGCTGGACGGGCCGGGAGACGTCGTCACGGCCCGGTTCGCCTCGACTCCCGGTGTGCGCGTCCTCGCCATCACGGGCGACGGAGGGCGCTTGCCGCTCGATCCGCGCCGCAACACTGCCGCCGTGGCCGCCGCCGCGGTCCTCGCGGAATGCGACGGTCGTGGGCGAGGACTGGCGCGCGGGATCGAGCTCTCCCTCGAGAAGGGCCTGGCCCTTTCGAGCGGCCTTGGGTCGTCCGCTGCTTCCGCCGCCGCCGGAGCCTTGGCCGTGGGACTGCTCCTCGGCGTGACCGACCGACACCGGCTGCTCCTCGCAGCGCTGAAGGGCGAGCGCGCGGCCGACGGCTCGTGGCACGGCGACAACGTCTTCGCGTCGCTCCTCGGAGGGATCGTCCTCGTGCCGTCGTCCGATCCCCATGGCGCCCTCGAGCCCGTTTCGCTGCATGTACCGCTGAGACTTCGTCTGATCCTCGTGCAGCCGGCGCTCGAGCTGCCCACGCGCCGCGCGCGCGGCGTGCTGCCGAAGACGATTTCGATGGCCGCTCACACCGCCCACGCGGGCGCGCTCGCGCGTCTCGTCCTCGCACTTTCCACGGGCGATCTCGCGGCGGCGGGCGCGTGCCTTCTCGCGGACCGCCTCGTCGATCCGAGCCGCCTTCCGCTCGTCCCGGGCGGGCGCGCCGTCCTCGACGCGCTCCTCAGGGCGGGCGCGCACGGCGCCTGTCTCGCGGGGGCCGGGCCCTCGCTCGTCGCTCTGACCGAAGAGTCGGCCGATACGGAGAGGATCTGCCGGTCCGCGGTGGCCGCATGGAAGCGATCGGGGGTCGCGGCCCGCGCCCGCGTCCACCGGCTCGACCGCCGTGGAGCCCGGCTCGTCCGGCGCGCCCGGACGAGAGCTTGAGGCGCGCATGAAGGGCCTGTCTTCCTTCAAATGCGTCGCCTGCGCGGCGTCGTTCCCCCTCGCCGAGGCGCGCACGGCCTGTTCCCTTTGCGGCTCTCTCCTCGACGTCGTCTCCGACCTCCACGCGTTCGGCCGGACGGGTGCCGCGTGGCAGGACATCTTCGACAGGCGACGCGCGGCGCCGCATTCGGAGGCGTCGCGGCCCTTCGAGACAAGCGGCGTCTGGCGCTTCCGGGAGCACGTGCTCCCGGACCTTCCTGAGAGCGGCATCGTGAGCAAGCCCGAGGGGGCGACGCGGCTTTACGCAGGCGGCGCTCTCGGCGAGGAGCTCTCCCTCGCGCGGCTCTTCGTCAAGCACGAGGGCGAGAACCCGACCCTTTCCTTCAAGGACCGCGGCATGACGGTCGGCGTGTCGTGGGCGCGCGCGTGCGGATTCTCGACCGTCGCGTGCGCCTCGACGGGCGACACCTCGGCGGCGCTCGCGGCGTACGCCGCCGCGGTGCCCGGCATGCGCGCCGTCGTCCTCCTGCCGCAGGGAAAAATCACGGACGAACAGCTCAGCCAGGCGCTCGCATACGGGGCGACGACGCTCGGCCTCGATACGGATTTCGACGGCTGCATGCGCCTCGTCGACGAGCTGACCGCCGCGCGGCCGGTCTTCCTCCTCAACTCGAAGAACGCCGTGCGGATCGAAGGGCAGAAGACGATCGGGTGGGAGGCCGTTCAGGATCTCGGCTGGCGCGTCCCCGACTGGATCGTCATGCCGGTGGGAAACGCGGGCAACCTGTCGGCGATCGGCAAGGGCCTGAGGGAGTGGCTCGACCTCGGCGTGATCGGCAAGAAGCCGCGGCTCGCGGGCATCCAGGCCGCCGCCGCGGATCCCTTCTACCAGTCGTACCGGGAAGGCTTCGTAGAACGCGTCACGCGCGTCGCGGACGACACGGCGGCCTCGGCGATCCGCATCGGCGCGCCCGTGTCACACCCGAAGGCCGAACGCGAGATCCGTTTCTTCGACGGCGTCGTCGAGAGCGTCACGGAGCCCGAGCTCCTCGACGCGTTCGCGCTCGCGAACCGCCACGGCTTCGCGATCTGCCCGAACTCGGCGGTCGCGCTCGCGGGAGCCGCGAAGCTGCGGCAGGCGGGCGTGATCAAGAAAGACGACCTCGTCGTCGTCGTCGCGACCGCGCACGCGCTGAAGTTCTCGGGAACGATGTCGGCGTACCACCGTGGCGGCGGGCGCCTCGCGAACCCGCCGCGCCTCCTGCCGGCGACGCTCGACGCGATCCTCGCGGCGCTCGGCTGACGCCGTCCGCGGCTCACCGGCTGCCGGCGGTGCTCCCCTAAACGTTGTCCGACTGGCTCTCGCGCGCGAAGCTGCGGATGAGCATGAGCGTTGTCGTGCCGATCTCGAATTCCGTGCGGTTGTCGAGCTCGGCCCGGTTTACGCGCTGGTCGTTCACGTAGGTGCCGTTCGTGGAGTTCAGATCCACGACGAAGGTGTGCTCGTCCATGACCTCGATCGCCGCATGCTGGCGTGAGCACTGGATGTCCGCGACGACGATGTCGGCGTTCGCGCGCCCGATGACGACCCGCGGTTTGTCGATCTCGAAGATCCGTCCCGAGTCCGGACCGGAGATGCACGCGAGCGAGAGGCGTTGGTCGGCTGGCAGCCGGAGCTGCCGCGCCGGGTTTCTGAGGGCGCCTGTAATCGGCACCCGGTCGGTCGTGCCGGCGGCTTCGGGCATTCCGATCGGCCCCGTTCCTTCGGACGCGAGCGACGTTAACGGCATGACCACGCGCGCGGGCGCTCCCGGAACGCCGGCCAGCGGGTTATTGTGCTTGCGGGCCTTGGAGAGCGCCGTTTCGTCCAGGGAAAACTCGTCCGGGGACGGGCCGGCCGCGGAGCGCGCCGGTGAAGCGGCGGGAACGGGTGACACCGCCGGATTGCGGATTTCGAAGACCGTCGTGCACTTCGTGCACTTGATTTTCTTCACGGACGCGACGCCGAAACGCGACTCGTCGTAATGGTAGCGGGCCTGACACGACGTGCACTGAATGATCACGCGAGGAAACTCCCGGTCGAAAGCACGGACGACGCCATTAGAGCGTGTCCGGCATCGCCGATCAAGCCCGTACGGTTTCTCGGGCGCGCGCCACGACGCGCGGAACCGCCTCGAGGAGCCGGTCGATGTCGTCTTCGCGCGAGTCGCGCCCGAACGAGAACCGGAGCGTTGCCTTGGCTTCCGCGGGCGAGAGGCCGAGGGCGAGTAGGACGCGGCTGGGAGAGGTCGTGCCGGCATGGCAGGCCGAGCCCGCCGAGACCGCGATCCCGTCGAGATCGAGCGCCGCGACGAGCGTTTCGGCTTCCGTGCCGGGAAAGACCGCCGACGTGGCGGTCGGGAGGCGGCAGCCGTTCGCGGCGTGTATCCGGGCGCCTGGCACGCGAGCGAGCAGGCCGGCCTCGAACCGGTCGCGCAGGCCGGCGAGGCGCGCCGCTTCGGATGAAAGTCGCGCCGAGGCGAGCCGGATCGCCGCGCCGAGACCCACGATCCCCGCGACGTTCTCGGTGCCGCCGCGCCGGCCGCGCTCCTGCCCGCCGCCGGCGGCGAGAGGCTGAAGCCGGACCCCCTTGCGCACGAAGAGGGCGCCGGCGCCCTTCGGGCCGCCGAACTTGTGGGCGGTGAGCGCGAGGAGATCCACCCCGAGCGCCCGCGCGTTCACGGGAATCTTCCCGACAGCCTGAACGGCGTCCGTGTGGACGACGGCCCCACGAGCGTGGGCCGGCGCCACGAACGCGGCGAGCGTGTCGAAGACGGCACCCGTCTCGTTGTTCGCGAGGATGATGGACAAGAGCGCCGCGGTTGCGGTCTCGCAGGCCGCGTCCAGGGCCGCTGCCGCCGGCACGCCGCGGGCGTCCACCGGAAGCTCCACGGGCTCGAAGCCGTCCGCGCGAAGCGAGAGCGCCGCTTCCCGGACCGCCGCGTGCTCGGCGGCCGTGAAGAGAACGCGCGTGCGCGCGGGATCGGTCTCGCGGGCCGCGCGGGCGCCCCCGCGCACGGCGAGGTTGTCGGCCTCGGTGCCGCCGGAGGTGAACACGATCTCGGAAGGCTCCGCGCCGAGCGCGACCGCGACTTCGGCGCGGGCCGTCTCGACCGCTTCGCGCGCGGCCCGGCCGGGACCGTGGGTGGACGAGGGATTCGCCGAAAGGCCCTCCAGCCACGGGCGCATCGCCGCGAAGACCTCGGGGTCGAGGGGCGTCGTGGCGTGGTGGTCGGCGTAGACGAGGCGAGCGTCGGCGATCAAGAAATCGAACCTCCGGACGGCCGATTGTAGGGTCCGGGGACGCCCGGAAAGCGATTGCCGGGGGGCCCGGACGTAATAAAAGGACGTCGAGACGTGGAATCTGTCTTGCGAGCGTTTGCCGGGGAGAGGCTCGCCGACGGAGAATCGGAGCTTCCACCGGAGGTCGGGATGCGGTCGGGCCGGTCGTTCTTGGGAGTCGTCGCCCTCCTGGCCGCTGCCCGGCTGGGGGCCGACGGCCCTCCTGGCTCGCCCACACCCGCGCCGTCTGCGCCTCTCACGGCGCCCCCGCTCGTAGCCGTGAATCCGCCGGCTCCCGCGCCCCAGTTGGCCCGTGGCCCGGAAGCGATCAAGCTCTTCGGGCGCCTGGACGACGATCGGTCGACCGTGTTCATCGCATCGGGGACGCCGGACGCACGCGTGACGGTGCGCTGCCCCGACACGTTCCGCACGCTCGAGATCTGGACGTACCTCGAGCACCCGACGCTCGGGAAGAACGCCCGCATCGTGTTCTATCCGGAGTCCCCGACCGGAACCTACCGCTACTGGACCGTGCTCGAGGGTGAAGGCGTTCTCCTCGCGCCGGCGGCGAAGGGAGGGCTCGCGGCGGTCGAGGCGGCGCCCGGCGCCTGCGCGGACGCGCTCCTCGTCGTCTCGGCCGTGAAGGACGTCACGCGGCGTCAGGGCGACAACAACGGCGGCCTCGCCGAGCGCGGCGCCCTTGCCGTGCCGCACCTGCTTCCTCCGGCCGGCGCGAAGGTGGAGGCGCCTCCGCCGCTCCTCGTCTCGAACAAGCCGCTCACGGGGAAAGAGCGCAAGAAGCTCATGGCCGAGACGCCGGAGAAGTACCGGCAGTTTCTCACGGACGTGGAACCGATCATCACGGACGTCGAACGCGACACGCTGCTCAAGCTCGGCGAGGACTATCAGCGCGAGCACTTCCTCGACGACTTCTGGAAGCGTCGCTCGCTCGCGCCGGACGGGATGCGCATCGCGTTCAGGGACATCTACGAAATGCGTCTCCAGCAGGCCAAAGAGCGCTTCCGGAACACGAATACGGACCAGGGCCGCATCTATCTCGTGAACGGGCCGCCGGACGGCATCAAGAAGATCGACTGCCAGGACATCTACTGGCCGATTCAGATCTGGTACTACGAGCGGCTCGAGTCGCTTCGCCTCTCGAAGGTCCTGCTCCTCTTCTACCAGCCGTTCGG
>Ga0207932_1000079_pt1 | contig 30524 bp, 30 predicted proteins | sample NGESurdeep092012_FD_184480 | JGI IMG/M metagenome (GOLD analysis project Ga0207932, IMG submission 184480) | Arctic peat soil microbial communities from Barrow, Alaska - NGEE Surface sample 415-2 deep-092012 (SPAdes) | ecosystem: Environmental > Terrestrial > Soil > Wetlands > Peat ...
GGCCTGCAAGGCACGGTCCACTTCGTTTCGCTCGCCCTCCCGCTGGCGCTGGCAGGGCTGGGATTCGGCATCGTCGTCGTGCCGATCACCTCGGTGGCCCTGGCCGTGATCCCGCCGGAGCGCTCGGGCATGGCGGCGTCGGCGACCACGACCAGCCGCCAGATGGGCTCGGTCGTCGGTGTCGCCGTCCTCGGCTCGATGGTCAACGGCAATCTGACGGTGGGCCTCGCCCACCGCTTGGCCGAGCTCGGCGTGCCGACAGCCTTCCAGGGCATCGTCATCAACGCCGTCGAGACGGGTCAGGTGCCGAGCGGCGGCAGCGGCGGCGCGGCGAGCGCCGAGCAGGCCTTTGGTCCCATCGTCGCCAAGGTCATCGACGCGGCGATGAATGCCTTCCATTCGGGGCTGGATATCTCGCTGACCGTGGCCGGTATCGTCATCCTTGCCGCCGGCCTTGTCGCCACGCTCACCTTGTCTCCGACGCGCAGCATCGGCGACGTCGTCGACTGACGCGCAAGCCAACTCGTTTCTCATCACTCGTTTCGGGAACAACCGCGTGACAGCGCTCTGCGCCGATACCGAAACGAGGAGCGATCATGACCACCATGGAAGAATCGATTGAGATCGGTTGCCCGCCCGATGTGACCGAGGACGACCTGAGGAACTACTTCTTTCGCCGTGCCGTCGGCCGGTACGGGGCCCCGGACACCGGAGCAATCTGGAACCCAAGTGACGACGTGATTGTCGACGGCACATTCGCCTACACGCCGACGGCGAACGGAGGCACAGGGCTCACCGTCACGATCACGTACGATGCTGCCGAGCTCGCAGCGGACGGCGGCGACGAGGCGAGCTTGCGCACGCTGGTCCGGGCGCATCTGACTCACATCCGGGGCTACTGTCTGATGCGCCGCGCCGCCGCATAGCGCGGCGACGCTCGCGCGGATGAGCACGCCGGTTGTCTTGCCGGGCGCGGCGGCCGGCCGGACGCTCGCAGCCAAAGTGGTGTCGTGGCGGGGCGCGGTCGATAATGACAACATGATGAGCGACCCGTCTGCCGCCGGATGACCGCGTCCGCCTGTCCGTTTCTGCACCTCGAGAAGACGGGCCACCGTCGCGTCGGTCCCGACTTCGAGATCGCGCCGGACTTCGTGATGAGCGAGTCCTGGTGGTGTCGGCACCCGTTCCACGGCATCCCGCTCCGGCTCGGCGTCACCAGGGGCGAGGCGCTCGAACAGTGCGCTGCGTGTACGTTGCCGGTCGAGACCCCGACGAAGTGAGCGCCGCCGGCCGGGTGCGGCCCTAGACGAAGGTTCCATTTCGCTGTGCGGTGGGGTGGCCGAATACTGTGACGACAGGGCCGACCACCCCTCTCAGCATGACTCGCCAGGCTGTGCTTACCCCGGTCGGCCCTTTCTTCTTGCTCTCATTCGTGGCCGCGCCCGCTGAGACCGGGCCGCGCACGGCTCCGCCGCGCCCGCTCGCAGGACTCCTGTTGCCAATATCGAATACAGCGGCGGGGGTTGCCGCCCACGACTGTGTTCCTTTTGGCTCGCTCGCTTCGATCGCACACAACGGCAACCCCCTCTGGCATTCTCGCCGCCGCGCCGCCGGGTTTACACGGCGCGGCGCGGCTGCCATGATGACGGCGTGCTCTGCATCCGCGTCACCCTCCACACGCTCATCACACCCTCAAGCCCGTGGCGGCACCACATGGTGAACGCCGCGCAGGTGCTCGACGACCCTGTGCAGAACCCTAGTGGGAGCGACCAGGCTGCCGCGCACTGCCCTCAGGGATCGATCTCCCCACACATGTCCTGCCTGGTTGACATGCGGCGCGAGCCGTCTAAAGTGCCACTTTGGCCGTCGGCGACAGCGATTGGAGCCTCTGCCTGATGATCGTCTTCGAGAACGTCACCAAGATCTACGACCCGGACGTCATCGGCCTCGCGGACAACACCTTCCACATCCAGAAGGGCGAATTCGTCTTCCTCGTCGGGCCGTCGGGCTCGGGCAAGTCGACTCTCATCAGGCTGGTGCTCAAGGAACTGGAGCCCACCGAGGGGCGCATCCTCGTCGCCGGCCGCAACCTCGGCACGTTGCGGCGCAGTAAAGTGCCTCTGTTGCGACGCAACATCGGCTGCGTGTTCCAGGACTTCAAACTGCTGCCCACCAAGACCGTGTACGAGAACGTCGCCTACGCTCTCGAGGTGGTCGGCGAGCACCGCCGTGCGATCCGTCGCAAGGTGCCCGAGATCCTCAGCCTCGTCGGGCTCGGCGACAAGATGAACAGCCTGCCCAACGAGGTCTCCGGCGGCGAGCAGCAGCGCGTCTCCGTCGCCCGGGCTTTCGTCAACCATCCGCCGCTGCTGCTCGCCGACGAGCCGACCGGCAACATCGACCCCGAGACCTCGATCGGCATCATGCAGCTTCTTCTGCGCATCAACCGCACGGGCACCACGGTGGTCATCGCCACGCACGACCGCGACATGGTCAACCGCATGCGCAAGCGCGTCTTCGCGCTCGACGCCGGGCGCATCGTGCGCGACGAGCGCCGCGGCGCCTACGACGAGCCCGCCGAGGAGGTGACCGATGAGGCTTAGCTTCTTCCTCGGCGAGGCGCTCGGCTCGCTCAAACGCAACTGGGTGATGACGATGGCGGCGGTGCTGACCGTGTTCACGTCGATGGCGATCCTCGGTTCCGTGCTGGTCACCGACAAGAACCTGAACCAGGGCACCACGGCGCTCAAGAACCGCGTCGAGATCAGGATGTTCCTCAAGGACGCGGTGCTCGGCACCCCTACGCAGCAGGCGCTCGAGACCATGATCGCTCACGACAGCCAGGTGAAGCGGTTTGAATTCGTCTCCAAGGAAGCTGCGCTGCAGTGGGTCAAGGACAACATGGGTTCCGAGGTCGTCCAGTTCCTGAACACCAACCCGCTGCCCGCCTCGTACAACGTGTATGTGAAGAACGCGGGCCAGATCGAGCAGGTCGCCACCAGGTACTACAACAACCCCGCGATCGACGAGGGCGGAGCCACAGCGGACAAGCCTCATCCCGGTGTCACGTTCGCCAAGGAGACCGTGCGCAAGATGCTCGGCACGATCAACCTCATCGAGAAGGGCATGTGGGGGATCACGGCGATATTTGCACTCGCCGCGCTGCTGCTCATCTCGACGACCGTGCGCCTCTCGATCTTCGCCCGCCGCCGGGAGATCGAGATCATGCGTCTCGTCGGCGCCACCAACTGGTTCATCCGCTGGCCGTTTGTGCTCGAGGGCTTCGTCACGGGTCTGGCGGGGTCGTTGCTCGCGACCGCCGGCATCTGGGTGCTCAACCTGGCGATCGTCAGCTGGATCAAGACTTCCGGCATCGGCTATCTGCACCCCGTCGATTATCCGATCATCTGGGGAGGCGGCAGGCCCGGGCTGCTGGTCATACTGGGCGGCTTGGGTGCCGTGCTCGGCGGCGTCGGCGGCGGTTTCGCCCTGCGCCGCTACCTCAGGGTCTAGGTCCGGGGCCGCCTGTGGCGGCGGCGGGGCTACAGGAAAACCCCGCTGGGCCGAAGAACTAGGCTAGAACCATGCGCAGACTCCTGACATTCGCGCTTCTCGTGATCGCGGCCGGCTTTGCGCTCGCGCTGCCGGCGACGCGTTCTGTGGCGCTCACACCCGCCGACGCCCGCAGCCAATACCGCGAAGACCAGAAGCGGCTCGGCGACGCGCGCCACCGCATCGAGCAGTACAAGCAGCGCGAGCAGGGGCTCAACGGTGAGATCGCGGCGCTCGACACGCGCCTCGCCGCGATCGACACGCAACTTGCCGACATGCAGACGAAGATCGCCGGCGTACAGACCGACCTCGCGACGACCAAGGTCAAGCTCGCCGAGAAGCGCGCCGAGCTCGAGCTCAAGAGACAGGAGCTGGCGGCGGCCAAGGCGCGCCTTGCCTGGCAGGAGACGGTCTTCAAGGACAGGCTCGTCCAGGTCTACAAGGCCGGCGGCGTCTCGTTCATCGACGTGCTCGTCAACGCCAGGGGGTTCGCCGACCTGGTCGAGCGGATGAAGCTCGCCGGCGAGCTCGTCGGCAGTGACGACGCAATGGTCGGCGCGTTGCAGGCGGCACGCGACGACGTCGCCGCCGAGGAACAGGCCACCGCGGCTGACGAGGCCGAGATCGCGGCGATGGCGACCAAGCTACAGAAGCAGAGCGACCGCTTGGTCGCACTGCAGGCCGCGATGACGGCCACGCAGGCCGAGGCGCTGGCGGCACGCCAGAACAAGTCGCAGACGCTGGCGGTGGTGGCCACCAACCGGCAGGACTGGGAGGCGCAGCAACGCCAGCTCATGGCCGAGAGCGCCCAGCTCGCGGCGATCATCAAGGGCGACTCCGGCAGCAGCGGCGGCAGCAAGAGCACCGGCAGCATGGTGTGGCCGGTGAACGGTCCGATCACGTCGCCGTTCGGCTGGCGTACGAATCCGATCTGGAACACCCGCGAGTTCCACACCGGCATCGACATCGGCGTGCCGGAGGGCACGCCGATCGTCGCCGCCGACGGCGGCACCGTGATCTCGACGTCGTGGTGGGACGGTGGCGGCAACGTGACCGTCATCCAACACGCGAACAACATCGCCACGGTCTACATGCACCAGGCATCGTTCGCCGTCAGCACCGGCGCCGTGGTCACTCGCGGTCAGGTGATCGGCTACGTCGGCATGACCGGGGCGACAACCGGGCCGCACCTGCACTTCGAGGTGCGCGTCAACGGCAACCCTGTCGACCCGATGGGCTATCTGCCGTGATCACGCGGTGCGCGGCGGCGTTGTGTGTTGAAGCCCGCCGCCGCGCCCACTACCATAGGGTGTAGTGCGCAACTTCAGAACAACCCTCCTGCTGTTCCTGATCCCGCTCGCCTTCGCGGCAGGGTTCGCGCTCGACTATGCGATGCGGCCGGCGACGGCTAAGCTCGGCCCGGCGGAGGCACAGAGCGCCGCCGATGCCGCCCGGCTCGAACAGACGATCATCAACCAACTCCAAGCTGAGTACTACAAGCCGGTCGACGTCGGCAAACTCGCGCGCGCCGGCGTCGACGGTTTGCTCAAGTCGCTGCACGACCCCTACACCGTCTATATGGACCCCCAAGAGACGCAGGCGCTCAAGGAAGAGCTGACGGGGGCTTATGCCGGCATCGGCGCGTACATGGCGCAGCGCAGCAAGCAGGTCATCGTCACCGGCTTCCTGCCGGGTTCGCCGGGCAAGACGGCTGGCCTCAAGCCCGGCGACGCGATCGTCGCCGTCGACGGCCAGCCCACCGCCGGTCTCACACTCGAGCAGGCGGTCGCCAAGATCAAAGGAGCAGAAGACACGCAAGTCCATCTGAAGGTGCGCCGCAAGGGCGCCGCCGGGTTGCTCGACTTCACGATCACACGTCGCGTGATCCAGATCCCGGAGACGCGTACCAGGATGTTGCACGCGGGCGCTGTGCAGGTCGGCTACGTGCAACTCTTCCAGTTCGCCCAGGGTGTCGGGGAGACCGTCGGTAACGAGGTCACGAGGCTCGCGTCGCGTGGCGCCGAGTGGATCGTCCTCGACCTGCGCTACGACGGCGGCGGACTCTTCGACGAGGGCATCAATGTGGCCGGCGACTTCCTCAGCGGCGGGGTCGTCGTCTCGACCAGCAGTCTTCACTCGCCCGAGCAGGTGTTCAAGGCCAGCGGCGACCCCGTCACGGCGCTGCCGATGGTCGTGCTCGTCAATCAGTATTCGGCGAGCGCCTCGGAGATCGTCACCGGGGCGCTGAAAGACAATCATCGCGCGACGATCATCGGCACGCGCACCTTCGGCAAGGGCCTCGTGCAGACCAACATCTACTTCACCAACGGCGCCAGCTTCAAGCTGACCACAGCCGTGTACCTGACGCCGAACGGCACCGACATCAACAAGCGCGGCATCACGCCCGACGTCGTCGTCGCGGACAACCTCAAGACCCGCAAAGACGAGCAGCTCGCCGCCGTCCTGCGCTTCATCACCGCGCACAAGTAGGCCGCGGTGAAGCACCCGCCCGCAGCCGCTGCCGAACCGCGGCCTTTTCGCGTCGCGCGCTGGGGCAAGTTCTGGTCGCTCGAGCCACTCTTCGCCGACGAGCGCGCGTATCTGGTCGCCAAGGGCCACCGGCAGCCGCGCCTCGACGAGCTCGTGCTCGCTGTGCCGGCGCATGGCAACCGCTGGCAGATCGTGGCCTCGCTGGGCATGGCCGGCGAGCTCGACGCCGTGCTGCGCGCGCTGCTCTACGCCGAGCGCATCCGTCAGGGGTTCGACGACGACGTGACGGCGGCGGCGGCGGCCGCCGGGTCGCGCGCCGCGCGACCGGACGCCGGCCGCCGCGATCTCACGGCGCTGCCGACATTCACGATCGACCCCGACACGGCGCGCGACTTCGACGACGCGATCTCGGTCGCGCGCGAAGGCTCCGGCTACCGGGCGCACGTGCACATCGCCGACGTCTCGTACTTCGTCGACGCCGGCGGCCCGATCGACGGCGAGGCACGGGAGCGCACGGCGAGCGTGTACCTGCCGCTCTGGGCCGAGCCGATGCTGCCCGAGCAGCTCTCCGCCGATCTCTGCAGCCTTCGTCCCGGTGAGCCGCGCAAGTGCATCACCGTCGAGTTCACATTCTCGGCCGAGGGCGAGCGCACTGGTGTGGAGTTCTACCGCTCGCTGATCCGCAGCGACGATCGCCTCACCTACGGCTTCGTCGACGGCGTGCTCGAGGCGGCGGGCGCGCCGCCGGGCGGGAGCGCGACAAGGGGCGGCGAGCCGGGCGGCGCAGCCGCCGATCTCGCCGCCCGCATCGCGCTCGCCCACGAGCTCGCCGATAGGCTCCGCCGCCGACGCTTCGCTCGCGGTGCTCTGCAGATCGGCTCGTTCGAGCCCGAATACCGGTTCGCGGCCGACGGCCGCCTCATCGGCGCCGTCGGCCGCCCGGAGAGCGCGTCACACAGCCTCGTCGAAGAGTTCATGCTCGCCGCCAACGAGGCTGTCGCCGGCTTTCTCAGCGCGCGCCGGGGGCACGCCATCTACCGCGTGCACGAATCGCCCGACGCGACCAGCGCCGAGGCACTGATGGCGACGATGGAGGAGCTCTCGGTGCCGACGCCGTCGCTGCCGACCGGCGGCAAGGCATCCGCGGCGCAGGTCGCGGCAGCGTTGCGCCGTCTGAGTGAGATCATCGCCGAGGTGAGCGCTCGCGAGGGCCGTGGCCGCCTCGCCTTCCCGCAGTTGCTGCTGCGCTCGCTCAAGCAGGCTTACTACGCGCCCGAGAACCTCGGCCACTTCGGTCTGGCGAGCGCCGGCTACCTGCACTTCACCTCGCCGATTCGGCGCTACCCCGACCTCGTCGTGCACCGGGCGCTGCTCAAGCAACTGGGGCTCGACGGCGCCGAGATGAGCGACGGTGAGCTCGCCGCCGTCGCGTCACACTGCTCGACGCAGGAGCGCACGATCGCCAAGCTCGAGCTCAAGGCCGACGACATCGCGCTCGCATTCCTGCTCGACCAGCGTCTCACCGCCGGAGGGTGGGACGAAGTGTTCGCCGGCGAGATCATCGGCTCGATCGGCGGCGGACTGTTCGTTCATTTCGGCGGCGCCTTCGAGGGCTACCTGCCGGTGCGCAAGCTCGGCGACGAGTGGTTCGCGGAGAGCACGCAGGGCAGCGCCCAGGTGGGTGCCGTCAGCGGCCACCGCTATCGTCTCGGTGACGACATCGCCGTGCGCGTCAATCGTATCGACAAGCTCAACGGCAAGGTCGATCTGCTGCCGGCGGGGGAGGGCGGCAGGGGGCGCGCCGCGCGTAGCGACAGGCGCGCCGGCCGCATGCCGATCGGTAAGCACAAGGGCGGACGGGCGCGCGGCGGGCGCCGCCGTCCCGGCGTTGCCCCAGCCGCGCGCCCGCAGCGGTAGGAGTAGGCTTGTCGCGGCAACAGTCCCGGGAAGAGGCCCCGCACGATGGTCCGTGAGACAGGCATAAAGCAGGTGGCTGCCAATCGCAAGGCGTACCACGACTACTTCGTCGAGGAGACCTACGAGGCCGGCCTGGCGCTGGTCGGCACCGAGGTCAAGTCGCTGCGCGACGGGCGCATCAACCTGCGCGACAGCTTCGCCGAGATCCGCGGCCACGAACTCTACTTGGTCGGCGTGCATATCAGCCCGTACGCGCAGGGAAATCTGGCCAACCACGATCCGCTGCGTGCGCGCAAGCTGCTGCTGCACGCGCGCGAGATCGACCGCATCATCGGCAAGGTCAACGAACGGGGCTACACGATCGTGCCGACCAAGGTCTACTTCAAGGGGTCGCGCGCCAAGGTCGAGATCGGGCTGGCGCGCGGCAAACGCCAGTACGACAAGCGTGCCGACCTCGCCAAGAAGGACGCGCAGCGCGACATGGAGCGTGCACTGCGCTCGCGCGGGGAATAGCTGCCAGGAGATCTGCGGCGACGACGGGAGGGGCTCATGGAACTGCTCACTGCGGCGGAGATCGAAGCGGCCTTGGCCGATCTGCCCGACTGGGCGCGCGAGGGTGATGCTCTAACGCGCACCTTCCGCCTCAACGACTTCGTCCACGCGGTCGATTTCGTCAACGTCGTTGCGGAGGCGGCAGAGGCGATGGGCCATCACCCCGACATCGACATCCGCTACAACAAGGTGACGCTGCGTCTCTCGACCCATAGCGCCGGTGGCCTCACAGCGAAAGACGTCGACCTGGCGCGACGGATCGAGCACCAGGCGTAGGCGGTGGCCCCGGCGAGGCTGTCGGGCCGCCGCCGAACCGCCGTGCTAGAATGGCCTACCCGAGTGCCCTCGTAGCTCAGGGGATCAGAGCGCGCGCCTCCGGAGCGCGAGGTCGTAGGTTCGAATCCTACCGGGGGCACCAGCGTCCTTCCCGTCGCCAGAAGTGAGCGTGTGAGCCCGAGACCCCTCGTCAGGCCGTATGCCGCCCTTGTCGCGATGACGTTCGCGTTCGGCCTCTCCTTCGTCTCCACCAAGTTCGCGCTGCGCGGGTTCGAGCCGCTGCTGATCGCGCTGATCCGCTTCGCCCTTGCCGGCGCGATCCTGTGGACGATCTGGTGGCTGCGGGCCGAGCGCGAGCGCGCCACGCGAGCGGAGCTCGCGCGGCTCGCCGCGCTCGGCTTCGTTTCGCTCACCGTCTACTTCACGTTCGAGAACATCGGCATCGCGCACACGAGCGCCAGCGAGGCGGCGATCCTGATCGCCGCGATCCCGATCTTCGTCAACATCCTCAACGTGTTCACGCTCAAGGAGCACAATTCGGCGCTCGAATGGACCGGCATCGCCCTCTCGTTCGCCGGCGTCGTGCTGCTCATCCAGTTCGGCAACGGCAGCGGCGGCGGCACGCTCTTCGGCAACCTGCTGGTGCTCGCGGCATCGCTCTCGGCGGCGGTGTACAACGTCATGGCCCGCCGCCTGCTCGTGAGCCGCTCGGCGCTCTTCGTCACCGCCTTCCAGAACCTCTTCGGCGCGCTCTTCATGCTGCCGCTGGCGGTGGTCGAGCTGCTCGTCGTCGGCGTACGCCGGCCGACGGTCCCTGCCGTGATCGGTCTGGCCTACCTGACGCTCTTCTGCTCGGTGCTCGCCTACCTGTTGCTCAACTACGCGTTCCGCTTCATCGAGGCGAGCAAGGCAAGCGTCTTCACGAATCTCGTGCCGGTGATCGCCGTCGCCGCCGCGTACGTGATGCTCGGCGAGCGTTTCACGGCGGGGCAGCTGGCGGCGGCAGTGGTGGTCGTGGTCGGCGTGTGGCTGACGAACCGCGGAGGACGGGCGTCTAGAAGTCCATCGGCAGGATGAGATCGTCCTGCAGCGCGGCGACGAGCTTGCGGCCCTCTTCCTCAAAGCTCCGACGGGCGAGATCCTCGGCCAGCCGCGCGATCTCCTGCGCGCCGCTGTAGAGGGTGCGGTTGAACTGCTCGATGCCCTCGCGGCTGAGGTTGACGTGGCGCACGATCTCGCAGTTCGGGCAGCGCAGGTCGACGCGCCACAGCGTCTCACCGGTGCGGCTCCAGTCGAAGGGGTAGACGAGCGTGCTGGCGCACAGCGGACAGGTGCTCGCGGCGGTGGGGTCGGCGGGCGCGAGCTCGGGCGCGGCGGTGAGCACCGGGGCGGCGACCGGCTGTGTCTGGCCGGATGCCGCCGCCCGGTGGCGGACGGCCGGGATGGCCTGTCGGTGCTCGTCTCGGTCGAAGACGAGCATCTCGACGGCCATCCCGTCCGGGAAGATGAAGAGCTCTATCTTGTACTCGTCCGCCATGGTGCTTGTTCGCCTCTCATCGGCTCGTGGAGACTCTGTCTCCACACTTCTGTTATCGGAATCGAGACCGGCGCGCTTGAGCTTGTGCGGCGTTGTCACGGTCTGTTTCTGGACACCCTTGCGACGGGCGGGGGATAATACCGGGACCCCGGCGACCGGAGGCGAAGACTCGTGCCCGACAATCCCCAGACAAACGCCGACCTGAGCGCCCTGCCGATCGGCATGTTCGACTCGGGCGTCGGCGGGCTCACCGTGCTGCACGAGTGTCTCGTGACGATGCCCCAGGAGGACTTCGTCTACTTCGCCGATACAGCGCGCTTTCCGTACGGTGAGAAGACGGCGGCGGAGCTCGAACTCTTCGCCGGGCAGATCGCCGCCTTCCTCGAGCGGACCGGCGTGAAGCTCATCGTCGCCGCCTGCTACTCGGCTACGTCGGCGGCCCTGCCGATGCTCCAGGAGCGTTTCTCGACACCGATCGTCGGCGTGGTCATGCCGGGAGCGCGAGCCGCTGTACAGAGCTCGCGCTACCGCCGCATCGGCGTGATGGCCACCGAGGCGACTGTCGCCAGCGGAGCCTATGCGCGCGCGATCCACAGCCTCGATTCGGGGGCCGAGGTCATCCAGCAGGCGTGCCCGGGCCTCGTCACGTTCATTCAGGACGGCGATATCGCCAGCCAGGAGCTCACCGACTCGGTGCGCGGCTTCACGGCGCCGCTCAAGGAGCGGCGCCCCGACGTCGTGATCATGGGCTGCACCCACTATCCGCTCGTCGCGCCGATGCTTCAGCGGCATCTCGGCCGCGACGTGTCGCTCGTGAACCCCGCGGTCGAGATCGCGCGCGAGGTCGAGGAGACGCTCGCGCGCCAGGGTATCTCCCGCGACGGCGAGCGCGAGGGCACATACAGCTTCTGTTGCACGGGCGACGTGGAGTCGTTCCGCACGGTCGGCGCGCGCTTCCTGCAGATGCCGATCGCCGCTGTGCGGCACGTCTCGCTCGCCGAGCTCGAGGCGGGCGATGAGTAGCCGCACGCTCGCGCGCGCCGCGGTCTTCGCCGCGTTGTACGCCGGCCTCACGCTGGCGCCCGGGCTCAACGGCCTCGCCTACGGGCCGGTGCAGTTCCGCGCCGCCGAAGGGCTGTTGCCGTTCGCCTGCGTCGACCCGGCAGCCGTGCTCGGACTCACCGCCGGCACGGCGATCGCCAACGTCGCCAGCCCGATGGGGATCTACGACGTCATCTTCGGCACGCTGTTCACGCTGGTCGCCGCGGCGATCATGTACCGCACCGGGCTGCGTATCTGGGCACTCGCCGCGCCGGTCGTCGTCAATGGCCTCGGCGTCGGTGCGGAACTCTGGCTCGTGCTGCACTACCCGCTGTGGTCGAGCGTCGGGTGGGTCGCCGCCGGCGAGGCCGGGGTGATGGCGTCGGTGGGGATCGTCGTCTTGCTCCTCGTGCGCCGCTACAAGTCGGTGCTCGGATTGACGGAGTGTGTGACGTGAGGCGGCGCCACGACCGCGGCGCCGCCGCACGTCACACACCGACAAGGAGGCACGCATGAGGACGGAGCGCCAGGCGGACCAGCTGCGTCCGGTGACGATCGACTGCGGCGTGGTCAAGAGCGCCGACGGGTCGGTGCAGATCTGCTTCGGCGACACCAAGGTGATCTGCACCGCCAAGCTCATCGCCGGCGTGCCCGCGTGGCTGCGCAGCTCGGGCTCGGGCTGGCTCACCGCCGAGTACAGCATGCTGCCCGCTTCGACGAGCGTGCGCACGCAGCGCGAGGCCGTGCGCGGCAAGCAGACAGGCCGCACCCAGGAGATCCAGCGTCTCATCGGCCGTAGCCTGCGCTCGGTCACCGACCTGCACATGCTCGGCGAGCGCACCGTCTACATCGACTGCGATGTGATGCAGGCCGACGGCGGTACGCGCACGGCGGCGATCAGCGGCGCCTACGTGGCCCTGTACATGGCGATGGCGAAGGTGCGCGAGACCGAAAAGTTCACGGAGATACCGCTCTTCGACTCGGTCGCCGCCGTCTCGGTCGGCCTCGTCGACGGCAAGCCGCTACTCGACCTCGACTACGAGGAGGACGTGGCCGCGGCGGTCGACATGAACGTCGTCATGACCGGCTCGGGCAAACTGATCGAGGTGCAGGCAACGGCGGAGGGCGAGCCCTTTGCCCGCGACGTCTTCGACCACCTGCTCGACCTCGCCGGCACGGGTATCGCAGCGATCTCCGCCGCGCAGACGGCGGCGATCGCCGCCGTACAGACAGCCGCCGCCGGCGCGTGACGGCCGGGTGATCGCGTGACTCAGTTCGTGCTCGCCAGCGGCAACCTCCACAAGCTGTACGAGTTCCGCGGCATTCTCGTCGAGCACGAGGTGCTGCCGATGCCGGCCGGTGTCGCGCTGCCGCCCGAGGGCGTCACGACCTTTCGCGACAATGCGATGACCAAAGCGCGGGCGCTGGCGGCAGCGGCCATGGCGGCCGGCGGCGCGGCGCCGGGCGCGGTAGCGGACGTCGATCCAGACGCGGCAGCGCCCGCCGCGCCGCTCTTCATCGCCGACGACTCCGGCCTCGAGGTCGAGGCGCTCGACTGGCGGCCGGGTGTGCGCTCCTCGCGCTACGCCGGCGGCGACGGCGACGACGCGGCCAACGTCGCGAAGCTTCTCGGCGAACTCGCCGGCCTGAGCGTCGGCGCCCGACGCGCGCGCTTTGTCTGCTGCATGGCCTGCGTGCTGCCCGACGGCAGAGCGTATGAGAGCCGCGGGGAGTGGTGGGGCGCGATCGCCCCACAGCCCCGCGGCTCCGGTGGCTTTGGCTACGACCCAGTCTTCGTGCCGAAGGGCTCCGACCTGACCGTCGCGCAGTGGTCGCAGGAGCTCAAGGACCGGTCGAGCCATCGCGCGCTCGCCGGCCGGGCGCTGCTCGCGACGCTGGCCGAGGAAGGCGCGCTCGATGGAGCATGATCGCCTGAACCACGGTCTCAAGTCGCGAGCGGCGGCGGTCTCGATCGTCTCCAACTCCGCGCTGATCGTCTTCAAGCTGATCGTCGGCCTCATCTCGGGGTCGATCGCGATCATCTCGGAGGCGCTGCATTCGGGCTCCGACCTCGTCGCCGCGCTGGTCGCCTTCTACTCGGTGCGCAAGGCCGCCAAACCCGCCGACGACTCGCACCGCTACGGTCACGAGAAGGTCGAGAACATCTCCGGGGTGATCGAGGCGCTGCTCATCCTGGCGGCCGCGGCGGTGATCATCGCCGAGGGCGTGCAGAAGCTCATCGACGGCGTGATCATCGACCACGTCTGGCTCGGTGTCGCTGTGATGGGCGCGTCGGCTGTCATCAACCTGTTCGTGTCGATGCGCGTCCTCTACCCGGCGGCGCGCAGCACCGACTCGGCCGCCCTCGAGGCCGACGCCGCTCACCTGCGCACCGACGTCTACACCTCGGTCGGTGTCGCCGTCGGGCTGACGATCGTCAAACTTACCGGCGTCGAGGAGTTCGACCCTATCGCCGCCATCCTCATCGCCCTGCTGATCGTCTACACCGGGGTCACGCTCGTGATCCAGTCGTCACGCGTGCTGCTCGACCAGACACTCCCGGATGACGAGCTGGCACTCATCCGCGACTGCGTCTCCGATCACCGCGGCGACCTCATCTACGGCTACCACAAGCTGCGCGCCCGTCAGGCCGGCAGCCGCCGCCACATCGACCTGCACGTGACCGTCGACGCGGCGATGAGCGTCGCCGAGTCGCATAAGGTGGCCGAGCACATCATGGCCGACATCCGCGCGTGCATTCCCAACTCCGACGTACTCGTGCACATCGAGCCGCGCTCGCACGAGCGCGTCGACGGGAGTTAGGCGGCGATCGAGGTGGCGGGCAACACGGCGGAGGCGACGGCGCGGGCGACATGGGCCAAGTCCGTCGCCGCCTGGTTCTCGATCGCCGCGAACGTCCTGCTGATCATCTTCAAACTGATCGCCGGCTTCCTCTCGGGGTCGATCGGAATAATCTCCGAGGCCCTGCACTCGAGCACCGACCTCATTGCCGCGATCATCGCCCTGGTGTCGGTGCGACGGGCGGCGCGTCCCGCCGACCCGTCGCACCAGTTCGGCCACGAGAAGGTCGAGAACATCTCCGGCGTGATCGAGGGGCTGCTCATCTGGATGGCGGCAGTCGTCATCGTCGTCGAGGCGGTGCGTCATCTCGTCAGTGGCGAGCACCTCGACCACATCGGCGTCGCGATCGCCGTGATGCTCGTCTCGGCCGCAGTGAACGCCGGCCTGTCGGTCTACCTCTACCCGGTGGCGCGGCGCACGGAGTCGGCCGCGCTCAAGGCCGACGCTGCCCATCACCTCACCGACGTCTACACGTCGCTCGGCGTGGCCCTCGGTCTGGCGCTCGCGCAGGCGACCCACAAGACCTACTTCGACCCGATCCTCGCGATCGGCGTGGCGCTGCTCATCATGTGGACGGCGTGGCAGCTCGTCAGCGAGTCAACACGCGTGCTCCTCGACGAGACGCTGCCGGAGTCGGATCTCGTGATCGTCCGCAAGACCGTCGCCGAGCACCGCGGCGAACTCATCGTCGGCTACCACAAGCTGCGCTCACGGCGCGCCGGCAGCCGCCGTCACATCGACCTGCACATCACGGTGGACGGGGCGTTGACGGTGGGGGAAGCGCACGCGATTGCCGAGCACATCACCGCCGACATCGGCGAGAACCTGCCGAACGCCGAGATCCTCGTGCACATCGAGCCCGCCGCGCACGAGCGCGACGACGGCAGCTGAGTCGCGCCCGCCGCTCCGCTCGCCGCTCGGCTCGCCGCCTCGCTCGGTGCCCCGCTAGAGCCCGAACGGCAGCGGCAGGCTCGAGCCGACGAGGATCACGCTCAAGCCGATGAGCAGGATCGAGAACGTCCAGGCGATCGAGTTGTAGATGGGCCCGTTGACGTGCTCGCCCATCACCGAGCGGTCGTTGATCACTTTGAGCACGTAGATCAGGATCACCGGCAGCAGGATGCCGTTCACGTCCTGGCTCAAGAGCATCACCTTGATCAGCGGCAGCCCCGGGATGATCGCCACCAGCGCCGGCACGAAGATGAAGGCGGTCAGCAGGCCGTTGAAGATCGGCGCCTCGGAGAAGCTGCTGTCGAGCCCGCCCTCGAACCCGAACGCCTCGCAGATGGCGTAGGCGGTGGCGAGCGGCAGGATGCCGGCGGCGAGGATCGAGACGTTGAGCAGCCCGATCGCGAAGAGGATGTGTGCGAAATTGCCGGCGAGAGGACCGAGCGCCCTGGCCGCGTCCTGGGCCGTGTTGACGAGGATGTGCCCCTTCCACAGTGTCGCCGCGCAGGCGATGACGATGAAGAAGTCGATCGCGTCGGTGAGAAAGGCGCCGAAGAACACCTCGACCTTGGTGTAGATGTAGTTGCGCACCGAGATCTTCTTGTCGACGACGGTCGCCTGGATGAAGAACTGGCCCCACGGCGTGATCGTCGTGCCGATCGCGGCGATCACGGTGAGCAGCCACGTGGCGTTCCAGGTGACCGAGGGCACGAAGGTGCCGCGCGCCGCCGCGTGCCAGTCGGGGTGGGCGAGCACGCCGGCGATGATGTAGGTGACGTAGATCGTGCAGAGGAAGAGGAAGACCTTCTCGACGCGCCAGTACGAACCGCGCGTGATCAGCACCCACACGGCGAAGGCGACGAGCGGCACGCCGACCCAGCTCGGCACGTGGAACAAGCTCGATCCGGCGGCGACGCCGGAGAACTCGGCGACCGTGGTGCCGAAGTTGGCGATCAGCATGCAGAGCATCGCGAACGCCGTCACCTTGAGGCTGAAGCGCTCGCGGATGAGGGCCGCCAGCCCCTTGCCGGTGACGGCCCCCATGCGCGCGCCCATCTCCTGGGTGACGGCGAGGATCGGCGTGATCAGCAGCAGCACCCAGAGCAGGCTGTAGCCATAGTGGGCGCCGGCGACCGACCACGTCGTGATGCCGCCGGCGTCGTTGTCGGAGTTGGCCGTGATCAGGCCGGGGCCGATCAGCGCCAGAAAGACGAGCAGGCGGGTGCGGCCGATGCGCCGGATGGCGGTCCGGGCGCCCTTGCGGGGGATCTGGGCCGCCATCCTAGTGGAAGATTCTCGGTAGTCGTTTCTTCCAGGCGAGCGGCAGCACCAGGTCGATCGCGTCGTCGATCGTGATGATGCCGTGCAGCACGCCGTCGTCGTCGACGACGGGCAGCGCCAGCAGATTGTACTTGGCGATCAGCTCGGTGATCTCTTCTTCGCTGCCGTTCGTGTGGATCGCGATCGGGTTCTCGCTCATGAAGTCGCGCACTTTGCGGGCGGAGGGCGCCGTGAGCAGGTCGCGCAGCGAGAAGACGCCCTTCAGGTGCTCGCCCCTGTCGACGACGTAGATGTAGTAGATCGTCTCGATGTCCTCGGCCTGGGTGCGCAGCATCTCCAGCGCCTCGCCGGCGGTCGAGTCGGGCGGCACGGCGGCGTAGTTCGTCGTCATGATGCCGCCCGCCGAATGCTCCGGATACGCGAGCAGCTCGCGGACGTCCTCGGCGTCCTCCTGCTCCATCAGCGCGATGAGCCGCTGGGCGCGCGCCTCAGGGAGGTCGGCGAGCAGGTCGGCGACGTCATCCGGCGACATGTTGTCGAGCAGCTCGCTCGCCTCCTTGTCGGGCAGGTCGAGCAGCACCGATGCCTGATAGGACGGGTGCATCTCGGCCATCACGTCGCCGGCGACCTCGTCTTCGAGCGCGTCGAGCACGGCGGCGCGCTCCTCCGGCGAGAGCTCGTGGGCGATGTCGGCGATGTCGGCAGGGTGCAGGAGCGACAGCTTGGTGCGCGGCACGGTGAGCCGTACCGACTGGCTGTCGCTCTCCTCGATGTCGACCGTGCGCCAGTCGATCAGGCGCGGCTTGGGATTGCGACCGCCCTTGGTGAGTCGGTCGCCGACCTTGGCCAGACCGATGCGGCGCAGGATGGCGTTGCTCGAGATGTCGACGGCGACGACCATGAGCACGGCGCCGCTGCGCATGAGCTGGATGTCGTTGACGCGGATCACCTTGCGGCCCTCGGTGTCGACGAGCTGCTTGTCGAGGAAGGTGCCGCTGAGGAGGAGTTCATCGGCGGCGAGCGGACGATCCTCGAGCTCACCGCCGACAACCCGCAGGATGCTGCGCGACTCCTCGAAGCTGGTGATCGTGTCCCACGGCGCGAGCACGCGCTTGCCGCGGCGCTTGAGCGCCAGCGCGGTCACGCGCGGGTACGTCTGTCGGGAGGAGACCACGAGGTCGAGGAGGGTGCCGGCCAGCTTGTCTTCGGCGTCGCGCACCGGCTGGCCGAGCAGCTTGCTCAGGAAGAACATGGTCTCACCTCCCTGCCGTGGACAGCTCGCAAAACAGAAACAGCCTTCCCCACTGGGAAGGCTCCAGCCGTGCACAAGCAGTATGGGCGATCCTCACTCGTCCAAGAGCTTTGGCACAGCATACCGTAGAGGGCGATCCCTCAGCCGTGTTAGGTAGAACCTTGAACCGGTAGTACCTGTTCCACCCGTTGGCGTCTCTGGACGTTTCCGGGCAACGGCTTCTTTTTATGCTGGAGCCTCACCTAACGAGGATTGCGCCGTGGTGACGCCCCCGAAAAGTACCCCCCGTACAAGCCCTCTGTCAAGGCGCGCGACGGGTCGCGGGCAGGCCCCGTGGTATACTTACGGCCTCTCTCCGGGGGGTCCGCGTGATCATCACCGTCACACCCAACGCCGCCATCGACAAGACACTCACTGTGCCGAACTTTCAGGTCGGCTTTCGGCACCGCGCCAGCGAGAGTCTCACACTACCGGGCGGCAAGGGCGTCAACATCGCCCGCGCTCTCAAGACGCTCGGCCAGCCGGTGATCGTCAGCGGCCTCGTCGGCGGCCGCGCCGGCCAGCAGATCGTCGAGGCCCTCGGCCGCGAGAACATCCTCAACGACTTCGCCCGCATCGCCGGCGAGTCGCGTACCTCTACGGCGGTCATCGACTCCACCAATATGAGCCAGACCGAGGTGATCGAGTACGGCCCGGTAGTCTCCGCGCAGGAGCTGCAGGCGTTCATCGAGGAGCTCGACCTCCTCGCCAAGGGCGCCCACTACATGATCTTCGCCGGGTCGCTGCCGCGGCGCGTGCCCGACGAGTTCTACGGCACGGTGCTCACCCGTTTGCGCAAGGCGCGCTGCGTCACGCTGGTCGACAGCGCGGGCGAGCCGCTGCGCCTCGCCTTGCGCGGTCATCCCGACTTCGTCGCGCCCAACGTGCACGAGGCCGAGGACCTCGTCGGCCACGAGTTCCACGACGGGCAAGACGTCATCGACGCGCTCGAGATCATCTGCGAGATGGGCGCCCAGAGCGCGATCATCACGAAGTCCGACGGCTGCTTCGCGCGCATCAAGCACGGCCGCCACCACCGCGTGTATCAGGCGACGATCCCGCTGTTCGAGACGATCGTCAGCAGCGTCGGCTCCGGCGACAGCTTCCTCGCCGGGTTCGTCGCCAGCCACTTCGAGAAGAGGAACGTCGGCGAGTGTCTGCGTCGCGGACTCGCCTGCGGCGCCGCGAACACCCAGCGCTTCGGCGCCGGCGTCTTCGATCCCGCCGAGGCCGAGCGCCTCTACGAGACGACGGCGGTCATCGAGGTCAATGCCGCCGTCAAGGACTGACGGCTCCACTCCTCTCCTCTCCCTCCACGTTGTTGCTTCTCCCTGAGGCCGGTGCTAGCATCCAAAGACGTTGCGAAAGAGGGCACCATTCAGGCATAGAGTAAGCTCCGCACTCCGAGACCCTGGCACCACCGTGCCCGGGTCTTTCGCTTACCGTTCGAGCCGTCCAGCGAGGAGGACGCCATGGAAGTAGAGATCGGGCGCGGCAAAAAGGGGCGGCGAGCGTACGGCTTCGACGACATCGCGATCGTGCCCAGCCGGCGCACGCGTGACGCCGAAGACGTCGAGATCGCCTGGCGGCTCGGGCCGCACACGCTCGAGTTGCCGCTGCTCGCCTCCGCCATGGACGGCGTCGTCGACCCCGGTTTCGCGATCACGATGGGCAAGCTCGGCGGGCTCGCGGTGCTCAACCTCGAGGGCGTGCAGACCCGCTACGAGAATGCCGACGAGCAGCTCGACCGCATCGCCGCGCTGCCCAAGGAGACGGCAACGCGCACGATGCAGGAGATCTACAAAGAGCCGGTCAAGCCCGAGCTCGTCGCCAAGCGCGTGAAGCAGATCAAGGACGGCGGCGTGCTGGCGGCAGCGTCACTCACGCCGCAGAGGGTCGTCGACTACTACAAGATCGCGCTCGAGGCGGGCCTCGACGTGCTCGTCATCCAGGGCACCGTCATCTCTGCCGAGCACCTCTCGACCAGGGTCGAGCCGCTCAATCTCAAGGAGTTCATCGCCTCCTGCCCGGTGCCGGTGATCGTCGGCGGCGTCGCCTCGTACTCGACGACGCTGCACCTGATGCGCACCGGCGCCGTGGGCGTGCTCGTCGGCGTCGGCCCGGGCCACGCGTGCACGACGCGCGGCGTGCTCGGCATCGGCGTGCCGCAGGCTACGGCGATCGCCGATGCCGCCGCCGCGCGCGTTCAGCATCTGCTCGAGACCGGCAGCTACTGCAACGTGATCGCCGACGGCGGCATGCGCACCGGCGGCGACGTCAGCAAGGCGATCGCGCTCGGCGCCGACGCCGTGATGATCGGCTCGCCGCTCGCCTGCGCCAAGGAGGCGCCGGGCCGCGGCTACCACTGGGGCATGGCGACCTTCCATCCGGAGCTGCCGCGCGGCACGCGCGTGAAAGCCGGCATCAAGGGCACGCTCGAGGAGATCCTTCTCGGCCCCGCGCACGAGAACGACGGCACGCTCAACCTCTTCGGCGCGCTGCGCACCAGCATGGCGACCTGCGGCTACGACACGCTGCAGAACTTCCAGAAGGCCGAAGTGATGGTCGCGCCGGCGCTGATGACGGAGGGCAAGAAGCTGCAGAAGGAGCAAGACGTCGGGATGGGATGATCGCCGCTTCGGCGATCATCCCATCGCTGATAGAGCACGCGAGAGGGAGGGGGACGGCGGATGCCGGAGGTGAGCGGGTTCGACACGGTGCTGGTGCTCGATTTCGGCGCGCAATACGGCCAGCTCATTGCGCGCCGCGTACGCGAGTGCCGCGTCTACTCGGAGTTGATCCCCTTCGACGTCCCGATCGCGCGCATCAAGGCGTTCAAGCCCAAGGGCATCATCCTCTCCGGTGGCCCGATGAGCGTCTACGTCGAAGACGCGCCGCAGCTCAACCCGGAGATCCTCGAGCTCGGCATCCCCGTGCTCGGCATCTGCTACGGCATGCAGAGCCTCGCGCTCGAGCTCAAGGGCACGGTCGCGCGCACCGACCTCAGCGAGTTCGGCAAGACGGCGCTCAACGTGCTCACCCCCGGCCTGCTCCTCAAGGGGCTGCGCGGTGATGAGCAGTGCTGGATGAGCCACCGCGACAGCGTCACGGCGCCGCCGCCCGGCTTCACGGTGCTGGCCACCAGCGCCGCCTCGCCCGTCGCCGCCATGGAGCACCGCGAGCGCGGCATCTACGGAGTGCAGTTCCATCCCGAGGTCGTGCACACGCCCAAGGGCATGGAGGTGCTGCGCAACTTCCTCTACAAGGCCTGCGGCTGCAAGCCGTCGTTCACGCCGGCCTCGATCATCGAGGAGTCGATCCGCAAGATCCGCGCTCAGGTCGGCGATCGCAAAGCGGTCCTCGGTCTGTCGGGCGGCGTCGACTCGTCGGTCGCGGCGCTGCTCATGCACAAGGCGATCGGCGACCGCCTCATCTGCGTGTTCATCGACCAGGGCATGATGCGCATGGGCGAGGCCGAACGCGTCGCCGAGACCTTCTCCGGCACGTTCGGCATACCGCTGATCGCCGTCGACGCCAGCGATCGCTTCCTCGACAAGCTCAAGGGCGTCACCGAGCCCGAGCGCAAGCGCAAGATCATCGGCGAGGAGTTCATCCGTTGCTTCGAGGAGGAGGCACGCAAGCTCACCGGCGCCAAGTTCCTCGTGCAAGGGACGCTGTACTCGGACGTGATCGAGAGCGGCACCAGACAGGCCGCCAAGATCAAGAGTCACCACAACGTCGGCGGCCTGCCCGAGAAGATGGACTTCGAGCTCGTCGAGCCGCTGCGCTGGCTCTTCAAGGACGAGGTGCGCGCCGTCGGCGAAGAGCTCGGGCTGCCGGAGCGCATCGTCTGGCGGCAGCCTTTCCCGGGGCCCGGCCTGGCGATCCGCATCATCGGCGAGATCACGCGCGAGCGTGTCGACATCCTTCAGCGCGCCGACGCCGTGGTGCAGGAGGAGATCCGCAAGGCCGGTCTCTACCGCGAGCTCTGGCAGTGCTTCGCGATCCTGCCCGTGATCCGCAGCGTCGGCGTGCAGGGCGACGAGCGCACCTACGGCTACGCGATCGCGATCCGCGCCGTGAACAGCGACGACGCGATGACCGCCGACTGGGCGCGCCTGCCCTATGACCTGCTCGAGACGATCTCGTCGCGCATCATCAACGAGGTGCCCGAGGTCAATCGCGTCGTCTACGACATCTCGAGCAAGCCGCCGAGCACGATCGAGTGGGAGTAGGCGCGGCGGGCTGAAGCGGGAGCGCCGCGCCGGGATGAGCGCGGCGGGCTAGTGCCGGCTCGCCGGCACGGCGCCGCGCTCGATCGTGTCGATGTACACCGAGATCAGCGCGACGTCTCCGACGAACGCCACACTGCCGACGGCGACCACCCTGATCACGACCAGCGGCAGCACCTGCCGCCACGACCCCGAAGCGGCATCGGCGGTCGTGCTCAGCACGAAGCCGGCGAGGAGCTGTATCGCGATCAGCACCAGCACCGAGATCGAGAGGTTGGCGCGCACCGTCGACCACGAGCGGCGCGCCGCCGGTAGCGGGCCCACGCCGGTGATCACGACCGCGTAGTCGGTGTACTGCAGGATCAGCGTGAGACCAAGCGCGGCGAGCGGCAGCAGGATCGTCGCCGCGCTCAGGCTACTGCCGGTGCGCGAGATCGCGTAGCCGAGCGCATCGCCGAGTCCGGCCAGCGCCGCCATCACGACGAACAGTGCGCCGAACTGCGCGTCGTCGCGCGGGCCGAAATGCTGTGCGCCGACGATCGACCGGATGTAGCCGGCGCGGAACCACGCGACGAGGCCGAAGTAGGCGACGGTGACGAGGGCGATGACGATCCCCGGGTGGGCGACCATGTCCCAGAGCGGCGAGTTGTCGTTCTGCAGCAGCTTCGCCAGCGGCTTGTGGTCGGCGAACCAGCTTGTGAAGAGAGTCGCGGCGGCGTCGAGGGCGTACAGCGCGATCGCGTAGAAGACGAGACGCTCCTTGGCGCGCAGGAGGGTCGCGATGCGCGAGAGGAGCGTCGTTGCGGTCGTCTGCATGGCCGGCAGTATACCGCAGCGCAGACGGCGGACCGGACTCGATCTGTGCGTGCCGGGGGTACAATCGAATCGTGAGAATACCGCGCAAGATCCTCATCCCCCTGGCGCTGATCTGGGCGTTCCTCGTGCTGTACCCGGACCCGGCGGTGCTCGTGCGCAGCGTGCGCGACACGCTGCACCCGCAGATCGATACCGCTGCTGTCGCCGGGCTCGCCGCGAGCCTGCCCGACAACCCGCGTCTGATCGAACGCGCGGTGCTCACCAGGATCGTGCCGTACGCCTACGACTGGCAGGTCAACGGCGTGCCCTGGTACTTCCCTACCACCGCCGAGGCGGTCGCCGCCGGGAGCGGTGACTGCGAGAGCCGCGCCGTCGTGCTCGCGAGCATCCTCGCCGCCAAGCACATCCCCTATCAGCTGCGCATGTCGCTCGACCACATCTGGGTCGACTACCCGGGCAAGGTGCCGAACGCGATCGAGAACAGTGGCGTCACGTTCGCCGTGCGTCGCGGCGGCCACTACTTTCTGCACTGGCCGAAGGACTTCCACCCGTATCAGGAGCTCAAAGACCAGCTCGCGATCTACTGGACGCCGATGCCGCCGAGCCGCAAGGCGCTCTTCCTCGGCGGAACGCTTCTGATCCTCTCGTTCAACGTGCTCGCCGGCTGGCGGCGGCGCATGGTGAGCGGCGGCCGTCTGTTGGCGCCGGCCGCCGCCGACGTGCCGCTGCGCCGCCGTCTCGCCGGCCGGGGCCGGCCGTGATGCCGGCGCCGGCCGATTGGCATATCATGGTCGGCACCTTGTCCCCCGGCCGATGAGAGGTCCCGATGCCACTGTCTCCTGAGCGCTTGCGCGCCATCGCCCACAAGGTCGTCCACGAGTGCGCCGGCGTGCGGCCGGGTGAGAACGTGTTCATCGAGGGACGGCTCGACTCGGTCGACTACCTGGAGATGCTCGCGCTCGAGTGCGAGCTCGCCGGCGGCCGGCCGCTGATGATCGCGCGCAGCGACGAGCTGCTGCGCCGGCGCCTCGACGAGCTCTCGCCCGAGCAGCTCGAGGTCGCGTCGCAATCGTGGATCGACGCCGTCAAGGCGGCCGACGTAGTCTTCAGTGTGCGCCTCGAGGACGGCAAGCCGCAGCTCTTCGCCGACGCGCCGGCCGACAAGATGGGCGCCCACCGGCGCGGCCGCAAGCTGATCTCTGACCACATCTACGACGGCTCGCGGCGGTGGGTCGGCACCGACTACCCGACCGTGGAGCAAGCCGCGGCTTTCCACCTTGACTTCGCCGCGTTCGAGGAGATGTTCTGGCGCGCGCTCGACGTCGACTACCGGGCGCTCTCGGAGCGCGCCGAGCGCGTGTGCGCAGTGCTCGACGGCGCTCGCGAAGTGCGCGTGCGCAGCGCCAAGGGGACCGACCTGGCGCTGCGCATCGACGGCCGCCCGCTCGACCGCGACATCGGCGTCGTCACCGACGCCGCCAAGCTGACCAACTTGCCGGCGGGCGAGGTCTGTCTGGCACCGCTCGAGAGCAGTGCCGAGGGGCGCGTGATCTTCGACCTGGCGTTCCGCAACGGCGTGCGCATCGAGGACCTCGAGGTGCGCTTCGCGGGCGGCGTCGCGCAGGCACTGGGCGCCGCCCGCGGCCTCGAGACCTTCCAGCAGGTCGTCGCCACCGCCACCGGCGCCGCCAACGTCATCGGCGAGCTCGGCATCGGGCTCAACCCCGAGGTCGGCGAACCCTGCGGCTACACGCTGACCGACGAGAAGATCCTCGGCACCGTCCACATCGCCGTGGGCGACAACCGGATGCTCGGCGGTGTCAACGACTCGAGCCTGCACTGGGACATGATGATCCTCGCTCCCAGCGTCGAGGTCGACGGCACGCCGCTGCTCGAACAAGGAGACCTGGTGGTATGAAGACGATCGATCTGCGCAGCGACACGGTCACGCGGCCGTCGCCGGAGATGCGGCGGGCGATGTTCGAGGCCGAGGTCGGCGACGATGTGCTCGGCGACGACCCGACCGTCATCCGCCTGCAGGAGCGTGCCGCCGAGCTCTTCGGCAAGGAGGCCGGCCTCTACATGCCGTCCGGCACGATGACCAACCAGGCGGCACTGCACGCGCAGACGACACCCGGCGACGAGGTCTTCATCCACGCCAAGGCGCACATCGTCGAGAACGAGCAAGGCGGCGCTGCCGTGCTCTCCGGCCTGCAGACGCGCACCTTCGACTCCGCCGACGGCACGCTCGATATCGAGGCGATGGAGCACTACTTCCATGTCGACGACGACGTGCACCACCCGCGCACCACGCTGGTCGCCCTCGAGAACACGCACAACTACTGCGGCGGCGTGGTCTACCCGCTGGCGAAGATCCGTGAGGTGCGCGCTTTCTGCGACCGGCACGGGATGATCCTGCATCTCGACGGCGCCCGCGTCTGCAACGCCGCCGTCGCCTCGGGCGTACCGGCCGCCGAGATCGCGGCCCCGTTCGACTCGGTCAGCGTCTGCCTCTCCAAGGGCCTCGGCGCGCCGGTCGGCTCGGTGCTGCTCGGCACGCGGGCGATGATCGCGCGCGCGCAGCGCGCGCGCAAGCTCTTCGGCGGCGGCATGCGGCAGGCCGGCATCATCGCTGCCGCCGGTCTCTACGCGCTCGAGCACAACATCGCGCGGCTCGCCGACGACCACCGCCGGGCACGCGCGCTCGGTGAACGCCTCGCGCAGGTGCCCGGCCTCGCGGTCGACGCCGCAAAGCTGCAGACCAACATGGTGTTCGCCGACACGCACGGTACCGGCAAGCCGGCGGCGGAGCTCGTCGGTGCGCTCGCCGCCGCCGGCGTACTCTGTCTCGACGAGGCGCCATGGTCGCTGCGCTTCGTCACGCATCTCGACGTAGACGACGGCGACACCGAACAGGCGGGCGAGATCGTCGCCCGCGTCGTCGGCGAACTGACATAGGAATGGGCGGGGGAGGGCGGCTGTCGCCGCCTCGCCCCCGCCCAGATCGTTCTCGCGGGCTGTCTCTGCCAGGTCTACTTCTTCGCCTTCACTACCTTTGCCGGCGCCTTCTCCTTGATCGGCTTGCTGCCCGGCCTCACGGCGGCGTTGCGGTAGATCTGTGTGATGTCCTCACGCGTGAGCTTGCGCGGATTGTTGGTGAGCAGCCGCGTCTGCGTCATCGCGCCGTCAACGAGCTCGCCGATCGCCGACACGGGGATGCCGACGTCGGAGAGGTACTGCGGTACCTCGAGGTCGACGGCCAGTTGGCGCAGTGCGGCGAGCGTCTTGTCGGCCGCCGCGCGCTCGGAGAGTCCCTCGATGTTCTCGCCCATCGCCTGGCCGATCTCGCCGAACCACTGGAGGCAGGCGAGCATGTTGTACTCCATCACCCACGGCAGGATCAGCGTGTTGGCGACGCCGTGCGCTACGTGGAAGGTGCCGCCGATCGGATACGAGAGCGCGTGCACGGCGCCGACGCCGGCGTTACCGAAGGCGATCCCGCCGAGCAGCGAGCCCATCGCCATGTTGTGCCGCGCCCAGGCGTTGCTGCCGTCGAAGGTCGCGGCACGGATGCTCTTGGCGATCAGCGAGATGCCCTCTTTGGCGAGCGGGTCAGTGTGCATCGTCGCGTTGACCGAGATGTAGGCCTCGATGTTGTGGATGAGCGCGTCCATGCCCGACGCCGCGGTGACGTTGGCGGGGCAGCTCCAGGTGAGCCTGGGGTCGACGAGCGCGATGTTGGGGATCAGGTGCGGGCTGACGACGCCTTGCTTCACGTTGAGCTTCTCGTTGGAGAAGATCGCGATCGCCGTGACCTCGGAGCCGGTGCCGGCGGTGGTCGGCACGGCGATGAACGGCAGGCCCTTCTTGGGCACCTGGTCGATGCCGACGTAGTCCTCGACCGAGTCGCCGGTGCCGACGAGCGCGGCGACGATCTTGGCGACGTCGATCGCCGAGCCGCCACCAAAGCCGACGATGCCGTTGTAGCCGCCCTTCTCCGCGATCGTGACGATCTCGGCGATGCTGCTCATCGGCGGCTCGGGCACAGCCTGGTCGTACACGCCCACGTCGATACCGGCGTCACGCAGCGGCTTCTCGACGCTGGCGACGGTGCCGCAGCCGGCGACGCCGGGATCGGTGATGATCAATGCCTTGGTGACGCGCAGCTTCTTCGCCTCGTCGCCGATCACATTGACGCAGTTGTTGCCCGTGATCAGCGTCTTCGGTGCGCGGTGCACGCGGATCTTCGTATCCATCTGCTTACGCTCCTTGCCTGGTAGTGAGCCAATCGCCGCCGTGCAGGCGGTCGATCTCATCGGCGAGCTGGTCGCGGAACCGGGGGTCGGCGATCGCGAGCAGTGCCCTCGCGCGATCGCGCAGCATCTTGCCCTTGAGCTTGGCGATGCCGTGCTCGGTGACGACGTAGTCGACGTCGGCGCGCATCGTCGTCACGGCGGCGCCGTCGGCGATGCGCGCGACGATGCGCGACACCTCACCGTGCCTGGCGGTCGACGGCAGCGCGATCACCGCCTTGCCGCCTCTGCTGCGGGCGGCGCCGCGCATGAAGTCGACCTGGCCGCCAATGCCGGTGAACTGGAGCGGCCCGATCGAATCGGCGACGACCTGACCCATGAGGTCGACCTCGATCGCGGAGTTGATTGCGACGACCTTGTCGTTCTGGCCGATCACGAACGGGTCGTTGATGTAGTCGACCGGGAACATGTTGACGGCGGGGTTGTCGTCGACGAAGTCGTAGAGGCGGCGCGTGCCCATGAGGAAGGTGGCGACCATCTTGTCCGTGTGTATCGCCTTGCATCGGTTGGTGATCACGCCCTGCTCGTACAGCTCTACGACGCCCTCGCTGAACATCTCCGTGTGGATGCCGAGGTCGTTCTTCTCGTGCAGGAAGAGGAGCACCGCATCGGGGATGCCGCCGATGCCGAGCTGCAGGCAGGACCCGTCGTCAACCAGGCTGGCGATGTTGCGGCCGATCGCCTCCTCGACCGGTCCCATCTTCGGCGGCGGCAGCTCGATGATCGGCTGCTCGCTCTCGACGATGTAGTCGATGTCGGAGATGTGGATGAACGAGTCGCCGTGGGTGCGCGGCATGTTCGGATTGACCTGGGCGATGACCGTCTTGGCGACCGAGGTCGCCGGCTTGGTGTAGTCGACCGAGATGCCGAACGAGCAGAAACCGTGCCTGTCGGGAGGGGAGAGGTGGACGAGCACCACGTCGGGCGGCAGGTAGCCCTTGAGGAAGAGGTCGGGGATCTCGTGGAAGAAGACCGGCGTGTAGTCGCCGCGCCCCTCATTGACGGCGGCGCGCGTGCTGGCGCCGGTGAAGAGCGAGTTGTGGAAGAAGCTCTCGGCGTACTCGGGTTTGGCGTACTCGCCGGCGCCCATCGCCACCATGTGGACGATCTCGACGCCGCGGAGATCGGCGGCGCGGCCGACCAGCGCCGCGACCAGGTCGAGCGGCTCGCCGCAGGCGTGCGCGAACACGACGCGGTCGCCGGACTTGACGACCTTGAGGGCCTTGTCGGCCGAGACCACCTTGGCGGAGTACTCCGACTTCCAGTTCATTCGCTACTCCTTCAGCTTCCTGCGCACGGCGGCGGCGATCTGCGCCTCCGCGGTGCGCTCCCCATCGACGTGCTCGCCGGCGACGATGACCGCGTCCGGCGAGTCGCTCGTCAGCGCCCGGTTCGAGGCGCAGGCGCGCGAGCAGCCGGAGATGTAGACGATCTTGCCGGCGTCGCCTTCGTCCGCGCCGGCACGCAGCGCGTCGGCGAGCGCCGTGCGGTCGATCACCGGGTTGCAGCCGCCGCAGTAGCGGAACTTGAGGCGCGGCTCGCGCCGGTCACCACCGCCGGCTTCGAACCGCTCGCCGTTCCTCACCGCGGGCGGTTCGTCCTTGTTCGGCTTGCGCTTTATCAACGAGACGCCGCCGCCCGCTTTGCCTTGGCCGGCTGGCCGACGCCGGCGAGCGCCCGGGCGAGTTCCTTCTTGTGCTCGATGTTGGACTGGCGCGAGATCATGATGCGCTGCGCCTGCGGCGAGCCGGCGCCGTGCATCGACTCGGTGCGGTAACCCACGGCGGAGGTGCCGAGCGTGAGGTTCTCGATCAGCCGCAACACGCGCAGCCGGTCGATCGTCGGCACGGCGCTCTGGCCGGCGAGGTACTTCTCGATGACCGGCCCGATCTTCTCATCGGCGAGGTCCTGTTCGGACGGCATCGTCACCATGAGGCCGCCGGCGAGATCCTCGGCGAGGCGCGCGATCTCGTAGGGGAAGCGCGTCACGTTCTGCTTGCAGACGTTGGCGAGCAGCATGTCGATCTGGTAATTGCCGGCCGGCATCTGATGACCCTCATGCGAGCAGGCGAGGCCGCACGAGAACAGCGTCTCGTTGAGGTGGGTCATCTCGATGAGCTTGTCCTTGACGTGGCTCGCCTTGGCGGCGCCGTTGTAGTCGGCGGCCAATGCGGCGGCGCCGATCAGCACGTCGCCGACGCCGACCTTGCAGCCGCCGTAACTCTGGCGGTGGAAGCCGGCGAACCGCTCGACGAGCGCCCCCGAGTGCGCGATCTCGCCCGCCATGTAGACGCGCTCCCAAGGCACGAACACATCGTCGAACACGACCAGCGCCTCTTGGCCGCCGAAGCGCTTGTTGCCGACGTCGAGGTCGTTGTCTTCGAGCTTGCGCGTGTCCGACGACTGGCGCCCGTAGATGTAGGTGATGCCGTCGGCGTTCGTCGGCGTCGAGAACGTGACCGCGTAGTCTTCGTCGCTCTCGCGCATCGCGATCGTCGGCATGACGATGATCTCGTGGGAGTTGCAGGCGCCCGTTTGGTGGGCCTTGGCGCCGCGCACGACGATGCCGTCGGCGCGGCGCTCGACGATGCGCAGGTACAGGTCGGGGTCGCTCTGCTGGGACGGCGCCAGACCGCGGTCGCCCTTGGGATCGGTCATGGCGCCGTCGGCGACGAGATCGTTCTCCTGCAGGTACTGCACGTAGGTGCGGAACCGCTGGTGATACTCGGTGCCCTCAGCCTGGTCGATGTCGTAGGTCACGGACCACAAGGCGTTGATCGCGTCCATGCCGACGCAGCGCTGGAAGCAGGCGCCCGTCTTCTGCCCCAGGAGGCGCTGCATCTTGACCTTTTTCACGAGGTCGTCTGTCGACTGGTGGATGTGCGTGAAGCGGTTGACCTTGGTGCCGGTCAAATGACTGGTCGCGAGCATCAGGGATTCGTATTCCGGATACTGCGCGAGCTCGTAGGTCATCGCCATGGAGTTGAGGCTCGGGCGGATGATCGGATGGTTGGTATAGTCTTCGACCTTCTCGCCGAACATATAGATCTCGAGGCCGAGGTCGGCGATGCTCTTGATGTATTCGTCGGGAGTCCTGAGCGCCATCGTTGCTGCTCCTTCCTTCACGCGTCAGGCCGCGCCCGAGCGGTCTGCGTGCGGTTGGGTCGACACGGTGGAGGGAGAGACGAACGCATCGGGCGCCGACTGCTGCCCTCACCGGTAGTATGGCGGCGCTCGCACGCTTCGTCAATTCTATCCAAACAGATGGCGAAGAACTGGCACCAGAATGGACAAGTTGGACAAGTACCGGCGAGGCATCGTCCCGCCAGAACGGCGGCCGGCGACCGGCGACCGGCGGTTCGCTCTCGTGACACGGGGCGCGCCGCGCATCACGAAGCTGGCGCCATGCCAAATTG
>Ga0207932_1000080_pt1 | contig 30479 bp, 29 predicted proteins | sample NGESurdeep092012_FD_184480 | JGI IMG/M metagenome (GOLD analysis project Ga0207932, IMG submission 184480) | Arctic peat soil microbial communities from Barrow, Alaska - NGEE Surface sample 415-2 deep-092012 (SPAdes) | ecosystem: Environmental > Terrestrial > Soil > Wetlands > Peat ...
GCGCTCTCGTGGAAGTACGTGCAGTACGGGCAGTGGGTGGCGGCGGCGACCGCGTAGCCGATGAGGTGCTTCTCCCGGGCGCTGAGCGCCGAGTCGCCGAGCTGGATCTCCTTGAACGTCGCCCACTCGCGCTCGAGCTGGGCGTCGGGAAGGTCCTTGAAGAACTCCGGGACCTGGCCCAATGTCGCGACGATGTCGCGATCGGTATCTGAACGGCTCATGGTGACCTCCGTTGATGTCTGTGTACGGCGAGGAACCGCCGCTTACGCGGGGCATCTACCCGACGGGCTAAACGGGAGACCGTTTGCCGAATTGCTTAACAAAGCGCGGGGCGGCGGGCCCGACGGCCCCGCCGCCCCGCGCTTTCAAGCGGAGGGTGGGTTCGCGTCCTATCTCAGACCGACGCGCTCGAGGATGAACTCCACCGTGCGGCGGTCGTAACTGATGTGGTTCTCGACGCCGCTGATCTCGTGCCCCTCGTCGGCGTAGATGTGCGCCTCGCAGACCTTGCCGGCGGCGCGCAGTGTGTCGACGACCTGGCCGACCTGCCGCGTGGGGCAGCGCGGGTCGCGTGAGGCGGCGAGGATGAGCAGCGGCGCCGTGACCCGGTCGAGGTGGTTGATCGGCGAGTAATACTCGAGGCGGGCGCGGTCCTTGACCAGGTCGCCGACGTTCTCGCGGTCCCACCAGCGCAGGTCGTCGCGTACGGCGGGATCGAGCTGCGCGTCGATGTGGTCGAAGAAGGGCACGCCGGCGACACCGGCCACCCAGAAGTCGGGGAACTGGGTGAGCATCTGCATCGTGAGGTAGCCGCCGTGGCTGCGACCGGTGACCGCGATGCGGTCCGGGTCGCAGCCCATCTCGACGAGCAACGCGTGCGCGCCGGCGCAGTCCTGCGCTTCGCCTTGACCGAGGAGGAAGCGGTTGGCGAGCTGCCAGCGACGCCCGTAGCCGTCGCTGCCGCGATAGTTGGGGTGCACGACCATGCAGCCGGCGTCGAGAAAGGCGTCGCGCAACGGGTCCCACTCATTGGCGTGATGCCAGGTGGGGCCGCCGTGGATGATCACAACGCCGGCGCCGTTGTGCTTGCGCGGCCGGAAGTGCAGGGCGGGCACCTCGGCGAGCCGGTCGAGGCTGCGATAGCGGATGTGCTCGCCGGTGACGAAGTCGTGCCCGGCGAGCTCGTCGGGCAGACCGTGGGTGAGGCGCGTGGAGCGGCCGTCGGCGAGTTCCACACGAAACAGGTCGCCGGGCACACCCGGGGCACTGAGCGCGACGACGATCGCGCTGCCGTCCGGCGTGAAGCGCGGGTGGTAGTGGTTGCCGCGCCCAATGCTGAGATCGCGCCGCTCCTGCGTGTGCAGGTCCAGGTGCCAGAGCGCCGTCTCGGCGTCGTGGTCGGCGAGGAACGCGAGCGTCCGGCCGTCGGGCGACCAAACCGGATCGTGTGCGTCGCGGTCGCCGCTCCAGGCCCAGGCGATGCGATCGGCGGCGACGTCGTAGACGCCGATCGCGTAGCGCTCGTCGACCACGCCCGTGAACGCGATGCGCCGGCCGTCGGGTGACCAGCGCGGGCACCAGGCGAGAACGGGCTCTTCGCCACCGATCGGGCGCGCGCCGCCGCCGGTGGCATCGGCCAAGAACGCGGCGCAGTCCTGCCCGTGCGTGTCGGTGTGCCAGGCGATGCGCGCGCCGTCGGGCGACCACTGCGGCGTCCAGTCGTTGAAGTAGTTATCGGCGACGAAATCGACGCCGACGCCGCCGGGGCACGGCACTGCCGGCATGACGGCGGCGGCGTAACCTTGACCGTGATTGGCGCACAACGCGATCCGCGAGCCGTCCGGCGAAAGCTGGAAGTCGGGGTTCGGGGAGAATTTGGGCGTGTCGGGGAGCAGGTTCTCGAGCTCGCCGGTGGCGAGCTCATAGCGGTAGAAGTCGAAACACTCCGAGCCGCAGTCGTCGCGGGCGAAGTACAGGTAGCGGCCGTCGGCCGAGTACTTGGGGCAGCCGCAAGGATCGTCGATCGCGACGAGGCGTCTGGGCGCGGTCCTGCCGTGAGCGTCGACCGTGAAGATCTGCCAGTCGCCGTCCCGGCGCCACTCGAAGGCGATCGTCGTCCCGTCGGGCGAGATCGAGAAGGGTCGATACTCGGTGCCGACCTCGGGCACCGCCGCGAGCTGCGCGATGAGGGGCCGGGTCTGCTCGCCCTTCGCCATACCGGATCGCCTCCCCGATTCGACCGACCGTGCGGATGTCTCGCGACGAAGGATATCCGAATCCGCGCCGATTGACTTCCGTCAATCGAAACCCCGAACACTGGACAAGCGCGCTGCCGCCCCGTTATTAAGCTAGTCGACGGTCGTTCACACACTTCTGGGGGTGGGAGATGTCGGAGCCGCGTCGCCCGATGCTGCTGTCACGTCGCTGGATGCAGGTCGCGCTGCTTGTGTTCCTCGCGGGGTTCCTCGGTCTCGGTATCATCGGCTACCTGAACTACACGGGGGAGCCGCCGATGCCGGCGAAGGTGGTGGACTCGTCCGGGGCGACGCTGTTCACCAAGGCCGACGTGATCGCCGGCCAGAAGGTCTTCCTCGGCAACGGCCTGATGGAGTACGGCTCGATCTTCGGCCACGGCGCCTATCTCGGCCCCGATTACACGGCCGACTACCTGCATCGTGAGATCGCCAGTATGCAGCTCACCTACGTGGCGCAGGCGGGGCCGGCGACGAGCGGGGAGCCCAAGGAGCCGTCGGCGATCGCCGAGGCGACGGCCGCGGTCGCCGTCGACCTCAAGACCAACACCTACGACAAGGCGGCCGGCACGATCACTTTCACCGCCGCGCAGGCCACCGCCTTCAGTCAGCTCGTCACGTACTACTCCGGCTACTTTGCGGCGCCGACGACGAAGTTCGGCCTGCGCCGCGAAGCGATCACCGATCCCACGCAGCTCCGTCAGCTCACGGTCTTCTTCGCCTGGACGGCGTGGGCGGCCGCCGCCGATCGGCCCGGCCACGACTACTCGTACACCAACAACTGGCCCGGCGAGGCGGCGATCGGCAACACGCCGACGGCGGACGCGCTCATCTGGAGCGCCGCCTCGCTGATCGCCTTGATCGGCGGCACGGGCCTGATGCTCTTCATCGTCGGCCGCTACGACTGGCTAGGCTGGCGGCGCAAGGAGGGCGCGCTGCTCGAGTTCCGCGCGCCCGACCGGGTGGCGCTGACGCCGTCGCAGCGCGCCACCGGCTGGTTCTTCCTCGTGATGGCGCTGCTCTTCGTCGTGCAGACGCTGGTCGGCGCGCTGACGCAGCACTATCGCGCCGATCTCGCCAGTTTCTTCGGCATCGACATCGGCCGCATCTTCCCCTACAACCTGACGCGAACGTGGCACGTGCAGTTGACGATCTTCTGGGTGGCGACGGGGTTCCTCGCCTGCGGCATCTTCCTGCTGCCGCTGATCGCCCGGCGCGAGCCGCGCCGGCAGAGCCTGCTGTCGTACCTGCTGCTCGGCGCGCTCGCCGTGGTCGTCTTCGGCAGCCTCATCGGTGAGCTTGCCGGGCAGCGCGGCTGGCTCGGCAAGCTCGGACAGTGGTTCGGCGACCAAGGCCTGGAGTACATCGACCTTGGTCGCATCTGGCAGATGCTGCTCGTCGTCGGCCTGCTCTTCTGGGTGGCGATCATCTACCGCGGTTTGCGCAAGCGGCTGGCCGCGGAGAGCCTCGGCAACCTGCCGTGGCTGTTCTTCTACGCGGCGCTCGCCATCCCGGCGTTCTACGCGGTGTCGCTGATCGCCAACCCCAGCCAGAACCCGACGATCAACGACTTCTGGCGCTTCTGGATGGTGCACCTCTGGGTCGAGGACTTCCTCGAACTCTTCACGACGGCCATGGTCGCCTACATCTTCGTCCTCCTCGGCGTCGTCAGCGAGAGGACGGCGATGCGCGTGATCTACCTCGACATCATCATCTACTCGATCGGCGGCGTGATCGGCACGATGCACCATCTGTACTTCTCCGGCACGCCGGCGACGACGATGGCGATGGGGGCGTTCTTCAGTGCTGCCGAGATCATCCCGCTGACCTTGCTGACGGTCGAGGGTTGGAAGTTCATCCGCCTCGGGGCGAAGCGGGATCCTGCGTTCGCCGTCAACTTCCCGCACTACTGGGCGGTGATGTTCCTCGTCGCCGTCGGCTTCTGGAACTTCCTCGGTGCCGGCGTTTTCGGCTTTCTCATCAACCTGCCGATCGTGAGCTACTACGAGATCGGCACCGGGCTCACCGCGAACCATGCGCACGCCGCGATGATGGGCGTCTACGGCATGCTCGCTATCGGTCTCGCGATCTTCTGCCTGCGCTACCTGGTGCCGGAGCGCAAGTGGTCGAACAAGGCGGCCGGCGTCTCTTTCTGGTCACTCAACGCCGGCCTCGCGTGGATGACGCTCGCCAGCCTCTTTCCGCTCGGCATGCTGCAGCTCTACCACTCGGTGAGCAAAGGCTACTGGGACGCGCGCACGCTCGGCTTCCTCGGCGGCCATCTCGAGAAGGTGTTCGAGTGGATGCGCATGCCCGGCGACCTGCTCTTCATCATCGGCGGCGCGCTGCCGGTGCTGTGGCTCGCCTGGCGAGGGGTGAGCGGCGGCAAGAAGGGCCAGTCCGACGGCGAGGATCTCGACGTGACACTGTTCAACGAAGTCGAGACGGCCGGCGCGGCCGAAGGCGGGTCGCCAGCCTAAACTGCGCGTCGCAGCGCAACCGTCGGCCGCGCCCGGCAGCGTAGCCCCATCGGCGGCATGTTCCACCTGGGGGTGCTTGACACGTCCGTTCTGTCCACCCCGGCGTGGCGAAGACTCAACCCCTGGTTTGACGACGCCACGGTCGCGGGGCGCTACGCTTCTCCGGCCACGACAGACCGGCGACCGGGCCCCCGACCGGCGCCGTCTGTCAGGGCTCCGTCTATCCCATTCCGACCGTCGTCCGACGAGCTGCTCGTGTCGTGCGTCGGCACGCCGACGCCGTCAGTCGGCCGATCGCCGAGGAGGCCTTCGTGTCAGCCAAGCTCTCGCTCATCGTGCCCCCCACCCCCACCCTCCCCCCGCGGGCCGGCGGCCCGGTCCCCCCGGCCGCCGGCCCATCCCCTGACGGGGAGAGGACGGGTAGCCATCAGGCCGCCGCCGGCAGCCCGCCGGCGGCGGCCACCACACCCGCCTTCCCAACGGAGCCGACCGGCCTCGACGCGCCCGCCACCTTCGCGAAACCTGCCGCGGTGTTGCTGCCGGTCGAGCTGGACGAGCCCGACGAGCTACTGGCGCCGCTCGTCCGTCAAGCGCTGGCGACGCTCGGCTACGATGCTGCGCCGCAGGTGCAGGAGCCGGTCGGCGCGCTGCCGTCGATGCGCTTCGTCTCACTCGGCGGCGTCGCCGAGGTGGCGTGCTGCCGGGTGCGCGGCGCCCGCCGGCAGCACACATCCGCCGTGCGGCCCTTCACAGTCGCCTACGCCGTCCGCGACGGGCTGACCGCGACGCTGCACTGTCTGCACGGCTGCGCCGACCTCTACGTCGTGCTCGAGGCCGGCGCAGCCGGTCCGCAGTTTGCTTACCTGCGGCCGCACCCGGTCGCCGCCGCGGGGCTGACTGCGCGCGAGGCGGATGTGCTCGCGCTACTCCTCGCGCGCCGCACCAACAGCGAGATCGCGGCGACGCTGGTGGTCGCGCCGGCGACCGTGCGCGCCCACTGCCGCGCCATCCTGCGCAAGTTCGCCGTCGCCGACCGGCGCACGCTGTGGGCGCTCGCCGACATCGCCTGGTGACGTCCAAAGCGCGAGGTTTGCCCGCGCCGCGCGTCAACTTTGCCGACGTTTTGACCGTCGTCGCGAATCGCCCTGTGTGAGACAATCCGGGCAGTTCAGCAGTGGGTCATTCGCGCTGCGCCGGGCCGTTCGCGCTACCATTCTCCCGGCGCAGCGCCACGAAGGGAGCGGAAGCATGGCCAGCGAGCGTCCACCGATCGAGCCGATCCGGTCGGCATTCAAGTTTCAGTATCACAGCGACGAACAGCTCGACCGGCTGCGCGACGCCACGCTGGCGATCCTCGAGAACGTCGGCGTCAAGTTCCCGTCCAAGCGGGCGCTGACGGTCCTCGCCGGCGCCGGCTGCGCCGTCGATGCCGCCACGCGGATCGTCAGGTTCCCGCGCGAGGTCGTGCTCAAGCACATGGCCAGGGTGCCGCGCTACTTCAACCTCGGCGCCCGTGACGCCACCTGCGACCTGGACCTCGCCGACGGCTTCACGTTCTTCACCAACGACGGCTGCGGCGCCGAGGCGATCGACCCGGTCTCCGGCGAGCGCCGGCCCTCGCGCAAAGAGGACGTGGCGCGCATGGCGCACATCAGCGACTACCTGTCGGCGATCTCCTTCTTCTGGCCGCCGGTGGCGGCCACGGACTACCGCGAGAACGCCCGCCTGCACGAGCTCGACGCGGCCTTCAACAACACGTCCAAGCACGTCCAGGGCATGGTCCTCGGCGCCGAGACGGCCAAGCGCGCGATCGAGATGGCGACGGTGATCGCCGGCAGCGAGGCCGAGCGTCGCCGGCGGCCGCCACTCTCGTCGCTGGTCTGCACCGTGCAGCCGCTGATGCAGGACGAAGATGGCATCGAAGCGGCGATGCTCTTCGCCGAGGCCAGCGTGCCGGTCGGGTTCATGTCGATGCCGACGTACGGGACCACCGCTCCGGCGACCATGGCCGGCGCCTTCGCCATGGGCGACGCCGAGATCATCAGCGCCACGGTCCTCATCCAGATGCTCGTGCCGGGCGCGCCCGTCTTCCACTCGATGATCGGCAACGCCGCCGACCCGCGCACCGGCGGCTACGTGCCCAAGCCGCTCAACCGCCACGGTCGCCAGCTCGTCATCGAGATCGCCCACCACTGGGGCATGCCGACACTCGGCGGATGCTTCGGCACCGCCTCCGAGGCGCCGGGTACGTGGCAGTCGGCCGCCGAGGTCGCGATCGACCCTTACATCGCCGGTCTGGTCGGCGCCGAGCTCGTCACCGGCATCGGCCTCAACAACGTGTTCACGCTGCTCTGGCCGCACGCGATCATCCTCGACGCCGACATCTACCATCGCGCTCGCTGGGCGCTCGCGGGCGTCGAGATCAGCGACGAGACGCTGGCGCTCGACGTGATCGCCAAGGTCGGCCCCGGCGGGCACTTCCTCGGCGAGCAGCACACGCGGCGGCACATGCGCGAGTCTTTCGTCGGCGGCCTGCAACACCAGCCGGGCGCCGACGGCCACTATCGCGATCCGGTCGAGGTGGCGCGCGAGCGCGCCGACTGGATCCTTGCCAACCACGTACCCGAACCGCTCGCCGCCGACCAGAAGGCAGAGCTGAAGCGTATCCTCGCCGCCGCCGACAGAGAGGTGCGGTAGCGATGCGCACGCGTCTCGAAGTGCTCTCCCCAGACGAGGTCGCGCAGCTTCACGAGCGCACGCTCAAAGTGCTCGGCACGGTCGGCATGCGCGTCGACACGGCCGCGGGGCGGGCAATCCTCAAGCAGGCCGGCGCCGACGTGGACGAGGCGACGAAAATGGTCAAGTTCCCGGCTGACTTCGTCGCCGCGTGCCTTGCGTCGGCGCCCAGGCAGTTCTCGCTCGGCGGCCGGCGCCCGGGCTTCGCCCCGGCGATGAACGCGGGCGAGTTCACGCTGGTCGCCGACGGCGGCGCGACCAGCGTCATCGACCGGGTCACCGGCGAGCGGCGCGAGCCCGTGCCTGCCGACTGGTGGGAGTCCACCAAGCTCATCGACGCGATCGACGACGTCGGCGTGTACTGGTGGATGGTCGAGGGCGGCATCGGCAACCAGAGCCCGGCCGACTGGGTGCAGTATTGGACCAACCTCTGGGGCACCTTCGGCAAGCACGTGCAGGACTCGTTCGACGATCCCGCCCTGGGGCCGCTCCTGCACGAGGCCCTGCAGGCGATCTTCGGTGGCGCCGAAGAGGTGCGTCGCATCAAGCCGTTCTCGTTCCTGATCACACCGGTCTCGCCGCTGACGATCGAGGAGCGCTACACCGATGCGTGGCTGAGCCTGCGCGGCATGGGCATCCCCGTCGCGATCATGCCCATGCCGCTGATGGGCGCCTCCGCCCCGGGCAGCATGGCGGCGGTCACTCTGGTCGCCAACTGCGACACGATCGGCACGCTCTGTCTCGCGCAGGCTGCTGAGCCCGGCACGCCGGTCATCTACGCGCCGGTGATCGCCACGATGGACCCGCGCAGCGGGCGGCTTGCCGGCGGCGGTATCGAGCACGCCGTGCTCGGCGCCGCCGGCACGCAGATGGCGCGCTTCTACGGCCTGCCGGTGGAGGCGTCGGGCTGCGGCACCGAGCACTACGTGCCGAGCCCGCAGACCGCCTACGAAAAGGCCGAGTCGGCGCTCGTCGCCGTGCTCGCGCAGCCCGACATGGTCGTCGGCCCCGGCACCACGGGTGGCGCCACCATCCTCTGCTTGGAAGAGCTCATCATGGACGTCGAGATGTTCCGCATGGCGCGCAAAGCGGCGGCCGGCATCAAGGTCAGCGACGAGATGTGGCTCGACGACCTGCTCGCCAAGGTCGGCCCGTGTGGCGACTTCCTCGGCGAGAAGAGCACCCGCCAGAATGCGCGCAGCGGAGAGTGGTACCTGAGCGACTTCGGCGTGCACGGCAGCTACGACGCCTGGGTCGCCGCCGGCTCACTCTCCACGGTCGAACAGGCGCGCGTCAGGGTCGAAGAACTGCTCGCCGCGCACGAACCGCTGCCGCTGCCCGACGACGTCGTGCGCGAGCTCGAGAAGATCAAGCGGCGGGCGGCGCAGGACTGAGCGGACGGCCGCCGCCGCCCGCTGATGCCCGCCGCCTCAGGTCACGAAGCGCACGCCGGAGACGATGAACCACGCGGCGAGCGCCAGCAGGAACGCGGCCGCCGCGCAGAGCATGACCTTGTAAACACGCACCGTGATGAATCGCCGCCCGGCGGCGATCGTGCCGCTCACGGCGGAGTACCAGGTGAGGTCGCCGAGGATGTGCCCTACGTAGAACACGGCGACACCCGCCACGCCGGCTGCGTACGCCTTGGTCAGCAAGCCGAGGCCGATCGTCGCCCACCAGATCGTCCAGTATGGGTTGCTGAGGCTCGAGATCACGCCGCTCAGCACCATGCGCATGCGCCGGCCACGGGCGTCGGCCTGCCAGTCGAGTTCGACTTTGTCGCGGGCGACGGCGGCGATCATCGACGCTGCGGTCCACACGAGCATCGCCCCGCCGATCAAGGCGATCGCCGCCTTGAAGCTACCGCGTTCGAGCAGATGGCCGAGCCCGACGACGAGTGCGCCAAGCAGAACGAGCTCAAGGATCGCGTGGCCGAGCACCACCAGCGGACCCGCCCTGGCGCCGTGCCTGGGACTCTCGACGACGACGACGGTGAGCATCGGGCCGGGCATCAGCGCGCCGGAGTAGGCGATCACCAGCGAAGAGAAGAAGAGGACGACGAGCTGGCCTGCGGCGACGGCGACGATCACTGCGTCAGTCGCCGTCGTCCAGGGCGTCGAACACGAGGCCGGTCAGCAGCTTCGGGAAGAAGTACGTCGACTTGTGCGGCATCGTCTCACCGGCGTCGGCGATCTCGCGCACCTCGCTCACCAGGGTTGGGTTGATGAACGCGCCGAGGCTGTACTCGCCGGTGCTGAGCAGGTCGAACGCCGCCGAGGCGCCGGCGACGTAGTCGATCTTGCCCTCCGTCTGCGCCGGGTCGATGCCGAGGGCGTCGCGAAAGATCAGCTGGTGGAGGATCGTCACCGAAAGGCGGGCGGCGGCCGGCGAGAAGCCGCGCTCGACGAGCCGGCCGACGGACGCCGGATCGCGCAGCTCCACCGTGACGCAGGCGCTCTCGTGCGGGAAGTAGAGCCCGAAGACCTTGCCGCGGTCGCCGAAACTGCGCAGGTGGCCGGCCATGATCTCGCAGGCGCCCCGGTCGGCGCCGCGCTCCGGGAAGATCGCGAAGGTCGGCCGCAGTCGGTCGATGACTTCGTCCATCGGCGGCAGCTCGATGCCTTTGAGCAGGCGGTGCGTCGGAAGCGCCGTCAGCCCTGGGTCGTTCATGCTGCAAAAGTAGGCGAGCACGTGGTCGGCGCTGTGGTCGCCGGCGGCGCGGCGCTCGTCGCGGTAGGCCAGTGCGGTGTCGTAGCGGTGATGGCCGTCGGCGATGTAGATCGTCTCGGCGGCGAGCAGCGCGGCGATCCGCGCCGCCGCCTCGCCGCCGACGACACGCAGCCGGTGGATGGTGCCGTCCTTGTCGGTGACTTTGGCGACGCGGGCCGACGGCGCCGCCGCGGCCAGGGCCGCCGAGATCTCACCCTTGTCGTCTGGGTAGAGCATGAAGATCTGGCTGAGGTCGGCGTGCGTGGCGCGCATCAGCGCGAGACGGTCGCGCTTGGGGCCGACGTGCGTCATCTCGTGCGGCAGCACGACTCGCTCGGAGAAGTCGGCAAGGCGCAGCCGGCCGGCGAAGCCGCGCCGGGTGCGCTCGAATCCGTCCGGACCGCGGAACGTCTGGTCGATCAGGTAGAAACGGGGCTCGCTGTCGCGGCGCAGAACGCCGTCTCGCCGCCATTCGGCGAAGAGCCGGCCGGCGCGGGCGTACTCGTCGTCGCCGGCGCCGCCATCGGGCATGTCGATGTGGATCGCGTTGTAGGGGCTACGCGCGCGCAGCGCCGCCGCCTCGGCGGCGGCAATAACGTCGTACGGCGGCGATACGACCTCTTGCAGATCGATCGACCGGGCATAGCGGACGCCGCGGAAAGGACGTACTTCGGCCATCGCCCTCCGCTCAGGCCCGGATGATGACCGGCATGCCGACGGTCACCATTTCGAAGAGCTTCTCCACGTCGGGCACGTACATGCGGATGCAGCCGTGTGAGATGTGCGAGCCGATCGAGGACGGTTCGTTGGTACCGTGGATGCCGATGCCCGGCGCACTCGTGCCGATCCAGCGTGGCCCAAGCGGATTGGTCTCGCCGGGGGGGATCGGCACGGCCCCCGCCGCCCACGGTGAATTGGGCGGCGTCCACGTCGGGTTCTTGACCATCTCGATGACGTAGAAATGGCCGGTGGGCGTGGGGTAGGCGGGCTGGCCGACGGCCACCGGGTACGTCGCGACCAGCCGGGTGCCCTTGTAGAAGTAGAGCTTGCACTGCGAGAGGTCGATGACGATGTGGCCGCTGAGGGCGCCGATCACCTGCACGCCGACGATGCCGTCGGTCGGCATCCCCATCTTCTTCTCGAACGCCTGCACGGCATGGAAGGTGGAGACCCCGAAGTCGCCGTCCCGCGGGCCCTTGTACACGCCCGCTTTGGCGAGCCGTCGCTGAAGCTCCTTGACGTCGGCGCCGCGCGCTCCTGCAAGGAGGGTCGCGGCGCCGAACTTCTCCGTGCTGTCGACGATGAATGTGCATCCCACTGAGACGCGCTGGCCGTTGCCGACCAGCGCGGCGATCCCAAGCTCGTGTCGGCCCTGGGCAAGGCCCGACAGCTTGACGGTGCCCTTCGGTGAGTCGGTGGTGACGGTAAGCTGCTTGCCGTCCATGCTCGCCTGCAGGCGCGGCGTCACCCCCGCGCCGTCGACGACGAAGCCGATCCTCGGCGAGTCCGTCTTGACGATCTTGCCGGGATCGGTGAGCGCCAGCATGAAGGGTGTGGCGCTCACATACACTGCGATCTCGGTTGTCGTGGCATTGCCGGCGCGGTCGACCGCCTCGACGGTCACGCGCGCGGCGCCTTTCGGCAGCTTCAGCTTGAGCGTGTAGTGGCCGTCGCTGCCGGCGGTCGTCTTGCCTGTCGCGGCCGCCGTGGCGCTGGCGACGGTGACGCCGGGTTCGGTGGCGCCGCTCAGTTTGACGCCGCCGGACGCGGGGCCAATGCCGTCGACGGTGACCGGCGGCGCCACCGTATCGACCGTGAAAGACCACGTCGTCGCGACGTGGCGACGCAGCGGGTTGGAGCTGGCGCCGCCGACCGTCACCGTGTGAGCGCCGTCGGTGAGCCCTTTGGCGGCGACACTGATCGTGTCGCCGGACCGGCTCGCCGCGGCGCTCACATCCGTGCCGTCGAGGAGCACCGTGATGTCGTGGACGCCGCCGATGCCGCTGATCCTGGCGGCGACGGTTGGCCTGGTGGACTTGAGGAACGCGTCGGCTGTCGGCGAAACGACGTCGATGCGTGGCGCCTGCCAGAGCGCGACGCCTACGGCGGCGGCGAGCAGCAGGAGGAGCGTGACGCCGACGATCGCCAGGACGCGAGGCCAGCGGCGGCGGCGATAGCGTTGCGCGGCGGAATACGACATGGACTCGATTCGTTTCGCGGGTGATGTACGCTACCATCATACTTGAGCCGGGAAGGGTGGGATTCGTTGCGCCGTCGAGTATGGCGTTGCTCGCGCCGCGGAAGGAAAAGTGCCAGATGCGACTAATCGGTCAGCCATGAGCGATTCCCTCAAGGACCTGCTGGAGCGCGTCGCCAACGGACGGCAGCCGGTCGCCGACGCGCTCGTCGAGCTCGAGCGGCTCGGTGTGAGCGCGGTTGGCGACTTCGCCTGCCTCGATCTCGGCCGCGCTCGCCGCAAAGGTGTGCCCGAGGTCGTCTTCAGCCAAGGCAAGTCGGCCGACCAACTCGTGGCGATCGTGGCCGCGTTCCTCAAGCATTCGCCGAGCGCCTTGTGCAGCCGCGTATCGGTCGAACAGGCGAAGGCGGTGTGCGACGCGGGTCTCGGCGCGGTCGACTACGACGACCGCGCCGGCGTGCTCGTCGCGCGCCGCCCGGACTACGTGCCGCCGGAGCCGCGCGGCGTCGCCGGCGTGCTCGCCGCCGGCACCAGCGACGTGGCGATCGCCGAGGAGGCCGCCGTCGTGTGCCGTGAGATGGGCGTCACCGTGCACACCGCCTACGACGTCGGCGTCGCCGGCGTGCACCGGCTGGGCGAACCGCTGGAGCGCATCATCAGCGGCGGCGCCACGGTGCTCGTCGTCGCCGCCGGCATGGAGGGGGCGCTGCCCTCAGTGGTCGCCGGCATGGTCGACGTGCCCGTCATCGGGCTGCCCACGTCGAGCGGCTACGGCATCGGCGGCAAGGGCGAGGCGGCGATCCTCGGAATGCTGCAGAGCTGCAGCCCCGGCCTCGTCGTGGTCAACGTCGACAACGGCGTCGGCGCCGGCGTGACGGCGGCGATGATCGCGCGCAGGTGCGCGGCATGAGCGAGTTCGCCCTGATCATGCGCGACTATCGCGACGAGATCGAGCGCAAGTGGGTCAAGCGCCTGCCCGGAGTGGTCAGCGACGAATACCTCGAGATCCTCGCGAGCCCGCTCGGCACGCGCATCCTGCGCAAGGTCTTCGATGACTTCCTCGAGTACAGCGACGCGGAGGACTTCAAGATCGAGTCGACCCTGCGGGGCATCCTCGACCAGACGGCTACCGAAGCGTCTCACCGGGCGGCGCTGGGCTTCGAGCTCGCGGATCTGCTCGGGGGGCTGCAGGAGTTGCGGCAGGCGATCTGGGACGCGCTCGGCGACGCCAACGTCGCGGGGCGCCTGCCCGGGCTCGGCACTACGCTTGAGCAGGTGACGTTCATCGACGACTTCTTCGACCGGCTGCAGCGCGCCCAGGTGTGCGGCTTCCTGCAGGGCGGCCAGGTCAGTACCGAGGACTGAGCCGGCGACGGGCGCGGCGCAGCGGGCCGCCCGTCGCCCGGGCCGCCTCGCGCCGCGCGGCGGCGATCGCCTCGGCTTGCGCCAGGTCCTCGAAACTGTCGTCGAGCGGCGTCAGCCGCGCCTCACCGCCGGCATGCGACACCGCCAGGCTCAGCAAGTGATCGGTCAGCCAGGCGTTCTTGGGCAGCACCGGTCCATGCAGGTAGGTCGCGATCACGTTGCCGTTGCGCGCGCCCTCGCTGCCGTCCTCGCCGTTGTTGCCGAAGCCGGCAAGTACGCGGCCGAGTGGCTCGACGTCGCCGAGCCACGTGCGCCCGCCGTGGTTCTCGAAGCCAGCCATGACGTGCGCACCGTCGCTTATCGCGACTTCGACGACGACATTGCCGATCAACCGCCATTCGCCGGGTTTCGCGGCAAGCGTCTCGAGGTCGAGCAGACCGAGGCCGGCGAGCTCGCTGCCATCGGCAGCGACGTAGCGCCGGCCCAGCAGCTGTAACCCGGCGCACACGGCGAACACGACGGCGCCGCCGGCGACGACGCCCGCCAACCACTCGCGCCGTGTGCGCAGGTCGTCGGCGACGGCGTGCTGCACGCGGTCCTGGCCGCCGCCCATGAAGACGAGATCGCAGCGCGGCGGCGGTTCGTTGCCGAGCTCGACGGCGTGCCATTCGAGCTCGAGGTCGCGCGCCGCCGCGCGCCGACTTAGAGCGGCGACGTTGCCACGGTCGCCGTAGGTGTTCATCGTCGTCGGGAAGAGGTGGACGGCGTGGATCACGGCGCGCTCACCGGCTCGGCGTGTGCCAGCGTGCGGCGCACCTCTTTGAGGGCGGTGTAGGTAGGCAGCACGAAGATCGAGTCGGCGCCGCGCTGCTTGAGCAGCGCGAGCGCGGCGCCGAGGTCTTCGGCGGTGTCGATAGCTGTCGCCGGCGCGCCGGCGTAACGCAGTCGCAGCGCCATCTCGTGACGGCGCGTGCCGCAGGCGACGATGTGGCGCGCCGGCGGCAGCAGCTCCTCCATGTCCACGTCCCAGATCCACGAGATGTCGCGGCCGTCGGCGATGTTGTCGTTGAGGATGAAGACGAGCGCCTTCTCGCCGGGTACGCCGCGCAAGGTGCGCAGCGTCTGGTTCATGCCGGCCGGGTTCTTGACGAGGTTCACCTTGACCGTGGCGCCGTCGAGGCGCACGTGGCTCCAGCGCCCGAACACCGGCTGGTAGCGCGCCAGCGAGGCGACCGCCGCGGCGGGCGCGAGGCCAAGGCGCGCAGCGAGACCGAGCGCCGCCAGCGCGTTGTAGATGTTGTGCAGACCCGGCACGCGCAGGTCGAGACGTCCCGAGTAGGCCTCGCCTTGGAGCTCCGCCGTGGCACGCTCCTCGCCGACGTCGATCGCCGCTGCGGCGAGGTCGCGCGGTGGCCGCGCGAAACCGCACTGCGGGCAGGTGTACTCGCCGAGCTGCGAGAGCCAGCGCGTGGTGTAGACGAGCAGCCCGGCGCAGCGCGGACAGAGGATCACATCGCTGACCTCGCGGTCAGCGTGGCCGGCCTGTGCCTCGACGCCGAAGAACAGCGTGGGCAGCCCCGACTCGAGCGCTACATGGGCGACGAGCGGGTCGTCGGCGTTGGCGACGAGTGCGCAGTCGCCAAGGCCGCGAAGGGCGGCGAGCCAACCCGCGGCGAGCCGGTCGACCTCGCCGTAGCGGTCGAGCTGGTCGCGGAAGAGATTGGTGAGTACGATCGCCCGTGGCGTGCCGAGCCGGGCGATCGCTGGGGGCACGATCGCTTCGTCGACTTCGAGCAGCGCGAATCGCGCACGAGGGCGACGGGCGAAGGCCGTGGCGATGCCTGAGAGCAGGTTCGCGCCCTCGCTGTTGTGCACGAAGTCGCGACCGGCGTCGGCGAGGATACGTGCCGTCATGTTGGCGGACGTCGTCTTGCCGTTGGTGCCGCTGATCAGGGCGACGCCCTCGCCGAGACGACGGGCGTGGTCGCGGATGTACCCGGGAAAGAGGGTGTTGGCGATCTTGCCGGGCAGGCTGCTGGCCTGACCGGCGCCGGCCAGGCGGATGGCGGCGGCGACGGTGCGGCAGGTGATGCGCGGCAGGAGCTCCATTCCCCGCGAGTTTACACTGCCGGATGGCGCACGTAAGCTACTCCGCGATGCTGAAGCTCGCCCTCATCTTCGGCGGCCGTTCCGCAGAGCATGAGATCTCGCTCATCTCTGCCACGTCCGTGCTCGCCGTGCTCGATCGAAGCAAGTATGAGGTGGTGCCGATCGGCATCACGCGCGATGGCGCCTGGGTGTGCCCGGGCGATGTGCAGGCGGCGTTGCGCGACGGGCTCGCGGCTACGCCGTGCACGCCCGTCGCGCTTCTGCCCGACCCGTCGCGCCCCGGCCTGTTCGTCGGCGCCGGCCGCAGCGTCGTGCCGATCGACTTCGCCTTTCCCGTCCTCCACGGGCCGTTCGGCGAGGACGGCACCATCCAGGGCCTCTTCGAGCTCGCCGACGTACCCTACGCCGGCGCCGGCGTGGTCGCCAGCGCCGTAGGCATGGACAAGCATCTGATGAAGGCGGCGTTCGCCGCCGCCGGTCTGCCGCAGGTCGACTACGTCGTTCTGCGCGAGGGCAATGGCGAGCAGGCTGTGATCGCCGTCGAAGAGGCCTTCGACTACCCGGTGTTCGTCAAGCCGGTCAACCTCGGGTCGAGTGTCGGCATCACCAAGGCTCACGACCGTGGCGAGCTGGAGGCCGCGGTCGAGATCGCGTTCCACTACGACCGCAAGGTCATCGTCGAAGCGTTTGCCGACGCGCGCGAGTTCGAGTGCGGTGTGATCGGCAACGACGAGCCGCAGGTCTCGGTCGCCGGCGAGGTGGTCCCCGGCAACGAGTTCTACGACTACGAAGCGAAGTACACCGAGGGCAAGATGGCGTTCCGCATACCGGCCGAGCTCGAGGCGGAGCAGGCGGCCGCGCTGCGTGAGCTTGCCGCGGCCGCCTACCGGGCGGTCGACTGTGCGGGCTATGCGCGCTGCGACTTCTTCGTCGAGCGCGCCTCCGGTCGCGTGTTGATCAACGAGATCAACACGATCCCCGGCATGACGTCGATGAGTGCGTTTCCGAAGGTGTGGGAAGCGAGCGGAGTGCCCTACGGCGAGCTCGTCGACCGGATCATCGCGCTCGGTCGCGAGCGGCATGCGGCGCGCGGCCGGCTGCTCACCTCGCGCGACGCGGCGGCGACGACGACCTGAGCTACTGGGCCGTGTCGCCCGTCCCCGTTTGAACCAGAAGGCTCTTGACGCTTTTGCCGATCCACGGCAGGTGCGTGCCGTACTTCAGCACGGAGGTCTTCACATCGCGCTTGGCGGTGACGTAGAAATCGAGCGTTTGAGCGGTCGGCGGGGTCTGGGTCCAGAACTTCGTCATTGTGTCGTCGTGGGCGCGCAGGAACGACACGGCCGACGCCTGGGCCTCGGCGAGGTTGCTTTGCGTGGCCACGTACGTATGCAGGGCCTCGCTGGCGGCGTTGTTGGCGTCGCCCATGACCGTGCGGTGGGCATTGAACACCGAGAACGTGTCGAGAAGCGCGACGGCGATGATCGCGATGATCGCGAAGATCTTGATCGACTCGCGGATGAGACCATCTTGTTCGCGCAAGCGGTTACGCTTCATCGTCGGCCTCCGAACGGTTCATGGGCAGCGCGGCTACGTGTCTTATCGACCGTGCGCACTTGTTAGTTTACTTTAGATTATGGGCTGGTAGCGAAGGAGAATCAGCGCGACGTCATCGACGGGAGGGCCGGCGGCGAAGCCGACGGCGTCGGCGTAGAGGCGCTCGACGAGCTGCGCGGCCGGCAGGCCGCGCAGCTCGTCGAGCGCCTCACCCATGCGTGTCTCCTCATAGAAACGCCCATCTGCGTCGCGCAACTCGGCGATGCCGTCGGTGAAAAGCAGCACGGCATCGCCCGGCTCCAGGGCGATGCGCTCGACCGGGTACGCGTCGATCTCAGCGGCGCTTTGCACGCCGATCGCCGGCACGGTGACCAGCAACGGTCGCTCAACGGCGCCGGCGCGCACGATGAACGGCACGGGGTGTCCTGCGCTGGTGACGAGGAAGATGCCCCGCTTGGTGTCGAGCAGACCGAGCTGCAGGGTGAGGAAGTGGTCGGGGTCGATCTGCTGGAAGAGCGCGTTCTGCACATCGCGCAGCGCTTCGCCGGGCCGGGTCGGCCACGGCAGGGTGGCGACGATCGCGCGCAGCGCGTACTTCGCCATCACCGTGATCGCCATCGCCTCGACACCCTTGCCCGAGACATCGCCGATCGCGACCGCGAGCTGGTTGTCGGTGAGACTGAAGAAGTCGAGGAAGTCACCGCCACGCTCGATGCCTTCTCCAGCGCTACGGTAGAAGACGCCGATCTCGAGACCTTCGAGCACCGGCGCTTCGGCGGGCAGCAAACGCTCCTGCAGCTGACGGGCGATCTCGTGCTGGGTCTGGTAGAGCGTGGCATGTTCGAGCGCAACCGCGGCGCGCTCGGCGAGCATGTCCATCAGTGAGAGTTGCCAGGGAGCGAACGGTTCGGCGGAGGAGCGAAGCACGACGACGCCGACTGTGCGGCCGTCGGTGACCAGGGGGACGGCCGCGCGCGATACCACGTCGTCGCCCTGTTGCTCCTCCGTGTCGATGCGCGCGCGGCCTTCGGCAATGGCGGCCTCGGCGAGCTTCACCTCGTGACGATCGAGACTCGTGCCGGCGCGCAGTCGATCGAACTGGACGGGCACGGCGACAGCTGTTGCGCCGACGGCGGTCGCCGCCATGCGCGCGGCCGCTTCACGGAGCACCTCGCCGGGGTCGAGCGAGAAGAGCCCGCGGGCACTGAGACAAGTCTCCGCCAGTAGCCGCTCCTCGAGGCATTGGCGGTCACCACTTGTGATCACCTGCAGCCGCATGACGGCGTGGCGTGCCAGCAGGTTGAGTGCGCGCACATCATCCGGTGAGTAGCCGCTTGGCTTGTTGCCGACCTCGAGGAACCCCAGAGGGGAACCGAGCTCGTCGGCGAGCGGCACACAGGCGAAGCATGAGAGCTCGAGTGTCTCCGTCGCCTCGCTGAGGCCCTCGGCGGTGGGCGGCAGGTCGTTGCAGACGAGGGCCGTGCCGGATTGGCAGACGCGGCCCGGCCCGCCTTCGCCCATCGCCCAGTTCATCGGTTCCCCGGTCCAGCCGCGGTCGATGTCGTACCAGCGGTGGGCGCTTACGGTGCGTCCGTCGCTGAGACCGGCCATGCCACGGGGCGAGCCGGTCGCCGCGCATGCCGCACCGGTGATCGTCTCGAGCACACGCTCGACGGTGTCGGCCTCCTGCAGCAGGCGCAGGCACTCGAGGACCGTCAGCATGGTCTGATCCGGGTCGAAGCCGCCGGGCATGTCAGCGTATGAGTCGCCGGGCGGCATCGCCGCGTCTACCGGCGTCGCGTGAAAGTGAACTGTATGGCCGCCGCCTGGACGAGCACGGCGCTGAAGCACAGGAGTATCGTGATCGGCAGAGGGATGTGGAGCACGAGGACGAGCACGCCGATCGCGGCGCCCCAGAGCAGCGAACCGGGGAGCAGCCGGCGGGCGAAGCGGCGGCGGAACCCGAGCCACGCCAGCCGTCGCCGCATGCGCGAACCTTGAGCTTCGTCGTCGAGGTGCGTGGCGCCGCGGCTCTGGAGCTGCGGCGTGAGGTCGGTGCCGTCGGCGGCGATCAGCCGGCACTGCAGCTGCACGCCGCCGTTCTCGCGCAGGAAGAGCCGCTGCGCACGCACGTAGTACTCCACAAGCGAGAAGAAGCGGTCGTCGGCGGTAAGCCGCATGTCGGCGAGGCTGAGGCGCAGGCAGAGCCGGGCGGCGGCGGCGTCGTACTCGATCTCCGACCTCCACCCCTTCTTCGCGAAGAAGTTGTCGAGGAACCGGTCGAGGTCGGCCGGCAGCGATTCGACGTAGTGTTCGCTGTAGGCGGTCATGGCGCCATTGTACCGCGCCGTCGACGGACCGACACCGCAGGCTGCACGGGCCCGCCGCGTCCGTTAGACTGGCGCCATGTCCAGGCCCACCCTGCTCACCGTCGTCGGCAACCGGCCGCAGTTCATCAAGTGCGCGGTCGTCTCGGCGCTGGTGCGCGCGCACTTCCACGAGGTGCTGCTCGACACCGGCCAGCACTACGACCACGAGCTCGCCGGCATCTTCTACGACCAGCTCGACCTGCCGCAGCCGGATATCTCGCTCGGTGTCGGCTCGGGCTCGCACGCCGAGCAGACGGCGCACATGCTGATCGGCATCGAGAAGGCGATCGTCGAGCAGCGGCCCGGCGCAGTGCTCGTGTATGGCGACACCAACTCCACCCTGGCGGGGGCGGTGGCCGCCGCCAAGCTCTGCGTGCCGGTGGCGCACGTCGAAGCCGGCCTGCGTTCGTTCGACCGGCGCATGCCGGAGGAGGTCAACCGTGTCGTCGCCGACCATGTCGCGACGATCCTGTTCTGTCCGACCGACACGGCGGTCGCCAACCTGCGCCGCGAAGGCATCGAACACGGCGTGCACAAGGTCGGCGACGTGATGTTCGACCTCGCTGAGCGCGCGCTAACACCGGAGGTCGAGGAGCGCGCGCTCAGCCGGTTTGGCGTGAGCGCGGGTGAGTACGTTATAGCGACGCTGCACCGGCCGGTCAACGTCGATTCCGAGCAGCGCCTGGCGGCGCTGCTCGGCGTGTTCGGCGAGCTCGACGAGCGTGTCGTTTTCCCCGCCCACCCGCGCACGCGAGCGAGCATCGCGCGCTTCGGCCTCGAGCGGCTCCTCGGGCCGAACGTGGTCGTCTTGCCGCCGGTCGGGTACTTCGAGTCGCTGGCGCTGGTCAAGAACGCGCGCGTCGTCGCCACCGACTCCGGCGGCATGCAGAAGGAGGCGTACTTCTTCGGCACGCCGTGCGTGACGATGCGCGACACGAGCGAGTGGGTGGAGACGCTCGAGTCGGGCTGGAACGTTCTCGTCGGCGCCGACCCCGGCGCGCTCGCCGCGGCCCTCGCTGCGGCGGCTCCCGGGCACACCCGGGAGCCGTACTACGGCGAGGGTGACGCCGGCGAGCGCATCGTCGCCGTGCTGCGCGACTCCGTCGGTGGCTGACGGCGGTCGGCGGAGCCTCGCTTGAGCGGAACGAGGGCATGAGCACCGCCTTCCTCGCCATCGAAGCCACGGGCAGCAACCGCGAGATCGGCCGCGCCATCGGCGAGACGGCGCACGTGATCTGGGATCTCGCGGCGATGACCGCCGACATCTGCGTCGGCACGCCGTGCGCCAACGCGCGGCGCCGCTTCGCGCTCGGATGATAGAATCTAGGACTCCCGCACGGGCCACCAACCATGGAGTCGCCACAGTGAAGATCGCGATCATCGGAATGGGCTACGTGGGTCTGCCGTTGGCGATGGTGTTTGCCGAGGCCGGCGTCGAGGTCGTCGGCGTGGAGGCGGCGCCCGAACGCTGCGACCAGATCAACGCCGGCGCGAGCTACATCGGCGACGTCGACAGCGCGGCGCTGAAGAGGATGGTCGCCGCCAAGCGCCTCGCGGCGACGACCGACTACGCCGCGACCTCGACATGCGACGCGGTGATCATCTGCCTGCCGACGCCGCTCAACGCCAACCGCGAGCCCGATCTGACGCTGGTCAAGGAGGCGACGGCCAAGCTGGCCGGGTACCTGCGGCGCGGCCAGCTCGTCACCCTAGAGAGCACCACGTATCCGGGCACGACGCGTGAGGAGCTCGCGCCGCTGCTCGAACAGGGCTCCGGGCTCACGGCCGGCGTCGACTTCTTCCTCGCCTTCTCACCGGAGCGGGTCGATCCCGGCCGCACCGACTTCACCACGAAGACGACCCCCAAGGTGCTCGGCGGGCTGACGCCCGCCTGCACGGCCAAGGCGGTCGAGATCTACAGTCGGGCGCTCGACCACGTGGTGCCGGTCTCCACGCCCGAAGTCGCCGAGATGACCAAGCTGCTCGAGAACATCTTCCGCAGCGTCAATATCGCCCTCGTCAACGAGCTGGCGATGCTCTGCGACCGCATGAAGATCGACATGTGGGAGGTCATCGACGCGGCCGCCACCAAGCCCTTTGGCTTCATGCGCTTCCAACCGGGTCCCGGCCTTGGCGGCCACTGCATCCCGATCGATCCCTTCTACCTCAGCTGGAAGGCACGCGAGTTCGACTTCTGGACGGAGTTCATCGAACTCGCCGGCAAGGTCAACGAGAACATGCCGTACTTCTGCGTGGAGAAGGTCCACCGCGCGCTCAACACGCGCCAGAAGAGTCTCAACGGCGCCAAGGTGTTGGTGCTCGGGGTGGCCTACAAGGCCGACATCGACGACCTGCGCGAATCGCCGGCGCTCAAGGTCATCCGCAACCTCGAAGGGCACGGCGCCATAGTCGCCTACCACGATCCATTTGTGCCCGAACTGCCGGCGTTCGGCCTCAAGTCGGTCGAGCTCAACGGTTTCGAAGTACTCGCCGGTTACGACGCCGTGCTGATCGTCACGGCGCACTCGTCGATCGATTACCGCGAGGTCGTGCGCCACGCGCAGCTCGTCGTTGACTTTCGCAACGCCACGGCCGGCATCGCCAACGACGGCAACGTGTGGAAACTCTAGGAGACAGTGTTGACTGACAAGATCCGTGTCGGTGTGGTCGGCTTCGGCTACTGGGGCCCCAACCTCGCGCGCAACTTCGACCGTTTGCCTGATGCCGAGCTCGCTTACGCCTGCGACCTCGACGCCGGCAACCTCGACAAGGCACGCGCGCAGTTCCCGAACACGACCGTGACCGAGAGGTTTGACGAGCTGCTCGCCGACGCGAGCCTCGATGCGATCGTCGTGGCGACGTCCGTGCCGACCCACTACCGGCTCGGCAAGGCGGTGCTCGAGGCAGGCAAGCACGCGTTCGTGGAGAAGCCGCTGGCGCTCAAGGCGGCCGAGGCCGAGGACCTCGTCCGCACGGCCGCCGACAACCGGCGGCTGCTCATGGTCGGCCACCTTCTCGAGTACCACCCCGGCGTGCGTAAGGTCAAGGAACTGCTCGAAGCCGGCGAGCTCGGCAAGACGTTCTACATCTATGCCAACCGGCTCAACCTGGGCAAGGTGCGGGCCGACGAGAACGCCCTTTGGAGTCTCGGCCCGCACGACATCTCCGTGATCAACTACCTCACAGGCGAGGATCCGGAGGAGGTCTCGGCGCGCGGCGAATGCTACCTGCAGGACGGCGTCGAAGACGTCGTCTTCGGCTACATCAAGTACCCGTCGGGCATGATCGGCCACCTGCACGTGAGCTGGCTCGACCCGCACAAGTCGCGCAAGATCACGGTCGTCGGCTCCGACAAGATGGTCGTCTTCGACGACATGGAGACCGACCGCAAGGTGACCGTCTACGAAAAGGGCGCGACGACCACGCGCGCCAAGTTCGAGGACTACGGCGAGTTCGTCACACTGCGCTTCGGCGACATCCACATCCCGAAGATCAGCAGCGAAGAGCCGCTGAAGATCGAGTGCCAGCACTTCGTGCAGTGCATCCGCGAAGGCAAGCAGCCGCTGAGCGACGGACGCGACGGGCTCAACGTCGTGCGCGTGCTCGACGCGATGGAGCGCTCCCTCCGAAACGGTGGTCAGCCGGTGAAGACCGCCGACCTCGCCGGCGAAGCCGGCTGAGATGAGGAGACTGCACATGCGCCCATCCGAACGCGGCCACAACCTCCTGCTCGGTGAGCACGTCAAGATCGGCGAGGGCGTCACCTTCGGCGCCAACGTGGTCGTCTACGACGACACCGAGATCGGCCCCGGCTGCTTCATCCAGGACCACGCCGTGCTCGGCAAGGTACCGTCGCTCTCGCCGACGAGCACCGCCAAGCGCGGCGAGCTCCAGCCACTGCGGCTCGGCGCCGGATCGGTCGTCTGCACCGGCGCGATCCTCTACCGCAGTGTGCAGCTCGGTCCGGGGTGTATCATCGGCGACCTCGCCAGCGTGCGCGAGCGCTGCGTGCTCGGCGAGCGCGTCGTCATCGGCCGCGGCACGTGCGTGGAGAACGACACGACGATCGGCGACTTCACCAAGATCCAGTCGAACGCCTACATCACGGCGTACATGACGATCGAGGATCACGTCTTCATCGCGCCCGCGGTGCAGACGACCAACGACAACTTCATGGGGCGCACCGAGAAGCGCCACGCGCTCGAGAGGGGCGCCACCATTCATCGCGGCGCGCGCGTCGGCGGCGGCGCCCTGCTGCTGCCCGGCATCGAGATCGGCGAAGAGGCGTTCGTCGCCGCCGGCGCCGTGGTCACGCGCGACGTGCCGGCGCGCAAGCTCGTGATCGGCGTGCCGGCCCGCGTCGTGCGCGACGTCAACGAGGATGAGCTGCTCGAGAACCAGTAGCCGGCGGCGGAAGCAAGTCGTCAGGTCTCGATGAGAGTCAGTCGTGGATGACGAGAGCCGGGCGCGGGTGCGCGCCAAGGCGCGCGCCCGCGCCCACCATCAACGCCGCGCGGCGCTCGTGTTCGTCGTCGTGGCGCTCGCCGCCGCGCTGGTCACCACGTGGATCGTCCATGCGCGCCGCGGTCACCCCGGGCCACGGCCGACGGTTGCCGCGAGCCCGTCGGTGATTGCTGCATCGCAACCGAGCGCCAGTCCGAGTGGCGACCCGCATGCTAGCGCGAGCCCGCACGCCAGAAGCAGTCCGTCGTCGACGGCGCACGCGAGCGCCTCGGCGTCGGCGATCCCGACCCACGTCGCCGGCGAGCCGCCGATCGTCTACGATCCGATCCCCTTCAGCGACCAGCGCAAGCAGCAGACGGCGGCCTACTCGCGGCGCCACTACGGCGTATCGACCTGGCGTCTCGATCCCAAGGTGATCGTGCTGCACTACACGGCCGGCAGCACGTACGCCGGTGCGCGCGCGGTGTTCGTGAGCAACGCCGCCAATCGCGGCGAGCTCCCCGGTGTGGTCTCGCAGTTCGTGATCGACAAGGACGGCACGATCTACCAGCTGTTGCCGCTCGACGTGATGGGCCGGCACACGATCGGACTGAATCGCTACGCGATCGGCATCGAGTTCGTGCAGGAGGGCGGCAGCACCGCAGAGCAACAGATCATGGCGCGCAGGAAACAGATCGACGCCGGCCTCGCGCTCGTCACCTGGCTTCAGGCCAGGTACCACATCAGCGACGCCAACGTGCTCGGCCACGGCACCGCCAACTCGAGCCCCCTCTTCAAGGATCTCGAAGGCTGGGCCAACGACCACACCGATTGGTCGGCAGGACCGCTGGCGCAGTTCAAGGTCCTGCTCAGCCGGTTCAAGCAGTAGGGTCCGCCGCCGCGCCGCTCGCTGCCAGTGCGCTCGCTACCAAGCCGCCGCCAGCGGCGCCCAGTAAACCGTCACCTATGCTGGTGGACGAATTGCCGCCGCGGGGAACACTCGTCTGGACACACCTCGAGCGAAAGCAGGACACACGATGACCGAGATGGGCGGATCGCCGACACCGCGGCACCGGACGCGCTACAGCCGTCGGCGGTTCCTGATAATGGGCGGCGCGTTCGCCGCCGGCCTCGCTGCAGTAATCGGCTTCTTCAAGGAGGTCGGCGGCGGCAGCGGCTCCAGTGGCGGCGGCAGCGGCATCTTCCGTCACTGGCCGCTCAACAACGTCGAGTCGATACCGCACATCCCGCCGGAGCAGTGGGTGATCGACGTCGACGGCATGGTCGAGCAGCCGCTGCATCTCGACTGGACCGGATGGCAGAAGCTCAAGCGCGGTGACGAGACGGTCGACTTCCACTGCGTCGAGGGTTGGACGGTCGACAACGTCACATGGGGCGGCGTGCAGCCGTGGACCTTGATCGAGCAAGCCAAGCCGCTCGCCGGCGCCACGTTCGTCAACTTCCACGCGCGCGGCGGCGAGTACTTCGACAACCTGGGCATCGAGGAGGTCAAGAACCCGCAGGTGTTGCTCGCCGACACGCTCGACGGCGCGCCGCTACCCGACGATCACGGCGGCGCGCTGCGTCTCGTCGTGCCCGCGCAGATGGGCTACAAGAGCGTCAAGTGGGTGACGCGTATCGAGCTCGTCGACAGGCTCGCCAAAGGTTACTGGGAGCAGCGCGGCTACCCGGTCGAGGCGCCGATCAGCGGCTAGACAGCGCAGGCGGCGGCTGCATAAAGGGGATGCAATCGTCGGGCCTTGGCGCTGGAGCAAGCAACGTTTCCAGGGGCGCGCAGTGTGGTACCTTGCTCGCGGTGTCGTTGGCGACGCCGCCGAAAGCGACGAACAGGAGGCCACCATGGCGAAATGGCGCTGCACTCTGTGCGACTACATCTACGATCCGGAAGAGGGCGACCCCGACGCGGGCGTCGAGCCCGGAACGGCCTTCGAGGACCTGCCCGACGACTGGGTCTGCCCCGACTGCGGCGCCGGCGTGGAGGACTTCGAACCCGTCGACTGAGCGCCGCCGCGGACTCTGAAAGGATCGTCGTGCCGTCCTCGCACTTCACGGCGGCCTACGAGGGCACGCCGCCGTGGGACATCGGCAGACCGCAGGCCGAGTTCGTCCGTCTCGCCGAGGCCGGCGAGATCCGTGGCGCCGTACTTGACGCCGGCTGCGGCACTGGCGAGAACGCGTTGTTTCTGGCCTCACGCGGGCACGAGGCGGTAGGTATCGACTTCGTGCCGGCGGCGATCGAGCGGGCAAGGATCAAGGCCCACGAGCGCGGTCTCGCGGTCGACTTTCGCGTCGGCGACGCGCTCCGCCTTGCCGATCTCGGCCGCAGCTTCGACACGGTCGTCGACTCGGGCCTCTTCCACACATTCGACGACGACGAGCGCACCGCGTGGGCGGCGAGTCTCGCCGCAGTGCTGCGGCCCGGCGGGCGCTACTTCATGCTGTGCTTCAGCGAGCACGAGAAGGGCGAGGGCGGGCCGCGGCGTGTCACGCAGGCCGAGATCAGGGCGACGTTCGGCGGTTCCGGCTGGCAGGTCGTGTCGATCGACCCCGCGCGGCTCAACTCGCATCTTGGGTCGGGCGGACGCCGGGCCTGGCTGGCGACGATCGAACGAGTAGAGGAGCGGGCCAGCGGCGAGTCGCCGCGCGGATAGGGGGTCAGCACGATTTTTCCGCGCGCGTTGCGCTCCATGATCTCCGTGTGAGCGCGCGCCGCCTCGGCGAGCGGCAGCTCGCGGCCGACGACCGGCACAAGCGTGCCGGAGGCAAACATAGGGCCGAGGGCGTCGTGGATTGCCGCAAGCTCATCGGCCGTCCGGTTGCCGAGCAGCATGCCGAGCACCTCGGCGTCGCGCCGCATCAGGTCGCGGGGGTCGATCTCCACCGTGCCGCGACTGCCGACGACCACGACCCTCCCGCCCGGCGCCAGCGCGCCGAGGTCCCGGCCGAGATTCGCGTTCGCAAGCATCTCGACGATCACATCGGCGCCGCCGCCGGTGAGCGCGCGCACCGCGTCGAGATGGGTGGCGTCGCTGTGGTCGAGCACGTGGGCGGCGCCGAGCGCAGCGACGAGGCGCCGTCCGTCTTCGCTGCCGGCCGTGGCGATCACTACAAGGCCGGCGGCGGCGGCGATCTGAACGGCCGCAGTGCCGACGCCGCCGCTGGCGCCGTGCACGAGCACCGTTTCGCTGGCAACGGCGCCGGCGCGCTGGAACAGCGCCGCGTACGCCGTCGCGTATGGCACGCCGATGGCGGCGCCTTGCGCGAAACTGAGCGCATCGGGCAGCGGGTGCACCTGGGCAGCGGAGCACAGCGCGCGCTCGGCGTAGGCGCCGGTCAGCGAGCCGGCGATGTAAACGCGGTCGCCGCGCTCGACGCGGCGCACGCCGTCACCGACGGCGACGACGATGCCCGCCGCGTCCGACCCCGGCGTGTACGGCAACGCCGGAGCGGTCGCGTAGAGGCCGGCGCGCACGTACGTGTCGACGGGGTTCACGCCGATGGCGCGAACGTCGACGAGGACCTGACCGGCGCGGGCCTCCGGTTCGGGCGCCTCTTCGAGGCGCAGCACCTCCGGCCCGCCGAACTCGTGTACGCGGATCGCCTTCATGAGGGCATCATGCCCGCGCAGACCGGCAACGCAACGCGTGAGCGGCGGCGCCTTGGCACCGCCGCTCACGCATCCAGCCACGACCTGCGATCCGCGTGCAGCGCGACATCAGGTCAATAGCCACGACCGGCGATCCGCGTGCAGCGCAACGTCAGATCAATTCACGGGCGATGGCGACGCGGACGAAGCCGATCCGCCGTTGACCAAGTAGTCGGTGCCGTCGCTGAGATGGCCGGCCAGTACATAACCGATGTTGTTGGCCATTACGGTGTAGCTGAAATCGCCGACGCTCAAGCTGTCGGCAATCGGGGCGCCGGTCACGGGGTTCGTCGGCCACGGGTTGACATAGTTGCCCAGCGTGGCTTGATCGGCCATCGGCGGATACGTGCCGCTGTTGTCGGACGCGTACATGTCGAGCGCCGACGCGACCATATCGGTCGACGTCCTGATCTCGAGGTCGATCTGCGCGTCCGGCGTGGCGCTCGGCACTGACGTCGGGTTCGCGCTCGGCGAAGTGGTCGGAATGCTCGCGGCGCGCTTGAACTCCATCGTCTGGTCATTGCCGCCGCCGACGATCTTCAGCATCAGGTGATCGGTCTGCTTGACGTAGGTCGCCGTGATCGTCGTGTTGCCGGCAATCACGGCGATCTCGGCGGGGAGAGTGAGTTCGAGCGTGTCGCCCTTGAGCTTGCCCGTGAGCGTGGCATCGGTGCCGCCGGTGTCGTTCATCATCGCCACGTTGAAGACGCTGCCGCCCTTGCTGATGACCATGCCCCCGCCGCCGTTGCTGAGGTCGATCGGCACCCAGGTGCCGACGAACTTGTCGCCGATCCCGCTGCTGCGAAAGGCGAAGAACCACACGGCGACCGCGATGATGACGATCGCGACGATGCCGATGAGGATCGTCTTGCCTGACATCTTTGTGCCGCCGCCGCCCGTGGCGATCGTCGGCACGGGCGACCCGACCGGCGGCGGCACGGCACCCTCGGCCGCCGGGACCATCGCTGCCGGATCTGCGGCCGTCGGCTCTTCGGCCGCCGGTTGTGCGGCTGTCGGCTCATCGGCCGCGGGCCCGGCCGCTGCCGGCTCCTCTTCGGGCGGACCCTCCGAGTTGACGGGTCCGGTGGTCGACTCGTCCATCGTTTTCCTCCTGATGAAGCCCGTTCCGAATCCGCCTCATGTCGTCGGGGTGATGTCCGGCGGGCGCTCCTCTGCGTTGACAATCGTACATGCAGAGCCTTCGCCGGCAAACAGGCTCCTCACGCGGGTGTTTGCACCATTCGGACGGGGGAAAGTTCAGACCACGCGACACCGTGCGAGGACGACCGCAAAGGAGGCGACGATGGAAGTGAGGCGCTGCCCCGGCCAGGACCGGAGCAACTGGACGCCGGAGGACATCTTCGAAGTCGCTTGCCCGGCCTGCGGCGAGTCGGTCGAGTTCTTCAAGGACGACAAGCGCCGCCGCTGTGCCGGTTGCGGCGATGTGATCGACAATCCGAAGTTCGGCCTCGGCTGCGCGGAGTGGTGCTCAGCGGCCGACAAGTGCTCGCTGATGCGCGGGATCGTGACCGACAAGGGCTGACCCCGCGCGGTTCGCACGGCGACAGTTCGCCGCCGCTTCCCTCTGCCCGCTCCCCGTGAGAGGATGACGCCGACGAGGGGAGAGCAGGGTGTACGACAGCGATCTGGACCAGCCCAACTACAGGCTCGATGCGCCGCGCCGCGCGGACAAGCATCGTGGGCGGCGGCGCGGCGGACCACGCTGGGACCGTGTAATCGTCGTGCTCATCGTCGCCGTCGTCGCGGCGGCGACCATCTACTTCGTCGTTCGCGCCCTCACCCACGAGAACACGCGCGCCTTCACCAACGCGCAATGGGGCATCTCGCTCAAGCTCGACAACCGGTTCAGTAAGGCCAACGGTCAGAGCCTCGCGCCGCTGTCACACGCGGTCGTGCTCTACTCTGCTGGCTTCTTCGACCGAGACGGCGCGCGCATCAACGGACGGCTGGTGGACGGCATCGAAGTGGCGGTGCTGCAGTCGGGGAGTGCCTTCAAGCCGGAGGATCTGGGCCCGCTCAAGGGCGTCGTCGCCAAGATGCTCTGGCCGGCGTCGGCGCCGCCGCACAACCCTTTCAGTGGGTCGTCATCGCCGAGCCCGTCGCCTTCATCGAGCGCCGCGCCGGCCAAGCCGGCGGCGGCGCTCGCAGCGGTGACTATCAGCGGCATCCCGGGCTTCGTCTCCGACGTGTACCAGCAGACGATGAGCGGCACGGCCTTCAAGGTGAGGGCGTACGTGCTCTTCAAGGGTGAGCGGTATTACATGCTCTGGCTGCAGGCGCGCGCCGACCACTGGAACAGCATCGCGCCGGTGCTCGAAAAGGCTGCGCAGTCGCTCAAGGCGCAGTAGGCGCGCAAGCGGCTGCGGCCGCGCGCCGCCACGGCGTCGGAGATACCACGACCGAGCCGGCGCGCTTGAGCTCCGTGGTCTGGTTCGTCACTCTCGCCGTCGCGCCGGCGATGGGTGTGCCCTCGATCTTGAGCAATAGGCCGTTGTTGTCGTCGGCCGGCACCCAGATGCCGATGAAGTTGTCGGCGCCCGCGTTATAGGAAGAAGAACCACGCCACGAAGATGG
>Ga0207932_1000083_pt1 | contig 30329 bp, 26 predicted proteins | sample NGESurdeep092012_FD_184480 | JGI IMG/M metagenome (GOLD analysis project Ga0207932, IMG submission 184480) | Arctic peat soil microbial communities from Barrow, Alaska - NGEE Surface sample 415-2 deep-092012 (SPAdes) | ecosystem: Environmental > Terrestrial > Soil > Wetlands > Peat ...
GGTCGAGCGACACGACGGCGTGGATCCCGCCCGGGTACGTCTTGGACAGGCCGGCCGTCATGATGACCTCGTCGAGGTTGCAGGCCAAAGGCCGGCCGACAGCGGCCTTCTCGTTCGGGGCAAACTCCTGATCAGACACGTGCACGCTCTCGCCTTTCCTTTCTGCTCAGCCGACGACACCGCGACGCGCCCGGCAGCACGGGGCCGCCACGACGAAGGGGGCGTCGACCACCACTTTGTCGGCAAGCGAGCCGCTGGGCAAACGTTTGGCGGAACGTTACCGGAGTTCCTCGCCAAAGCGATCGTTCGGAGCTGGTGTTCGCAGCCGAGTAGTCTGCCTGCCGGCCGCAACCGTCGCAACACAGAGAGTGCCGTTTAGCAGGGGTTTTGTTGGAGGCGGCGACCGGAGTCGAACCGGTGATGGATGATCAGGCGTATCAGCCGACCTAGCCAATGAGACTCGACTGCCCGCCGCCGGCTGCTCGGCAGCGGCAATGGTCAGTCGCTGCCGACGCGCACCAGCATCTTGCCGATGTTCTCGCCGCGCATGAGGCCGATGAAAGCGGCGGGGGCGTTCTCGACGCCGTCGACAATCGTCTCGGCAAGACGAATGCGTCCCTCGGCCAGCCAGCCGCCAACCTCGGCGAGAAACGCTGGCCTGCGGTCAACATGGTCGCCAACGATGAAGCCGCGTAGCGTGAGCCGGTTGCCGATCATCAAACTAAGATTACGCGGCCCGAGCGCTGGCTCGTCGGCGTTGTACTGCGAAATCGCCCCGCACAGGGCCGCACGCCCGTGCAAACGCAGGGCGCCAATGGCCGCCTCCAGATGCTCACCGCCAACGTTGTCGTAGTAGACGTCGATGCCGTCCGGCGCCGCCGCCGCCAGAAGCTGAGCCGGAGAGCCCTCGTGGTAGTTAAAGGCAGCATCGAAGCCGAGGTCGTCGCAGACGTAGCGTGCCTTCGCCGCGGAACCGACGCTGCCGACGATACGCGCCGCGCCGCGCAACTTGGCGATCTGGCCGGCGAGACTGCCGACCGCGCCGGCAGCGCCCGAGACAAAGACGACGTCACCGGGTTTCAGCGCCGCGATCTCGAGCATGCCTACCCAGGCGGTCAGCCCGACCATGCCGAGCATGCCAAGCCAGGCGCTGAGAGGCGCGTCGTTCGCGGGGACACGGCGGAACGCTGCCGCCGTGCCGAGAGCATACTCACGCCAGCCCAGGTCGTGCAGGACGATGTCGCCGGCAGCCAGATCGGGTGACTGCGAAGCGACAACCTCGCCCACGGACATGCCGGTCATCACCGCGCCCAGCGCAAAAGGCGGCACGTACGACTTGGCGTCGCGCATGCGTCCGCGCATGTATGGGTCGACCGAGATGAAGCGGTTGTGGACGAGGACCTGGCCAGAGCCCGGATCGGGCACCGTTACCTCGACAACGGCGAAGTCACTCTGCCTCGGCGCGCCCCGCGGCCGGGCGACGAGATGGATCTCTTTGCTGCTACCCGAAGACTTCATCTGGGACACTCCTGAATGGAGGATAACGACTCAGCCTGCTTGGCCGGTCGGCCTGATGAGGATCTCGTTGAGCGAGACCCGGTGCGGCTGGCCAACAGCAAAGGCGATCGCCGCTGCGATGTCCTCTGCCTGCAGCGCACCGACGGAATCGTAGAAACCCTGTGCATCCTCGCGAATGTGATCGTCACTGATGTGGTCGGTCAGCTCGGTGGCGACGGCGCCCGGTTCAACGACGATCACACGTACGCTGGCTTGAATGAGTTCCTTGCGCAGAGCGTCCGACCAGGCAGTGAGGCCCCACTTGGTGGCGTTGTAAACCGAGCGGTTGGGGCCGGTCGTGCGCCCTGCGACCGAACTGATGTTGACGATGTCGCCCTGAGCGGCGACAAGCTGCGGCAGAAAGACGTCGCTGACGAGTAGCACGCCGGTGAGGTTGGTGTCGATCATGCGCCGCCACTCGTCGACCTTGCCGGCGTCAAACGGCGAGAGCAGCATGACGCCGGCGTTGTTGACGAGTATGTGCACAGGGCCGAGCGCGGCGCCGACAATCTCCGCCGCGCGCAGGACGGCGTCGCGGTCCTGCACGTCGGCGACGCAGGCAACCGCTTTACTGCCGGTAGCCGTGATCTCGGCCGCCAGACCCTCGATGCGCTCGGCGCGGCGCGCCAGCAGCGCCACCGCCGCGCCCTCGGCTGCGAGTGCCCGCGCCGTTGCCTCGCCGATGCCACTGGAGGCACCGGTAATGACCGCCGTACGTCCTGCAAGGTTCTTGCCCACGTCGTCCTCCACGTTTAGTTTCGGGGATGCCTTGAACCTGCCCGCTCGCGGGCACCAACGAAACGCGGGGGCTGCGAACGGGCGCCGGCGCCCTGCTGCTGGAACAGAACGAGGAGTGGCTGGTCAGCCGCCGCTACCGCTCCGACGATCAGGATCTACACCACGTCGGGGGACTTGACCAGTTTGGCGGTCCGCTGCATGGAACTTTGTCATTCGACCCGGAGGCCGCTACCCTCCGCCCGTGCCCCGCGCGGTTCACTCAGCCGGACAGCAGCTGCCATCCATAGATCGCGCTCAGGCAGAGCGCATACAGTGTGACGGCGTAGTACCACCTGCCGCCGAACTTGGGCGTCCTGATCGAAGCCACATTGAGGGCGGCCAGTGCCATCAGCGCAACGTAAACGACGTGGGCAAACACCGGGGCGCTGACAGCGTGTCGGAAGACAAAGAGCAGCGCCAGGATGATGACGTTGTTGTCGAGCGCCAACCCCCGGTAGGTCGAGTCATCGACCAGCCCGAAGACGTTGAAGTGGCTCAGCCGAATGACCCCCGTGGCGACGATCACGAAGGCGCCCGGGACGAACCAGGGGCTGAAGCGCCCGACGCTCAGCAACACCACCGCAGGTGCGACGCTGAAGCTGACGAGGTCGATCAGTGAGTCCAGCTGCCCGCCAAACGCACGCTGACCCTCCGTCCGTCCCTTCATCCGCCGCGCGATGCGGCCGTCGCTCCAGTCGAAGACTACCGCCCACAGCATGGCGATCATCGCTGCCGGGAAGACGCCGCGGATCGCGAAGTAGACCCCGAGCACCGCCGACAAGAGCCCCACGAGCGAGCACACGTTGGGCAAGTCACGCGCAAACCAAAGCATTGGTCGCGGAGCGGCCGGCTGGCGCGACGCGCTCATCGTGCTTTCTTCGGCCCGACGACCCGCCGAAGCGCATCGGCCACGGCCCGGTTCTCGCGCCTCGTGCGGCTGGCGATGCGGATGTAGCGGCTTGACTCGCGCATGGTCTTGTTCTCGCAGTCTTTGATGAAGATGTTGTCCTCGACGAACAGCCTGCGCGTGACCTCCGGACCGGACGGAGCATGGTCGGGAAGGCGGCAGAAGATGAAGTTGGCCTCGGGGCGATAGACGCAGAGGCCGGGTATCCCAATGAGATCCTGGTAGAGCCCGTCTCTATCAGCGCGCACCTGGTCACAGCTGGCGGCGAACTCTTGCCGATACCGGGGAGCAAGACGAAGAAATGCCTCGGCAAAACCGTTGAGGTTCCAGATCGGCAAGCCCGCACGGACCCGCTGGACAAGGGCCGCGTTCGCGCTGAGCAGATAGCCGATCCTCAGCCCGCAGATGCCGCATGCCTTGCTCATGCTCTTGAGGATCGCCAAGTTCTGGTACCGAGCGACCTCCGCCTCAAGCGATGCCCGAGAGCCTTCCTGCGCGAAGTCGATGAAAGACTCATCCACGATGAGCATGCAGTCGTGCCCGGCGAGAGCGCTCAGCAGGCGGAGAAGGTCGACTTTGGGCACGAGCAGCGAGGTCGGGTTGTTCGGCGTTACCACCACGGCGAAGTCAGCTTTGCAGCCGATAGCCTCTGCGGCGAACTTGTCGACGTCGAGCTGGAACGAGGGGGCCTCGAGGGCGAACTCGACGACGTGTCCTGCGGGCGCCGCGTTGACGAACTCGTTGAATGAAGGAACCGGGACGATGAGCCTCCCGGCGAGCTGCCCGGAGACGATCTTGATGAGCTCAGAGGCCCCGTTGCCGACCGCGATCCTTTGGGCGGGTTGGCCGATCAGATCACCGACGAGCCCCGCCAGGACGTCCTGGGCGACGGGGTAGTTCAACACCAGCTCATGGATCTGGCTGCCGAGTTGCTCGAAGAGCGACTCCGGCGGGAAGTACAGGTTGTACAGGTAGGCGTGGTCGACGAAGCCGTGACGCCAGTAGCCGCCGTGCTCCGATGTAAGTGCCGCGTAGTCCAGTTCTCTTGCGGCGCGAACCTGCAGCGCCGGCTTCGAGTAACTCAAGGCGAGGGACTATCTGGGGAAGACAAGCTCAGCCGCTTCCAGGTCGGCCAACGTGTCGATCTCATACCATCGTTCGGCAGGGAAGAACACCGGCTCAAGCGCCAGGCTGCCGTCGGCGACCATCTCCGCGAACACGGACTCGTAGAAGTCGCCCGTTTGCCCGGCCACGATGCGCCGATCGAGTCGTTCGCAGACCGCCCTCCACGTGCGGCGTGACAAGCTGCAGATGTTGACCGTCTTGAAGTGCGCGGCGTCAGCGCAGCTGAGCGCGCCGAGGCAGAAGGCGCTGACGCCGCCCTCCCCGTCGAGCGTGACCGTCGTTCCGTTCATCCACGGCAGCTGCCTGGAAATGGCGATCCGATCGGGCTGCAGCATCTCCTCGAGCAACGACTCGTGGAACACGAGATCGCTCTCGACCAACAGGAAAGGCTCGTCGATCACTTTCCTCGCGAGCCACAGGGAGTAGATGTTGTTGGTGGTCTTGTAGAGCGGGCTGACGACGTAGCTGATCTCCATGTTCTGCGAGTGATCGCCAAGGCAGTCCTGTATCGCCGCCGCCTCGTGTCCGACCACGACGACCAGACGCGAGAACCCGTAGGCGTTCAAAGAGCGGATCAACCGCTCGAGAATAGGGATCCCGCTCACCCCAACAAGGCACTTCGCGGTTGAATCCGTCAGTGGAGAAAGTCGGCTTGCTGTGCCGGCAGCCAACAACAGCGCGGTCCTTACCTGTTCACCGACGCGTACTGGGCTACTGCTGCGCATGTTCCCCCCAAGTCGTCTTGACCCCGCTGCCTGGGCCGGCAACAGCGCGACAGGCCGCGACTGCGCTCCACTCCCTGCAGCTCACGCCTCCATCATGCCGGAGCCGCTCCGGGTGCTTACAGCCGATGTGCAGTCTGCGTATGACGCCAGGAACAGACTACACCTTTGTGCGTAACCAAGCGCAGAGCCTCAGACCATCGCAGAAGTCGGCGGAAATGGTGACTGACGGTGAAGGCCAGAAGTCGGCGTGACGGAGAAGGCGCAGTCTCAGTGGCCCCACGTGATCTTGCGGATGGTGTCGTTCCCGGTATCGGCGACGTAGAGGTTGCCGGCAGCGTCGCCGGCGATGCCGCCGGGATTCAAGAAGCGCGCCGCGACGCCGTTGCCGTCGGCGCTGCCAGAAGAGCCGGCCTTGCCGGCCAGGGTCGTGACCTCCCCAGCGGGAGTGATCTTGCGGATGGTGTCGTTGCCGGAGTCGGCGACGTAGAGGTTGCCGGCAGTGTCGCAGGCGATGCCGGCGGGAGCGTTGAAGCGCGCCGCGGCGCCGCTGCCGTCGGCGCTGCCTTCGGAACCGGCCTTGCCGGCCAGGGTCGTGACCTCCCCAGCGGGAGTGATCTTGCGGATGGTATCGTTCCCGATTTCGGCGACGTAGAGGTTGCCGGCAGCGTCGCAGGCGATGCCGGCGGGAACGCTGAAGCGCGCCGCGGTGCCGCTGCCGTCGGCGCTGCCGGAAGAGCCGGCCTTGCCGGCCAGGGTTGTGACCTCCCCGGCAGGAGTGATCTTGCGGATAGCGTTGTTTCCGGTGTCGGCGACGTAGAGATTGCCGGCAGCGTCGCCGGCGATACCCTGGGGAAAGTCGAAGCGCGCTGCACTGCCGCTGCCGTCGACGCTGCCGGGGGGGCCGGCTGTGCCTGCCAAGGTGCTGACCAGCCCGGTGGGAGTGATCGTGCGGATGGTGTTGCCTAAATCGGTGACGTAGAGATTGCCGGCAGCGTCGCAGGCAACGCCGAAGAGACTGTAGAAGCGCGCCGCGGCGCCGCTGCCGTCGGCGCTGCCAGAAGAGCCGGCCTTGCCGGCCAGGGTCGTGACCACCCCGGTGGGAGTGATCTTGCGGATGGTGGAGTCTCCGTTATCGGCGACGTAGAGGTTGCCGGCAACGTCGCAAGCGATGCCGTAGGGTACGCTGAAGCGCGCCGCCGCGCCGCTGCCGTCGGCGCTGCCTTTCGAGCCGGCCTGGCCGGCCAGGGTGCTGACCACCGCGACCCCAGCCGTCGCCTTCTTGCTGCCCCCGCACGCTGTCACGGTGACCGCGAGAAGGCCGATCATGACAATGCCGGCAAGCACTCCCCAGAGTCGCGTCTTCATCTGCCCCCCGGTCGGCGAATAAACCAGCATGCTCATCTGATCTCCACTTCTCGGACTCGACTTGTGAGCCGTGAGACGCACCATCGACGTCGCGTGCCGGCACGCGTTCTCGACGATCGGCTGCACGATCCGCGCCGCCTCCCTCCGCAACTAGTTCATCGGGACCCCGGGGTTGCCCGTCCCACCTGGCCGCTGCGCGTAGACCACGAAGAAGTCGCGGTCGTCAGGGGTCAGGTACCGGGTCGCGGGCTGCTGGTAGTTGGGGACGACCTTGAACGGGTTTCTGCAGCCCGGCAGCGCGTAGACGTTGAACGTCGGCCACTCGGCGTTGATGTCGAGCTCGACGCCGCGGACGGCGCCGGCGCGGACCAATCCGGCCGCGATGCTGGGGGCGGTCTGGTTGTCGGCGGCCACGTAGATGAGGTTGCCGTGGGCGTCGACGCCTACGGCGGAACGCCAGACGCGCACTGAGTTGTTCAGCGTGTAGCCCCACCGCTGCGTGGCGTTCAGGGCCGGGTTGGGCTTGCCGTTCATGACGATCAGCGGCAGGTTCTGCCGGGCCAGGACGACGCTGCCGGGGGGGATCGACGAGCTCCACGAGAGAACGTCGACCCTGCCGTCGGGGTACGCCACCACGGTGCCGCGGCCGGCGACCATCGGCACGTCGACGTGACCGTTGACGATCCAGCCGCCACCGCCGTCCTTCTGCTTGAAGCCGCTGTTGAACGCCGCCAGCGCCCACTGCCGCTGCCCCTGGGGGATCATCATGGGGCCGCGCGGGTTCGCGTTCGGAGGCTCGTACCGGCCGGGATACAGCGCCAGCCGCGTGCGGGTGGCGTCGATCCACACGGCGTAGGTCAGGATGCTTGGGTAGTCGGCCTCCGAGCGAAAGACCGTCGTGTACATCGCCGGCCTGCCGCCGACCGTCTGGCCCACCGGTCTCCACTGCCCCTCGTTCTTGAGCGCGACCGGAAGGGCCGATTTGACCGGCGGCGGGCGGTACGGCGTGGCGCTGGCCGAGGTGCGGGGCCGGGGCGACGACGCGCCGCCGAAGGCGGGCAGCGTCGTGATCCCCGGCCCGCCCTTCTTCGGTGCGTGCATGCCGTACCACCAGTTCTCGACGTCGTTCACCAGCCACGCCATGCGGTGGTCGCGCAGGTACTCGACCGAGCGGACCTTCCAGGGCACGCTCGATGGACGCATCATGTAGGTCGCGTACGAGTAGACGACCGGCATCAGCAGCACCAGGAAGACGACGAGGGCGACGAGCAGCACGCGGCGGCGGCGGCGCTTCGCCGACTGGCTGCGGCGCGCATCGAGCTCGTCGCTCGTGTACAGAGGGCCGGGCGGCGCGCCTGTCGACTGATCAGACTTGCGGGTCATCGCGCCCTCGTTATCCCGGCAGGCTGTCGAACAGCCGGCCCCACGGCGTGTTGCGCCGCACGGTCTCCTGGATCCGTCTGCCGATCGTCGGCCACCAGACGTAGTCGTGGTAGACCCACGAGGCCATCACGAACAGGTTGACCAACGGCGTGTGAAAGAAGAGGTGCTGCAGCCGCGAGAGCGGCCCGAACCAGATCAGGTGACCTCCCTGCGCGGCCAGGTTGCGACCGACCGAGAAGTGCAGGTCGACGTCGCTGACGTCGTCGCCGACGAGCGCGATCTCGCGCGGGTCGCCGACGCCGAGCCCGCGCTCGTGCGCGAGCCGGATGTACTGGATCGCCAGCGGATCGAAGCCCATCAGCTTCGCCGCCGCGGCGTCGATCGCGACCTGGTCGGCGCTCGCCAGCATCAGGTCGGCCTGCACCGGGATCATCGTCCGCGGGCCCGGCCCGTCGCCGCACAGCGTGCCGTCCATGACCGCGAAGATGCCGGGGTGGATCTCCTGCTGGATGGCGAGCAGGTCGACCAGCGTCTCGTGGATCCAGCTGTGGGTGTAGTGCCGGCGCGTGTTGAGCAGGCCGCCGAAGGCGTTCTTCATGGCGCCCGTCGTGGTCGTGTAGATGTGGCACTTCACGGTCGGCAGGTGGACGACGTTCTTGCCCAGGAAGAAGTCGGGCAAGAAGATGCCTTCGGGGAAGATCTTGTCGAGGACCAGCATCGGCGCCGTCGGCCGGTAGGGCGACCATGTCATCTCGGCCGGCCTGAAGTTGAACAGTTCGCGCACGCCCTCGCGCTCGTACACCGGCGTGAGCTTGTTCAGGCGTCCGCCCTTGACCGGGTCGGTCACCACCGTGTCGTTGTGCACGGCGACGAGGTCGGCGAAGCCCGCGGCTCTCAGCGCGGCGATCGTCCCCGCGAGCTGCCAGGGCGTCGTGTTGGCCGAGAGGTAAGGCATGTGCCACGAGATGTTGTCCTTGATGATCGTCGTGGCACCGGCCTGGAGCGCGTCGGTCATGCCCGCCAGCTCGCACAGCCGGGCGATGTCGTCGCCGACCGTGGCCGGCGAGGTCCTGACGACCGCCACTGTGCCGCGGCTAGGCAAGGCGCAACACCAGGATCGAGACCGCCACGAACAGCACGATGTCGACGATCAGCGGCACATCGCCGACGAGGATCTCCTCGGGGTTGCCGCCGAGCCCCTTGAGGTGCACGAGGTAAAGGTAGCGGAAGAGTCCGTAGGCGACGAACGGGATGGTCACCATCATCCACGACGGTTCGTGGCGCTCGTGGGAGAGGAAGGTGTACAGGGAGTAGGAGACGATCGTCGCCGCCGTGATCGTCGAGATCATCGAGTCGAGGAACGTTTCCGTGTAGTGCGCAAGCGCCGGCCGGTGGGTCGTCAGATCGTCGTCGCCGGTCAGCTCGCAGCGCCGCTTGATCAGGGCGAGGAACATCGACAGCAGCCCCGTGCAGAGGATGATCCACGGGGAAGCGACAACGCCGATGGCGACGGCGCCGGCGACGACCCGCAGCACGAAGCCGCCGGCGATGGCCATGACGTCGAGGATCACGAGCCGCTTGAGCGCGAAGGTGTAGGCGAGCTGCAGCACGAGGAAGCAGGCGGCGACGAGCAACACGTTGCGGCCGATGAAGGCGGCGGCGGCGAGGCCGAACCGGCGGGGATCGCCGACGCTCCCCGAGAAGACGAGGGCGGCGAACACGATGAGGTTCTTGGTCCACTGGCGCGGGCGCAGCTCGCTGACGACGGCGCGCGCGCGGCTCATCGGCGCGCTGTGCTGCGCCGCCCGGGCCGGTGTCGTGTTCGCGCCGTCGCTCACGGCCCGCCCAGGCCCCTGAGCAGATGGGCGCCGTCGGCCGGTACGGCCGACAGCGCCCCCGCCGTCCGCGCCAGCCTACGCATGTGCAGCGCGTAGGCCGCGACGCCAAGGACGACGGCGAACCACAGCGTGCAGGCGCGGATGATGAGCGTCGCCGCGACGGCGACGGCGCGCGGCACAGCCAGGACCGCGAGGAGCGCGGCCATCGTCCCCTCGGTCACGCCGAGTCCGCCCGGCAGCAACGAGATCGCGCCCGCCAGCGTGGCCACGGCGTAGACAAAGGTCGCGGCCTGCAGCGAGACTCCCTGCCAGTGCAGGCCGCGGAACACGAGCCAGAACGCGAGGCACTCGCAGGACCAGGCGGCCACGCCGAGGAGAACCGCCCACGCGAACGTGCGCGCCTTGAGGAGGGCGACGAAGGTCGTCGCCGTCTCACGAGTGCCTTCAACCACGCCCCGCCGGGCCGACCGACGGCTCAGCCACGGGGCCAGGCGCTCGGCCAGGCGCGGCGAGAAGGCGAGCACGGCGACGAGCGCCGCCACGGCGGCCAGGCCGGCGACGAACACGGCCCGGCCGGCGGGGTAGCGCGCGACGCCGACCGCGGCCAGCAGCACGACGGCGACGAGGTCGGTGAGCCGCTCGTCGAGCACGACCGGGACGGTCGCGGCGTAGCGCGCGTCGACCTCCCGCTTGAGCATCAGGCACTTGAACAATTCTCCGAGCTTGCCGGGCGTCACCGACATGGCGAGGCCGCTGAAGAAGATGTCGAGGCTGCGTCGTCTCTCCACCTCCACGCCGATTACGCGCAGCAGGAACTGCCAGCGCGCGAAGCGGATCAGGTAGTTGGCCATCGCCAGGCAGAGGATCGGGACGAGGTACAGGTAGTCGAAGCCGCGCAGTGCCTTCGCCAGGGCCTGGGGACGTGCGTACACGCCGAACGCGAAGATCGTCGAGACGACCAGGACCGCCGGGATCGCGAGCTTCCAGCGGAGCCCGAATGCGCGCGGAGACCCATCTTGGCCGTCGATCTTAGCATTGTGTCGTGAGATGGCAGGCCTCCTCGGGCTCTGTCGCGCGGTGTCGAGGCCGCGGTGGCACTGCCGCCATTCTACCCGCACGAACGGCCGGGCCTCACCGCGCTCCGTGGCGCCCACTCCGTCAGATCCCTGCCAGCTCCTTGAACTTCTCGACGCTGGGGATCGTGATCCCCAGCGTCTCGGCGATGCGGAACTTGGCCATCATCGCGTTGGGCTCGCCTGGATGCAGATTGGAGTGGTCGAGGATCCTTCCCAGACCCTTCTCTCCTCTGATCTGCTCCATGGCGTAGCTGTCGCTGAGGTCGCGCTCGCTGCAGCCGAGCCTCTCGGCGACGTAGCGCTTGGCCTCTGTGAGGCGCATGCCCCGGGACATCTGCATCCTCGCTACCAGGTCTCCGGCAGTGCGGATCCCGCCCATGCCCGCGGCGAGCGCGTGGGTGACGTCCATTCCCCTGGAGTCACCCGAGCCCACCTACAACCCGTCGCAGCGCAGGATCTCGACGTGCGCCTTGGCCGCCCGCGACGCAGCGTCCTCGGGCGGGTAGCCGTTGATCGGCACGCCGCAGACGCCCTCGCCGACGTTGGGATGTACGGGGATGCGAGCCACGTCCATGCAGGGTTTGATGACGGTGAGTGAGTAGGCGGTATTCCAGGCGCACGACTTGCCGGTGTTGATGTTGACCGCGGGGCCGAAGAGCGTGACGCCGGCGTCCTGGCAGACCTCGAGCTGGCCCTGCGGCCAGAGGCCGGCCAGGCGGCGGCCGTCCCACTCGAGCTCGCCGTGCACGCCGATCACGAACTCGCCCGCCATGCCGACCTCGATGCCGGCGGTCGGGTACTTCTCGCGCAGGTGCTTCACGGCCCGCAAGGTACTGAAGAAGTCGCCGTCGCCGGCACCGCCGGTGGTGTCGAAGTCCATGCCGTCGGCGCCGGCCTCGAGCATGCCCTCGCCGACAAAGATGAAGTCTTTTGTGGCGAAGTCCATCGCTTCGTCGATCGCCGCGCGCGCGGCGGCGATCTCAGCGCGCGGCAGGAGCTCGAACCAGTTCTCGCAGGGGCCGTCCGGCCGCGAGTAGAAAGCCAGGTTGGGCTGCGCTCCGTACTGGATCGGCGCCGTGAGCAGGAGCTGCGCGTTCTGCATCGTCTGCTGCTGGTGCGGCAGGATCGTCTTGATCGCCTTGTAGGAGTACTCGATGTGCCAGAGCTCGAGGATGTCCTGGCCGAGGCGCTGCTCGCTCTCGAGCAGGTCGAGGATGTCGGTGCCGGTCATCTTCGAGCCACCGCCGTCGCACGAGAGTACGACCTGGTCGCCGATGTCGACGGCGGTGAAGCATGCGGTGGAGGCGTAGATGTCGAGCAGGTGGTCCTGTTCGTCCTCGGTCAGGGGCGAGATCTTCGCCTTGCGCGCGGCGAGCTGCGTGGCATCTTCGATGTCGGCACGCAGCTCGCCGCGCGTCATCGCCGTGAACGACCCGTCGCCCATGCGGGTGGGGATCTTCGTCTCCATGCGCTGCCTCCACCTCTCGTCGTGCCCGGTCCGCGAAAGTGTAGCACCGGGCCCGCGGTCCGGTGGCTACTTCCCCGCGAGCTCCGCGTCGGCCGCTGCCACGATCGCGCCGATCTCGCGCACGATCTCGTCGGGCAGCGGCTCGGGGCGGTGCCCCTCGAGTATCTCGCGCGCCTGCGCCAAAGCCCGCGTGTGCGCGTCGGTCGAGCCGTCGGCCTGCCAGTCCTCGCGCGCGCGACGATCGATGATGCGCGGCTGCGACTGCTCGCGCATGTGGTCGTACGTGCTCTGCAGGCTGAGGAAGTCGCCGAACGAGCCGACGCGCGCGATGTCGTCGACCAGCAGCGTGTCGTCGCTGACCGGGATGCCGCGCAGGACGTGCTTGACCATGCGCGCGATCTCGTTGTCGAGCACGAGCTGCCCGTAGTCGATGGTGACGCCCGATTCGATCATCCCCGCCCCAAAGATCAGGTTGGCGCCTGCCAACGCTGGGAGGACGGCAGTCAGGGTCTTCTCGTGACCGGACTGGGCGTCACACAGCTTGCTGTCGCCCTACGCACCGCTGACGTAGCTCGGCAGCCGGTACTGCTTGGCGAGTTGCGCCACGCCGGCGCTGATCAGCGCCATCTCGGGCGAGCCCACAGAGGCGGCGGCGAAGCGCAGATCCATGGCCGTCGTCGACGAGCCGTAGATCACGCGCGTGCCAGGCTCGGTGAGCTGCGCCAGAGTGATCCCGGCCAGCACCTCGGCGTTGTGCGTGACCAGCGCACCGGCCAGAGTGACCGGCGCCGAGGCGCCGGCCATGGCCATGCTGAGCACCTCGACCGGCATGCCCAGTCGCGCCGACTCGATGACGATCTCACAGAACTCGCGCGGCAGCTTGAGCGGGCTGACCGGGCAGGTGCCGAGCATGAGGATCGGGCGGCGGCGAAGCTCGTCGATACCGCCGACCGCCGCCGCCGCCATCTCGACGTAGCGGTGCACCGCGTAGCCGTCCTGCGGGCCGGTGCAGGCGGGCTTGGTGCAGTTGAGAACCGTTGCTTCGTAGTTGTGGATGGTGGCCGTCCTGACCGGCGCGTCACTACAACCCAGGGCGACCTCGAAGCAGTCGATGTCGGAGAGCGCATCGACCAGGCGGGCGGTGTCGGCGAGGTCCTGTTTGGTCGAGGCGCGCAGCTCGCCGCTGCGCGGATCGACCACCATCAGGCCCTCGCCGAAGTTGGCGAAGCCGACGCGGTCGGACCCGAGCGGAATGTCGTGCGCCGGGTCGCGGCCGCAGAGCGTCCAGGTGGACGGAGCGGCGGCGATCGCCTCCTCGACCACGTGGGGCGGGATGCGCACCAGACGTGTTTCGCGGTCGACGACGCAGCCGCCGTCGCCGAACACGGCGAGCGCCTCCTCGAGTTCGACCCAAATGCCGGTGCGCTCCAGCACCTCCAGCGTGGCCCGGTGCAGATCGTCGATCTCGTCGGGTGTAAAGACGGAGAAGCTGAGGCCACCGCGGCGGCGCCGACCGGCCTCGACTGCGCGTTTCATGAACGTCCCTCCCTGGTGGGTTCCGGTCTCATCCTAGACCAGAGGTCGGGGCGTGACCATGGCGGCGAGACGGGTGCGAAAACGCAGCGGGAACGGCTCGGATGCGCCGGCCGTCGGGTTGCGATAGTGTCGCTGCATGGACCTCACCCACGATGCACCCACCTGGTGGATCCGCCCCGGCCTTGAGGCTGTCGACGGCCGTCTGACGCTTGCCGGCGAAGACGCCGAGACGCTGGCGCGCAAGCACGGCACGCCGCTGTTCGTGCACGAAATGGCCTTCATCGAGTCGCAGGTGCGCGGGGTGCGCGAAGCGCTCAGGCGCACGGGCATGCCCGTGCGCGTGCGCTTCGCACTCAAATCACAGCGCCAACCGGAGATCATGGCTCTCGTGCGCGGTCTCGGCGCCCCAGGCACTGCCGACGCCATCGGCGTCGACGTCTGCTCGCCCGGTGAAGTGGCGTGGGCGCTCGCGCACGGCTGGCGCGCCGACGAGCTCAGCTACACGGGTACCAACGCCTCCGACGCGGACTTCCGCGCCATCCTCGAGCACCCCGAGATCCAGCTCAACGTCGACCTGCCCAGCCAGCTCGAACGCCTCGGCCGGCTGGCGCCGGGGCGCAAGGTCGGCCTGCGCGTCAACCCGCGCGTGGGCGCGGCACGTCCGTACGTGCCGGCCGGTTACGGCGACGAAGAGACGGTCAGGTTCGGCCAGTACGCCGGCGACGTGCCGACCAAGTTCGGGTTCTACCCTGAGCAACTCGACCGGGCCCTTGAGATTGCCGCCAGGCGCAATCTGACCATCAACTGCGTCCACTTCCACCTCTGCCATCAGACACTGACCGACGACCTTCCCAAGCTCGACCACGCGCTGGCGGAGACCGGCAAGATGATCCGCCATTTGCTCGACGCCGGCTGCCCGATCGAAGAGATCAACACCGGCGGCGGACTGGGCGAACCGCTGCGCGAGGGCGACGCACCGCTCGATCTCGACGCCTGGGCGGCGACGCTGCAGCGCGGCCTCGGCGAGTTCGCCGCGCGCGGCATCACGATCGCGACTGAGCCGGGCGAGTTCTTCTTCGGCCAGGCCGGCACGCTGCTCGCCGAAGTGGTCACGGTCGAAGACCGCCTGGGCACCACCTTCGTGGGCGTGAACGCCGGTTGGAACATCGCCGCGTTGCGCTTCGTGTGGGGCGAGTGGATCGACTGCGTACCCGCAGTCGATCCACTCGCCCCCCGCCCCCAGCGCGTCTGCATCGCCGGCCACATCAACGAGGCCCCCGACCTGTTCGCCGAGGACTACCCCTTCCCGCCGGTCGCCGAGGGTGACATCGTCGCCCTGCTCAACGTGGGCAGCTACTGCCAGGCGGTGACCTCCGAGCACTGCCTGCGGCCGCCGGCCAAGGCCGTCTTTCTGAACACGGAGGCATAGCAGGCTGCGGAAGAAGGCCGGTTTGGAGGGAGCGGAGATCCTGCCACCTAGGACGGTACCGAGGCAAGACTTCCCGTCTACTGCACGCGCCCGGGCTCCTCTCCAAGCCACTCCGGGTGCTCAGCGGTGCCGTCGAAGACCGACGTGGTCTTGAAGGGCTCGAACTTGCCGCTCGACGCCACCTGCGCGGTCCGCGCCAGCACCGATCGGACGTCCTCCTCGCTGAGAGGGCGGAACGTGCGCACGGCTTCGAGAGCCTGATCGAGGATCTCGAGGCTGTCTATCCCCGTGATGACGACCGACGTGGGCAGGTTCAGTGCGTAGTGCAGGCACTCGATCGGCGTCACCGTGTTCGTCTCGAGGAGGATCCCGTCGGCCATGCTCTTCATGCCGAGGACGCCGATATCGTGCTCGACCAGGTACGGGAGGACCTGCTTCTCGAAGCTCCGGTAGTGCGCGTCCATCACGTTGAGCGGCATCTGGACCGCGTCGAACATGAACCCGTGGGCCGCCGCGACCTCGAGCATGTAGAGGTGGATGCGCGGATCCTTGTGGCCGGTGAAGCCGATGAAGCGCAGCTTGCCGGCTTCACGGGCCGCGACGAGCGCAGCATTGGCACCTTCCTCATGGAAGATGCGATGCGGGTCTTCGTAGCGGATGACTTCGTGGTGCTGCACGAGGTCGATGTGATCGACCTGGAGGCGGCGAAGCGACTCGTCGAGTTGTTTCGCCGCCGCCTTCTTCGACCGGCCGTCGATCTTCGTCATCAGGAACACCTTTTCCCGATAGCCGTCCCGGAGGGCTTTCCCCATACGCATCTCGCTGGCGCCGTCGTTGTAGTCCCAGCAGTTGTCCATGAAGGTGATGCCGTGGTCTATCGCGGTGCGGACGATCCGCATGCTCAGGCTCTCATCGACCTTCTCGGATGCGAGGTGAAAACCCCCCAGCCCGATGGCGGAGACCCTCTCCCCTGTGCTGCCCAGGACTCGATAGAGCATCTCCGGGTGTAGGTTCTCTGACATCCCCCCTCCTCTCTCAGCGCGAGCAGGGCGCTGGTCTCAGTTGACGCGCCCGCTGCCGGCGCGGCTGCGCACGATCTCGCCGTTGATGTCGTCGAGGTCCCTCTCCGTCAGGTCCAGGCCGGCGCCGGCGATCCAGCCGTCGACTTGGCGCGGCGAGCGCGCTCCTACGATCGCCCCGGTCACGCCTTCCCAGGCGAGAACCCAGGCGATGGCGACGGCCTCGACTGTGGTGCTGTGGCGCTGCGCGATGGGCTGAAGCCCATCGCGCAGCGCCAGGTTCCTCTCCAGGGCGGGATGCCGGAACGACTCGTCGCGCTTGCGCCAGTCGTCGTCGGCCATACGCTCGACGCGCTCCTTGCTGAAGCTCGTCGTCAGCAGCCCCGAACTCAGCGGGCTGTAGCAGATCACCCCGGTGCCGTGCTGGCGGCACCACGGCAGCACATCGGCCGCGGTATCGCGCTCGATCAGCGAGAACGGCGGCTGCAACGAGTCGACGTGGCGGATGGCTTCGCAGCGATCGAGCAGCTCGGTCGTGAAGTTAGAGACACCGCACCAGCGCACCTTGCCCTCGTCGGCCAGGCGCGCCATCTCGTTCCACGAATCTTCGATCGGCGTGCCGGTCTCGTCGGGGGCGTGGAACTGGTAAAGGTCGATGTGGTTCACGCCCAGCCGGCGCAGCGACGCCTCACACTCGCGGCGAACCGACTCGGGCTTGAGGATCTGCTTGCTCGGCTGCATCGGGTCGTTCGGATCCCAGACGAGCCCGCACTTGGTGAAAATGAGCGGCCGCTCAGCGTCGGTGACGTCCTTCACGGCCCGGCCCACGACCTCCTCGGAATGTCCCAGCCCGTATTCAGCCGCCGTGTCTATCCAATTCACGCCGAGGTCGAGGGCGTGTCTGATAGCAGCGATGGACTGCTCGTCATCTTGCGACCCCCAGCCGAAGGACCAGCCTCCGCCGCCGATCGCCCACGCGCCCAAGCCCACGGTCGAGAGATCCGGGCCGTCTCTGCCCAGCGCGCGAGTTGCGAGTGCCATGGCGCCAATCCTACCACCCGCACTTCAGAGGTCCCACGTGACAACGACGGCACCGTGAGGTTCCCGTGTGGCGTCGCCCGGGCAGAGATGTGCCGTGATCAGCTAATCTCGCCTTCCACGCGGGTGACGCCAGGAGGTCATTGGCCATGCTTCCAGGACGGGATCAGCCTCGATCCCTACCGAAGCCGCTGACCTTGGCGTCGGTGATAGGCTGACGCCCAGCCACATCTTGAGGGAGAAAAGGCGATCACGGTCACCGTCGACAGGTCCCAGGCCGCAACTCCATTCCGGCGGCTCCCGGTGGCTGACGAGGGCAGTGCTGTCTAGGTCACCGCTGAGTCCGGCGCGACCCGCGTAGTCGGGTCGCGACCGCGCATGATGCCTGTGAGGAAGGTACCTGAGTTGAAGCGAGCCGAAGGGTTCCGGTCGTCGTTTACGGCGCCGCTGCTCGTCGTCGCCGTCGCCTTCTCGTTCCAGAGCGGTTCGGCGCTGGCCACGCGCCTGATCGCATCGGTCGGCATCGTCGAAGCGCTGTGGTTCAGGACCGCGTTTGCGGCCGCCATCTTGATCCTGGTGCGACCGCGATCGCTGCGCCTGCCGACGTCAGGCCACCGCCTGCCGGTCGTCCTGCTGACGCTCTCGCTGTTCGCCATGAACCTGAGCTTCTACGGCGCCATCTCCAACGCTCCCCTGGGTGTGGTCGTGGCGGTCGAGTTCCTCGGCCCGCTGGCCGTGGCCGTGTTGGGTTCACGCCGGCCGCTCGACTTCGTGTGGGTCGTTCTCGCAGCGGCCGGCGTCGTGCTCTTGGCCGGACCGACGAGCTCGGTGAGCGCGCTCGGTCTGGGGCTGTCGCTGGTCGCGGCGTGCTGCTGGGGCACCTTCATCTTTCTTGCCAAGCGCGCCGTCACGCACGCGGAGCCGCTCAGCATCACGACGCTGATGCTCGTGGGATCGGCCATGCTGTTGACCCCGCTGCTGGCCGTCAGCGGCCCACGGTCGCTCGATCAGCCGTCCGTGCTTGCCCTCGGCGTGACCGTGGCCCTGCTGTCGGCGCTGCCGTACCTCGTCGAGCTGTTCATCATACGGAGGCTCCGCGCCTCGACCTACGGGGTGCTGTTGAGCCTCGAGCCGGCGGTCGCCGCCGTCACCGGTTTTGTCATTGCCTCACAGAGGCTCAGCCCGTTCGAGATCGTCGCGATCGTCGCGGTGATGATCGCCGCCGCCGGTGCGAGCTGGACCAGCGGCGAAGTCCCGGCCGAGGTGCCCCCCGAGGTGCTTGCGGACGTGCTCGGTGAAGAACACCCGGACGGCGGGACATAGGCGCATCGGGTCCAGTTACATGACTCCTCAGCGCCTGGCCTCGGCGTGCAGGCTCCACACGGTCTCGGACGGAGCGGCCGCCGGCCGCGGCAGCGACGCCGATACCGCCGCGACAAAGAGCGGCAACGCCGCGACCACGTAGAGCACGGCGGCCGGACCGGCGCTGTCGCCGAGCAGGCCGAGACCGGCCACGATGAGGCCGCCGGCGCCGCCGCACAGGCCGATCGTGAGGCCGGAGGCGAGGCCCATGCGCGCCGGCAGGTACTCCTGCGCGAGCACCAGCGCGATGCTCATGTTGGCGTTCATCGCCACACCGATCACGACCACGAGAGGGATCATTGCGCCGTAGGAGAGACTGGGCACAAGGGCGATGGCCGGCGCCAGTACGAGCTGCGGTACGACCAGCACGAAGCGGCGGCCAAGGCGCTGGGCGGCAAGGCCGCCGAGCAGCGTCCCGGCGGCGGCGGCCGCGAGTAGCACGCTCGTCATGAGGTTGCTTTGGCCGGGACTCGTGGCCCGCGCATGGACTAAGAACAGCGGCACGTAGGCGAGCAGGCCCACGGTGACGCCGTTGGCAGCGGAGTAGAGCACGAGCAGGCGCGCGAACGCTCGCCACTGCTGACCGTGCGCCGTGGACAGCCGGTGCCGCTGCGCGTGTGCGGGCAAGCGCAGTCCCAGGCGCCGCACAGCGACCAGCACGGCGGCGGCGGCGGCGAGCGGCACAAGCGGGATCACAAGCGTGCCCTTAAGCCCCAGGGGCACGAGCGCGGCGGCCACGAGCAGGGGGCCCAGAGCGTAGCCGACGCCGCCGCCCAAGGAGAAGATGCTCATGTCGCTGGTGACACGGCTGCCGGCGGCGAGCCGTGCCCAGCGGGCGCCCTCGGGGTGATAGGCGGCCCCGCCGGCGCTACAGACGGCAACCGCCGCCAGCGTGAGCGGATAGCTCGTCGCGAGCCCCACGGCGCCGATGCCCAGACCGGCGACGATGAGCCCCGCGGGAAGAAGCCAGACGGCCTCGCGGCGGTCGCCATGGGCCCCGAAGAGGGGCTGCAAGAGAGCACTGCCGAGGCTCGCCGTGAGCGCAAAGACGCCCACTGCGGTGTAGCTGTAGTGGCGCTCCACGACGAGAAAGGGCAGGAGGGCCCACAGGGCGCTCGAACAGATGTCGGCGGCGCCATGCCCCAGGGAGAGCGCAAGCAGCGCCGAGCGGGCGGTGGGCCGTGCGCTCGCGGTGGCGCTCATGCGGCAAGAAGATAAATCGCCCAGATCCTGAACGGCAGCGCCTTTGGCCACCCGACCCGCTCGTTCACCTTCTGTCGCATCGCCATGTTTTCGACTCTACCACCGCGAACACCGCCAAATCGTCCTCGGCGCCAACCGCAGAACCTCTGCCACCGCTCCCCCCATCTCGCCGACCTGCTTTGGGAGTATGCTCGGTCCCACACCGCAACCGAGGAGGAGACCATGCTCACGACCCTTGCCACACTCACGGCCCACACATCACGTCAAATCACAGAGCTCGCTGCCCTGGTCGGCCTGATCGGCGGACTTGCCTTGGCGGCCGCGGTGATTCCCGGCTTGCGCAAGGCCGGCCTGGTCATCGGTGGGCTGCTGCTCGCAGTGGGCTTCGCGGCGATCATCTACGCCATTCACTTCGGCGTGAGCCCCTACGTGGTGAAGTAGTAGCAACTGCACTTGGGCTCGAGGCCACGTTCTGCGTGCCGCCCGACCCCAGTGCGTTCCGGGCAAGGAGAAGCCCGCCGCTGCTTGGGAGGTTGCAGACAAGTTAGCCGTGCTAAGACGTGACTACCTTGTCGCGCCTCGGCATGTCACGCCAAGCTTGACCTTGCCTGCCGTGCCACGCCTCACCATACCAAGCATCTGCGACGGGCACGTGCACTGTAGCACCGCAGCCGCAGAGAGCCACCGTTGGCCGTTGCGACGCCGAGGCATGGACCGACTCGTCTCGGACTCTGCCTGAGCAGTCACGGCCGTCGAGTCGTCGGCGAGCATCAACCGGCAGTACTCGTCACGCCGGCCGGCGGCCGCTGCGCACGCTGTCATCCAAGTACTTCTTGATGGCGACGAACTGGCTCTCGCCGTCGAGGCCGGCCTCGGCGAGCACCACCTCGCCCGGACCGCTGCCGAGGTAGTGGCCGTGGCGGTACGGGTGGAGCGTCGCCTCGAGGCCGGCGTCGGAACGCACCCAGCGATACAGCGTCGGCAGCGTGAACCCGGTGATGCCGATGGCCGCGAGCGCGTGCTCCTCAGGAAAGAGCGCGCGCTGCTGCTGGCGCGGCAGTGAGTCGAACAGCTCCGCGCTGGCCACGTAGTAGACCCGCGGATCGATGCCCTCCTTCTCGAGCAGGGGCAGCGCCTCCGAGACGAAGGCGTAGGTCACGGCGCTCTCCTGCAGCACGATCGTCAAGTCGCCCGCCCCGCGCGGGCGCCGCAGGAGGTAGACGCCGGTCGTGGCCTCCTCGGCGGTCGCCAGGCCGAGCGCGGCGCGGTCGAGTACAAGCTCGCTGGGCCGGGTCACGAAGGGCGCGACGAGCGCCGGCCGCTGCGCGAGCGCGGTGGCCAGAAGCGGCCAGATCTCCTGTGGCTCCCACGGGGTGAGGGTGACCGCCGTGCCTCGCGGGAAGTTCTCCTGGAGGAGTTGCAGCGCCTGCGGGTCGGCGTGCGTCGGACCGTCCTCGCCGGTCTTCAGGCCGGCGTGTCCGCAGACCAGGATCATCGGCCGGTAAGGGTCGCCGGAGACGGCGTGGCGCGCCTGGGCGCCGATGGCATGCAGCCGGGCGGCGATGTGACCGAGCGGCGCCATGAAGGCGCCGTACGACGAGCCCACGCCGATGTTGTGGCCGTAGGCGGAGATGCCGGAAAGGACGCCGGCGATGGCGTCCTCACAGATGCCGCCGATCGACAGCAACCGCGCGTCGGGGTTCGTGGCGGCGTTCCAGTAGCCGGCCGGGAACCCCGCCGCGATCATGCTCACGCTGGTCGAACCGAGCAGGTCGGCGGACGCCGTGAGGAAGGACCCGCCGGACGCCGTGTTCAAGAGCTGCAACGAGCGGCCGAGGGCGTCGCGCAGCGTCGTCTTGGTGCCGGGCTCGAGACGTAGCTCGTCGGGGATGCTGGTCGCCGCGCGCGCGGCGAGCTCGTAGACGGCCTCGATGCGTGGCGCCGCCGGGCGCGGCCTGCGGCCGCGCCGGTCGAGCCGCTCGCGGGCCGCCGCGAGCCTCGCGGCCAGCGCCCGAGCGGTCGGCAGGTCCTCCTCGATCCGTCGGCGGACGATCTGCAGCGCCGCCCAGAAACACTCTTCGCGCACCTCGTCGCCGTCGGGCCCGGCGCACCGGGGGTTGCCGGCATCGCAGGTCGGCAGCGCCGGCGCGGCGGCGCCGGTCAGTTCGGCCAACGCGTGGTAGAAGCCCTCGGAGCAGAGCTTGTGGCCGGCGCCGTGTGAGGCCCGGCCTTCAACACCGTACTGCCAACCCTTGAGCGTGCGATAGATCACCGCGGTGGGCTGGCCGTTGTCGATCGCGAGGGCGTGGCGCTGGGCCGCCACGACCTGCTGGAAGTCGTGGCCGTCGGCGACCCGCACGACGTTCCAGTCGTGCAGGTAGAAGAGCTCGCTCGGTTCCCACTGGACGTAGTCGCCGGGCTCCTGCCCCTCGCGGCAGACACGGTCGCTGTCGATCGACGCCTGGTTCCAGTCGAGGTGCAGCACGACGTTGCCCAGCGAGGCCGTGCCGGCGGCCGCCAGAGCCTCGGCTACGCGTCCCGGCGTGAGCCCGCCCTCGCCCTCCGAGATGTGGATGCGCGGGCAGTCGGGACCGAAGCGATCGCGGGCTCCGATGGCGAGGCCGATGGAGCTGGCGAGACCGACGCCGGAGGCGCCGGTCGCAAGGCGCACGAAGGGCGTCGCCGGCGTGGGGTGCCCGTCGAGGGCCTTGGCGTGCATGGCCCGGAACAGCGGCGTGCCGGTGATCGGGTTGCGGCGGAATCCAAGCAGGTCCTCGAGACGCAGGCGATGCTTGTCGTCGCCCGGCAGAAGGTCGGGCGCGCCCAGCCGCGCGATCTCGTCACGCAGGGCCCACATCGCATACAGGCCCATCGCCTTGTGGCCGGCGGCGTACGAGAGGATGTCGGCGTCCTCACGGTCGGGATCGGCGAGGTCGTAGTCGAGGCCGTCGAACAGGATGCCGGCGACGAAGCGTCCCGAGGAGATCGAGCCGCCCGGATGCCCAGAGGTCGGCACGTAGTTGTAGAGCAGAGCGCACAGAGAACGGTAGAGCAGGTCGAGGGTCTCGAACTGGGCGAGCTCGGCCGCCGGGAGCGGGCCCTCGCCCGGCGTCGTCAACTCCGCCGCATCGACAAAGATCGCTCGCCTTGGTCCAAACACACATCCCATCAGAGGACTCCTTCTGGTCGGCCGGCCGTGGTGCGGCCCCTGTCGCTGGATCTGTCGTCGGCGGGGGTCCGTCTCATCGCAGGAACGCGGCCAGCTTGTCGAGCTCCCCGCCGAGCTCGCCGGCCCCGAAGCAGAACTGCAGCTCGAGGAAGCGCGCGCGCAGGTCGCTCACCTGAGCGGTCACAACGGCGTCGCGGAGGATGACGTCGGCCATCAGGCCGGCGAGCTCGCCGAAGTCGGGCTCGCACATGCCGAAACGGGTCATCTCGGAGACGCCCAGGCGCAGGCCGCCGGCGGCGGTGAAGGCCTCTTCGTCGGGCAGCCCCTGGTAGTTGCAGAGCACGTTGTTGCGTTCGAGCCGCGTCGCGATTTCGTGCCCGCGCCCGTAGCCGACCCTGACGATGACCTGGTGGGTCTCGGTGAAATCGATCGCCGGGTCGCCCTGCACCTCGAGTCCTGCGTCGGCGAGGGCCCTGGCGAAGGCCTTGGCGTTGGCGATGACCTGGGGCTGGTAGATGTCGCGGAAGGCGCGCATCTCGTAGGTCGCAAACAGCAGGCCGAGGAGCGTCCCCAGGTGGTGGTTGGAGACCGAGCCGGGGAACGCCCGCCGGCGCAGCGCCTCCCAGAGGTCGTAGCGCTCGTCGCTTTCGACGAAGCGGCTGCCGACCACGCCGCGCTGCGTGCCGAAGAAGGTCTTGTGGGTCGAGCCGGTCACGAGGTCGGCACCCTCGGCGAACGGCTCCTGGAAGTGCGGCCCGACAAGGCCGAGCACGTGGGCCATGTCGTAGAGGATGACGGCGTCGATGCCCTGCTCGGTGAGGAACCGCCTGATCTCGGCGACCGGCTCGCGATGGAGCACCATGCTGCGGCCGAAGATGATGAGCTCGGGTCGGTGGCGGGCGATCAACTCCTGCGTCTCGGCCACGTCGATGAGGTAGGGGTTGTCGTCGCGCATGGGGAAGTTCACAAGCGCCGGCGCGTCGGTGCGCGGGTCGCGCGCGACGAAGTCGCGCAGCGCGCCCATCGGCTGGGCGCTCAGGTGACCGCCTTTTCCGATGTGGTTGTTCATCACCATGCGGATGCGCCGCGGCTCCGCCTTGGGGTCGGCGCGGTTCGCGTAGTCGACGAGGGCGCTGAACACGGCCATGTTGGCCATCTGACCGCTGATCACCCGGGTCTCGGTCTCGACGCAGCCCAGATACTCGGTGAGCTCCGCTTCCAGGCGACGCTCGACCGCGGCGATGAACTCCGTGCCCTGGTAGTAGAAGACCTCGTCGTCGTAGAAGGCCTCGGACTGACGGTGTTCGGCGTAGCGAAACGACGGGTCCATGACCGAGGCCAGGCGGACGAGCGGCGAGGCCGTCATCTCCGAAGGGATGAGGTTGATGCACTCGGTCTGTCGCCAGGAGGTGTTGGCGAGAGTCTCGCTCAGCAGCAGTCGCGCCTTGCCGAGCGCGTCGCCCCGTGGCAGCTCGACTTCGGGCAGCTCGTGATCGTAGACGATCGGCCGCGCGAGCGGCGGAGCGTCGCTGCGCAGGTGGAAGGGGACGACGAGGCCCGGTGCCTGCGTCCCGCGGATGTCGACGGTCACGGCGTCGTTCTCGACGACATCGCAGTCGAGGTAGGCCAGGGCGATGGAGCGCCGGGCGCGCTGGTCGGTCTGGCGCGAGTCGAGTCCCTCGCCTTCGACGATCCAGTAGGGCACCGAGGTGCCGCTCGTCACGTAGCCGACGCGCCGCTCGCCCAGCAGGACCGGCGCGTGGGTACGCGCGACGCCGCGGCCCGTGACGGCGATCGGCTGCACCAGGCGTGGCAGGTCGGCTCTGAGGGAGTAGTCGCGCGCCACGACGCGCGCGAACGCGTCGTGCTGGCGGGCGAGGGCCGCGCGGCCGATGAAGTCGCCCTTCAAGGGCGAGAAGCTCACGGCCAGCTTGGCCAGCTGGATGGCGAAGAGCGGGATCTCGACGCCTTCGTCGTCGAGGCCGAGCTCGAAGCCGTAGAGCGGCAGGCCGGCTTCGAGGCGCAGCGTGTCGCGCGCGCCCAGGCCGGCCGGCGAAGCCCCGCCGGCCACCAATGCCTCCCACAGCCCGGCGGCGGCCTCGGCGGCGACGAAGAGCTCGAAGCAGAGTGGCTCGCCGGTGTAGCCCGTGCGGCCCACGCGCACAGCCGCACCGGCCGCGGTGAGTACCGAGAGCTCGTTGCGCAGCGGCTCGGGCAGTCTCCCCCGCTCCACCGCGCCCGACAGGATGTCGCGCGACTCCGGCCCCTGCAGGGCGATCATCGCGATCTCACGAGTGGCGTCGTGGAGCTCGAGGTCGGCAAAGCGGCCCGCCTCGCGCCGGAAGTGATCCCAGTCCTTGAGCCGGTTCGACGCGTTGACGACGAGGAGGTACTCGTCGTCGACGAAGCGGTACAGATAGGCGTCGTCGATCGCGCCGCCCGCCTCGTCTCCGAGGATGGTGTACTGCGCCTGGCAGAGCTCGAGCGCGGCGGCATTGTTTGTGAGGACGTGCTGCAGGAAGGGCAGCGCGTCCGCGCCGCGGATCAGGAACCGGCCCATGTGGGAGACGTCGAACAAGCCGGCGTGCTTGCGGGTGGCGACGTGCTCGCTGATGATGCCGCCGGGGTACTGGATGGGCATCTCCCAGCCGGCGAAGTCGACCATCCGGCCGCCGGCCGCCACGTGGCGGTCGTACAGGGCTGTGCGCATGAGCTCATCCATCCCGGTCACCCCGCCTTTCGGTTCGTAGACGTCGCAGTCTTCACGCTAGGCCCGGCTCTGGTCGTCGGAAAGGTACGCCTTGAGGCGCTCGAGCCCCTCGACGATCTGCGGCGTGTCGATGCCCGAGTAGGCGAGGCGCACGTACTGCTCGCGCTCGCCCGGCTGCCGGCGGCCGAAGTGCACGCGGGAGCACACCGAGACGCCGGTGTCGTGGAGCACCGCGCGCCGGAAGTCCTCGACGTCGGTCAGGCCCTTGCGCTGCATCGCGCCGGTGACGTTCGGGAACAGGTAGAAGGTGGCGTTCGGCTTGTAGCAGCGGACGCCGGGCATCTCGTTCAGAAGCCCGACCGCCGCGTCGCGCCGCTCCCTCAGGACCTCGACGATGTGCCTGGGCCCGCTCTGGTCGCCGGTCAGGCCCTCGAGGGCGCCGTACTGGATGAAGTGGTTCGGACACGACTCGTCGTTGACGTTGAGCTTGGCGATCACATCGACGATCTCGCGCGGCCCGATCGCGGCGCCCAGGCGCCAGCCGGTCATGGCGAACTTCTTGGAGAACGTGTAGAGGATCACGCTGCGCTCGGCGATGCCGGGCAGTGAGGCCAGCGACGCACTCTTGCCCGCATAGCGGGTGTCAAAGTAGGCCTCGTCGCAGAGCACCATCAGGTCGTGCTCGAGGACGAGCTCGGCGAGGCGCGCGAGCTCTGCCGGCGAGCACTCGGCGCCCATCGGGTTCTGCAGGTCGTTGACGATGAGCAGCCGGGTGCGCGGCGTGATGCTGGCCTTGAGGGCGTCGATGTCGATGACGAACCCGTCGTCGCCCTCGAGGTAGCCGTACGGCACGGCGACGCCGCCGTGAAACTCGATCTGCGACTCGTAGATCGGATAGCCCGGGTTCGGGTAGAGCACCTCGTCGCCGGGGTTCATCAGCGCCAGGATGAACTTGCCGATCACGGGCTTGCCACCCGGCTCGATGGCGACGTTCTCCGCGGCGTACTCGACACCGTGCGAGGCGCTCACGTTGGCGGCCACCGCGGCCCGCAGTGGCGGGATGCCGGCGTTCGCACAGTAGCCGGTCTTGCCGTCCCTGATCGCCTTGAAGGACGCATCGACGATGTTCTCAGGCGTCGGGATGTTCATGTCGCCGAGATGGAAGGGATACACGTGGTTGCCCTCAGCGGCGAAGGCGGCCGCCTCGGCCGACACGGCGAAGGCGGTCTCGGTGCCCAAACGGGCGATGCGTTTGGCGATTCTGGTTGCGGCTACAGCCTTCATCGTTCCTCCTTGCCCGCGTACTGATCAGACCCCATTCATCGGTCCACTCTCTATGATAGTCCCATGGCCGTCTCCGGTGCAGGAGACGGGGGACCAAAGTCGGCCACCGAGGACTCCGGCCAGACGAGCGTCTCCGGCCCCGACGCGATGCCGACGTGTGCTGTTGCGAAGACCCCAGCAGCCTCGCGAGGGCGCCGACACAAGCCGACGCCACCAGAGGTGGTACCGCGCTACAGAGCGTGCGTGAGCTGGTCGGCGCTTCTCGGTGCGAGAACCACAACCTCAAGGTGGACCGATCTCAGGGGTGTAGTCAATCGGCGCCGGCGTTGCTGTGGCGGCTGCGGGCGGCAACGCCCGCAGCCGCCACACGTCCTTCACGAGCAGGACCCAGAGCGAGAGGGCGATCCCCAGCCCCGCCGACAGCCACAGCGCGTCGGTGACGCCCATGAGCTGGGCGACGGGTCCGGCCAGCACCAGTCCGAGGGGCCACAGGCCGCCGCTCGTCATCCAGTCCCAGCTGCTCACACGGGCCATCGACTCGCCGGCGATCCGGCGCTGCAGGGCAGTGTCCCAGAGCGCGGCGAGCACGCCGATGGCAACGCCGCGCAGAAACCAGACGGCGAGCAGCTCAGCGGGCGCGAGCTGGAGCGCCAGGGCGATCATGGGCACGGCGGCCGTCGTGCCGCACAGGGCCACGGTCACCATCGGCCGCCGCGGCCGGTAGTACAGCGCGATCAGGCCGCCGCCCAGCATGCCGAGGCTGAAGAGCCCCACCATGAGGCCCCAGAGCGCGGGGCTCTGGTGCCGGGCGATGAGCGCCAGCGGGCCGAGCACCTGCAGCGGCGCGATGGTCACGAACAAGACGAGCATGGCGCGCAGCATCATCACCCACAGCCAGGTCCGCGAGCGCACCTCGCGCCAGCCGTCGCGCAGCTCGGCGAAGAATGTCGCCGGTGCCTTGGTACGCAACAGCGCGGGCACGCGCAGGATGAGCAGGAAACCGGCGCTGACGAGAAAAGTGGCGGCGTCGAGGCCGAGGGTCCCGCCGGCGCCGATCAGGGCGACGAGGATGCCCGAGATCGCCGGCCCGACGAACCAGCCGAAACCGTCGGCCATGCCGCGCAGCGCGTTGGCCTCTTGAAGGCGGTCGGGCGGCACGATCTGTTGGATCAGCGCGACGTAGGCGGGGAAGAAGAACGCATCACCGCAGCCGTAGACGAAACCCAGCAGGGCCAGGCTCCAGACCTGGGCGCGGCCGCTAAGCAGCAGCGCGGCGATGACGGCCATGGTGACGAAGCGGACCAGGTCGGAGGCGATCATCACCCACTCGCGCCGCAGGCGGTCGGACCAGACGCCGCCGACCAGCGTGAACAGCACCAGGGGCAACGAGAAGGCGGCAAGCACGAGACCGACGTCAATTCCCGAGTGGTGCAGGTCGAGGACGCCGAAGGTGAGCGCTACCGGGAACAGGCCGTCGCCGAGCATCGAGACGGCCTCGCCGATGAACAGGTTGCGGAAGTTGCGCAGGCGCAGCACGTCGAGGCGAGTGGGCAGTCTCATGGCAAAAGTCTATCTGGATATTCAGGATCGATGAGAAGACGCTGAAAGGGGAATATGTCCCCCGTGGGGCCGCCGACGGAGCGGCCCGCACCCGAGCGAGGAGACGAATCTATGTTGCAGCTACTCACGTGCCCGCACTGCGCGGCCGGTTTCGCCACGCACGGCGAACTCCACGCGCACGGGTACGAGGTACATCGCGACCTGACGCCCAAGGAGCACGATCAGCTCCAGTGCGCCTACTGCGCCGCAGATTTCGAGGAACGAACCATGCGCGACGAGCACGTGGCGGAGAACCGCAGACACGCAGCCGAGAGTCTCGATGCGCAGAAAGGGGCGGGCAGCTGATCGTCTGATCTGCTGCCGCGGCAATTGGGCGGGGGCACACGCGAAGACTCCCGGCAGTAACGCGAGGAGCCGACGCGAGGCGACGCCCCCAGAGGCCGCACAGCGGTACAGAGCGTGCGTGAGCTGGTCGGGGATTCTCGGTCCGAGAACGATAACCTCAAGGTGGACCGATTTCAGAGGTGCACGTCAGACCGGGATCTGGTCCTTAACGATCGCACGCTCGTCGACGAGCTCTTTGATGGTGGCGTCGATCTTGGCCCGCGCGAAGTCGTTGATCGGCAGTCCTTGCACGATCTCGACTTTCGCGCCGTCGGAACGGGTCGGGAAGGAGCAGATGATGCCCTTCTCGATCCCGTAGGAGCCGTCAGCGGGAAGGGCGACGCTATGCCAGTCGTCGGCGAGCGTGGGGTTGACGATGCTGCGGATGGTTTCGACGGCAGCATGGGCCGCGCTCTGAGCCGCGGACAGGCCGCGAGCCTTGATCATCGCGGCGCCACGGTGCTGCACGGTCTTCAGGAACTTTCCTTCCAGCCATGCACGGTCGGTAATGACATCGATCACCGGCTTGCCGGCAATCTTGGCGTTCAAGAAGTCCGGGAATGCCGTGATCGAGTGGTTGCCCCAGATGGCGAGGTTTGTCACGTCCGTCGAATGCACCCCGGCCTTGTGAGCGAGCTGCGCCTTGGCGCGGTTTTCGTCGAGACGGGTCATCGCGAACCAGCGGTCGGCGGGCACGTCCTTCGCATTGCTCATCGCGATGAGGCAATTGGTATTGCAGGGGTTGCCGACAACGAGCGTCCGCACGTCGGAAGCCGCGTGATTCATGATCGCCTTGCCCTGAGGGGCGAAGACCTTGCCGTTGACACCGAGCAGGTCCTGGCGCAGCATCTTGCCCTTGCGAGGAGTGCAGCCGCAGAGCACGACCCAGTTCGCAGCCTGGAAGCCGACGTCGAGATCATCGGTCATCGAAACCGATCTCATCAGCGGGAATGCGCAGTCGTAGAGTTCCATCACGACAGCTTCCAATGCTTTCATCCTCTGGGGGATCTCAATCAGCTGCAGCTCGACCGGCTGATCAGGGCCGAACATCAATCCCAGAGCGATTCGAGGAAGAAGTGAATATCCCACATGGCCGGCCGCACCGGTCACTGCGATTCGGATGAGAGTTGTCACTGGCATGGATGAAACTTGCATTTCTCCACCAAGACCTGCATGCAGATGTTCTGACTGAACCGCCCCGGGTATTCTGGGGGCTCGTCTCCGGAGGCTCGCTCAGCTCGCCTCATCGCCTAGCCGAGGAGCTCGAACTCCTCCCATTCGGACTCCGGCACGGTCACGTCCCGGCGCGGCGCGCCGGTCATCCCTCGGATGCTCACCACCACCGATGCCTGCACGCCGGAATGCCCCTCGACGATGTGCCCCTCCTCGCCCTTGTACCTGACGTGCTTTCCGA
>Ga0207932_1000085_pt1 | contig 30095 bp, 32 predicted proteins | sample NGESurdeep092012_FD_184480 | JGI IMG/M metagenome (GOLD analysis project Ga0207932, IMG submission 184480) | Arctic peat soil microbial communities from Barrow, Alaska - NGEE Surface sample 415-2 deep-092012 (SPAdes) | ecosystem: Environmental > Terrestrial > Soil > Wetlands > Peat ...
TCCCGTTCTCGTACTGTTCGGCGGCGTCGCTGGGCGGTGGCGTGCGTTCGCAGAGAAGGTAGAACTCATCGGCGGCGTGCACGAACGCGCGCCTCTTGGTCGCCCGAAAGCGGCGCTGCAAGTTCTCTATCTGGTCGAGGGCCGCCTCGGCGTCGGCGCGTGCGACGCGCCGCAGATCGCCCTCCACGGCAAGCGACACGGGGACCACGCCGACGTCCGCGACGGCGTCGACGCGGGCGGCCGCGGCGATCGTCTCGTCGAGCGCCTCGCCGTCATTCCAACCCGGACAGAGCACGACCTGCAGATGCATCGTGATGCCAGCGAGCGCAAGTCGCAGAAGCTGCGCGCGCGAGCCCCGCGCCTGCTCGCCCATGAGGCGCGCCCGGCGGTCGTCGTCCCAGTCGTGCAGCGACACGTAAAGCGGCGAGAGCCGCAGCTGCTCGATGCGCGCCAGATCCGCCTCGTCGAGATTGCTCAGGGTGATGAAGTTGCCGTTCAGAAACGACAGCCGATAGTCGTCATCCTTGACGTAGAGCGAGCGTCGCAAGCCTGTCGGAAGCTGGTCGACGAAGCAGAAGCGGCAGCGGTTGCGACAGACTCGCGGCGGTTCGCCGAGCGCATGCTCGAGAGTGAGTCCGTGCCACTCGCCGCGGCGGAGGATCACGTGAGCCTCAAGCTGCCTGCCGCCGCGCACCAGGTCGACCGTGAAGGCGCCGTCCGCTGCCGCGAGCTCCACATCGATCACGTCGTCGGCCCGGCGCCCATTCAGACCGACGATGCAATCGCCGGCGAGCACGCCGGCGCGCCTGGCGGCCGCAGCTGCCCCCTCGACGATCAGTCCCGACGCGCGCCCGATCATCCCGGCCGCACTACCCGGTGAGGAGCGCCTGGATCGCCGCGACCGTCGCGTCGATCTCTTCGTCAGGCGTCGAGGCGCCCGCCGTCACGCCGATCCGGCGGGCGCCGGCGAGCCATTCGACGTGAACCTCGGCAGCGCGCTCGATGTGATGGGTGCGCGCCTGGATCTCGCGACACAGAGCAGCCAAACGCATGGTGTTGGCACTGTTGCGGCCGCCGACGACGACGACCACATCAACAGTGCGGGCCAGATCGCGGGCGGCGTTCTGCCGCTTCTCCGTCGCATCGCAGATAGTGTTGAAGACGAGCGTCTCGCGCGCGACCGGAGCGACGGCCGCAGCGACAGCGGCGAGGTTCTCGCGCGTCTGCGTGGTCTGTACGACCACGCCGACGCGCTTGCCGACGAGCGCCTCCACGTCGAGCGCGTCGGCATCGTCGACCACGATCGCCGCTTCTCCGGCGCAGGCGGTGAGCCCGGCGACCTCAGGATGGTCGCGTTCGCCGAGGATGACGGCGATGTAGCCTTCGGCATGCAAGGTCGCCGCCTTGCGTTGTGCGATCGTCACGAACGGACACGTGGCGTCGACGACGCGCAAGCCGCGAGCTTGCGCGGCGGCGATGACGTCTGGAGGCACACCGTGCGTGCGCACGATCACCGTCCCTTCCGCGATCGCATCCAGAGAGTCCACCGGAACGATGCCACGCTCTTCGAGACGGCGAACGACGGAGGGATTGTGGATGATCGGTCCAAGAGTGTAGATGGGCTTCGCCGCGCCTGCCGCCTCTTCGGCGATCTGCAGCGCTCGCTCCACGCCATAACAATAGCCCGCGGAGCCGGCGACGACGATCTCCACCTCGCCGGCGAGAACGCGCCGCGAAGGCGCCTGGCGCTCCCGCTCGCGCTCGTAGCGACCCGCTTCGCCGCGGTCCTCAGGATGTCTCATAGAGTTCCCTCACCGCCGCCTCGATACGTTCGGTCGCCGCCGCATAGACACGGCTGCGGCGACCTTCGAGCCCGGAGAGGTCGACTGGCGGCCCGATCTTGGCGGTCACCGCCGAGAGCCTGGGCGGCCACTTGTCGCCGAGCGTGTGGGTCCCCTGGATCGCCACCGGGATCACGGGCGCCCCGCCGCGCACGGCAAGCATGCCCACACCGGGGAAGAACGGATGGATCACCTCGTCCTTGTAGCGATGCCCTTCGGGGAACATGAGCAGCACCTCACCCTCGGCCAGAACGCGCAATGCCGTCTCCAGCGCGGCGCGGTCACCGGCGCCGCGGTCCACCGGAAACGCACCCAGACCGCCGATCAGGCGACCGAGGCCGAGCACCGCGAAGAGCTCCTTCTTGGCCATGTAACGCAGCGGTCGCGCGAACGACACGCCGGCGAAGATCGGGTCGAGCGTGCTCTTGTGGGTCACGGCGATGATCGCGGCGCCCGTCCCGGGCAGGTTGCCGCCGCCGATCGCTTGCAGCCGGAACGGTACGCCGATCGCCACGTTCGCGAGCGTGCGAATGAAGAGGTAGAGGGGCCGGTCGCCGCGACCCCGCAGCGGCACGCCCTTCATCGTCTCTGGTGGAGCCGCTCGCGCACGATGCGCTCCATGGAGTCGAGCACCTGCGCGATCGTCAGCGGTGACGTGTCGAGCTCGACGGCGTCGTCGGCGCGCCGCAAGGGAGAGACGGCACGACCCGAGTCGAACGCGTCGCGCGCCTCGATCGCGGCGAGCATCTCGTTACTGCCGACGTGCTCGCCGGCAGCGACAAGTTCCTTGCGGCGGCGCTCGGCGCGGACCTTCGGCGCCGCCGTCAGGAAGATCTTGACCCCCGCCGCCGGGCAGACGACAGTGCCGATGTCGCGGCCCTCCATGACGACATCGCCGGCGGCGGCGATGCGCCGCTGCTCGGCAACGAGAATGTCGCGGACATGGGCATGAGCGCTGACCTCGGAGACGGCCGCCGAGACCGCCGGCCGCCTGATCTCCTCGCTCACGTCGCGATCGCGGGCGAGCATGTGGCCCGACTCGTCGAACGCGAGGTGCGCGTTGCGCGTCAACGTCGCCAGCGAGGCCTCGTCGTCGAGCGCGACGCCGTCCTGCAGCGCCAGGTAGGCGATCGCGCGGTACATGGCGCCGGTATCGAGGTAGAGGTAGCCGAGGCGCCGGCTCAGCAGCCGTGCCAGCGTGCTCTTGCCCGAGCCTGCGGGCCCGTCGATGGCGACGATTGTCATCTAGGAGAGCACCTCCTGCAGCACATCATTGAAGCCGGGAAAGCTGACGCCCGCAGCGGAAAACCCGGCGACGGCGACGCCCTCAGCGGCGATCAGACCGGCGACGGCGCCGAGCATCGCCAGCCGGTGGTCGCCCCCGCTGTCGACGACTCCGCCGCGCAGCGGCCGAGGCCGGATAACGAACGAGTCGGCGGCCACGGCGGCGTCGCCGCCGAGACCGTTGATGACTTCACCGATCGCCGCCAGCCGATCGCTCTCCTTCACACGCAGCTCGCCGACACCCTCGACGACCGTCTCGCCGTCCGCATAACAGCCAAGCAGTGCGACCAGCGCGACCTCGTCGACCAGGCTGGGGATCTGGCCCGCCGACACGTGCGTGCCGGTCAGCGGAGCATGGCGTACCCGGACCGTCCCGCGGGGCTCGCCACCGGTCTCGGCATCGACCACCCACGACAGATCGCCGCCCATGCGCTGCACGACCTCGAGAAAGCCGGTGCGAGTCGGGTTGAGCCCGACGTCGGCGATGCTCAGGTCCGAGCCCGGCACGAGCGCCGCCGCCGCCACGAGGAAGGCGGCAGACGACATGTCGCCGGGCACGTGGACTTCGTCGAGCTGCAAGCGGGACACGCCGGTGACCGTGATCGCGCCCTCGGCGCTGTGCACCGGCACGCCCGCCGCCCGCATCATGCGCTCCGTGTGGTCGCGGCTGGGTATGCCCTCCTCGACCGTCGTCTCGCCCACGGCGAACAGGCCAGCGAGCAGCACCGCCGACTTGACCTGCGCGCTGGCGACCGGCAGACGGTAGCGCACCGGTCGCAACGGTCCGCCGTCGATCTCGAGCGGCGCGTACTTGTCATCGCGCGCCGTGATCCTCGCGCCCATCGCGCGCAGCGGCTCGACGATCCGGTCCATCGGTCGCGTTCGCAGGCTGACATCGCCGTCGAAGCGGTAGTGCCCCTGCTGGCCGGCGCAGACCGCGGCAAGCAGGCGCATGGCCGTCGCCGAGTTGCGTGCGTCGAGAACGCCGTCCGGCGGCTCCAGACCACGCAGGCCGCGACCACCCACAAGGACGTCGTGCCGCCTGTCGTCTGCACGGTCGAGCGTCACACCCATGCTCTCGAGCATCGCCGCAGTCGCCTCGGTGTCACCGGCCCAGAGAGGATCGAGGATGCGCACCGGCCGCACGCACAGCCCGGCAAGGATCAGCGCCCGTTGCGTGATCGACTTGTCGCCGGGCACGCGCACGCTGCCGCGCAAAGGACCGGCCGGCCGGAACACTGCGTGACCGGCGTTCATGCGATCGCCTTGCCGGTGATCACTTCGTATCCCAGACCGTTGAGGATGCCGGCGGCGCGTGCGCAGACATCGGCGCCGAGCACGTACACGGTCAAGCTGCCACCCAACTCGGCGCTCATGTGGTGCAACGACAGGTCCTCGATGTTGATCGCGGCATCGCCGAGCGCCACGGTGATCTCCTTGAGCACGCCGGGACGGTCCGGGATCTTCACGACGAGGCGGAAGAAGTCTTCGGCTGTGAGGCTGCCGGCGGCGAGCATGCGCTCGCGATGGCCGGCAGCCCGGGCGATCGTCTCGCCGAGCCGCGCTTCGTCCGCCGCCTCGAGCGCGTGAATCACCTCGTCGAGACCGTCGCTGTACGCCGTCAGCGACGCGAGCAATGCCTGCCGGTTCTCCATGAAGATGTCGGTCCACACGCGCCGGTTGCTGCCGGCGATACGTGTGAGGTCACGGAAGCTCGGCCCCGCGCTGAGCAGGGCGTCGCGAGCGCCTTGCTGTTCGCCGGCCTGGGTCATGAGCACGTTCGCAAGCACGTGTGGCAGATGGCTGACGAGCGCCATGATGCGGTCGTGCTCCTCGGGGTCGACGGCGACCGGGCGGGCGCCGATCCGGCTGACGAAGTCGTGGAGCAGCTGGTAGGCACCCGGGTCGACGTGCGTGCCGGGCGTGAGGAAGTACGTCGCCCCTTCGTAGAGTGCCGGCGACGCATTCGCCACGCCGGCTGTCTCGGAACCGCACAGAGGGTGCCCGCCGACGCAGCGCCGCTGAGCCTCCGGCGACAGCGAGCGCATCAGCGCCGCCTTCGTGCTCCCGACGTCGCTCACCACCGCTCCGGCGTGAGCGACGGCAGCCGCCCGCGCCACGTGCTCGGGCACAAGTCGGACCGGCGTCGCCACGAAGACGAGATCGGCGGCGCTCGCCGCCTCCTCGAGCGAAGCGCACATCCGCGTGATCGCGCCGCGTTCGAGTGCGAGTTCGAGCGTCTCCTTGCTACGACTATAGCCGCGAACCTCGCCCACGCCGGCGCGCTCGCGCGCGGCCAAGCCGAGGGAGCCGCCCATCAGCCCAACGCCGATGACGGCGATCGATCGCGCCTGGGGAGCCGCGGTCTTCACACGATCAGACGGTCGTCTTGCCCGTCCACGCGACGAGCTCGAGCACACGCGCTGCGTATTCGGCGAACGCCTCCGTCGGCAGCGACTGTGGACCGTCGCACAACGCGTGCTCGGGATTGGGGTGGGTCTCCACGATCACGCCATCGGCGCCCGCCGCGACCGCGCTCAGCGAGAGCGGCAAAACGAGATCCAGACGCCCGGTCGCATGACTGGGGTCGACCAGGATGGGCAGATGGCTGGCAAGCTTGATGATCGGGACGGCAGCGATGTCGAGCGTGTTACGCGTCGCTGTCTCGAACGTGCGGATGCCGCGCTCGCAGAGGATCACGTCGCGATTCCCCTCTTTGACGATGTACTCCGCCGCCATCAGTAGCTCCTCGATCGTGGCCGACGGCCCGCGCTTGAGCAGCACGGGCTTGTTCAGCTTGCCGAGCTCGGCCAGGAGGAGGAAGTTCTGCATGTTGCGGGCGCCCACTTGAAGCACATCGGCATACCCGGCGACGATGTCGAGGTCGCGCGGGTCCATCACCTCGGTGACGATCGGCAGACCGGTCTCGTCGCGCGCGGCGGCCATCATCTTGAGGCCGTCGACGCCGAGCCCCTGGAACGCGTAGGGCGAGGTGCGCGGCTTGAAGGCGCCGCCGCGCAGCATCGTGCCGCCGGCGGCCTTGACGGCGCGGGCAGCGGTGAGGACCTGATCGGGGGTCTCCACTGAGCATGGACCCGCGATCAGGGCGAAATGGCCGCCGCCGACCTTGGTGTCACGCACCGTGATCACCGTGTCTGCGGGCCTGAACTCCCGGCTCACAAGCTTGTAGGGCTTGAGGATCGCGACCACGCGGTCCACACCGGGGCACGCCTCCAGCGGCAGTCCCGTGAGCTCCTCGCGGTCACCGATGGCGCCGATCAGCGTGACACGCTCGCCCCTGGAGATGTGAGCCGAGGCCCCGATCTCCTCGATGCGCGCCACGACGTGGGCGATCTGCTCCTCGGTCGCCCCCTCCTGCATGATAACCATCATGCTCAGCTCGACCTCCCTTCGTTTTCGTCGAGCGATGTGGGCTCAAGCGATCCCAGCTTCGCAAGAAAGAAATCCGTCTCCTCCTTGGTACCCACGCTGACGCGCGCCCATCCCGGGCACCCAAGGGCGTTGCCGTCACGCACGATCGCGCCCATCGACATCAACGCAGCGCAGACCTCGTCCTGAGGCTTGCAGAGGTCGCGGGTGTCGACGAGCATGAAATTGGCTTCGCTCGGCACCGTCGCGCGACCGAGCGCCGCCAGACGTTCGACCATGTAGTCGCGCACCGCGGCGTTCTGACGACGCCGCTGCTCCACCTGATCCTGGTGGCGCAACGCCTCGAACGCGGCAACCTGCGCCAGCCGGTTCACATTGAACGGCTGGCGCACCTTGTCGATCGCCGTCCTCACCGCGGCGGCACACAGACCGTAGCCGACGCGCAGTCCGCACAACCCGTAGATCTTCGAAAACGTACGCAGGACGCAGACGTTCTCGTGGCGCGCCTCCAGCGGGAGGGTGTCCTGGCTGTCGCTGGCCGTCACGAACTCGTTGTAGGCCTCGTCGAGCACGATCAGCACGTCCTCCGGCACCTGGTCGACGAAGCGTTCGATCGCCGCCGCGCTCACATACGTGCCCGTGGGGTTGTTGGGGTTGCACACAAAGACTATCTTCGTGCGCGCTGTCACTGCCGCCGCCATCGCCTCGAGATCGTGGGTGAAGTCGCGCAGCGGCACGGCGACGGCGACGGCGCCGTGGCGCACGCAGATGTCGTTGAAGACGACGAACGACGGGTCGCCGAAGACGACTTCGTCACCAGATTCGAGCAACGCGTCGCCGAGCAGCATGATGAGTTCGCACGATCCGTTGCCGACCGTGACCTCGGCGGGGGCGCGGCCATAGTGCTCCGCCAGTGCCGCGCGCAGATCCGTCGCATGCCCGTCCGGATAGCGGTTGAGGTCATCGAGTGCCGCGATCACGGCCGCTTTGACCTCGTCGAACGGCGGCAGCGGGAACTCGTTGGAGGCGAGCTTGACGACTTCGGCCAAGCCAAAGCGGCGCATCACCAGCTCCAGCGGTGCGCCGGGCTCGTACGGGACGATCCGGTCAAGCTCCGGTATGAACCGCATCGCTCACTCCGGCAGGTCGGTACGCAGTTGGCGCGCATCGTGCAAGTACACGTGACGGATGACAGGCTCGCGCGCGGCGTAGCACGTGAGCATCACGCGAACGCAGCGCGCCATCGCGCCCGCCACGGGGATCTCCTGGCAACAGAGCAGCGGCGTTTCCGCGAGCCCGATCTGCCGCGCCGCGACCGCCGGAAAGTCGGCGGTCAAGTCCGCTGTCGCGGTGAACAGGATGCTCACGATGTCCGCGACCGTGATGCGGTTACGCTCGAGCATCTTCTGCAACAGCTCCGCTGTGCGCGCGCAGATCGCCTCGCTGGTGTCCGTCTCTACGGTCGTCGCACCGCGGACCGCCCGCAGGACGACGTCGTTCTCTGTACGCATGCCGGTCGCTCCGCTCGATCGTGGGAAAAGGAAGTATACAACGGCGATTCTCGCCGCGCCGGGTGCTCGTGCATAGACCGGCGCGTGACGCCGCGGCCTGCCCGGCTACGACTCCGAGTCTGAAGCCGGCGCCGCTTCGCCGGCCAAGGTCAGGGGCTCGCCCTCGACCTCGTCGGCGAGCGCGCGAACGACCGCTTCGCTGGCGCGCCGCAACGCTTCGATCTCGTCGCCGCTCAGATCGCGGAAGGCGCCGATCGCAAGTCCCTTGTCGCCGATCGGCCCGAATCGGCGCCGATGAAGCTCTTCGACAGGCGTCCCGATCGCATCGAACATACGCCTCACCTGACGTTTGCGGCCCTCGCGGAGGACCACCTCGACCAGCGCCGTCTTGTTGCTCTGCTTCTCGAGACGCACTTCGGCGGGACTCGTGATGCCGTCCTCCAGTTGCACCCCCTCCCGGAGAGCGTCGAGCGCGCTGCCCGAGACCTTGCCGCGCACTCTCGCGACGTACGTCTTGGACACACCATACCGGGGGTGCATCAGCCGATTCGCCAGAACACCGTCGTTAGTCAGGATGATCAGGCCCGTCGTGTCTACATCGAGGCGGCCCACTGGAAACAGCGTGCGGCCGTTGGGCACGAGTTCCACGATCACCCGATCCGCGTGAGGATCGCTGCGGGTCGAGGCGACGCCGCGTGGCTTGTTGACGAGTACGTAGCGGAGTTCCTTGGCCTCGACGACCTCGCCATCGACGGTCACCACCTCGTCGGCACCTACCTTGTGACGCGGAAACGTAACCACCTCGCCGGCGACCGCCACTCGCCCCTCGCAGACAAGCTCGTCGCACGTTCGGCGCGAACCGACCCCGGCGCGGGCGAGAAAGATCACCAGGTTCATTTCGCTCATGTGGACCTCCGTGCCGCATTCGACATCAGGCGGCCGCGAATCTCTTCCACATCGCTCGCCTCGAGCGCGAACTTACCCAAAGCAGGCAGATCCTCTGCGTTCGCCAGCCCGAACAGCTTGAGGAATCGGTCGGTCGTCCTGTACAGGATCGGCGCACCGGGAGTGTCCGCGCGGCCGGCGACTTCGACAAGGCCGCGCTCCTCAAGCGCAGCCAACGCCCATTCCGACGACACGCCACGCACCTGGGCGACCTCTGAGCGCGTCGTCGGTTGTAGATACGCCACGACCGCGAGCGCTTCGAGAAGCGCCGGTGAGAGGTCGTCTGGTTGCCGCGCGCCGGCGAGACTCCGCACGGCCGCCTCGCACTCCTTCGTCACCCTGAACGTCGCGCCCCCGGCCACGAACACAAGCTCGAGGCCGTGACGGTCGGCGACGAACTCGGCCTCGAGCTCGGCCAGCCCACCGCGGACCTCTTCGTCGCTGCAACCACAGTGCAGCGCAAGCTCCTCTAGCGGCACCGGCCGCGTCGCGATGAAGATGAGCGCCTCGAGGCGCCGTGCAAGCGAATCCATGGTCAGAATCCTACGAGGGTACGACCCGATGGTACCGCACAAGCGCGCTGCGCGTCACCCCGCGACCGCGAGGGCCTCGGCGACCGTTAGCGCCGTAACCGCGATCTCTGCGAACGGGCGTGCCTGACGCAACTCGACCTCACCGCGATTGTGGAGCTCGAGGAGGGCGAAGAAGGTGACAGCCTTCTCGAGCCTGCCGCGGGGCGCTACAGCGGAGAAGGTGAACCCGCCGTTGCGAACGAGCAGGCTACGCAGGCGGCGCAGCTCCTCGACAAGGGTGATCGCAAGATCGGTGATGTGGCTCACGTCGGGGGCCGGCGGCTCGCGCAGCAAAGGCTCCAGCGCGTCCGCGAGCTTTTTGCCAGATAGTGCCTGCCCGAGCGACTCCGCCCGCAGAAAGCGCGTCGGGATCGGCGCCTGCCGGTACACCCGCGCCGCGTGATCCGCCCAGCGCACCGAAAGCGCCTCGCCGGCACGTTTGAACTGGCCGTAGCGCACGAGCGCCGCCAACAGCTCCTCACCGGCCTCGTCGGCTTCGAACTCCTCGTCGTCTTCGAGGCCGGGCGCCGCCGCAAGCAGCCGCGATTTCATCTCCAGCAGGGACGCCACGAGGACGACGAAACTCGACGTCGCTTCGAGGTCGAACTCGCCCGAGTCGGCGAGCTTGACGACGTACTCCGCGATGATCCGCGAGACGCGCACCTCCCAAAGGTCGATCTCCTCCTTGAGGATCAGCGTGACGAGGAGGTCGAACGGTCCGTGGAAGATGTCGAGGTCGAGCTCGAGGTCGATCGACCTCACGCTACTCCTCGGGCGTCTGCAGGAACGACGGGATCTCGAGTTCGGCCGTGTCGTCGTAGCGCGGCGGCGCCTCGAACACACGGTCGCGAGCGGCAGGCCGTTCGGCAGAGCCGCTTGTCGCCGCGGGCCGCGCGCCCAGATGCTCGCCGAACCCCGTCGCCACGACGGTGATCGAGATCTGCCCTTCGAGACGCTCGTCGACGACGGCGCCGAAGATGATGTTGGCGTCGTCGTGAGCCGCCTCCGAGATGACGTTCGCCGCCTCGTTGACTTCGTAGAGCGAGACATCCGGCCCACCGGTGATATTGAGCAGGATGCCGCGAGCGCCGTCGATCGACGTCTCGAGGAGCGGCGAATGGATCGCCGCGTTCGCCGCTTCGAGCGCACGGTTGTCGCCGGAGGCGATGCCGATGCCCATCAGGGCCGAGCCAGCGTCCTGCACGATCGTGCGCACATCGGCGAAGTCGAGGTTGATCAGTCCGGGCACCGTCATCAGGTCGGTGATGCCTTGCACGCCCTGACGAAGGATGTCGTCGGCGAACCTGAACGCATCGACGACGGAAGTGTTGTGCTCGACCACCTGCAACAGCCTGTCGTTGGGGATCACGATCACGGTGTCGGCGACCGAGCGCAGCAGGTCGATGCCGTCCATCGCCTGGCGCTCGCGCTTGGTGCCCTCGAAGGAGAACGGCCGCGTGACGATCGCCACCGCGAGGGCGCCGATCTCGCGCGCGACGGAGCTGATCACAGGCGCCGCCCCCGTGCCCGTACCGCCGCCCTCGCCCGCGGTCACGAAGACCAGGTCGGCACCCCGCAGCGCCTGCTTGACCTGGTCGCGCGACGCCTCCATCGCCTGCCTGCCGATCTCGGGATCGGCACCACCGCCGAGCCCGTGGGTGATCTCCTGACCGATGTGGATCTTCACGTCGGCGTCGCAGACTTCGAGCCCCTGCGTGTCCGTGTTGATCGCGATGAACTCGACGCCGCGAATACCGGAGTCGACCATGCGGTTGACCGCGTTGGTGCCCGCGCCGCCGACGCCGACGACCTTGATCGTGGTCACGTAGGGGCGCCCCTTGACCGGCTCGGCACCCGGCGACTCGTCGGGCGGCGGCGCGCTCATTTCGGTACGCCGGAAGAGCTCGTTCAGACCGTCCCGCATGTCAGCGCGACTTCCCATTCAGCACCTCCCGAGCGAGTGCGCGATAGGCTTCGGCACCCTTGCCCTTGGGATCGTACTTGAGCACCGAACTCCCGCGCACCGGAGCCTCGGCGAAGCGGATCGTCTTCGCCACCACAGTCTTGTACACGAGCTTGCCAAAGTTCTCCCGGAGCACCTCGACGGCCTCGCGCCCGTGCAGCGTGCGCGCGTCGAGCAGCGTCGGCAGAATGCCCCGGATCTTCAAGTTCGGGTTGATGTTCTCGCGGATCATCTCGATCGTACGTTCGAGCTGCAGCAAGCCGCGCAGCGACAGGTACTCGCACTGCACAGGCACGATGACGCCCTCCGATGCGGTCAGTGCGTTGATCGTGAGCAGGCCGAGCGATGGCGGTGTGTCGATGAGGATGTAGTCGTACTTCTTCTGCACTCGCGCGAGCGCCCGTTCGAGCGTGCGCTCGCGCCCTATCATCGTCGAGAGCGCCATCTCGGCGCCGGCGAGATCGATCGTCGACGTGGCGACATCGATCTCGCGTTCGACGATGACCTCCTCGATCGGCAGGCGATGTACGAGCACGTCGTACATGCTCTTCTCGAGGCTCTCGGTGTCGATGCCCTGACTCATCGTCAGGTTGCCTTGCGGGTCCATGTCGACGCCCAGGACGCGCAGACCCTTTTCGCGCAGCGCGACGCCCAGGTTGAGCGTGGAGGTCGTCTTCGCCACACCGCCCTTCTGGTTGGCGAAGGCAAGAACATGCGCCATGGAGTTCGGCTCCTCGTTCGACTCTACGTCGAAGTAAACTTCTTCCGCGCGCTGCAAATCCCTGCAAGCTCAAGAGCCTGCGTGGGCGCCGATCGCGCAGCCGCCAACGGCGCCTTGGTCACGATCGAGGCGTGAGCCTCAGGCCCTGCTCGTCTCGGAGTCGTCGTCGCTCGCAGCAGCCTCGTCCTCGTCGTCCTCGCTTGCCTCGGCGTCGGTCGCCTCTTCTTCGGCGTCCTCGACCTGCTCCTCGGGTTCGTCGTCGTACTCCTCCTCCTCTTCACTGACAATCGAGGAGATGGCGCGCTTCAAGTAGCGGACCTTGGTGCGATTGGCGATCTCGAGCTCGACGAAGTCGGGGCCGATCTTCTTGATCGTACCGAACATGCCGCCGATGGTGACGACTTCGTCGCCCTTCTTCAGCATCGAGACCATCTCGCGGTGGGAACGCTGCTGCTTTCGTTGCGGGCGGATCGCCAGAAACCAGAAGATACCGAAGAAGATGACCATCATGGCGATGATCTGGATGCCGCCCCCGCTGCTCGATGCAGCTACGATTCCATTCATTCTCTGTATCCTCCTGCGGAATACCGCATTGTGAACTCGCCAGCGAACTCTTCAAAACGGCCCGCGCGAATAGCCGCACGGGCGTCTTCGGTCAATCTTACCAGAACACGCAGATTGTGCAGACTCAGGAGCTGGGCGCCGAGCATCTCTTTCTGATTGACGAGATGGCGCACGTAGGCGCGCGAGAAATGGCGACAGCAATAGCAGTCGCACGTCTCATCGAGGGGACGCCGATCGGTTGCGAATCGGGCGTTGCGCAAGTTCAGCCGGCCCTCGCGACCGAAGGCGGTGCCGGTCCGCGCCAGTCGTGTCGGCAGCACGCAGTCGAAGACGTCGACGCCGCGACCGATCACGGCGACGACGCCGACCGGGTCGCCGATGCCCATGAAGTAGCGCAACCTGTCACGCGGGAGCAGCTCGTCCATCAGATCAACCGTTGAGAGCATCTCGTCGCCGCGCTCGCCCATGGACAAGCCGCCGATCGCGTAAGCGCCGAAGTCGAGCGCGAGGAGATCAGCCGCCGAGCGCCGGCGCTGGTGCTCGTCGACGCCCCCCTGGACGATGCCGACCAGCAACTGATCCTCGCGCTGCTTCACTTGGAGACACGCCGCCGCCCAGCGCGTCGTGCGGTCGACGGCGAGTGCCACCTCGGGCGCCGGTAGAGTCCCGGGCGCACACTGATCGAGGCACATGATGATGTCGGCACCGAGTCGCTCCTGCGCCTCGACCGCTAAAGCCGGCGTGAACAGATGGCGCGACCCGTCGTAGACAGACGTGAATTCGACACCGTCGTCATGGATCAGCCGCGTGTCGCCGAGACTGAATACCTGGAAGCCGCCGGAGTCGGTGAGGATGGGACCATCCCAGCCCATGAAGCCGTGCAGACCGCCATGGGCGGCGACGACGTCCACTCCCGGGCGAAAGTAAAGGTGATACGTGTTGCCGAGGATGATCCGCGCGCCCAGGTCGGCGAGGTCGCGCGGGGCGACCGCCTTGACCGTTGCCTTTGTACCCACAGGCATGAAGCACGGCGTCTCGACATCGCCATGCGGGGTGGAAAGCCGGCCGGCTCGCGCGCGGCCGTCAGCGTGTTTGACGGCGAAAGAGAACGTGCCGTCACTCCAGAAGCTTGCGCCGTCGCTCATCGGCACGCTGATCACGTGAGCAGCATCGCGTCGCCGAAACTGTAGAAACGATATCTTTCGGCGACCGCGTGCCGGTAGAGCCGCTGGGTCTCCGCGACGCCGATGAACGCCATCACGAGCGCCAGCAGGCTTGTGCGCGGCAGATGGAAGTTGGTGATGATCGCATCGACCGCGCGGAACTCCCATCCTGGCGCAATGAAAAGGTCGACTTCGCCCACCAGTGCGTCGCCGCGGACAGCCGCGGCACCGCCCGCCGCAAGGTGCTCGAGCGTGCGCACGGTCGTGGTCCCCACGGCGATCACGCGACGGCCCTCCGACCGCGCCCCGGCGATACGCCGCCAGGTTCGAGCGGCGATCGTGAATCGCTCGCTGTGCAGCTTGCGTGCCGCGAGCGTCTCGGCGGTCAGCGGTTTGAACGTGCCCAGCCCGACGTGCAGTGTGAGCTCCTCGATCGTCACGCCGGCAGCCCGAAGCTCCACCTCGAGCCGCCGCGTGAAGTGCAGCCCGGCCGTCGGCGCGGCGGCCGAGCCCTGATGCCGGGCGTAAACGGTCTGGTACCGATCGCTGTCGGCGAGCGCCGTGTGAATGTACGGCGGCAGCGGCGTCTCGCCGTGACGCTGGAGGAGCACGGGCACGCTGTCGCCCGCCAAGCTGCGAACTCGCCATCTCCCCTCACCGAGCTTCTCCTCACAGCGCACCTCCCAGCCACTCTGCCGATCGATGTGCGCCAGTGCCTCGCCCTGAACAGGGCGACCGCGCACGAGCACCTCCCAGGTGTCGTCCGCGTCAGGCCGGAGGAACAGAATCTCGAGTCGACCGCCGGTCGGCCGCACGAAACGCGTGCGCGCCGCGTACACACGGGTGTCGTTGCGCACGATCACGTCTCCCGGTCGAAGTAGAGCCGCGAGCTCGGCGACGCGCCGATCCTCCGGCGCCGCCTCCCCCCGCGAGTAGACCAGCAAGCGTGCGGCGTCGCGCGGCTCGACCGGCGTCTGCGCGATCAGTTCCGGAGGCAGGTCGTACTCGAGATCGTCGAGACGCAGCGCCCTTGGGCTCCGGCCGTTCATCCCGCGCGCCGGCGCTGCGACAGCCGGTCGTTCCACGCCTCCCACATGCTGGGCACGCAGCCGCAGTACCGCTGCCGATAGAGACCGAGCTGACGACTCGCTTCGATGCTCTCACGATATCGGTCACGCAGATCCACGTAGAGGAACTCCACGCCCATCTCGCGCCCGGCACGTCGTCCCTCGACAGCGATCAGGTCATGGCGCTGATACGGACTCACGCTGAGCGTCGTCGAGAACAGGCGCAGGTCGCGCTCGGCGGCAGTCCGTGCAGCCGAGCTCAGGCGCAGGCGCAGGCAGAGTCGACAGCGCTCGTCGGCGCTGCCGTCGACGGCAGCGCCGAGCTCGCGCATCCACACGTCGAAGCCGGGCTCTGGTTGGACGACGAGGTCGAGTGCGGCGCCGGCGGCATACTGGCGCAGAGCTTCCTGGCGGCGCGCGAGCTCGCCGAGGGGTTGGATGTTGGGGTTCGTGAAGAGAGCCACCGGCTCGAAGCCGCGCTCACGCAGCGCCGGCACGGCGACCGTGCTGCAGGGTCCGCAGCAGGTGTGCAGCAGAAGGGCATCCATCGTAATCTCAGTCGAAGAGGGTATCCGACGCCGACGACGGCACCTCGAGACCGCAGTGACGAAAGCCGGAACGCGTGAGCACGCGACCCCGCGACGTACGCTTGAGGAAGCCGCGCATGATCAGGTAGGGCTCGTAGACATCCTGCAGGGTGTCGCCTTCTTCGCCGAGCGCGACCGCCAGCGTGTCGAGACCGACCGGGCCACCGTCGAACTTCTCGGCGATCGCCGCGAGGATGTCGCGGTCTAGTTTGTCGAGACCTTCGTGGTCGACCTGGAAGAGCTCGAGCGCCGCGATGCAGATCTCTGGCGACACGTGACCCTCGTGGCGCACCTCGGCGAAATCGCGCACGCGTCGCAGCAGCCGGTTGGCGACCCGCGGCGTGCCGCGCGCACGACCGGCGATCTCGACCACAGCGGGGTCATCGATGGTCACGCCGAGGATGCCCGCCGATCGGCGCACGATAGCCGTGAGCTCGTCGGGCTCGTAGTACTCAAGTCGCTGCCACACGCCGAAGCGGTCGCGCAACGGGGTCGTGAGAAGACCGGTGCGCGTCGTCGCTCCGATCAGCGTGAACGGCGGCACGGCCATGCGGATGCTGCGTGCCGACGGCCCCTCGCCGATCATGATGTCGATCTCGAAGTCTTCCATCGCCGGATAGAGGACCTCCTCGACGGCAGCGTTGAGGCGGTGGATCTCGTCGACGAAGAGCACATCGCCCTCTTGCAGATTGGTGAGCACTCCGGCGACGTCGACCTTGCGCTCGAGTGCCGGCCCGGATGTGGTGTGCATGCCAACGCCGAGCTCGTTCGCGATGATCCCGGCGAGCGTCGTCTTGCCGAGTCCGGGAGGCCCCGCGATGAGCACGTGGTCGAGCGTGTCGCCGCGGTTCTTGGCGGCCTGCACGAAGATCTGCAGCTGCTCCTTGGCAACGCGCTGCCCGACGAACTCGGCAAAGCGTTTCGGCCGCAGAGTGACCTCGAGGTCGCGCTCCTCAACGCTCTCGTTCGGATCGGCGAGTCTGTCGCTGCGGTCGATCACAACCGCTCCTTGCTGCGCTTGAGCGCGTACTTGACGAGATCTTCGACGGCGGCGTCTCCGGGGGCGCCCCGCAACGCCTCCTCGGCTCCGCGCACGCTCAGGCCGAGGTTCTGCAGGGCCGAACGGGCAAGCATGAAGGCGCGCTCATCGCCGGCGACCGACGCGCCGCCAGGGCCCTCGACGCCGGCGGCGACGCGGTCCTTGAGCTCGACCACCAGCCGCTGCGCAAGCTTCTTGCCAATGCCGGAGATCGATTCGAACTTCTGCGCGTCGTCGCGCACGACAGCGAGCTCGAGCTCATTCACGGGGTAGCCCGAGAGTACCGCGAGCGCCACCTTGGGCCCTACGCCGCTGACGGCGATCAGCGCCTGGAAGAACGCCCGTTCGCGGGCGTCGGCGAAACCGTAGATCTGCAGAGTGTCCTCGCGTACATGCAGGTACGTCTGCACCGTCACTTGCTCGCCCACCTGGCGCGAGAGCGCCGACAGCTGCCGACCGGAAGCGAAGATGGCAAGACCCACCCCGCCGACGTCGAGCACCGCCCTGTCGGGCTCCACCTCGGCCACGCGACCGCGGACGAACGAGATCATTGCCGCCCTCGGAGAGCCACGCCGCCCCCACTGTTGGCGTGACAGATGGCGACCGCGAGAGCGTCCGCGGCATGGTCCGGCTGGGGGATGCGCTCGAGCCCGAGTATCACTTTGGTCATCTCCTGCACCTGGATCTTGCTCGCGCGGCCGTAACCTGTTACCGCCTGCTTGATGCGCAGCGGCGAGTACTCGAACGGCGACAGGTCGAGTGCCGAGGCTGCGAGGATGATAACCCCTCGCGCCTGTCCCACCGCCAGTGCGGTCTTGACGTTGACGTTGACGAACAACTCCTCGATAGCGACGGCATCGGGCTGGAAACGCTTGAGGATCGCCAGTGACTCGTCGTGAATCTTGCGCAGGCGCGCCTGCGTGGCGCTCTGCGCTGATGTGACGATGCACCCGTGGCCGAGCGAACGCAGCCGGCTCCCGCTCTGTTCGACGACACCCCAGCCGGTGCTCGCCGTGCCCGGGTCTATGCCGAGAACGATCACCTCGCCCGGCCCATGGCGCTAGCCGGCCACCGCTTCGAGGACGTCGTCCGGGATGTCGAAGTTGGCGTAGACCTCCTGGACGTCGTCGCTCTCTTCGAGCGCATCGATGAGCTTGAGGAGCTTACGGGCGTCGCTCTCGTCGAGCTGCACGGTCGACTTGGGCATCATCGTCAGCTCGGCCTGTTCGAAGGCTATGCCGGCGGCGGCGATCGCGTCGCGGACCGCCGCCAACTCACTCGGGTCAGTGATGATCTGAAAACCGTCGCTGTCGACGACTACATCATCGGCGCCGGCCTCGATCGCCGCTAGGGTGACCTCGTCTTCGTCGTGCTTGGCGGCATCGACGACGATCGATCCGCGGCGCTCAAAGATCCAGGCGACCGCGCCCGGCTGGCCGAGCGAGCCGTTGTGTTTGCTGAAGATGTTGCGCACGTCGGCCGCCGAGCGGTTGCGGTTGTCGGTGAGCACCTCGACGATGACGGCGACGCCAGCCGGCCCGTAGCCCTCATACAGGATCGCCTCATACGCGTCGCCGCCAGATTGCCCGGCACCGCGCTGGATGGCGCGATCGATGTTGTCCTTGGGCATGCTGTAGCTGCGCGCCTTCTCGACGGCGTTGTAGAGAGCCAGATTGAGCGAAGGGTCAGGGCCGCCTTCGCGAACGGCCACCATGATTGCGCGCGCGAGCTTGGAGAACAATTGGCCGCGCTTTGCGTCCTCCTTGCCCTTCTTGTGCTTGATCGACGACCATTTGGAGTGCCCGGACATCAGCGCACCACCCCCCTTCCCAACTGGGTCACATTCTGCACCACATCGCCGCCCGCCGCCATGTGCGCGCGTACCTTGTCGAGAAAGTAGCCGTGGACACGCGCGTCACCCGTGAGTTCGGGATGGAACGCAGTGACGAGTACCTGCCCCTGCTCGGCAGCGACGGCGTGGCCCTGCAGCGAGCAGAGGACGCGCACGCCGTTCCCGCAGCGCTCGATCCAAGGCGCCCGGATGAACACCGCCCGCACGGGCGCGTCGCCAAGCACCGGCATCTGCAGATCGGCCTCGAAGCTGTGCACCTGGCGACCGAACGCGTTGCGGCGGACGACTATGTCGATCAGGCCGAGCGTCTGCGCACCACCCTCAACGCTTTCGCGCGACAGCGTGATCAGGCCAGCACACGTACCGTAGACCGGCGTACCCGCGCCGGCCAAGGCGACGATGCCGTCGTCGAGCGCGTATTCGTGCATGAGCTTGACGATCGTCGTGCTCTCGCCGCCGGGGATCACGAATCCGTCGAGGTCGGCGAGATCGTCGAGCCTGCGGACCTCCCGCGTGACGGCACCGAGTCGCCCGAGGACGACTCGGTGTTCGCGGAAGTCGCCCTGCAGCGCGAGGACGCCGACGACCGGCACGTCACCGCTTGCCGGGATCGGCTCGGGCGAAAGGATCCAGTCGCGCCGCCGCTTGCCGTCGGTGTGGCCCACGTGATCTGCGCCGCGCGACGGCTACCAGCCGCGCGTCTGGATCTTGAGCTCCTCGGGCATCTTGGCGGCGTCGATGCCGGGCATGGCGTCGCCGAGCCCGACCGAGACCTCGGCGAGAATCTGCGGGTCGCGGTAGTTGGTGGTCGCGCGGACGATCGCCACGGCACGCCGTGCCGGGTCGGCGCTCTTGAAGATGCCGGAGCCGACGAAGACGCCCTCGGCGCCAAGCTGCATCATCAATGCCGCGTCGGCCGGCGTCGCGATGCCGCCGGCGGAGAAGTTGACGACCGGCAGCTTCCCGTTCTCGGCGACCCACCGCACGAGCTCGTACGGCGCCGACAGCTCCTTGGCGGTCTTGAAGAGTTCGTCCTCGTCAAGAGTCTGCAGGTGGTGGATTTCGCCGATGATCGTGCGCATGTGGCGCACGGCCTCGACGACGTCGCCGGTGCCGGCCTCGCCCTTGGTGCGGATCATGGCGGCGCCCTCGCTGATACGGCGGAGCGCCTCGCCGAGGTTCACGGCACCGCAGACGAACGGCACCTTGAAGTTCCATTTGTTGATGTGGTTGGCCTCGTCCGCCGGCGTGAGCACCTCGCTCTCGTCGATGTAGTCGACCTCAAGCGCCTCGAGGATCTGCGCCTCGACGAAGTGGCCGATGCGCGCCTTCGCCATGACCGGGATCGTCACGGTCTCCTGCATCTCCTTGATCTTGGTGGGATCGGCCATTCGCGCCACGCCGCCTTGCGCGCGGATGTCCGAGGGCACGCGCTCGAGCGCCATGACGGCACACGCACCGGCGTCTTCCGCGATCTTGGCCTGCTCGGCGGTGGTCACGTCCATGATCACGCCGCCCTTGAGCATCTCCGCCAGGCCGCTCTTCACGCGCATCGTGCCGATGTCAGTCACAGGAAACCTCCGTTGTATGTGAGAGCCTTATTCTACTGCATGCTCCCACGAGCCGCCACCGTCGGCCGGACGACAAAAAGTACCGTTATGCGGGAAAATAGTCGCCGAGTGGGCAACCGACCGCTAGCCCTTGTGGGTCTCCTCGCGCTCTTTCTTCTGCTGCTCGACGATCTTGCCGGCAAGGTGCGCCGGGAGCTCCTCGTAGCGCAGGAAGTCCATCGAGTAGTCGCCACGCCCACCGGTCATCGACGTGAGGTCGGGGGCATAGCTCAACATCTCGGCGAGCGGCACCTCGGCAGCGACCGCTGAACCGTGACCGCGCGGGTCGGTGCCCAGCACGCGGCCACGGCGCGAGTTGAGGTCGCCGATGACATCGCCGACGTTCTCTTGCGGCACCGTGACCTCGACGTGCATGATCGGCTCGAGGATGACCGGCTGGGCGCCTTCCATCGCCTTCTTGAAGCCGATGGAACCGGCGATCTTGAACGCCATCTCGGACGAGTCCACCGGATGGTGCGAGCCGTCGTAGAGCTTCACCTGCACGTCGACGACAGGGAACCTGGCGACCGACCCTTCGTGCATCGCCTCGACGACGCCCTTCTCGACCGCCGGGATGAAGTTGCGCGGGATGACACCGCCAACGATCTTGTCGACAAACTCGAAGCCGGTGCCGCGGGGAAGCGGCTGGACCTCGATCCATGTGTCGCCGAACTGGCCACGGCCGCCGGTCTGCTTCTTGTGGCGGCCCTGGGCCTTGGCGGAGGCGCGGATCGTCTCACGATACGGCACCCGCGGGGGATGCAAATTGACCTCGGCGCCGAAGCGCCGCTTCATGCGCTCGCAGATCACCTCGACGTGCACCTGGCTCATGCCGGCAACGATCGTCTCGCCGGTCTGCGGATCGCGGTGGACGTCCATCATCGGATCCTCTTCGGCGAGGCGGCGCAGGGCGGCGATGACCTTCTCCTCATCGCCCTTGCTCTTGGCTTCGACGGCGAACGACATGAGCGCCGCCGGGAAGACGATCGCCGGGAATGTAACGGTGTTGCCCTCCGCGCAGAGCGAGTCGCCGCTGACGACGTCCTTGAGCTTGGCCACCGCGCCGATATCGCCGGCGACAAGCGCATCGGCAGGCTTGTTGTCCTTGCCCTGCGCCTTGAGCAGCTGACCGATGCGCTCCTTGTGACCGTCGCGGCTGACGACCACGGTGGCATCGGCCTTGATCGTGCCCTGGAACACGCGGAACACGTTGATGCGGCCGCTGAACTGGTCGGCGAGCGTCCTGAACACGAATGCGGCAGCCGGTCTTGATGCATCGCATACGAGCTGCCGCTCAGCGTCGCCGACGATGACGGTGGGACCTTCGACGGCCTCCGGTGATGGTGCCAGAGCAAGCAGATCGAGCAGCAGGTCGGCGCCGACGAGATGCGTCGCCGATCCGGCAGCGACCGGAAAGACCTTGGCTGCGGCGACCGCCTCGGCGAAAGCCTGCCGCAGCTGATCCGAACTGATCTCCTCACCTTCGAGGTACTTCTCGAGCAACTCGTCGTTGGTCTCGGCGACCACGTCGGTGAGCTTGTCACGCAGCTCTGCCGCCTCGGCTGTGAGATCGGCCGGGATATCGCCCTCGGCGACCTTCTGACCGTCCAGCGTATAGGCCTTCATCTTGAAGAGATCGACGACGCCCTTGAGCTCGTGCTCCTTGCCGATCGGCAGTTGGACAGCGACGACCTGCGGGCCGAACGACGCCTTCAGGGCGGTGACGGCGGCGCTGAAGTCGGCACGCTCGCGATCGAGCATGTTGCAGAAGATCATGCGTGCCAGCCCGCGCTCCTCGGCGCGCGCCCACAGGCGCTCGGTCTGCACCTCGACGCCGAGCACGCTGTTGACCGTTACCAACGCCGTTTCGACGATGCGCAGCGCGGCGATCGTGTCGGCGAGGAAGCTCGAGTCGCCGGGCGTGTCGATGAGGTTGAAGATGAGACCGCCGCGTTCGACGTGCGCCAGGGTTGCCGACAGGCTGAGCTGCCGCCGCTTCTCGTCATCGTCGTAGTCGGACACGGTGGTCCCGTCGGTGACCTGACCGAGCCTGTTGACGACCCCGGACCTGTACAGCAGCGCCTCGAGCAGCGACGTCTTGCCCGTTCCGCGGTGGCCGACAAGTGCGATGTTTCTGATCTTGCCCGGGTCGTTCATCCTGGCTCTCCTCTTTCTTTCGTCGTCCGGCGGCGAGAGATCGTGAGGTGCGCGACGCTTGCGAATACTCCTCGCCGCCGGTGATCGGCGGTCACGGTGCTGCGCGGCGGGCCGCCAGGAACGATCGGCTGGGCGGGCGGCGCCTCGACTCCGTCGTGGCGCCGCCCGCTGTCGAGCGTGCAGCGCCTCCGACAAGGGATGAAGTCTAGCACATGGCTAGCCACCGTGGTGGCAGGCGGGCGCGAGGGCGACGGCCGCCGGCCGCAGTGCGCTGCGGCCGTACTTTGCCCTCACTCGATCGACCGCTTCGACGAGCGCGACCTCGCGCCAGTGCTCGTCGAAGGAGAGCTGGAACGCGTTGCTGGAGAGGCTGCTAACGTTGACGCCGATAAGGCGCACCCAGCGCGTGCGCACGTCGAGCTCGGCCAGCAGCTCGGCGACGACGGCATAGACCGGCCGGGTGCTCGTCGTGGCCCTCGCCAGCGTGCGCCGCCGGCTCACGGTGTGAAACGTGCTGTACCTCACCTTGAGGGCGACCGTGCGCGCCGCAAGTCCCTTGCGGCGCACCCTCGCCATGGTGTCGTCGACGAGCGCCAGGAGCGTGGCTTGCAGACGCTCGCAGTCGTTGCTGTCCTCGCGGAACGTCACCTCACGGCCGACCGACTTGGGCAGCGGCTGGTCGCTGCGTACGAACGAGAAGCTGCGCCCGAAGGCGAGCTGCTTGAGACCGTAAGCCGTTTTGCCGAACGCCGCCGCCAGCAGGCTGATGGGTACGTCCTGCAGCATGCCCACGGTGGCGATGCCGAGGGCGGTGAGCCGCTCTTCGGTGACCGGGCCGATACCCCAGACCTGGCGCACCGGCAGATCGCGCAGACACCCATCGACGTCGGCTTCGCGAAGCTCGCCGATGCCGGCCGGCTTGTTGATGTCGGAGGCGAGCTTGGCGAGCAGCTTGTTGGGTCCGATGCCGATCGAGCAGGTGAGCCGGTGCTCGACGTAGACCATCTGCTGGATGCGACGGGCGATCGCCTGCGGCGGACCGAAGAGGCGGCGACTGCCGGTGACGTCGAGGAAGGCCTCGTCTACGGAAGCGACTTCGACGGCGTCGGTGAAGCTGCCGTACAGCTCGACCAAGCGATCGCGCACGGCGGCGTAGGCAGCCAGGTCGACCGGCAGGAATACCGCCTGCGGGCAGAGGCGCTCCGCTTGGGCGATCGGCATGGCCGAGTGCACGCCGGACGTGCGCGCCTCGTACGACGCGGCCGAGACGACGCCGCGGCCGCCGCGCTCGCCGCCAACGACGACAGGCCGGCCGCGCAACTCGGGCCGCCGCGCCTGCTCGACGGAGGCGAAGAACGCATCCATGTCGATGTGGAGGATGACAGGTTCAGATACGAACATATGTTCGTATTCTAGCCAGAGTGAAGCGGGCGGTCAAGGACGCCCGGTGACTTACCTGATACGCCGTCCGAAGTCGACGGTGTACATGTACACGTTCGTCAGCCCACGATAGCTCCCGAGCGCCACGCCCAGCCCGATGTCGCGCCACCGCCGATCGAGGATCACCGTGCGATGCGAACTCGAAGCCGTCCACGCGCGGAACACGGCCTCCGGCGTGCCGTAGATGCCCTTGCCCCAGCCGATCACCTCGCCGACGCACCACGATGAGTAACCTTCGCGGCTGTATCCGTAGCGGACCAGCCGCGAGGCAAGACTCTCACCGCTGCGCGAGTAGTGCGAGAAGTAGTCGGCGGAGAGCATATCGCGCGAGTGCGCCCGGGCGGCGGAGCACAGCACGTCGAGCGGCCGCACTTGCACGAGACCGTGCGCCGCGCGGGCCTTGTTGATGAGCTTCAACATCGTCGTCGCGTTGTCGCCGAGCACGACGCCGCCGATGGTGTCGGCGACGACCCTGACATCCGATCCGACGGGCGCGGGAAGCTGCGCCAGAGCAACACATGGGGACCAGAGGAGTGCTAGCGCGATCGTGAAGAACACGAGTGCCGATCGCCCGCGACGGCCGGCGATCGGCTCAGCCTTTGGCGGCGACGGCGTCCTCGCGCGGGACATCTCCCCATAGGGCAGCGAGGCGATAGAAGTCGCGGGCCGCTGGCGTGAACACGTGCACGACGACGTCGAGGTAGTCGAGAAGGACCCACTCTCCCTCGCGGTCACCCTCGACGCGAGCCGGCCGCAGACGCTCGTCGCGCAAGCCGCGTTGGATCTCTTCGGCGATCGCTTTGGTCTGTCTGGGATTTGCTCCGGAAATGACGACGAAGAAGTCAGTGTAAGTGACCGCCTCACTCATGTTCAGCACGACGATGTCGTGCGCCTTTTTGTCTGAGGCCAGACGAACGATATCCGCGGCCAGAGCACGTGCCCGTTCAAACTGGACGTTCGCTGCTGCTACGGTAAATCCTTCGCCTTGAGGTCACTACCGATGATGACGGAAACGGTGTCCGCAGGAAGTTTGGGGTCGGCGAGCACCACGCCGCGGCCGAGTATAGCACGTATCTGCTCGGCCACTTGAGTAGCGTTCGTGCCTGCCCTGATCTCGGTCTGCTGGTAGTCGAACGAGTCGGCGTTCGTCGGTGGAGCAAGGTTCACATTCAGCACCGCCAGGTGCTGGGCGACGACCTCGCCCACGCCGACCTTGCCGGTCCCGTTCTGGACGAGCACCGTGTACTTCGACATGAAGCCCGGCGCGTGACGCGTGATCAGCGCCATGATCGCGTCCCGGTCGGGCCTGTATGCGAACTGCCCCTGCGACACCTGGCCGTGGGACGGGAACCGCGTCAGCGCGCTGGTGCCTGCGATCATCGCCCCCAACACGTCGCGCACACTTGCTTCCCCCCTGCCGCCAGCCTGACGGCTCACCGCGGCAAACGCTGCGGTCTGTTGCTCGGCGGCCTCGAGAGCCGCCATCTGCAACACCGAATGCAGGAGGGCCGTTTCGAGAGTTGCTTCGTCCACGCCGCTCTTGCCGGTCGCGCCCATGAGGTCGGACAGAGTGCTGGTGGGCACGCTGAAGCGGCCGCTGAAGGTTCGCCAGGCACCGTCACTCTGGAGCGTGGCTGGCGCATCGAGCTTGACCCAGAGCGTGTCGGTACCGGCAAGCGTCGCCAGGCTGTCCATCGGTAGGTCGATCCGATAGTCGATATGCGCGTCGATCAGCCGCTGAACATCATCCGCGAATGCCGGTGTGCCCATCACGTCTCCGGCGAAGACGTACTCACCGGAGCGGCCGTCGAGCAGCAGAGTCCGTGGGATGAAGTACTCGGCCGCGGCCCTGGTGATGCGGTTGTACACGACCAGGACGGCGACTGGCTGACGGGGTGCCTCTCCCGCGCCGATCGTCACGAGCGCCACGTATCCGGGCGGCTCCGACGTCGCCGGTTTGGCGCGAAGGTGGCGGGCGACAATCGTCGCCCCAAAGACGGCGGCGAACGCGACGACCGCCGCCAGGACATAGAGGAACCACGTCTGCCAGCGTTGCTGACGCGCTTCGCGACGCTGCTGCGATCGGATCGCCCGGTATCCCTTATTTCGCGCCATGGACCTCGTTGTAGAGCGCCACGCTGACCGGTGCCAGCGGCCGTCCCCGCCCGACGACATGGACGATGCTGCGCGCCACGGCAAGCGCGACGGCACTGTCGAGAGCCTTCGCAGCGCGCGCCCTGATATCGTCGGCGCCCTCGAAAGACCGCGCCGGCTCGCACGCATCGGCAACGTACACACACTTGTCAAGGACGCTCATGCCGGCACACCCGACTGTGTGGACGGCGATCGCGTGCAAGACCGCCGCATCGACATCGAGATGCGCAAGCTCGCGTGCTGCCAGCGGGCCGTGCAGGAGCTGCACCGGGGAGCGCCGTTCGATCTCGCCCACATCTATGCGGTGTTTTCGCGACGCTTCCAGCACTTCCTTTGCGTCGCGCTGGCGACAGTAGTCATGCAGCGCTCCGGCGATGAAGGCCGCTTCTTCGTCCGCACCCCAACGCCGCGCCAACGACACGGCCAGCGCGGCCACGCGGAGGCAGTGGTCGGCGAGCACCGGTGACACGGAGGCCCGTATGAGAGCCTCGGCTTGCGCCCTGTCGATCACGGGCGGCCGTACAGTCCCTGGTCGATGATGAACGCTTCGACGTCGGCCGGCACGAGATACGTGATCGGCATCCCCAGCCGGACGCGCCCGCGGATCTCACTCGACGAAATACCCACGGAAGTGGTCGGCAGCACCGACACCGCCCCCCGACCCCAGCGCTCTGCCGCGGCTTTGATCGACTGTGGATCGTCGCCTGGTCGCGGCGCCACGGCCAGCCGGCAGATCATCAGGACGGCGCTCGGCTGATGCCAGTTCTCGAACTGCAGAAGCGAGTCGGACCCGACGATGAAGAAGATCTCGCTACTCGCACTTCGGGCGCGGAACTCAGCCACCGTCTCCAGCGTGTAGCGGAACCCCTCGTCGATCTCGAGCGACGATACCTCGAAGCGTCCGTCGCCGGCGATCGCAAGCTTCGTCATCGCCAACCTCGTCGCCGCCGGGACATCGTCTTCGATCACTTTGTGGGGCGGATTGGCAGCGGGCACGAAGACGACCTTCTCGAGCCCCAGCTGCGCACACACGTCGGATGCGATCACAAGGTGTCCGAGGTGCGGCGGGTTGAAGCTCCCGCCGAACAGTCCGATGCGCGCGGATCCGTTCATCGCCGAGCGACTAGCCATCGCGCACCTCCCCGGCGCCCCAAATCACGTATTTCGCGCACGTGAGCTCCTCGAGCGCGATGGGTCCACGCGCGTGGAGTTTCTGAGTGGAGATCCCGATCTCGGCGCCGAAACCGAACTGACCGCCGTCCGTGAATCGGGTCGAGGCATTGACGTACACACAGGCGGCATCGATCGCCTGGGTGAACCGCCGCGCCGCCGTGACGTCTTCGGTGACGATCGCCTCGGAGTGGCCGGTTCCGTACATCGTCACATGCTCGATCGCCTCGTCGATCGACTCCACCGTACGTATCGCCATCTTGAGACTCAGGAACTCCGTCTCGTAGTGAGTCTTGTTGGCGCGCTTGAGCGAGGGGTCGGCGGCGATGTCGGCCGTGGTCTTGTCGACCACGAGCTCGACCCCTCGCCGACCCAGTTCGTCGATGACCTGCGGCAAGAAAGCCGCCGCTACGTCGCGGTGAACCAGAAGGGTCTCCGCGGCGTTGCACACGCCCGGCCGCTGGCACTTCGCGTTGATCACGATCCGCAGTGCTTTCTCAAGATCCGCAGCGGAGTCCACGTAGACGTGGCAGTTGCCGCCGGCCGCGTAGATCACCGGGATGAGAGAGTGTTCCACGAGGAACTCCTTCAGCTCCTCTCCGCCCCGCGGAATCACGAGATCGACATGAGCGCGTTGCTGCAAGAGCTGTCGAAGCTCCTCGCGATCGGTCGTCAGGTGAGAGACGGCGGCCGCCGGCAGACCCGCTTCGATCACGGCGCCCTGGACCACTTCGGCGAGAATACGGTTGGAGTGCTTGGCGGCGCGGCCGCCGCGCAGGATCGCCGCGTTGCCCGCCTTCAGGCACAACGCGGCGGCGTCGACGGTCACATTCGGCCGCGCCTCGTAGATGACCGCCACGACGCCGAGCGGCACCCGCTCCTTGCGGACCTCCATGCCGTTGGCGAGACGCCAGCCCCGCACCACCTCTCCCACCGGATCCTCCAGAGCGACGATGGCGCGCACGCTGCGGACGATCTCATCCAGACGGTCCTCGTCGAGCCGCAAACGGTCGATGAGCGCATCCGGAAGGCGCGCGGCGCGCGCCGCGGAGAGGTCCTCGACGTTCTCACGGAGGATCTCCGCAGCGCGCCGCTCCAGCGCCTCGGCGACCAGCACCAGCGCCTCGTCCTTGCGCTCGCGCGGCAATGTCGCCAGCACCCGCGACGCAGCCTTGGCAGCCGCGCTCAGCTCTTCGATCGTCACAGGGCCTCCTCGTCGATCAGCACCAGGGCATCGCGATGCACCACTTCTTCGTCGGCGTGCGGCACGAGCTCCCGCGCCGCACCGGTGCGCATGCCAGCGATGCGGCGCAGCTCGCGCGCGCCGATCGTCGTCAGACCGCGAGCGACCTCGCGACCGCCAACCGTCACGATCGCAACGGCGTCGCCGGCGACGAACGCTCCGTGCACCGCCACGACACCGACCGGGAGAAGGCTGCCCCCGCCACTGGCGAGCGCCCGTGCCGCACCGGCGTCGATCTCAAGGGTACCACGCACCGGTTTCGCGTAGCGCAGCCAGAGCTTGAATGCCGAAGCGTGCGCCGGCCGCGGCGACACCATCGTGCCGACGGCAACGCCGTGCGCCGCCGTCGTGATGACGCCATCGCGCCCGCCGTTGCCGATGACCGTGCGCACGTCGGCGGCGGCGGCCATCAACGCCGCCGCGACCTTGCCGCGCATGCCACCGGCGCCGCGGCGCGAACGTTCGCGCACGTCGAGACCGCGAAGATCGTCGGCAGCTTGAACGCGCGCGATCAGCCGCGCCGCGGGATCGCGCTCAGGGTCGCTGCTGAAGAGGCCGTCGCGATCGGTAAGCAGGAGCAGCATGTCGGCACGGAGCATGATCGCCACCTGCGCCGCCAGCACGTCGTTGTCGCCGAAACGGATCTCGTCGGTCGCCGTCGTGTCGTTCTCGTTGACGATGGGCACCACCCCCCACCCGAGCAGTCGCCGCAGGGTGGCGCGCGCGTTCACGTAGCTGAGGCGCTGCGCGAAATCGGCGCTCGTGAGAAGGATCTGGGCGGCAGTCAGGCCGCACCGCCGAAGGCACTCCGCATATGCATCGAAAAGCTTGCCCTGCCCGACCGCGGAGGCGGCCTGGAGAGCGGCGATCTGTTGCGGCCGCTCCTTCATGCCGAGAACTGACTGGCCGCAGGCGATCGCCCCACTGGAGACGACGACCACCCTCTGCCCTTCGCCCACGAGCGCGGCGATCTCGGCGCTGCGCGCCGCGATGAGCCCGCGTCGTAGCCGTCCGCGGCGATCCGCGACCGTACTCGAGCCGAGCTTCACGATGACCGTCTTCACGGCGCGCATTCTACCTCACGCGAATTCGAACTCGGCCGCGCCGATGGCGACGTCGTCACCGGGCTTCGCGCCGGCCCGTCGCAGAGCGTCGCTGACGCCGGCGCGTTCCATCACTTCTTGCAGGTAGCGGACGGCCTCCTCGTTCTCAAGATCGGCCTTGGCGACGAGCCGTTCGAGCGCGGCGCCCACCACGCGGTAGCCGTCCGCTTCGCGCGACACGCTGAAATGCGAAACACGATCCTCGCCGGGGCGCACCGCGACGCGAGGCCGCGGAGGCGCCTCCACCGGCGCCGCATCGGCGACCTGGAGCGCCGATCTCAACGCGGCGCGCAACTCCTCCAGACCCGCACCGCTCAGCGCCGACACGGCGACCGGCGGCGCGACCGCCTGCGGCCGCCGCCCGGCCGCAGTCGCAAGCAGATCGTCGATCTCGGCTTCATCGATCAGGTCGACCTTGTTGACGACGACCACCGACGGCCGGTCCGCCAGTCCCTCCTTGAACGCGCGCAGCTCGTCGACGACGGTATCGAGGGCGAAGGCGGCGCCCTCCGGACCAGTCGTCGCGTCGACGACATAGACGAGCAACGTCGTTCGCTCGACATGTGCGAGGAACCGGTCGCCGAGTCCGACGCCGGCGCTCGCGCCCTCAACGAGGCCGGGGATGTCGGCCAGCACGACGATGCGGTCGTCAAAGATGATCGTACCGAGGTTCGGCTCGAGCGTGGTGAACGGATACGCGGCGATCTTCGGGCGCGCCC